>Ga0074195_1000409_pt2 | contig 83867 bp, 70 predicted proteins | sample EPASupsiteHSE623_FD_64525 | JGI IMG/M metagenome (GOLD analysis project Ga0074195, IMG submission 64525) | Bioremediated contaminated groundwater from EPA Superfund site, New Mexico - Sample HSE6-23 | ecosystem: Environmental > Aquatic > Deep subsurface > Groundwater > Contaminated ...
GACTCGTCCGCACGACGCATCAGGGGCTCGGACTCACCGCTGATGCGGTTCGTTACCTTCGCGCCCTGAAGCGGTGCTCCCTCGGGCCGCTGGGCCGGGACAGGATAGCCCCCTGAAGGGGGCACGGGCTTCTTGTCCGGGCGGGGGAACAAAGCGACGGTTACAGGGCGCATCAGCGACCTGTCGCTCGCTTTGTTGGGCGAGTCCAACCGGAGCAAATTTCATTTTTGGATTAACCGGAACCGGTCGCCCGGTCCGGGTGGGAGGATGCGAGCCGGAACACGGCGACCTTCGCCGTGTCGCGTGAGCATCGGGCGGGCTGGGCAAATCAAGGCGGCTCAACAGGACAGGCACACGGCAGCAGTCAGGGCGGGTAATGGCTACACGGCGCGGTTACGGGGCGCATCAGCGACCTGTCGCGCTGTGTGCCTGGGTGGGCCAGCATGAACAAAAAGATAATGCCGGACGACGAATATTAGACCAACCCGGCAGGGCTATTCTGATTGACCTCATGGTGACCCTGTCCGGGCCACTTTTTACCCACAACGAAAAAAGATTTTTTTCTTCATCCGGTGTAGCTGCCATACAAAAAATTTCCACAGTCCCCAGATGGTTGATCGATTTTTGCGGTGCTCCCAGAATTCACGCCTGCTGATCATGGAATCTCTCACTATTCCGAGGTGATCCCGCTCGGGAGTGGCTCTGATATCCATGCGATCGCATCCAGCCGCTGTCTCTCGGCCACCAGATTATCTAAGCCTTCCCACGCTGCCCGGGCTTTCCATGATGCGATGATCTCATCGTGCCTGCTGCGGAGATCCTGCGCTTGGGCCTGTAACCGAAAAGCCCGGCTCTCTAACTCGGGCAGGGTGTTCTCGATGCGTTCGAGTTCTTCAAGGACCTTTACCGGCATGGCATCAAAAATAGTGTTCATGCCGTCACCCCTTCTGCTGCACCAGCGGGGACCGGGGCCGGAGCCCCGATCATAAAATCCGCTGCCTTCTCTGCCCTTCCTGCTGCATACATCACCAGATCGGCATCGGCTTTGATCGCCGTTGCCCAGTTCTGGAGATAGGCTGCCTGATTCTGGACAATCGCCGATGAATCAATACCGGTGAGAGCTGCCAGGTAAGCGCTCCCGATCTCGGCGACCAGTTCCTCGCGCCCGTAGGTGTCGGAACCGAAGCAGACCGGATCGGTCCGCTTGAACCGGTCGAGCCGTGGCCCGGTGGAGTGGACGCACTCATGAAACATCGTGGCGTAATAGTGCTCGGATGTTCTGAACTGGCAGATATCCGGGATGGTGATCCTATCCATCTGCGGGAGGAATGCGGCCCGGTCTCCTGCGGTGATTGTTATATTTTCCCGGCCTGTGTAGTCATGAATGACCGCATCGCATCCGAGAAGGTGAGCGTTCTCCTTCACATCGGGGATTTTGTACCCCTGCTCGATGTAATCGGTCTGTGCGACGTTGAAGACAACAAAGGCTTTCAGGAACCGGATTTGTTTTTTGTTCTCCGTTTCTTTGCCGTTCTTATCGGTCTTCGTCTCGGTCTTTACGGTCCGGCCTGCGTAGATAATCCCGTGGCCGTGCTCGCCCTTCTGGACCTGTAGCCCTGCGGCAAGATACTGGCGATAGGTTGCCCAAAAAGGAAGAGGATAGGGACCAAGCCCGAGAATTAACCGGTTAAGCCCGGTGTATGATCTGCTGCTGAAAAGATTTCGCGGGCCGTTTTCGGTCCACGGTTTTAGCCAGGGGATTTTTCCCTCTGATAAGGCTTTGATGATCCGCTCATTGATCTGCGCTTTTACGTCAGCGGCTTTCATGCGTGCACCCCGGCGGGCTGGGTGGTTGCTGCGAGAGGCTGCACCGGGCGCATAGTCGAGACATTCGCATATTTCCGCTCACCCTTGAGCATCCCTTTTAGCTGTGCGAGAGGGGAGACGTACTGCACATCATTGATCGTTATCATCACCGCTTTGCCGGACCGGGTGATCCATGCCTTCCCGACCGGTGCCGCTTCCGAGTTTTTCATTACATCAGATATATCAAAGACCGGTGCGGGCCAGTGGTCTTCGAGCCTGCGGACTTCCCCGGCAGGAATAACCGCTTGCATGGTCTTGACATCGATACGGACCGAGCCGTTATAGAGGCGGGCTGCCCCTATGTGCTCGAACTTTACATCTGTGTTTGTTGTTGACCTCATGGTGATATTCACCATACATCTATCGACGTTAGCGCTTATATGTCTCCGCCGTGCGCAGGGTGAAAGTGAAAGCGGTGCGCCGTCCGATTTGCGAAATAATGATTTTGCGTAGAATTTTGTTCACGCTTGGCCCGCCCAGGCACACAGCGCGACAGGTCGCTGATGTGCCCCGTAACCGCGCCGTGTAGCCATGACCCGCCCACGCTGCAGGAAATTTTCCGGTGTCCTGTTGGCATGAGATCGCCAGAGCAGGACCCGCCCGACAAAGCGAGCGACCGTCCGCTGATGCGTCCGGTAACCGTCGCTTTGTCCTCCCGCCCGGACAAGAAGCCCGTGCCCCCATCAGGGGGCTATCCTGACCCGGCCCAGCGGCCCGAAGGAGCACCGCTTCAGGGTGCGAAGGTAACGAACCGCATCAGCGGTGAGTCCGAGCCCCTGATGCGTCGTGCGGATGAGTCACTGAGCGTACTGCATGAGTACGATCAACAGCGACGAACATTCCGCGAAGCGGTATGTGAGAAGCGGGCGAGGGCAGCCGCTGGCGCCGGAGCAACGCGACAAGCCAGGGGCGTACTGCATCTCAACCGGGCAACTCCGGAAAAGCAAGGGAGGTGATGTGAAGCGAGTCGGAGCATCAGCGAGACGAGTGAACATGACCGACCGATCTTCATGAATCTCAAAACAAGTTCTCGTCGGGGAAGCCTGCGCGGCGAGGGGCGGAGCCCCGTTGAGTGCAACCACCTCGGCAAATCTTCGTCGATGCTGCACACAATAACGCTGGGATCGCCGCCCGCTTTGCATGCTTCGCACTGCTCCGCGACCGGCTTACCTAATTTTTACTGAAATTTAATGAGATTTAGTAAGTAAAAATGACACATTTTTCTATGTGAAAAAAGCATTACAGAAATAAGCGCGAATTGAGCAGTAAAAATGATTTAGACCTTAACCAACGGTCAGTACGCCCCGGCCGGGACTTGAACCCGGGTCAAAAGATCCGCAATCTTTTAGGATGTCCACTACCCTACCGGGACCCGATTACTTTCTGCTTTACATAAAATGTTGTCATCGCTTAAATAATTCACCGTTAGAAAAAAATGACTCTCCCGGTAAAACCTCTTTTATGAAAATTAAGCATGGCACAATAGAGATGCAAAAAAAGTGAAAAGCAACTGCCTGGTATTCTTCTGTTCAAAATACCCGGGTGAACTGCAAAAGCGATGGTCATTTAAAAACGGCAAGAAAAGTTCCCATTAAGAAAAACACACGGAAAAAATTATTGGTTTATTGGGATGAAAGAAAAACCCGGTTTATCCGGCGGTCTGGTTAATATTGCCTTCACGTTTTACAGATAGATTGAGATTTGCTGTAAGCTTATTGCCGCCAAATTCAATGAGATAATTTCCCGGACTCATAATTTTAAGGTGCCGGGGGTGTTCCGAACCATATTGTCTGGCCTGGCCAAATCCATCCTGGAGAACAATTGTACCCGAACTTTTTTCCCTTACCGTAATTTCAAACCATGCACCGGGGTCGAGATAATCGGTTTTCACGAGAAGATCTTTGCCGGAATCGGTCCCGGATCGTCCCGTATATGTTCTCTCCCCAGTAATATTACTTGCTAAAACATCGAAATCGATCAGCATCGGGGAATTTTTCAGGTCAAATGATACAGCACTTTTATTGTAGGCAAATGGCTGATTCGTGATTGAATAGATAACCATATAATCTTCCAGGACAGGGGTGATGGGAGATAGGGTATGATATGTTGCAGGATTTGCATCCGGTGCCGAAATGGTTTCGATAGTTACATAAGGAGTCTCTATCGTTACAAAACCGGTAATTGGCGTGGGAGTCGTACTCTCCGCAGAGACTGGTTGATCCGGTTCATAGGTTCCCGCAGGAATTCCCGGTTTTTCTGCAGGAGGTGCAATGCAACCCGATATGCTGACTGAAAATAGTAAGACAATCCCAAGGATCAGGCAGCAATGCAGCGTATTCATCAAATGAATAGTGAGTGTTTCATCGTAAATAAGGCTTTTTAAGAAATTTTAAGGAAATTAAGCCCTCCTTGGAGTCTTTTACAACTTTTTTGGCATTATTTGTTCATAGTTGATAACAATAATACTGATTTTAACGTGCAACAAAACCTAAAAAAAGTTCATTGTCCTGTATCTGGGAGGATAAGACAGATAATGCCGGCCGGGACTCCATCCTTTAATAGATGGATTTTCGGATTGGGATAGTGCGACTCGCTCAAACGGGAAGAATGATAATTCCGGGGTTGGTCAGCAATACTGGTTTTAACATTCTTGCCGGCAAGTGAATCCCGGATTCGGGCTGTTTCCGGGTAATATCTTTAAAAAATTATGATCAATTCCTGTCTGCCATCATCGAAAACAGCGGGAGGTCTCTTCTGGCATTAAAACAGTGATGCCGGCTTTTTATGTCTGACACCTTATCATAAATACCGGTTATTAAGTATTTCCGGATCTGTTCGATAACTTCCTCACTCGGGGTTCCTCCATATTTCAGTGAAGAAAATAAGGTCATGAGATTTCCAAATCTCGGCTGTTGCATAATGTCAAGGAAATGATCGTTAATCCGGACAACCAGTTCATGCCGGGCAGAGGCAGGAATCATATCGTCAGTATAACCGAACATAGCCAGCCAGGAGGATCTGTAATGTGAGTGACAAAACTTTTGATTTGCCATAATTGTGCATCTGCATAAGGCCGGATACTTGCAGAATGCCAGGATATTTTTCCACGGAATGTTTGTTTTTGCTTAAGTGCGCGTGCGATCTCTGTTATACTCATTCCAAGGGGGGATTGTGTTAAAAATTTATTTAATCCGGATAAGTTCTTCTTTAAAAAATTCCATTCCAGTCTTATCTTTTTTTTATCGTGTAACAAATAAATGTTTTAATTGAATGTAACACATACAGGTAACGCATACACAGAATAATAACTGTCAACCAAACAAACATTTGTAACACATCGACGACATTATCAGCAAAATTTACACGCCCCAAAAACATATCTGATTAAACTTGAACAAATGAAACCAGCAAGTACAAGGAGAGAATAAACCGATGGCAAATTATGGAACACGATCATGCATTTTATTCATTCTTTGTGCATGCCTGATTGCACCTGCAATGGCAGGAACAAAATATATGGCCGGCAGCCCGGAGTTGTCCGCATATATTTCGGGTACCAATGAGTTCAGCCCGGGGCAGGATGTTCAGATGGTCGTTGTAGTTGAAAATACCGGGTTAAATGAATTCAAATTTATCGATTCCGGTATTGTTGACCGCGATGATCTCCCGAATACTGCAAAGTTCCTGACTGTCAGATTGCGGCCGGGAAATGCACCGCTCGTCATCAAATCCGATCCCCAGATGTTAGGCGATCTCAAAGGGGGTACAAGTGTCAATGCCCAGTTCACTGCCAAGATCAATGCAGAAGCTCCTGCCGGGACATATAGAATGCCGCTTGACATCAGCTATACCTATCTCTATACGGCCGATCAATACGGTGTCGATACCATACAATATACCTACAAAACGATTAACGAGACCGTCATTATACCCATAAAGATAAAACCGGATATATCCATCAATGTCCTTTCAGCAGTCCCTGAACACTTAAACGTGGGAACGGAAGGTTATGTCAATATGAAAATTCAGAATACCGGTTCAGATATTGGGATAAAATCCATTGTAAAAATTATCCGGAACGAAAATAGCCCGATCATTCCTACGGACAGCAGCGTTTATATCGGGGAATTTCCCGCAGGTAGTATTGTAGATTGCCGGTATAAAGTATCCGTTTCCAAAGATGCACAGAAGCAGACCTATCCAATCGATGTTGTCGTAGTATACCAGAATAATGAAGGGGACTTTGTTACTTCACGGAGCGATACCGTTGGGGTGACTGTTGGGGGTAAAGCAGATTTTGCCATCACTTCTCCCGCTGGTCAGATGAATCCGGGAAATAAAAAAGTCATTACCGTTGAATATAAAAATACCGGCGATGCAACGGTAAAAAGTGCCCAGGCCCGGATAAGTGCAGTCGATCCCTTTACCAGCAATGATGATATTGCCTATATCGGAGACTTAAAACCCGGTGATTCACGGATGGTATCATTTGTCCTGAGTCTGGATCGTTCCGCCACTATCAAGGAATATGGTCTCGACTCGGAGATCCGATACCGGGATGAACTCGATAATACGTATATCTCCGATACTATGAAAGTCAAGGTCGATGTTACGGCTCCCGCGGGCGCGACTGCCATCCTGTCCAATCCCATCTATCTCTCAATAATCGTTGCACTCATCATTGGTGCAGTATATCTGGTCTACCATTTCCGGAAAAAACAATAATTTTTTTTCATCTGAATTTTTTTGCGGTTTTTTTATCAGTTCGGTTATCCCGATGCTGACTGATGTACGAAAACATAAAAACCCCGTAATATATTTGTTATGGAATTTTTGAAAATTTCCAACAATAAAGGAGGCATTTTCATTGATTTGGTGCGCAAGTTAACTTCATGCAGGTTTTTCTCTCTCTCCAAGACATCTTGTTTTTCAGTTTTTACCCTTAATCCACCCCATGTCAAAAAATATTAATACCGGCCACTACAATCTTTTAATACAACTTTAATTGTTTTAATTAAAGTTAATTTGCCCGGTTCCAACCGGTATTTAATGGAGGTTATTATGCACATTATGGAAGGATTCTTACCCTGGCAATGGTGCGTTGTGTGGTGGATTGTTGCCCTGCCCTGCCTTGTGCTGGGAATATACCAGTTGAAAAAAGTTCTTGCAGCAGACCGGGAAGCACTCCCTCTGCTTGGCGTGACGGGGGGTTTTATTTTTATCCTGTCATCCTTAAAACTTCCTTCGGTTACGGGGAGTTGTTCTCATCCCACCGGGACCGGTCTTTCAACCATATCATTTGGTCCCTGGATTACGGCAGTTGTCTGTGCAATCGTTCTCCTGTTCCAGAGCCTGTTCCTTGCACATGGGGGACTGTCCGTCCTTGGAGCTAACATTGTTTCCATGGGTATTGTCGGCCCCCTTGTCGGTTATGCGGTCTACCGGTTACTCCGTGACACATCAGTCAATATCTATATCACCGTATTTCTGGTAACTGCCCTTGCAGACATGTTCACGTACGTAACAACTTCACTTGAACTGGCGCTTGCATACCCGGCAGAAACCGGTGGATTTGCCAGCTCATTCATCATGTTCATGGGCATATTTGCAGTTACTCAGATTCCCCTGGCAATTGTCGAAGGCATTGTCCTTACACTGGTGTTCAAATATATCGTTGCCCTCAAACCCGATATCCTGATACGGCTGAAAGTATTTTCTGAAGATAAAATTAATGCGGCCCGGAGTGAGAACTCATGAAGTTCCAATATACGCTGGAAGTCCTGACCCTGATTGCAATAGTGACATTCTGCGCATTGTTCCTGTACACGAGTTCGACCATGACCGGTGCAGAATTTGCCGGTTCTGATAATGTTGGGTCGGGACTTATCGCAAAACTTTCTGGAACGCCCATTGAAAATTTTTCGCCGTTAATTCCCCAGTGGCAACCCCCGAGCGGGGAGATTGAAGCCTGTCTGTTTGCACTCCAGGCAGCTGTTGGCGGAATTCTTGTTGGCGGCGTATTCGGGTTCTGGATGGGGCAGAAGAAAAAAGCATAATCGGTACAAAGGATGACTACTATCTATGTTTGAGGAACTTCTGGAAGATATTGCCCAGAAAAACGGGCTCCGGGAAGTCAACGTTTATCTCAAACTCGCGGCAGGGCTGGGAGCAATCCTGCTCTGCCTTATATCGGCGAGTTATCTCGCCCCGCTTTTTATTGCTCTTTTCCTGACCGGTGCAATCCTGTTTTTAGCACGAGTGGATCTGAAAACCTATGCGGAACTGTTTTTTGCCCCCCTCTTTTTTGCGCTGATAAGTGTAGCCGGTATCATCCTCATCACCGGAGGCCCTGATATATTCTGGCGATGGGATCTCCTGCCGGGATTTTCATTATCCATTACCCGGGAGAGCATAAACCAGGGCGTGTTTATTTTCTGCAGGGTCATTGGCGGGATGTCGGCTATGATATTTATTGCCCTGACAACCCCCATGACCGATATCTTTATTGTGCTGCGCCGGTGCAGGATTCCCGAAGTGGTAATTGATTTGATGATGATCATTTACCGCACGATCTTTATTCTCATTGACCAGGTAATCCAGATTTATCATGCACAGGTTATGCGCTTAGGCTATTCCACATATCGTGAATCCCTGTATTCTTTTGCCACCTTATGTGGCGCAGCATTTATCGCCAGCTGGGATGCCGGTGAAGATCTTATCCGTGCCATGGATGCACGCTGTTATGATGGGAAATTTGCCCTGCTGGGAGAGAGCCGCCCTTTGGAGCGAATGCCCTGTCTTGCAGTAATGACATTCCTGTTACTGTCGACTGCCGTTGTGCTTGCCACCGGGACTATTACTATTCTTTAGGTACCAGACCATGAGCAGCATCATACTTGAAGCCCGCGATATCAGTTATCGGTACCCCCGGGGAATGGAAGCGATCCGCGGCATCAGTTTCCATATCCGTAAAAAAGAGAAGATTGCTCTCGTGGGTCCAAACGGCGCCGGCAAATCCACACTTCTTACCCTGTTCAACGGCATGATTCGCCCGGATACCGGCATCATGCTCTTTGACAATCAGCCAATCCGTTATGATACTGCATCCTTGCGGATACTGCGCAAACGGGTTGGATTTGTTCTCCAGAACCCGGACCGCCAGATTATTGCACCGACGGTATACCAGGATGTGGCATTCGGGCCAACCAATCTCGGCTATAGTGTACCGGAAGTAAAAGAAGCAGTTACCCTGGCGCTTCGGCATGTCGGGCTTGAGGGATTCGAGCGTCGCCCCCCTCACCAGCTCTCCGGTGGCGAGAAGAAACGCGTTGCAATTGCCGGTGTACTGGCAATGGACCCCGATGTGCTGGTATTTGATGAACCCACCAGTGGTCTCGATCCCTCGGGATCGGAAGATATCATGGAACTGCTCGATGAACTGAACCATGAAGGCAAGACCATTATCATTTCCACCCATGATGTAGAACTAGCGTACCCTTGGGCAGATCGCGCCATCCTGATGCTTGGGGGCAGGATCCTTAAAGAAGATGTCCCGGATGTGGCTTTCGGCAACATTGAAGCAGTCCGGAAAGCACACCTGTCAATACCGACTCTTCTTGAACTTCACATGGAACTGCATAAACGGGGATTTTTGCTGTCCGGTAAAAAACCCCGAACGGTGCTGGATATGATGCACTGTATCGAGACGCTCTTTGAAAAATCCAGCGATCGACAGCGGCACGGGACGATCACGGTCTGCAATGTCGATCTGGACACCCAGGAATTATTATCGGACTGGTTATCAAAGCATAAAGGCGTCAGCATCGGTGCCATGGGCACCCGAGCAAAACAGTATGCGGAAAATTCCCGTATCCACCTGGATTTTACCTACGGGGTTATCGACAAATGTATCCTTAAAGCACTGCTGGGAGAAGAATCCCTTATCCTGACGACGGAGAGCATGGTCAAACGGGTAACCCTGCGAGTAGATGCCTATGGTAAGGAAAGCGGCGCCAGCATACCCGTAAACCAGCTGACGGCCTCACCAGAAGAAATGAATGATAAAAACGGTTGTGTGCCATGAAGCCGGTTCCCCGCATTGTAATTGCGGGCACCCACAGCGGGTGCGGTAAAACGACGGTTGCCAGCGGCATTATGGCTGCCCTTACCCACCGGGGATTGAAAGTCCAGCCTTTTAAAATAGGACCCGATTTTATCGATCCATCTCATCACACCCGGATCTGCGGGCGTGTTTCGCGCAATCTTGATCCATTCATGATGGGAGAGAAGGGTTGTATTGAGACATTTGTCCGGGCAACTGATGGTGCTGATATTGCAGTCATCGAAGGCGTTATGGGATTATATGACGGCCTGGATGGATCAGATATGGCAAGCACTGCTCATGTCGCACGAATCTTAAAAGCACCAGTCGTACTGGTAGTGGATGCCAAGGGCATGTCCCGCAGTGTCAATGCACTGATTGACGGATTCTGGCGCTATGATCCAACCCTTTCGTTCTGTGGGGTGATCGTCAACCGTATCGGGTCTCCCCGTCACCGCTCGATGATTGAACCGTCTGTAAAATATCCCGTTTTCGGCTATATTGCCCGGAAGGAAGAACTGGCTGTGGAAAGCCGGCATCTGGGCCTTAGGATGGCCCATGAATCGGGGAGTATGGGGGAATTTGGCAAAATCATTGAAGATACCTGTAATCTGGATGCACTGGTTGGTGCTGCAAATAACGCCCAGCTTTTGACAATTTCCGTGCCAGCCGAAAAAGACAAAAACCCGCCCCTGGCAAAGATCGGGATAGCACTCGATGAAGCATTCTGTTTTTATTACCGGGATAATTTTGACTGCCTCTTACGTTCCGGGGCAGAACTGGTATTTTTCAGCCCGCTGTCAGAGTCTCTTCCGGATGTCGATGCCGTATATCTTGGGGGAGGTTACCCGGAACTTCATCTCGCCAGCCTTGAATCATCCCGGTGCACGCAGGAACTAAAAACAGCTGCGGGTGCGGGTATGCCGGTGTATGGAGAATGCGGCGGACTGATGTATCTTTCTCAGGAGATCCAATCAGATAAAACGTATCGCATGTGCGGAATCCTTCCGGCAAGCGTCGAGATGACTGGGCGAATACAGGCACTTGGTTATGTAAAGGGGGATAGTATTGCAAATCATTCGTTCATTCCCTCCGGTCAAACAGTTACCGGCCACGAATTTCATTATTCGCGATTGGATCCCGCACGCGATGCACGGTTTGCGTTACAGTTGTCCCGGGGAAAAGGCATCGCTGGTGGAAAAGACGGGTTGATTGCGGGAAATACACTTGGCTGCTATACGCATACCTACTTCACTCCTTTGTTTGCTGAAGCGCTGGTAGCATCAGCTTTAAAATTTTCACGCATATAATCAGATTGTCATATCCGTTCCAAGAGAACTTTCATTTTTTTATTTTGTCATGCAAATTTTAAGGTTTGTCGACAATGCTCAACACTACCTGAAATAGAGTTTCCCCAGTAAAATTTTCATTGCTTTGGTGCGAAGTCTTTGTCATGCGGGTTTTTATAAATAAAAATTCACCATCCCTTTTTTGTCTCTTTACCCTTTTGCCACAAGGATATAATTGTCGTACTGCGAATCTATCATCACCACAGTGCTGGTGAATATTCATGCGCAGCAACGAAGTTAAAACCGGATACCAGCGGGCTCCTAACCGTTCGCTCCTGCGATCCCTCGGGGTCACTGAACGGGAGATGGGACTGCCGTTTATTGGAATTGCAAATGCCTACAATACGATTGTCCCGGGACATACCCATCTCCGGCAGCTTACGGAGAAAGTCCGTGAAGGAATTGCTGCCGCTGGCGGGGTCCCGTTTGAATTTGGTGTCATCGGGATCTGTGATGGCATTGCAATGGGCCACGAAGGAATGCGCTATTCGCTGCCATCCCGGGAAAATATTGCCGACTCGATCGAGCTGATGGCAGAATCGCACCGGTTTGACGGGCTTGTCTGTGTCGGGACCTGTGATAAGATCGTGCCGGGCATGCTGATGGCAGCAGCACGGACAAATATTCCCACGATTGTTCTTACGGGTGGGCCAATGCTCTCTGGGTTCCAGGATGGAAAAGATCTCTCGCTTATTGATGTCTTTGAAGCAGTAGGAAAAGTAGCCGCAGGAACCATGAGCGAGGCATCACTCTGCGAACTGGAGGAGTGTTCCATGCCGGGATGTGGCAGTTGCCAGGGCCTTTATACGGCAAATACCATGGCCTGCATGACAGAAGCCATGGGGATGTCTCTTCCCGGGTGTGCTGCTATTCCGGCAGTTGATTCCGGAAAATTACGGATTGCCCGTGAGACCGGAGAAGCAATTCTTCCCTTGGTCAACAAAGGAATCAAACCCCGGGACATTATTACAAAAGAGAGTCTCCGCAATGCTATCCGGGTGGATATGGCACTTGGCGGGTCAACCAACACGGTCCTGCACCTGATGGCAATTGCTGTTGAAGCAGATATCCCCTTAACCCTTGACGATTTCCGAACGCTTGCCGATAAGATCCCCCACCTCTGTTATATGCAGCCCTCCGGCCCCCATTCGATGCAGACCCTTCACCGGTCCGGTGGAATTCCGGCAGTCCTGAAAAGACTGGAATCATATCTTGACAACAATATCACGGTCTCGGGAAAAAAAATACTTGATATAGCAAAAAATGCGATTGTCCGAAATGACGAAGTAATCCGGAGTCTCGATAACCCGATAAACAAAGAAGGGGGGCTCAAAATTTTATCCGGTTCTCTTGCACCTGATGGGGCAGTCGTGAAAAGTGCGGCTGTTCCTAAGGAGATGTGGAAACACACGGGACCGGCCCGGGTTTTTAATGGGGAGGACCTGGCAATGAAGGCGATTCTCGCCCGCAAAATCCAGGAGGGGGATGTGATCATCATCCGTTACGAAGGCCCCCGGGGAGCACCGGGTATGCCCGAGATGCTCTCGCCCACATCAGCTCTCATGGGACTGGGATACACAAAGGTTGTCCTTATCACCGACGGACGGTTTTCCGGAGGTACACGAGGCCCGTGTATCGGTCATGTGGCACCGGAAGCGGCAATTGGGGGACCCATTGCCCTTATCAATGACGGTGACCCGATTGCCGTTGATCTTTTCACAAAAAAGATTGATATCCTTGTCGACGCGGCCATCCTGCAACAACGAAAGAATGTTCTCAAACACCCTGCAAAGAAATTGACCGGCGTGCTAGCCCGGTATGCAAAAACCGTTGAGCAGGCAAACGTCGGTGCCGTGCAGCGATAATTATTCCATTCGGAATTACCCTTTTTTATTTCGCAGATTAATTATTCGATTCACCTAATGATGGTAGTTTTTGTTCTTTTCCTTTACCGGGCATATCGATATCGCACACCTGTCAGAAAACTTTCGGAAAATCACATATTAATGATCGGGAGAAGAGATTGGATTATCTCATGAATAAACGGATTTTAGAAGAAAAAATTGTTTGGGCCAAAAAAATGTGTAGTCAGGCTGATCCTGCGCTTTCATAGAGCAGGGTTAAGTAGCGGGCGTAGAAGAGCACGAGAATGGGCAGAATGATAAACAGGATGATTATCCCGACTGTCGGAATAAGCATGCAGATCGTTTCGATAATTCCCACAATAATGCCCATGATGATAAGTGCGATAATGTACGTAACCCAGCCGATCCTGCCAATATGGGCAAATATCGCATTGAAGTTGAATGCTTCTCCCATGCTGTCAGTGCGAGCAAACCGGACATAAGCAGTTGCAATGATCAGGCCAATCACGATTGCCACGATAGCAAGAAGGACAAAAATGACTCCTGCACCTGCCAGACCGGTCATCATGGTTGCTGCATTCCCGGTCATCATTAATGATGCCAGGGCTGTACCAAGGGCAAGGAATTCCAGGATAAGAATCGGTATGGCATAGATCAATCCCACGATAAAGAGTTTGATCCCATCGATAAACATTGCTCCCCAGTTCTCAAGTTCCGGAGAAGGGGTTGCACCTTTGAAGATCCGAACCATGTATCCCAGGATAAGCGGGAAGATAATACAGCTGATGATCAGCAGGATCCACTTCACCCATTTTCCAACAAGTCCCTCTTTTGCATAGGCAAAAGAGTCTCCAACCATCTTTCCGTAATCCATACAATTCACCACAATAATTATTCTGAACCATCCATGACTGCATCAGCCACAAACGATTTAAATTAGGTATGATAACTTCGCAGAATATATATTTATCTTATATTCTGGGCAGAATCGCAAAAATAATTGATATTATCAGTGCCTGAAGTACCGGATACCCGTAAAAACCATTGCCATCTGTAATTTATTCGCCGCTTCTATGACTTCCTTGTCGCGAATGGATCCACCCGGCTGTACCAGTGCTGTTGCACCAGCTTGTGCAGCAACTTCAAGCGTGTCCGGGAATGGCAGGAATGCATCGGAGGCAACCGCTGACCCCTTAAGGGACCCACAGGCTTTCTCTATGGCAATCTTTGCCGAGTCAACCCGGCTCATCTGACCGGCACCGATACCCAGCGTTCTCTTCTGGTCGGCGAATATGATCGTGTTGCTCTTGGTATGCTTGCAGACTTTCCATGCCAGCTGGAGAGCTTTCATCTCATCAGGAGTAGGGTCACGGTCGGTGATCACTTCCCAGTGCTCTTGGTATTCAGGTGTCCGCTGGACAAGCACTCCCCCGTCAATTGTGCGTATTTCGTCCGCAGGAGAGGACTCTGGAAGAGCGAGCACCCTCATCGTCTCTTTCCTGCTCATGATTGCCAGCGAATCCTTCGAAAATGAGGGAGCCACTACCACTTCGACAAAGGTTTTACAGATCTCTTCTGCCAGGACCCGGTCCACTTCCCGGTTTAATGAAATTACCGAACCATAGGCTGATACCGGGTCAACATCACGCGCTGACTGGTATGCATCCAGCAAATCTGTTCCCACTGCTACCCCGCAGGGATTATTATGCTTGACAATAACGGCTGCCGGTTCTCGAAATTCCCGTAAAAGGCCGGTCCCGGCATTTACATCGAGATAATTGTTGTAGGACATCTGCTTTCCCTGGATAGGTTCAGTGCCGGCAATACCGCTGGTGCCATAGACTGCAGCCTGCTGGTGGGGATTTTCACCATAACGCAGCGTACGACCCCCGGTAAACTGGAGAGAGAAAGTAACCGGAAACGGGTCATCCAGCCGGTAGAGATAATTACTGATTGCTGCATCGTAAGCAGCAGTCCGGGCAAATGCTTTTCTTGCGAGATCGAGGCGCATATCTGCTGATATTTCCCCATCATGGATGGCTTTTACAATAGCCGGGTAATCTGAAGAATCTACACTTACTGCAACATTGCAATAATTTTTTGCCGCAGCCCGAATCATCGCCGGTCCCCCGATGTCGATATATTCTATCAGGGCATCAAGTCCCATCTGTTTCCCGGACATCATCTCAAAGGGGTAGAGATTGACAACAAGGAGATCAATGCGATTGATACCATGTTTCATCATAACCGCATCATCTATCTGTCGCCTTCCCAGCAATCCCCCGTGAACTTTAGGATGCAGGGTCTTGACCCGTCCATCCATCATTTCCGGAAAACCGGTATAACTCGAAACCTCGGTAAATGGTATCCCCGCTTCTGCAAGTGCCTTTCCGGTACCCCCTGAGCTCATTATATTGTATTTTTGCTTTACCAGCTCTCGCGCGAGATCGATAATCCCTGTCTTATCCCATACAGACAGCAGTGCCCACTTCATGGTCTAGTGTATGAGGGACGGGAATGAAAAAGGTATGCTGATTAAAAGATCCTTCCAGTAATTTGCCTGAGGTCACTGTATTTTCCCAGTGTTTATTTGGGAAATAAGAATTGGAAAATCACATTTTATAAATTGATTTCGAAATGCGGCGGAAATATTATTAAAAATCAAACGCAGTAGTAGCACTGGGCTTAAATGACAAAACCCGTTTCATAGCGACGATTCCAGTATTGGAATGAAGTTAATCTTTATATAGAACTACAATACAACAGATATTAGAAAAACGTAAGGGTTGCACCATGAATGATGCAGAACATAATGTTGAACAGACCGGCGAAGAAAGTACCGGCAAACCGGATACTGCCCCCGTTAGCAGCCAGGCCGATCCAGATCCCCTGGATGAACAACGAAAGGCAGTAGCCGACCTTAATGACCGGTACTTACGTCTTGCTGCGGATTTTGAAAATTTCAAAAAACGCACAGCACGTGACCGGGAGATGATTACGAACCTGGCAAATGAACGGTTCGCTGTTGATATTATTGAAGTCCTTGATAATTTTGAGCGGGCAATTAAAGCAGATGATGCTCACCTGCGCGAGGGTCTCGTGCAGATCCAGCAGCTGCTTATTTCACAATTACAACGCCATGGTATTTCACCCGTAGATGCACTTAAAAAACCATTCAACCCGGCCGAACACGAGGCAATTGCCCATGTTCCTTCTGAAGATGATGAAGGAATTGTAATTGATGAAGTTGCACGCGGGTATCGCATGCATGACAAAATTATCCGGCACGCAAAAGTTGCAGTATCCAAAGGAAAATAAAAAGGAGGTAAAAAAATGGCAAATGATAAAGTTCTGGGAATTGATCTGGGAACAACCTATTCCTGTATGTCCATCATGGAAGCGGGAAAGCCGATTGTAATCCCGAATGCTGAAGGTGGACGGACAACCGCTTCGATTGTAGCATTTACCAAGGAGGGGGAACGGTTAGTGGGCAGTCTTGCAAAAAGGCAGGCTGTAACTAATCCGCAGAGAACCATCCAGTCCATCAAGCGCAAGATGGGGACCAGCGAAAAAATCAAGATTGATGATAAGAATTACACCCCGCAGGAGATCTCATCGATGATCCTGCAGAAACTCAAGATCGATGCAGAAGCCTATCTTGGCGAGAAGATCTCAAAAGCAGTCATTACCGTCCCGGCATATTTCAATGATGCCCAGCGCCAGGCAACCAAGGATGCAGGCAAGATCGCAGGACTCGATGTCATGCGTATTATCAACGAACCAACAGCGAGTGCCCTTGCGTATGGTATCGACAAGGAACAGGATGCTACAGTACTTGTCTACGATCTCGGTGGCGGTACATTCGATGTCTCTATCCTCACGCTTGGCGATGGTGTCTTTGAAGTGAAATCCACTGCGGGAAATAACCATCTCGGTGGCGATGATTTCGACCAGCGGGTTACCGATTACCTTGTCGAAGAGTTCAAGAAGAAAGAGGCTATCGACCTGCGCACGGATCCCTATGCCATGCAGCGCCTGCGCGATGCATCGGAAAATGCGAAGATCGAACTCTCACAGCGCCAGAGCACCAACATCAACCTGCCTTATATCACGCAGGATAAGAGTGGTCCGAAATTCTTAAACATTGACCTCACAAAAGCAAAACTCGAGCAGCTTATCGGCGATCTGGTTGAATCAACCGTTGGACCGGTCAAACAGGCGCTCAGCGATGCAAAACTCGAAGCAAAGGATATCGATCATGTCCTGCTCGTTGGCGGGTCCACCCGTGTCCCCCTTGTCCAGGATACCGTGAAAAAGATTCTCGGAAAAGAACCGGACAAGGGACTTAACCCAGATGAATGTGTTGCTCTTGGGGCAGCAATCCAGGGCGCAGTCCTGACCGGAGAGACAAAAGATATCGTGCTTCTCGATGTCACCCCGCTCACGCTCGGAATCGAGACGCTAGGCGGCATCGCAACCAAGCTCATCGAGCGAAACACGACCATTCCCACCCGGAAAAGCCAGATCTTCTCGACAGCAGCCGATGGCCAGACCAGTGTCGAGATCCATGTAGTACAGGGAGAACGTGCATTGGCCAAGGACAATTTCACCCTGGGTAAATTCCAGTTAACGGGTATCCCCCCGGCCCCGCGGGGCATTCCCCAGGTTGAGGTCACCTTCGATATCGATTCGAATGGTATCATCCATGTTTCTGCCAAGGATCTCGGTTCCGGTAACCAGCAGGCCATCTCCATCAAAGGCGACAAGAAACTCTCCGAAGAAGATATCAAGAAGATGATGGATGCCGCAAAGATGTTCGAGAGTGAAGACAAGCAGAAGCGCGATGAAATCGAACTGCACAACCAGGCAGATACCGCAGTCTTCACTGCCGAAAAGATGCTCAAAGAGAGTGGCGACAAACTCGAAGCGGAAGACAAGCAGAAAGTAGAAGAGAGTGTTGCAGCAGTAAAAAAGGCGCTCGGAGATGAAAACCTGGATGAGATCAAGAAGTCCATGGAAGCACTGACCGAAGCAGTATATGCTGTGACAACCAAGATTTACCAGAAAGTTCAGGCCGAACAGGCAGCTGCGCAACAGTCGCCACCAGATGCCGGCCCACAGCCGGATGCGGAATCAAAAGACGATGACAATGTTGTCAATGCAGATTACAAAGTGAAAGAAGAGTGAACTAAAAAATGGGCGCAGGAGATTACTACGATATTCTCGGGATACCCCGGAATGCCGATGACAAAGAAGTAAAGAAGGCCTATCGCAACCTCGCCCGTAAGTATCACCCGGATGTCTGCAAGGAACCAGGAGCTGAAGAAAAATTCAAAAAGATCAATGAAGCCTACAGTGTCCTTTCCGATGAACAGAAGAAATCCCAGTATGATAATATGGGCCATGAGACTTTCACCAATGCGTCAAAAGGCTCCTACACCGGGGGAGGATATGGCGGTGGAGGTTTCTCTGCCGACTTCTCCGGTTTTGGAGATATCTTTGATTTCTTTGGCGGGGGCCAGCGAAGGTCCGGCCCACAGCCCGGGGCCGATCTTCTCATGCGGATCCAGATCCGGCTTGAAGATGCAGTTGCCGGCATGGACCGCGATATCGAAGTGATGCATACCGAACAGTGCACAACCTGCAGCGGATCCGGCAGCGAGACAAAACGTCTCAATACGTGTCCCCGCTGCGGCGGGACCGGGCAGATGCGACAGACTGCACAATCTGCGTTTGGCCAGTTTGTCCGGATGACTCCCTGTACCCAGTGCGGTGGAAAAGGAAAAATTCCGGAGAAAGTGTGCAAAGACTGCCGTGGATCCGGCCATACCCGGGTGAAACGAAAAGTTTCTGTGCATATCCCTGCGGGCATCGACAACGGCATGCGGCTTCGCATGGAAGGCTATGGTGAAGCCGGGGATTACGGGGCTGCAAACGGTGACCTGTTCATCGAAGTGTATGTCCAGGCTCATGACCGCTTTGTAAGAAGCGGTGATAACCTTGAAACAGTCATTGAGATAAGCCCGGCCCAGGCAGTTCTTGGTACTTCAATGGAGATTGAGACGATAGACAAGCGTCATATCGATCTCAAAGTTCCTGCGGGCATACAGTTTAACACAGCCTTAAAAATTGGTGGTGAGGGAGTAAAACGCCGCGGGCACCCCGGCGACCTTCTCGTCCGGGTAAAGATAGTAACGCCAAGATCCGTCAGCAATGAACAAAAAGAACTCTACCAGAAAATTGCGGATCTTGAGGGGCACTCTACGGGAAACGGCGGGTTTTTCTCAGGCATCATGGGAAAGAAAAAAGGGAAAAAATAACCATACTACCTGATTCATTTTTGCTTTTTTTTACACACCTATTTGAGTTCCTGCATGTAATGGGATAAGGATGAAGTTGCTCTTTGAGCTTTCCGGTGAGAACCCGACGCTTCCCTTTGCGGAACTTTCCTGTGTCGGCACTATCCTGGATGAGCGCCTGCAGGTTGCAGTCATGGAATGCCCCCACCCGGAACAGGCACAACGGCTTGCCATGACCCAGGTAGTTCTCGAATATCTCGGGGAATGCGAACCGGGTATCCCGGCATTTAAAAAATTACTCAAAGAACTTGCTATCACAACGACTCGCACGTTTGCCGGCAGGGCAAAGAAAATTCATGGGGGATGCCATGAACACAACCCCTCCTCCCAACGGGAATTCGAACGCTTGATTGGCGATATGATAGCCGGCCCGGTATCTTTGAACAATCCTGAAACAGAATACCGCGCAATCCTCTCTGAGGACAAGTGTTATTTTGGCAGGGTCCTCTTCTCAATTAATCGTTCCGGGTATGATGAAAGAAATCCCGGGAAGCGGGACTTTTTCCACCCTGGGGTAATGATGCCCCGCATGGCAAGGACACTGGCAAATATCGCGGGAGTCCAGGCTGGAGACCGGGTCCTTGACCCCTTCTGCGGAACCGGGGGAATTCTTATCGAAGCAGAATTACTGGGGGCTCATGCAATCGGGAGCGATTTTGATCCACTGATGATATCGGGCAGTCGCCAGAATAGTGCTCAGTCTTTCCTGATGCTTGCTGATGCAACCCGATTACCCTTCAAAGATCATGCGATCGATTCAGTGGTAACTGATTTGCCCTATGGCCAGTCAGTTTGTATAAAAAAGACCGATACCATGGATAACCTCTATGCCGGGGCTCTTGAGGAAATACGGCGTGTATTAAAACCGGGTCGAAGGGCTGTTGTCGTAACCCACCGGGACATTTCGGCTATCGCCCGGCAGCATATGACTGTTCTTCAGCAGCACGAACAGCGCGTTCACAAGAGTCTTACCCGGCGGGTTCTTGTACTCGGCCATTAAAACCGATCCCTTTTGAAGGATAATTTATGTTCAACACCGCCAGATATAATCCGGTTATCATGACCTCAAAAAAAGGAATTTTCACGGGATTTTTAACCATTTTTTTCCTGATCCTTTGCACTATGCCGGTACTGGCATATTCATCTGATGCGGCTGACTGGTATGCACAGGGAAACGCACTGATGAAAAGCAGGAATTATTCCGAAGCAATCGGTGCCTATGACCATGCGACTGCGCTTGCCCCGGAATTTTTTGAAGCATGGAATGGCAAAGCAGATGCCCTGAACCGGGCGCAGCGATTCAGCGAGGCTCTTATTGCATCGGATAAAGCACTGGCCATTAACCCGGAATATGTACAGGGCTGGATTAACCGGGGTTATATTCTCTATAATCTGGGCAGGTATGACGATGAACTGGGAGCCTATGAAAAAGCCATATCCTTTGATTCTTCGAATCCTGAAGCATGGTTCAATAAAGGATATTCACTAGCCGGCATGAAACGTTATGATGAAGCGATCTTGGCATTTGACAAGGTCCAGTCACTTAATCCCGATTATCCGAATCTTGCCGCAAACAAGCGCATTGCTGAGCAGAGCCGCGATGCAGCTACTCCATGGTATATTAAAAACGCTTTTACCCTGGGAGTCATCGCCCTTTTTGCTATCGGGGCGATTGCATGGTTTGTTTCCGTACGGAAACAATACTGACCTTTTTGATTTCTGCTTTAACCAAGACAAAAATTTTTATCAAACAATTTTTCTCACGATTTCCATAACCAGCATGTTTTATGATAAATCCATATTAATGAACATAATTCCGGGGAGATATTTTCTTCAGGTCGGGAAGGAACATGCCAATAAATGGGAGTTGAACCGGGTTTTGATAAGGAAAACCGGTTTTAGTTATTGGGGATTTTGGTTAAAAGTGCATCTTAATGGTCTCAAGACTTTTTTTCCGGACCCTGAATTGATCTGTTTGTATTGGAATTCGCAAGGTAAACCGGTAGTTCCCCTGCTCATGGCAAAGGATCCCCCTGGGGGGATCGGTGCCTCCACAATAAGAGATCACCAACCCCCCATTCATGGCCGGGAGGTGTCCCCCAACCGTCCCGGTAAAAGCAGTTCGTCGTGAGTATAGGGAATTTAGTAGCATGCACAGGTGATTGTAGCATGTACATGTTATTATCACATGTACATGTTACTCATGCATTTACGATTTATAAAAAAAATCCCGAAAGCCAGCTCTCCCGGATTGTGAAGGGGGCCCTCTTTTTCCTTCTCGCACTTGCCCTGGCAAAAAGTTTCTGTCACCAGATGAGGTACAATTCTTCTGGTGTAATACTCATTAAAAAAAACAGGTGGGCCGTACCTGGAATAAATCACCGGGATTTTTCATAACAGATCTGAGCTTCTTCATGCTTGCCGATCGTATCCAGTATCCCGCCAATATCTTTCCAGATTTCTTTTCGGGATCCATCCAGCTCCAGTGCATGTTTGAAATCGGTCAGGGCGTCCTGGTATTTTTCAAGTTCTTTTAGAGAGCGTCCTTTATGGATCCATGCATCCACAAATTCCGGCTGAAGAGTGATCATTTCACGGTATGACGCCACTGCTTCATCGTACCGCCCCAGTGCATCCATTGCACTACCTTTGGTAAAGTGGGCTATAGAAAAGGTGGGATCGATACCAATTGCCCGATCATATGATTCCAGGGCAGCTTCATCCCGATTCTGGCCGGCAAGTGACATCCCATGACGGGTCCAGCCAACAACATTTTCGGGATCAATTGCCAGTCCCTGTTCATAAGCGGATTGCGCTTCTTTATATTTTCCCAAATCGTAAAAAGCATTGCCTTTACCCATCCATGCATCTGCGAGGGTCTCATCCAGTTCGAGTGCCCGGTCAAATGCATCTATCGCATCGCGTGTCATACCCAGTTCGGCAAGAGTCACTCCTTTGTGAACAAAGGTTGCAGCAGAATGCTCGATCTCAAGTGCCCGGTCATAGGATTGGATGGCATCACGGTGCTGGTCGAGTGCTGCATACGCAATACCCCGGTAAACAAATATTTCAGCAGAGCGGGGTTTATTTTCAAGCGCGTGATTGTAAGCGGTGATGGCAGCATCCATATCTCCAAGTTCAACATATGCCCTTCCCATCCAGAAGAATGCAGGACTGCATGTTGGTGTGATCTCGATCGCATGTGCAAATGCTGAGATAGCTCCTTCGAAATTACCCAGCGAGAAATATGCCCTTCCCTTTTCGTACAGTGCACCGGCGGAACCAGGGTTTAATGCCAGCAGGCGATCAAATGTAGCAATTGCTTCCTTAAGATTATCATTTCGAATCAGGGCCCGGCCTTTTTCATAGAGTGCCTCCGCAGAATCAGGATTTATTGCAAGTGCTGCATCAAAGGCAATGATTGCATCGTTATATCGGTAAATGCGTGCAAGGGCAATTCCCTTGTACTGGAATGCCTCACTGTAACGGGTATTGAGGGCCAGTGCTTTTTCAAACAGCGCGATTGCATCTTCATAACGTTCCTGGTGAACCAGGGCGACACCTTTGTTATACAATGCTTCTGCAAAGGCAGGCCGGTATTCCAGTGCCCGATCAAAAGCATCAACTGCTTCAGTATACCGCTTTAACTGGATCAGGGCAATACCCCGGTATAAATAAGGAACTGCATAGCCGGGATCGATGGCAATCGCATGATCGTAACAGTCAAGTGCCGCATCGAAACTGCCCAGGTTTGTTTCTGCAATCCCCCGGTAGAGCCACGAATCCGCAAATGCTGCTTTCTGTGCAAGTGCTTTATCAAACGCGCTGATTGCCTCGTGGAACATCGAAAGACCCAAAAGTGCTCTTCCTTTCTGGAAAAATGCTTCAGCACACCTTGGACGGTACGACAGGGCTGCATCCAGGTTCCTGATTGCTTCCTGGTACCGGCCCAGTCGGACATTCGAGACGCCGAGGTTATAATGAGCCTGTGCATCATTTCTGTCGATGCCCAGCGCTTTGCTATAACAGCTGATCGCTTCCTGATCTTTTGATAGCGAAGAAAGAGCGATCCCTTTTCCCGTCCAGATCATGGCAGCAGTCGGACGAATTCGCAGGGCGGGATCAAACGTCGCAATGGCATCCTCATACTGCCCGAGCCGGATAAGCGCCCTCCCTCTCTGGTACAGGGTATCGATATTTTTCGGTTCAATGGATAGTGCATTGTCAAACGATAGCACTGCCTCTTTAAACATGCCCAACTGGAAAAGAGAACGTCCCTTATCGAAAAATGCCTGCGTATAATCAGGACGTATCTCCAGTGCCCGTGCAAATGCTTCAATCGCTTCGTCATAATCCTGGAGGGCGAAGAGCGCACTGCCTTTCAGGTACCATGCATCAGGATTTGAGGAATCAATCTCTATTGTTTTGACATATGCTTCAATAGCATCGTTATACCGGGTGAGATCTGCCAGTGCACGTCCACGGTATAACCACCCGTCAACCGAAAGCGGGTCGATGCGGAGCATGCGATCGAATGCATCAATGGCATCATTCTGCCGTCCGGTGGCTATGAGGGATAATCCTTTGTGGTAATATGCCAGGGCATTGCCTGCATCAAGATCGATATTCTTGTTGAATGCGATTATTGCATCTTCATGTCGCCCCAGGTGTGCAAGCGCGAGGCCTTTATCATAATACGCCGGGGCATAATTTTTCTCGATGGTGATTGCTTTGTCAAATGTTTTCACTGCTTCACGATACATACCAAGAGAAGCAAGTGACTGTCCTTTATCGTAAAGTGCTTCCCCAAACGCAGGATTGCTCTCCAGCGCCAGGTCATGCTCTTTTGCCGCTTCTTCAAACCTGCCGAGACGATACAGTGCCATTCCTTTGAAGTGATGGGTCTCTGCATGTGCAGGATCGAGAGAGAGTGCCTGGTTGTACACCGGGATCGCTTCTTTGGTCCTGCTGAGCAAATCCAGAGAGCGTGCTTTGTTATAGACCGCTGAAAAATTATCCGGCTGGATGTCCAGGCATCGATCAAACGCTATAAGGGCTTCGTCGTGCTGGTTGATCCGCGCGAGAACCAGGCCCAGTTCCAGCCAGGCAACTGGATTTTCCGGTGTAAATGAGAGCAGGTGCCGGTAGGATTCTGCGGACTTGGCATAATCCCCTGCTTCAGCTAAGGCCGAAGACAGATAATAAAGTGTACGGGTATTATCAGGATCCGCAGCCAGGGATTCGTCAAGAATCCTGACAGATTCTGTAAACCTTTTAAGGTTAAACAGGGCCAGACCTTTTTCATAGAGAGCACGTGGATCTTCAGGTTTCAGCTGAATAGCGCGATCAAATGCCTGGAGGGCATCGTCCATTTTACCAAGGAGGGCATATGCCATACCCTGTTCAAGAAATGCCCGGTAAGATCCTGGATTGAACGAAATAGCGTTAGCGAATGCATCAATCGCTTCTTCATAACGTTTGAGATGCAGGAGTACGGATCCTTTCTCAATCCAGATATCCGGATCTGTCTTGTTGAGTTGAAGGGCGGCATCAAAAGCAACTTCTGCCTCATTATACCGGCCAAGAATTACAAGTGAGATGCCCTGTTCATAAAGGGGCTCAAATTTCCCGGGAAGATTTGTTGCCGCGGATGCAAGAATTTCTGCGGACTCTTCATATCTTTCAAGATGGGCTAGCGCAACCCCTTTTTCAAAGAGTATTTCACCGTTATCCGGTTCGCGTCCCAGTGCTATGTCCAGAATATGGATGGCATCATCATATTTTTCCAGTCGTCCTAATATGCTTCCCTCCAATAAGAGGAGAGGGATATTGTAGGGATCATTGGCCCGGGCACTCTCTAAAGCAGCAATTGCATCCTCATTCTTTCCAAGACGCTCATTGGCAAAACCGGTGTGGAACCATGCCTCGGCATCTGCCGGATCAAGCGAGAGCACCCCGGCCAATGCCTGTATCTCTTCATCATATCGCAGAAGATTTTCGAGTGCCAGGCCCTTGGCCAGATACGCTTTGACAAAATCAGGATCGCACGCAATTGCCCGATCGAAAGAGGGAATAGAATCATCATACCGGTGCAATGCCACATAGGTACGACCAAGGGCATAATGGCCATCGCGTTTGCTGTCATCAAGAGAGAGAGCCTGTAAAAAGGCAACGGCAGCATCGTCATGTTTTGATAACCGGAAAAGAGCACAGCCTTTTTCGAACCATGGATCATAGATCTGTGGATTGAAATTGATCGATTTGTCGAAAGCAGCTATCGCTTTTTCGAATTGTTGGGATTGGGACAGGGCAAGACCCTTGTTATACCAGACATCATAGTTCCCCCCATCGAGGCTGATTGCTGCATCGAAAGCCCCGATTGCCTCTTTGAATTTTTTACTGTGGTAGAGCGCGAGGCCTTTGTAATAATAAGCCGGGGCATGGGAAGCATTCACAGCTAGACCCTTTTCAAAGGCTGCAATGGCTTTTTTATAGTCGGATAAACGGAGGTAAGCCTGGCCGGTGTCAAAAAATGCCGTTGCAAAATGCGGATCTATTCCCGTTGCACGTTCGAATGAACTGATTGCATCGGCATCACGATCCAGCCGGGTCAGGGCTATTCCTTTGTCATAACAGGCATTGGCATATTTCGGATTGATGGCAAGGGCGCGATCGTACGATGCCACGGCATCATCGAACCGCCCGAGTTCAAAGAGTGCTATTCCCCGGTCATACCATCCATTAGCCGATACGGGCCTGATATCGAGTGCACGGGTCAGTGCATCGACCGCAGGTTCGAACTCCCCTATTGAGAGATGTGCACTTCCTTTCCTGAACCAGGCCGGCGCACATGCAGGATCGTTGTTCAGTACCTGTTCAAAACAGCGTATCGCGTCACGAGTCTGTTCCAGCTCAAGATATGATTTGCCTTTACGGTACCATGCAATGGGATTTTCCGGTTCTAACGCAAGAGCCCGGTCAAATGCTTCAATGGATTCTTCGTACCGTTCGCAATCAAACAATATGCTGCCTTTGAGAATCCATACTTCAACCCGGTTATTTTCACGATCGAGTGAAAGGTCAATCGAAATAAGTGCATCAGTAAACCGGTTAAGTTTTGTCAGGGCAAGTGCACGCTGGTATAAAGCCCTTACATCTTCGGGTGTCAGCCCCAGCATCCGGTCAAATTCCTGCAGGGCATTTTCAGGTTTACCTAACTGTACATAGGATAACCCCGACTGGTAAATGGCATCATAGAGTGAAGGATCATGCGTTAGTGCTGCCCTGAATTCACGGATCGCTTTTTCATATTTCCCTGACGCATTCAGTGCGAGTCCTTTCTGGTAATGCGCCCTGGCATGTTCGGGAACATATTCAAGAGTGTAATCGAATGATTTGATAGCCTTTGGATAATTCCCGAGGCGGGCGAGGGCAACACCTCTGGCATATGCGGCATCTGAAAATGCGGAATCCAGCGATAATGTCAGATCAAAAGCAGTGATTGCATCTTCATCCTGCCCAAGGGCAAACAGTGCCTGGCCTTTGCCAAACGATGCATGAGCATCCTTTGGATCCAGTTCCAGGGTTTTTTCAAAGGCTTCAATTGCATCCTTATAATTTTCCAGCAATGCCAGTACCTGTCCTTTGTCATACCAGGTAGCTGCATCACCGGGTGCGAGTTCAATCGAACGATTCAAAGAACTCAGTGCATCCGTATAACGCCCTGCAACCAGAAGCGCATGTCCACGACTGAACGTTATCCGGGCATTTGCATCACCAATGGCCAGAGCCTGATCAAAGGTTTCGATTGCTTCATCATTCCGCCCGAGAATAAAAAGAGCCAGTCCTTTGTGATAAGCTGCATTCTGATGGTGAGGATCAAGTTCCAGCGTACGATCGTACGCTACAAGGGATTCTTCAAATCGTTCAATCCTGCGGAGAATCTCTGCTTTTTCAAACCATGCGATAGTACAGGAATTGTCATTTGCAAGTGCATTGTCAAACGCATGTAATGCATCATCCAACAGGACCATCCGGGTATATCCAAGACCTTTGTAATACCATGCCGCAATATTCTTTGGATCAATAAGCAGTACTTTTTCAAAGTGAGTGATGGCATCTTCCCAACGTTCAAGGTGCATATATGCTTTAGCCCGGAAGAACAGGGTTTTTACGTCCTGTGATCTCTGTTTGAGCGATTTGCCCAGTGCTTCAACGGATTCCTTGAACCGTTTCAGCCGGTAAAGGGAATATCCTTTGCAGGTAAGGATATCAGGATGGGCCTTGTCATAATCCAGTGCATGATCAAGGGATATGATTGCATCCTCATATCGCCGGAGTTTTACGAGCGCTGCCCCCCTGCTCCGGTGTGCCTGCCCGCTCTCGGGATCGATGAGAAGAACTGCATCAAACGCAGCAATTGCATCTTCATGTCGTCCGGTCTGTGCAAGAGATAACCCTTTTGCCAGGTAAGATGGGGCATCATGATTATCCAGCAACAGAGCCCGGTCAAATGAAAGGATCGCTTCGGGGTAATTCCCCAGTTCAAAAAGAACAAATCCTTTTTCTGCATGAACTCTTGCGGTATCAAGCCCGAGTGCGATGCACCGGTTGAACGCATCAAGTGCAGGCTCTGCCTTTTTCATCCTGGTTAAGGCAAGTCCTTTTTCATAAAGGATATCGATCGTGTCAGGGTTGAGTGAAAGGAACGCATCAAAGGATTCCACAGCATTTTCGTACTTCTGAAGTGCGACAAGGGCTCTGCCTTTACCGCTTAATGCATCACCGTTCACTGCATTGATCTCAAGTACGCGGTTAAAAGACTCCACGGCATCTTCATCATGGTGCAGTTTTGCCTGTGCCATTCCCTTGTATAAAAATGCCCGTTCACATGCAGGATCCAGGCGGTTGACCCGGCCATACGAGAGAATTGCTTTATCGTATATCTCCAGTTTATCGAATGCCCGGGCCTGGCCATAAAGCGCAGCAATATCTTTTGGATCGGCAGTAAGAACCCTGCCAAAGGCTTCAGCAGCTTCCTGGTATCGTGCGAGGGCAGAAAGCGCCCGTCCTTTCTGGAGGTACCCTGGCTCGAAATCAGGCATCAGGTTGTTTGCCTGTTCAAAATCTGCAACTGCATCACCAAATTTACCAAGACGGTGCAATGCGATGCCTTTGTAGTAGAAAGCTTCTCCGAATGCGGGCTGATTTGCCAGGGCCCGGTCAAATGATGCTGCTGCTTCAGCCAGAGCGTCAAGATTGAGCTGTGCACGTCCTTTATAAAACCATGAATGGGCACTGTTCGGATCAATCTCAAGCGCGTTGTCATAGGAAAGGATCGCTTCCTGGTAACGCTTTTCAGCAGCAAGACAAAATCCTTTGATCAACCAGGCATTGGCTATCTTCGGACTGGTCTCAAGTGCCTTGGATAAGGCCTCAATCGCATCGGTAAATTTCCCCAGTTCCGCAAGGGAGAGCCCCTTGTGATACAAGGCATCATTGTATCCGGGATCAAGTTCAAGTGCAAAGGCAAATGCAGAGACTGCATCTTCATGCAGGCTTAAGGATGCATATGAAAGCCCTTTTTTGTATATGATGTCTGCTCTTTTCGGTTCAATTTCGTGAGCTGCATCAAACACAACTATCGCGTCAGAGTAATTCTTCAGGTTAGTAAGAGCCAGTCCCTTCTGGTAGAGCGCATCGGCATTATCAGGTTCAATTTCAAGAGTGATATTGAACGAGAGAACCGCTTCTTCGAACAATCCAATAGCATTGAGTGCTATTCCTTTCTGATAAAATGCCGGGGCATATCCGGGAATCAGGTCAAGTACATGATCGAACGATTCGATTGCTTTTTCAGGATTTTTCTGCTGGATAAGAGCAAGTCCCTTGTCAAAATATGCCTGTGCATTGGTATTATCCAGCTCGATTGTCCGGTCAAATGCACTGACTGCCTTATCGAATTGTTCAAGATCCAGGTGGGCAACGCCTTTCCGGTACCATGCCATGGAAAATTCCGGATTGATCTCGATTGCCCGGTCAGCAGCAGCTAACGAATCTTCATTGCGTCCCAGCTCATGCAATGCAAGCGATTTATAAAAAGCTGCATCAGCATTTTGGGGTTTTAATTCCAGTGTACGGTCAAAGGAGTCAAGTGCATCCCGGTAAAGACCTGTATCGTAAAGAGACCGGCCCTTCTGGTAGGCTGCAGAAACATCGTTTGGCATCAAAAAAAGAGCACGGTCAAATGCAGTAATCGCTTCCTTATGCCTACCGGTCTTTGCAAGTGCATACCCCCGGTTATAATGTGCCACCTCAAGATTGGTATCGATTTCAAGAGCCTGATCAAACGATGAGATTGCATCTTCAAACTGGGATAGTTCCAGCAGCACGAGTCCTTTATGGAGATAGGCTTCACAAAACGCCGGGTTCAGATCAAGTGCACGATCGTAAGATTCATTGGATTCGATGAATTTTCCAAGATCTGACAATGCACGGCCTTTATGATAATATGCATGGGAATTGCGGGGGTTATCATGGATTGTGCGATCAAAATCCTTGATTGATTCACGCAGTTTGCCCAGATGATACAGGGCAAGTCCCTTTTTCAACCGGGCATCGGTATATTTTGGTTTGAGATGGAGGGTTTTATCAAATGAAAAAACCGCCTCGTTAAACATCTGCAGGTTAGCATAGGACTGCCCCTTGTGATAAAAAGCGAGTGCATTTTCCGGATCATAGATAAGGGCTTTGTCAAAAGCTTCGAGTGCTTCATTATTCCGGTCGAGTTTCTGGAGCGCAATACCCCGGTTGAAATGCCCTTTTGCATTACTTGAATCATGCTCAAGATTCCGGTCAAAGGATGCTATTGCTTCAGTATATTTACCCAGTTTGAGGTAGCAGTAACCCAGATAATAATAGGCTTCGTTATACCCGGCTTCTATCTCAAGGGCGTGAGTGAATGCATCAACTGCGTCTTCGTACTTACCGATTTCTGTTAATGATTGTCCTTTATTATACCAGACCGGAGCGGATGGCCTGAGTGCAATCGTCTTGTCAAAAGCAACAATCGCATCACGGTGTTCCCCGAGTTTTGAGAGAGCAAGTCCCTTATGATACTGGGCATCGATGTTGGCAGGATCAATTTCGAGGAGCACTTCGAATACATGGATCGACTCTTCGACACGGTTGATTTTTTCCAGTGACATTCCTTTATACTGGAATGCATCGATGCAACGCTGGTTCAATGCAATCGCATTATCAAATGCATCGATAGCGTCCTGGTATCTCCCGAGTTCGTAATATGCCTTGCCAATTTTTACCCAGCCATCCACCAGCCCGGGATCGATCTTTACTGCCTTGGAATAGGCAGAAATCGCATCCAGAGTTTTTCCAAGTTCATTTAATGCATCCCCTTTTAAGATCCAGATGTCCCGTAGTGACGGATTTATGTCCAGTCCGCGGGTGTAAGCTACAAGTGCTTCCTGGATTTTTCCCATTTCATACAAGACATGCCCTTTTTTCACCCAGCCTTCGGAAAGGTTCGGATTAATTTCAAGGGCTTTGGTAAATGCAATCAATGCCTCAGGATTTTTACCCAGACTGATGTTTGCATCTCCTTTTTGCACCCAGGTATCGACCAGTGTCGGGTTGAGCGAGAGGATACGGTCATCGGTTTCAATAGCATCTGCGAACCGTTTGAGCTGGATGAGGGATTCAGCCCGGTAGATCAATGCCTCCATTAATGAGGGATTTGCTGCCAGACTTTTGTCAAGGCATATAACCGCTTCTTCATGGCGGGAGAGATGCGCAAGGGCAATTCCCTGGTACATGTACCCGTCCGAAAGTGATGGATCCAATTCGGTTGCAGATGTAAGGTACTTTAATGCCTTTTCGTATTGCTTTGACTGGAGATAAGCAATGCCAAGATAATGATAAGACTGGGAATTGGACGAATCCAGCTCAATTGCCTGTTCAAAAGTGTTTATTGCATCGCTATATCGTTCAGACTGGATGAGCGCGATACCCTTGAAATAATAAGCCTGGGCATTGGATGGATCGAGGGATAGAGCAAGGTCAAAAGCCCTGACTGCTTCATCAAAACGCTCCCTGCCAGCCAGGGAAATTCCCAGGTAGTAATATGCGTGACTATTTTCCGGTTCCAGTATGATGACGCGTTCAAATACCTTTATTGCATCTTCATACCGTTCGCGCTGGGCAAGAGCAAGTCCCTTATGATACAGGGTCTGGGGATCATCCGGGGCAAGTTCAAGTGCCTTATCGTAGGAGAGCACAGATTCGAGGTGTTTACCTGTGCGGGCAAGTGCCCTTCCCCGTTCATACCATGCCGGGGCACACTGCCGGTTGATCTCCAGCACCCGGTCAAAAGATTTTATCGCATTTTCAGTCTGTCCCAGTGCTGAAAAGGCAATACCGGAATAATACCAGGCCCCGACATTTCCTGCATCGTCTTCCAGTGCCTGATTAAATATCTTAACTGCATCAGAAAACCGGGAGAGATTAACAAGGGCTATGCCTTTCTTTACGGAAGCTTCAGTGAGTTGGGGATTAATGGCTATAGCTCGTTCAAACGCTTCGATTGATTTTTCTTCTAATCCGAGATGAGATAGCGTAACTCCTTTTTTGAGCCAGACATTCACAAGGGCTGGATCCTGTTCGAGTGCATAGTTAAATGAGATATCTGCATCCTCAAATCGCCGGAGATGCATGAGAGCCGAGCCTTTCTCGTAAGCGGCATCGGCATTGTGGGGAGTCAGGGTGAGCGTCTGGTCAAATGCAGCAACAGCATCATTAAACCGGTTAACCTGTACAAGTGATTTTCCCCGGTAATATTGTGCATCGGGATACGCAGGATCAATTTCAATAACATCGTCAAATGCCAAAACCGCCTTCCCATAATCGCCGATATGGAAAAGCGCCTGGGCTTTTTCGTATAGTGCATTGATATTTTGAGGATCGTGGGTAACAACGAGCTCAAAAGTCTTGATGGCCTCTCCAAATTGTTTGTTTTTTATAAGGGCATTTCCTTTCTGGAAAAGTATGTCACGATTTTCAGGATCTATCTCCAGTGCCAGGTCATAGGAACGTATTGCTTCAGGTAACTGGTTGGTGAAGAGAAATGCATTTCCCCGCTCGAAATATGCATGGGAGAACCGGTTGTCGATCTCCAGTGCCTTATCGAATGCCCGGATCGCCTCATCATACCGGTTCAGGGAGATGAGGGCAACACCTTTGTAACACCATGCCCAGATATCCCGCGGGTTGTCTTCAAGAGAACGATTAAAAAGAACGATTGCTTCGCCAAACCGGTTAAGGTTGACCAGCGCTATTCCCTTGCGGACCGCGGCTTCGGTATTTTTCGGATTTAAGATAAGTACTTTATCGAATGCAGCAACGGCATCATCCGGTTTTTCGAGAGTTGCAAGAGCAATTGCTTTATTGAACCATGCATTGACCAGAGAGGGGTTTTGTTCAAGCGCTTCATCGAATGCATGAACTGCTTCTTCAAGCCGGTTGAGATGCACAAGAGCCATTGCTTTTTCATACAATGCCCCGGCATTCTGGGGGGACAGGACAAGAACGCTGTCGAATGCATCGATCGCATCATCATAGCGCACCAGGTGCATAAGCATGACGCCCCGCTGGTAGAGTGCGAGTGTGTGGGAAGGATCGATCTCGGCTGCCCGGTCAAAAGCATCAAAAGCATCATTATACTGTCCCAGACTTGCGAGAGCAAGGCCACGGTTGTAATGTGCATTTACATAATTCGGATTGATTGCAATTGCGTTTTCAAACGCTTCAATTGCCTTTTGTGACTGTTCAAGCCTTGCACAGGCAAGACCCATATCATAAAATGCCTGTGCATAAGCAGGTTTTAATTCAATACTTCGCAGGTATGCACCCACTGCATCTTCATATTTCCCAAGTTTTGCAAGAAGGAGACCTTTCTGGTGAAATGCCTGGGGATTATCAGGTTGCTCTGAAATTGTCCGGTCAAATTCCTGTATTGCCTCAGTAATTCGTCCCAGCTTTGCAAGAGCAAACCCTTTGTGATATAATGCATCAGCATATGCCGGACGAATCTTCAGGGCAAGATCATAAACGGTTATTGCTTCAGCAAAACGACCGAGATGTGCATACGACAGGCCTTTCTGGTATACTGCCGGTGCACATGCAGGATCCAGGACCTGTGCATCGTCAAAAGATTCGAGCGCGTCTTTGTACCTGCCCAGCCGGGTCAGGGCAACGCCGCGGTAGTAGTACGATGCAGCATGATCTTCCTTGAGATTTAACGCATGGTTGAAAGAATCGAGGGCTTCATCATACCGGCTTAAGTTGATGCAGGAAATGCCTTTTAAATAATATGCATCGCCATTCGATTGATCAAAAGACAGGGTCCGGTCGAAATCCTGCACTGCTTCATCATACTCATTCAGGTAGGCAAAGGCAATACCCCGGTTATAGTATGTCTGGGCATGAGCAGGGCTGAGTTCTGCCGATTTATCGAAAGCATTGAGTGCATCATTGTATTGCTGGAGCTGATTATGGGCAAGTCCCTTGTGATACCATACATCTGCGACCCGGGGGTTGAGTGATATTGCCTGGTCGAGTGCAGAGACAGCATCGTTAAATTTCCCGGTTTTTAACAGAGAAATCCCTTTTATGGCCCAGATATCCGCGTGATCGGGCTCATGTTCAAGAAATTTTGTTGCAGATTGAGCTGCATCATAATAGCGCTCCTGTTTTGCTAAAATAAAACTGCGGTAATACCAGACCCAGATATCGGAAGGATCGAGCTCATTGACCTTTTCGAATGCTGTCAGTGCATCATCATATTTTCCTATTTCATACAGGGATATGCCCCGGTTATAATACGCCCGGGCATACAGGGGAACGAGTTCGATCGCTTTATCATAAGCGATAATTGCCTCGTGGTGCCTGCCGAGGTCACCGAGAGCAATTCCCTTATTATAATATACTTTAGCCTGGGTTGGATCCAGCGTAAGCGCATGATCATAGGCACTTATCGCTTCTTTGAAGCGTCCCAGTTCATATAAGGCAATCCCTTTTAAAATCCAGGCTTCGGTATTGTCAAACCGTATCGAAAGAAGTTGTTCGCAAGCATCTAAGGCTTCTTCATTCCTGCCGATCTGCGCCAGTGTTGCAGCCTTGTTATACCATGCATTGGGATCTCCGGGTTCGATGCTCAATGCCAGATCATACGATGCGACTGCTTCTTCAAACCGGCCCAGATCATACAGGGCAATTCCTTTGAAATAATGGGCTTTTGCAAGTTTGGGAAACAGCGCGAGTCCCCGATCAAACATGACAATGGCTTCCTGGAACCTGCCAAGGTCATAGAGTTCGATGCCCTGACGCAACAAAGCTTCAGCGTCACTTTTATTCATATATTTTTTTACCTCGCACGATACATCATCGGATCTTTCTGGATTTTCACGCGGCAGTACTTAAGAGATATAAAGTTTATAAGGACGGCATATACTCTTTCTGGTACTATATATGTACATCAGGGATTTATCAATCCTGTTTTTATACCAGGAATGAAACGCGGCAAAAATCCCAAAAAATTATTCTCGGCAATGTTTTTTTATCACTCGTGCAAGCCGCCCGATACCCGCAATGATCTTTTCATCAGTAGAATTTGAGAAATTGAGCCGCATGGTATTGCTCCCGCCGCCGTCAATATAAAACGGGGTTCCGGGCAATACTGCAACATGCTCATTTAAGGCTGCATTAAAGATATCCATCGATGAACAGCCATCCGGCAGGGTAATCCAGACGAACATACCCCCGTGCGGTCGCGTATAAGTAACGGTATCCGGAAACGTCTCTGCGATTGCCCCGAGCATGCATGCGCACTGGTTGTTATATGCCTCCTGTATCCGGGTTATGTGAGTTTCAATGGTACCCTGCTGCAGGTAATCATACGCAATTCGCTGAGAGAGGTAATTGGAATGGAGATCGGATGCCTGCTTGGCAATAATAATCTGTTCCATGATCTCTGGCGGGGCCACGATCCATCCCAGCCGCATACCCGGAGCAAGAATTTTTGAGAATGAACCGGTAATCATGGTCTTATCCGGCACATATTTTCTCAGTGATGGAAGAGATCTACCGGAGAAATTCAGTTCGCCATATGCATCGTCTTCAATAAACAGGGTATCGGTTTCTTTTAAAATACCGGCAATTTCCCGTCTTCGTTTCTCTGAGTACGTAATCCCAGACGGGTTCTGGGAATTCGGAACCCCATAAAAGAACCGGATGTTGTTATGCCGGCAGGTCGTTTGAAGCACGGTTGGATCCGGGCCATCATCGAGAAGGTTAACCGGATGAAAGACCGGCTCGTAGAGGGAAAATGCCTGGATTGCACCAAGGTATCCAGGCCGTTCAATCGCAATATTGTCTCCGGTATTAATAAAAACCTTACCGATAAGATCGAGACATTGTTGTGAACCGTTGGTTATGAGGATCTCTTCCGGAGAAACCACTAAACCGAGCCGTTTTTTATAGCGATCTGCAATGAACTGGCGAAGCGGCAGGTACCCTCGGTTGTGGAATACTGCAAAACGGACCGGCCGTCAGCGGCCAGTACCCGGGCAGCAGCCTGTGCGATCCCGTCAACATCGATGAGTGACGGGTTCGGGAGTCCCCCGGCAAAGGAGATGATGTCCGGGTTTTCGGTAACCTTGAGAATCTCCCTGATGAAAGATTTGGGGGTTTTGGCCATTCTCGGTGCAAATTGGTACGGATTTTTTTTTGTACCGTTTTGTGATGCAATGGGGGATTTCATGCTTCGCCTGATAACTGGATATTTGTATGAAAATGATAGGATGTGCGTATTTTTAAAATATCACCCGTCAGTACCGTTGAATCGTTTTTTTTAAACGGGATCTCTTACAAATCCGATTTGCCGTAACAGCAATATAAAAAAAACGAAGGATAAAGCAAAATGATGAAAAGCAGGATATATCATCAAAAAAACATGAAAAAATACAGCAGTTTGGAATCCTGTTTACGACTGGATGCGTATACCAGCCCGATGCATCAGATTAAATTTTCTGCAAAAAAATTATTTCCCATTATTCCGGGACAACATGATTATTGTTGATGAAGGCTCATTTGGAGGGAAATCTCCCATCCATAATTATTGGTAAGAGAACCAATAAGATTCCTGTCGACAATTTCCGGAAGACAAAAAACCTGTGCACAATGTTGATAATAACAATGAGAAATCTGATCACTAAAATGAGAGCCTATGCCGAGATTTGAACTCGGGACTTCCTCCTTACCAAGGAGGCACACTGCCGGGCTGTGTCACATAGGCATATTATCAAGAATACATTCTGTTGCGCAATCGCTGTTATAAGAACACGCTGTCTCTCAGGTTCTCTTGTTGCGGATTGCCTAACAACGTTGTAAGTTATCCCTATAAAACATTGCGGAAAAAACGGGCAAATCCTGATTGGACAACATGACTCCCTGAGGCATATGCCGGTAATCTGCTTTTGAGAGCGCACGAATATTCCAGCATATATCAAGATTTCAAGTAGGGGAACGATTACTGAATTCCTTTCAGCGGTTATCATTTCCTTAAAAAAATAATAGAGGATTGCTATTAACCCCCCTTTTCCCGGGTCCCCTTCGACGAACAGATGCACGAATTTGCAGGGGTTAATAGTTATTCTCAATAGTTTCCGCGCCAACGGCATCGTACGAATCCTCACTTCCCCGGCTATCATGCAAGTGATGATGTCCGGCTGTATTCTGTAAGCGGACAGGCACTGGTTCTGGTATGCATGACCCACATCGAGAGCAAACGCAGCATTGCCAATAAGAGAAAATTCCGAAGGGAATTTTAAGTAAAAATACTCCCGGTTGCCCATATTCCCGATAAAAACCCGCATGAAGTCAAAGATTTTGCAATCAAGCAATGAAAATTTTACTGGGGGACTCAATTTCCGGCTGTGTTGAGCATCGTCGACAAACCTCAAAAACTAATAGGAAAATGGGGTCACTTTTTTTTTGTTTGCTTGCGACCCTTCGGCATCATGTCTGTTTTTTTGACAAAGATATCGAGTATTCCTGCGAGGGAATATGGAGAGCCGGAAGAGAACGCTGAATCTGCATTTTAGCCTTGCTGCACTCTTCTGGCTATGCAAATATCCCGGATGGATATCAGGGGGCATTTACCCCGGATGCAATGGCAAAACTCTCTTCCAGCACTTCGATATTTAAACGGCGGGTGAGTTCCAGCAGGCTTGCGATAGTTATCCCCCGGCAGGGGTATGAATGGAAAATCGGGTAGTGCTGAACTCAAAGGGTTTTGGAGAACTGAGGTAATGCAATCCTTCATCCATGACTTTAAAATAACCGGTTATACCAGAAACCCGGTCGGGTGATTCTGGAAGTGCAATATCAAACCGCGAACATGATGGGGTGATATTTCCGACTGATAAATATACACGGTTGTTTTTGGAAAAAGAGGAATTTATTTTTTCAGTCTCACATCCAGCTGCGGGAAAGGAATCTCAATTCCTTCGGCAGCAAACCGTTCTGCAATCTGTGTATTGATAGTGTCTTTTACTTCATCGGGAAGATTGTATTTACGCGCCCATACATACAGGATAAATTTCAGGCTGGAGTCCTGGAACTCTGAGAAAAATGCTTTTGGTGCAGGATCTTCAAGAAGATATTCCGTATTTTTAATCGTATTCCGGGCAATATCAAGCAGGATCTCTTTTATCCGGTTTGGATCACTGCCGTACTCAACAGAAACAGGGATGATAATCCGTAGTTTCTGGTCAGGTTCTGCAAAATTTACAATCACGTTGGTGGTGATCTTGTTATTGGGAATAGTGACAATCTGGTAATCCAGGGTCTTTAAACGTGTGCTTCTCGGCCCGATACTGATCACATCGCCATAATACTGGTCTACTTTTATCCGGTCTCCCACCCGGAACGGTTTGTCGACCGTTATTATAGCCCCGCCAAAGAAATTCGAGATGATATCCTGCGCTGCCAGGGCAACAGCCAGCCCGGCGATACCGGCACCTGCAAGGAACGGTGTAATATTTACTTCGAAGATGGACAGGATCGCCATCAGGGCTGCAAACCATACTACATATTTGACCACGAGTTCGAGCAATTCAATTAAACGATCATCCCAGTCACCCTCAGACTGTTCTGCCAGTTCATGACCATAGATGACAATGATATCGTGCAGGAATGATGAGATGATCCATGCACCGATTATGAGATAGAATACAGTAACATACCGCGGATCCAGTATCCATTGCAGGCTTGACGGCAGGATACCGAATTGACTGATCGCAAAATAGAGTGCAATAACCACAATGGCGACCTGGACCGGAGTCCCTATCGCAGCAATAATAATATCATCCCATTTCGTTTCCGTTTCTCCGGCTTTTGAACTAAGCCAGTTGACCACAAACCGTGCTACAAGGGCAAGTAGTACCCCAAATATAACAGTCGCGGCTGCATAGACAAAATTGATGTCTGAAACCGGTATCTCCATGTACGTAGACTTATGTTACTGAACGTAAATAATATTAAGATTACATGGCGACGGGGACTGATATTGCCAAAAAACTCACCGGGTTAGTTGACCGGGATATGACCTTTATGCATATCTGCGGTACGCATGAAGCTGCCATTGCACGCTCCGGCCTGCGCAGTATCCTGCCGGAACAATTAAAGATTGTAATGGGCCCGGGATGCCCGGTCTGTATCACCCCCCAGGGTGAGATTGACGCAGCCCTTGACCTTGTTGAGAAAGACTGTATCATCGCAACCTATGGAGACCTGCTCAGGGTCCCCGGTTCAAAAGGCTCACTGGAATCCTGCGGGGGGGATATACGGGTTGTGCAGGGGGTTCACAAGGCCGTGGAAATTGCTGAAAAGACCGATAAAGAAGTGGTATTTATTTCCGTGGGCTTTGAGACCACTGCGCCTACCGTTGCTGCTACGATTTTGACAAAACCCCCGAAAAATTTCTCCATTCTTTCCTGCCATCGCATCGTCCCTCCCGCCATGAAATGGCTGCTGGAGCAGGGCGAGGCAAAACTTCACGGGTTCATGCTTCCCGGTCATGTCTGCACCATCATGGGATATGATGAGTACGAACAATTCCCCGTTCCCCAGGTGGTTGCGGGATTTGAACCGGAAGATATCCTGCTTGGGCTCCTCATGCTGGTAAACCAGGTAAAAGAAGGGACCCACCGGGTCGACAATGCATATCCGAGAGCCGTATCCCGCGAGGGCAACCTGAAAGCCAGGAAAGTTATGTATGAAGTCTTTGAGACTTCCGATGTCGAGTGGCGGGGCTTTCCGGTAATTCCGGGTTCCGGACTCCGGTTGAAAAAGGAATTCGAGAAGTACGATGCGCAGAAAAAATTCGATATTGTCTTTAAACACGTGAGCAAACACTCCGCCTGCATCTGCGACAAGGTACTGAGAGGAATTGCCTCGCCTTCAGACTGCAAACTTTACGGGAAGGTCTGCACCCCGAGAAACCCGGTCGGCCCCTGCATGGTCAGCCATGAAGGCGCCTGCAAGATCTGGCATATGTACCATGCAAAAAAAGCATGATTATCACATTTCGGGTTATGGAAGAGAAACGACAAAAATTCCGGGCCCGGGGAAAGACCTTTTTTTAAAATATTAGATCTGCAGAAACTCTTTCGGGGAACTGATGAGTCCCTGCGTATAACGAGCAGATCGCATTGGGATTCGATCTCCTGACAATATGTCGACAAGCTTATTGTTGTTGATGACGGCTCAACAGACAAGACTTCAGTAATTGCAAAGATGGTCGGGGCAGAAGTGATCCGGCTTGACGAAAATACCGGTAAGGCCTATGCCCTGCACCTTGGCCTGAAGCGGGCCCGTGAATACCGGTGACTGATTCCTGATAGCATACCTCCCGGTTGGATAGCCGGGGAAATGATGAGCTTAAATAGCCGGAAGATTGCAGAGCGGAGATAAATTATGTCACTATGCCAGGACAGAAACTCCGGCATACCTCTTTTGCAGATGGATTGGATATCTCTTGTGACACCAGCATCTCACATCAGGTACTCAAGGACCGGGTCCAGATTCGCATACCCGATAAGGTGACCGGCTGTGCGTTGCTGTGACTGGTCCCCCCCATACACCACAAACGACCGGTCCGGGGCGTTTTCGGATAATGCATTCCAGTACGTAATATCTTTAAAGTAATCTTTATTCGCAGTTCTCCCAGACTTTATCTCAACAGGGATTAAGTCTCTTCCATTGTGTTCAATGATGCAGTCTATTTCATGCCCATGCTGATCCCGCCAGAAGTAGAGGTTGGGTTCCTTTGCACGGTTGAACCGGAATTTAAGGAATTCCGTAACAATCAGCGATTCAAAAAGACCCCCTTTCAATGGATGGAAGGAGAGATTATCCGGGCCCTGTACTCCTGCCAAGTGCACAGCAAGCCCGGGATCGGTGAAGTAGAGTTTTGGCATCTTCACCAGTCGCTTATTGAAATTTTTATGATGAGGTCGGATGAGGACAATGATGCTAGAGGTTTCGAGAAGTGACAACCACTCTTTTGCGGTATTATGCGTAATCCCACAATCCTGTGCCAGAGAGGAATAATTCACTATCTGCCCGTTTCTAAAGGCACACATCTTCATAAAAGTCTGGAATGTCGAGAGATTCTGTACTTGTTTTAACTGGCGCAGATCGCGTTCAATATACGTTTGAATATACGACGAATAAAAATCCGCTGGCTTGATTGAAGTATTATACAGGCGGGGAAAGAAACCGGTGCAGAGATACTCTTCATAGGGTTTGATGGGAATTCCCTCGCGGAAAAGTTCCCTCATGGACAGAGGTAACAACCTGATGATCCCGACACGACCGGCAAGTGACTGGGAGATACTCTCCATTAACAAAAAATTTTGGGAACCGGTCAGAATAAATTGTCCCGGCCGGTTGTATTTGTCCAGAACGCCCTGGAGATAGGAAAATAGTTCCGGAACTCTCTGCACTTCATCAATAATTGCACCGCTCTTCTCAAACTGTGCGAGAAAACTTCGTGGATCCTCCTCAGCAAAGGCACGGGTATCGGGATCTTCTAAAAGTACATAGGGTTTATCGGGAAATACCGATCGGACAAGTGTTGTTTTTCCTGACTGGCGCGGACCGATGACAGATACCGCAGGAAACCCTCCTGCCAGTTCTCTGAGTTTAACGTCTGCTTCTCGTTTGATCATGGCTGATAACCCCTCCCGATATTGGACAAATTGTAAATCACTTTGACAATTAGCCGCTAAGATATATAATTAGTATAGTAGAGCATCTGTCTCCGCTACCACAGCCTCTGAAAGGAACTGGCCCCTTACGCGGATTTTTTTAAAAATCGCATTTTGGATTTTTGAGATTTTAGAAACACAGATGAACCGATCAGGTTCGCACCCATACAATGAAAATCTGAACGCATGGTGGGGCAGGGTGGTTATTTATTCACTAAATCACCGCAGGGCGCCCCTTTTAGGTGAGGCAACGTTAATCATATACGAGGGTATGGGGGTTTTAACCCCTATCATAATTACTAAAAGAGATATTTTTCATGGGAAATCCTCGTTTTCCCGTTGCCTGCCAGTCCCCTTCGGTATGTAGGAGTGTGACCCCCCTCACCCATGGAGGGCCCGGAGGGGGAAGCATCCCCCTGACCCCCATTTTAAGAAGTTCTCGTTAAGATTCTGAGGTTATCGTTCTATGGGAAGATGCACCGTGAGCGCCAGAGTTTTTTAAAATGATTTCTCAAGAGCAGAAAATTTCATGCAAAAACCAGAGGTTATCAAAAAACAGATTAAAAAAAAGGGGGTAATGTTGGGATTACTGCTTCTTCCTGACAACATAGAGGGCGACAAACCCAACAACCGCAATGACAACGATACCGGGAAGCCCGGGTGTTTCAGTGGTTGATGGGGGAGCCAGCATGGAAACCGGAGTAGTTGTGGAGGCAGGAATCATGCTTGTCGGAGTGGGAGACACCAGATTTCCATAGGTTTGTGGCGAAGTTGATCCTGCTTCATTGGTTGATTTATAGAACAGTGCATACATACTGAAATGGGAAACCTGGGCAGTAACCGTGTGGGTTACCGGATCAACAACCGTGGGAACTTCAACCCAGGATTTTGCGGCGGTATCATAGAACTGGATGGTCATGGCCTGCGTATTTCCATTCACCTTACCAAGAGCTTCTGCCCATTGTGCCGGAGTCAGGGAAAACGATATTGTTGCACTGCCACCAACAAACTGGGTTCCGGATGGTTCGCACTCTACCGACATTCCTGAGAATGAATAGACACCCCCCAGAGCAGCAGCTACATCCGTCACCACGGCGGGATCAAGCGGTGTGACGGATATCTCACTTACGGGTTGACCGGTACTGGAGACAACCGCTGTACCCAGGCCGATATCTAATGCCGAGGTAAATCCTGCTCCCGGATCTGTTTCAACTACATAACTTGCGAGAACCTGTCCTTCCTGATTGTGTTGCAGGGTTACGGTTGTTGGAGAGACTCCCGGGGGGGCTAAGAGAGCCGGAGGGGCGGCCACCGGGGCTGCGGGAGCAGCAGGACCAGAAGGACCGTCTGAATCGGCGCCCGGTACCGGTGTGGGCGTTGGTGTAACTGGCAGCGTTATCGTATATTGCTGGCTATAGACGGGTGCTGCATTCGGGATATCTACGGTTATATGCCCGGTATTTACATTTTTCAGGGTAAAACTGAGAGTCTGATCGCCGGGTGTTGGAATATTTTGCACGGTTCCATCCACACTATAATCAATAGTGGTTACAGCGCCGGGGATTTTTGTACCCTGCAGGGAAACATCATACGTTCCCGCCCCGATATTTTTATTGAGAGTTATCGGGTTTGTTCCAGCGGCTATTCCGGGGATATATGCTGCACCGCTGTTATAGGATATCGTCAATGGATTTGCAGGCAGATTATACCCGGTTGTACTCAGGGACGTTGTTGGATTTGGGTTAAACCCAAAGGGCAAAGTGACACTGTTGGTAATTACCGAATCTCCCGGTGTATCCAGATCTGTGGAGTACAAACGGTATTTGAACGTGTTTCCGACATTGAGTCCTGTTATCGTGACCGTAATTACATCTCCGGAATGCAGAGAAGTTGCTGGATTGGTCACTGTATTTACCGTGTACGCTGAAACTGCCGGAATTGCAGCAAGAAGAATGCTTGCCACAAACAGGGCAGTGAAAAATATGCGGTACCTTTTTTTTGTGCTCTCCATAATTGAATCAACCCCAATCAATATTAGAGTCCATATTATTTTATAGTAAAATAAATGTTCTGATCTTTATTAATTTTAGAATATGGCAATGGATTTGTCACAATCCTGGATTTTCTTGGAACAAAGGAACATCAGTTTATGACGACAAAAATGTTGCAGGAGTGCCGGGAATTGAATAATGAAATGCAACAATTGTAAGGGAAATTTTACCTTTTTTTTATCGCATTAGATTTCAAATATTGTGAAAATTTACCTGAAACGGAAGGGTTCACTATTATCATTTGCAATTAATAGATGGTTTTTATAAGGTAATAATGCTATTAATTTTTTAATAAAGTTTCATAATATTCCAATACATCATTTTCAAATACGCATATTAAAAGGTATATTTCAAGACCATCCATGAACGAAAAAACCTTGCTTTCTGAACAAGATCCAATATTAAATTCGCAACACCGTACTGACTTGCAGGATCTCCGGATCAAGGAAGAAGAACCTGCGATAATTTCCGAACCGCTACTGGCAGTTGTCATCCCGGTTCAAAACAGCGAATTATCTATAGGGAGTCTTGTCCTTTTTGCACGGCAGTATACCCCCCATGTTATTGTCGTAGATGATGGCTCTCATGACCGGACCATTACCATAGCTGAACGTGCCGGTGCGGTTGTTCTCAATGCCGACCCGTATGGAGGAGGAAGGGTCTATTCGATCCTTGCAGGTTGCAGGCGTGCGCTGGGGTATGGATGTACCGCTGTTGTTCTTATTGACCGTTTCAGTAAACACCTTACCCGGGATATTCCGCGAATTGCAGAGCCGGTATTATCCGGAAAAGCGGATCTTGTTATCGGATCCCGGTATATCCAGGGAAGGAAAGGCATTCCCCCTTTCCGCTTCAATGATGGAGAAAAATCCTGTGAAATACCGGAGAAAACCGAGAAATTCCACAGCACGGATCCGGATTCTACATTCCGTGCACTCAGTGTAAAAGGAATTACCCTGCTCGACCTGCTTCCGGACAATGACCAGTTTGAACCATTGATGGTCTCCCTTTTTTCCCGGCGCAACCTTGCCATTCAGGAGATACCAATCTCCCCCCGGCACGAGTTACCGAAACCCGGTGAAATCGAAGATGATTTTCCCCGGTATCGCGGGAGCAGGGTGGCAGTTGTCGTACCGGCTTACAATGAGGAGTTGCTGATCGGGGACACTCTTGCAGGGATCCCGGATTTTGTCGGGCGCATCTATGTCGTGAATGACTGCTCTAAAGACCGGACCCAGGAAATTGTTGAATACTATGCAGCCCACGATGATTCTGTTGTTCCGATACTGCATGAAAAGAACCAGGGTGTCGGTGCCGCGATCATTACCGGTTACCGCAGGGCAATGAAAGACGGCATGGACTGTGTTGCCGTGATGGCAGGCGACCACCAGATGGACCCGGATTTTCTCCCTGCCCTCCTCGATCCTATCATTGATAAAAAATGTGATTACACGATGGGCAACCGCCTCATCAGTATGGAGTACAGCAAGGGAATGAGCAAATGGCGATACCTGGGAAACACCATCCTGACCCTGCTCACCAAGATCGCGAGCGGCTACTGGCAGATGATGGATCCCCAGAATGGCTATACCGTGATCTCGAAGCGGGCGCTCGAACGCATCAACCTTGCGGGGATCTATCCCCGCTACGGGTACTGCAATGACCTGCTCGTGAAACTCAATGTGGTGGGCTTCCGGGTGATCAATGTCCCCCACCCTGCCCGCTACGGCATGGAGAAGTCAAAGATCAAGTACAGCACCTACATCTACCGGGTCTCCTGGCTTCTCTTAAAGGATTTTCTCTGGCGCCTGAAAATGAAGTACGTGGTCCTGAACTTCCACCCGCTGGTGTTTTTCTATGGGGCGGGAGCGATATTTACGCTTCTTGGTATAGCAGGAGGAATTTATGCCCTGTATTTTAAATTCGTCCAAGGGTATCCGATATTCGTGCCGCTGATCCTATCCATCATCATTCTCGGCATGGGATTACAAGCCCTGTTCTTTGCGATGTTCTATGATATGGAGCAGGAGAAGATGACGAACGGGTGGTATGCATAAACATTTTTGGACGGCGGATTGAATGAGGATCCTCATCGATATGGGACATCCTGCACATGTCCACCTGTTCAAGAATTTCATCTGGGAGATGGAGAAACGGGGCCACGAGATCAAGGTGACTGCGAGGGATAAAGAAGTAACAAAACAACTTCTTGACTCGTACAAAATCCCGTACGAATTGATTGGAAAACCATTATCCGGGAAATTCTCCCTTTTTCGAGAATGGATTTATAGGACATATCGGATTGCAAAAATCGGGAAAAAGTTTAATGCGGATATCTATATAGGCGTCTTGAATCCCGCTACTGCATTTTCTGCATGGATTAACCGAAAATTTTCAGTGACGTTTAATGATACAGAGCACGCAAAATTCGCCAAGATAATTACATTTCCTTTTACCGATCACATTCTGACACCCTCGTGCTATGTTGGAGATATTGGGGATAAACAGGTCAGATATAATGGCTATCACGAACTTGCTTATCTTCATTCCAATTATTTCACCCCAAATCACGCTGTTCTTGAAGAAATCGGTTTAAAGATAGATGACCCATTCATAATCCTTCGTTTTGTTTCATGGGGGGCGAGTCACGATGTTGGACACCGCGGTATACGCGAAAAGGCAAGAATTGTCAAGGAACTTGAAAGGTTCGGTCGAGTTCTGATAACTTCTGAAGGACCATTGCCACCGGATCTGGAGTGCTACAAAATACGAGTGTCACCTGAGAAACTACACGATTTGCTCTACTATGCGACTCTCTATATTGGTGAAGGTGCGACAACCGCTTCAGAATGCGCTGTCCTCGGAACTCATGCCATATACGTAAACACGTTAAGACTGGGTTATACAAATGAAGAAGAAACAAAATATCAGTTCGTTTACAATTTTTCCGATCCCGAAGAAATAGAGAAAAAGGTATTTTTAAAGACAAAAGAACTCTTATGTGATCCTGATCTTCGTACTAAAGGTAAACAAAAACGCGATAATCTGCTCAAAGACAAGATTGATGTCACGGAATTTATGATACAGTTTGTCGAGAATTTATGCGAAAATCGATAGGAAATGTTACTAATTCGAAATGGAATGTTATTTCACATATTTTGTTTACTATTAATATTTAAACGGTTTTAGCATGATAAAAAAAATTAGTTTTTTATCAAAAAATATTATAACATTCATAATCGAAAAATTGGACAAATTACTATCCCTATTTTTTTTATTGGTTGGTATTGCGATTATTGCATTATCATATTTATCTGGTCTTGGTCAATTTGGACTGGGGCTTGCATTTTTATCGGCACCGTTGATTTATTTAGTTATTCAAAAAAAATCAAAAATAAATCTATCGACAGATTCATTCAAAATCACATGGATGAATTCTAATTTATCTTCCATATTAAACATTTTTTTCTGGATAATTTTTACAATCTCCCTTATTATTTTGAATAAAACATTATATTTTAGGCCCGAATCATATTTTTTTGTTATTTCAATTGGTTTTTCAATTTTAATTGTACAAATTTTTTATTTACATTTTTCTTTTTTAAATTTTTCATCATTTTTTGTTAAATTATTATTTTTATCTATTTCATTTAGGGCAAGTCGTTTTTTTACATTCCCTGTAATTTCCGGTAGCGACACGCATCAGCATCTATTATTGGGAAAATATATTTGGGCGATGGGATATGTTGCTCCGTTCGAACTTGCAGATAGATATGCCTATACACCGTTATGGCATATTTATGATGCAATTTATTTATTGATTTTTAATTTAAATATGGGACTTACATTATTTTTCTTATCAACTGCGATCATTATAATAATTACATTTTTGGCATATGTTATTGGAAAAAAATTATTCGATTTTCGTGTAGGTTTGGTTGCAGCAGTATTTGTGAATATTGGAGATATGATTTTTATTAGCACACTCACTAATATCAATACAAGTATCCTTGTTTTAGTCTATTTTCTCCTATTAATTGTCTTTTTATTTTACACTAAAAATTCTACCAAAAAAATTTTTTCGGCCATAGCGTTTTTAATAATTATTGCATTATTTTGGACTCATCAGTTATCCGTTTTTGCAATATATATCATCCTCAGCGGGATTTTTATTTTTTATTGTTTTTTTACATCTAAATATTTCCATAAAACTTTTGCACCCCTGGTGCCTTATGAGAACCGAGAAAATAATAATTACTTAACTATTGTATTTATGACATTCACTTCAATTTATATGATTTTTTTCTGGTCATATTTAGGTACTGAATCAAATGAATCGGGGTTTTTAGGACAAATGGTTCCCCGACTGGAGAGAACCTTCGTTAGTATGTTGAGCGAGTACTCAACTTCCGCAAAACTCCCTACGACAGTTTATGAAAAAATGTTTTCGAATTTTGATTTTATTAACTCTTTATTTTATAATCTCGGCTATGGGTTATTGTTTTGTCTAGCATTAATCGGCACATTATTAGTATTGAAACATTTTTTTAATCTAGATAAGGGCGCATTAGTATTTGCTGCGAGTCTTTTATTTATTGTAATTTATCCTGGAACATATATTGGGTTGAATCAGTTATTCATTCCTCATCGTTTCCTTCCCATTTTTCAATTAATATTTATTATTTTTTCAGCTTTCTCTTTGATTGTACTGTACAATTTACATCTTGCTCGAATATCGCGCGTATTCTTGATCTTTTTTATATTCATAATGGTTTTTCTCCTTGTTACAGCTCCTTATATTAATCGCAATGATCCTGTCTATTCAAAAAATATGGAGTTAAGAACTGAAATAACGCTTTCTGAACTTACAGGTATTTATTGGGGTCAGCATTATGCGACTGATAAATATATCACAGTTGATCCCCTTATAACTCAACGTAGTTTATCGACCGTAGACTTTTTGCCATTGAAACCTGATAATATCGTCTATTATCAGGATAATGATGAAAGTATTCTTCGATATATCCGACTATATATAAAAAATAATCCTAAAATTCAAGTAAGCGGTACCTACGGAAAGATGAGAATTGTTGATTATTCTGAATTTTTTTTAAAAATTGAGTCTCAAAAAAATCTTTTATTCAACAATTATCAAGTAAAAATTTATGATTCAGTAGATCATTTTTTGTGACATCATACAGAAACAATGAAACGATAATCTAAATCAAGTCTGCACGTTTTTTTTAAATTTTTGAGGGTTGAAAAAAACAAAAATTAATAGACATGCTTGTTGATTTTATTTTTTGTATGCCATAATATTCCATTTATCATTGCCTTCGGAACATCCCATTGACCCTTTAAAATAGATGTGATTGAATTCACAATTAGCATAGCAAAAATAAAGGGTATAATAATTATAAAGTGACGTTTTGAATAATATTTTCTCATAAATAAAATATAATTCCTGATCACATAATATGCGATGAATGAATTAAATTTTTCACCAGTGCTTCCATGTTCGATGTGATAAGCGGTTAAATAGGGAATATAAAAAATTTTATAACCTTTATTTGTTGCTCTGTAGCATAAATCTGAATCTTCAGCATACATAAAGTATTGAACATCATAAACTCCAATATTTTCAATTAATTCTTTCTTAATAAGGGCTGTCATATCATCAATCCAGTTAACATCTTTAATTTCAGTGTATTGACCATTATCAACACCTTCACTATATTTTAACTTTAAAGTGCGGTAATTTCGGTTAATTCCAGGGGAAAGAATTATTTCATGATTGGATGCAGATCGTATACGAGGGCCTATGATTCCGATATTATCGTTGCTTTCCGCAATTTTTACTAATCCTTCAATAACATTTTCATCAAGTGTAATATCATTATTTAAAATAAAAAAATAATCAGCGTTTGATTTCATTGCATAGTTTATTCCAGTGTTACATCCTCCGGTCCACCCTAGATTTTCTTTATTTTTTAAGATAACAATGTCATGGAATTTTTCTTTGAGATAAGCAACTGAATCATCAGTTGATGCATTATCAACTACAATAATCCAATAATTTTGATAAGTCTGCGTTTTGAGGCTGATAATGCATTGTTCAGTATTCACTTTTCCATTCCAATTAGTAATAATTACAGCGACTTTCGGAATTTTCATTACAACTCTATCCTTTAATTAATATTGAATCCATTAAAAATTTACGTAAATTAATTATAGAAATAATTCAATTATCTAATGTTTAACTGTGACAAATACATTTGAAGAAATTTCATTTGATTCGATCGAAAAACACCATTTGTTGGACATTAATACTATTTTATCAAATGCTGAAAATAGTACAATTTTTCATACATTGGACTGGAGCGAAATCCTTAAAAAACAATTTGGAATTGTTGAAAACATAATAATTTTTCGAGAGAATGAAGAACCAATTGGATTATTTAAATATTCAAAACAAAAAAAATATTTATTTTTAAATATGATGAATTCTCCAACCATGGGACTCGAATCTCCTTATGGGGGCCCAGTTTTTCTCCAAAACAATAACAATAATTTTATCGAATCCATATCACAAATAGAGAAAAAATTAATGTGGCCAAGTTTTATCTCTTTCCAACTTACTGGATATTATGACGTTAAAAGAATTGAAAAAATGGGTTATACCCAACTTCCAATATATACATCAATATTAAATCTTGATAAGTCTGAAAATCTGCTTTGGGATGGACTAAACAAAAAGACGAGAAATCTGACAAGAAAAGCAACGAAGGCCGGTATTGAAATTAAAGAAGGGGGGATTCCAGATATCAAAGAATATTATAAAATGATTTTATCCACGTTTTCAAAAGCAAATATAAAAACACTTCCGGTTTCTTTTTATGAGAATGTTTTTAAAACTTTTTTTCCAAAAAACAAAGTAAAATTGTTTTTAGCGAAATATGAAGGAAAATACATTGCCGGGGCAATTATACTCACACATAATGACTCAATTTATTATTGGCATGGTGCATCATTCCGTGAATTTCTTTCATATGCACCTAATAACCTTCTTCAGTGGGAAATTATCAAATGGGCAAATATGGCCGGATATAAAAAATACGATTTCGTAATGATTAATGAAAAAACACATCCCGGAATAGCAGCGTTTAAATTAGGTTGGGGGGGCAACTTAGTTAAGTTAAATTATATATATAAATTCAACACTTGTCCGTTTCTGAATCAGGTACTAACAAAAAAAGTAATGAAAAGGGCGTAAAATGCTAAAAAATAATTCTCAAGAAATACTAGTTATTTTTAGAAGAATTGCCGTTATAATGCCATTTAATAAACTTCGTGTTTTTATCTTACGATTATTAGGTTCCAAAATTGGTATAAAATGTTCCATTGGGTATAACGCTAGAATAAATAAACAAATTATCCTTGGAGATTCTGTCATAATTGGACCTAGTACCACCATAAATTGCGCAATTATTGGAAATAATTCAATTATTGAATTCGGCTCTATTTTGTTGTCTAAAAATAATCCGATTATTATTGGTAAAAATACCTATATCGGAATTTATAATGTGTTAGAGGGATATGGGGGATTATATATTGGGGATCATGTCCATATATCCGGACCTAGCGTTGGGATTTGGACACATAGTAGCATAAATCAATGCCTTTTGGCGGATAATCTAGATGATGAAACCCATAGGATCCTAGCTCCGGTAAAAATAGAAAATTGCGTTTGGATTGGAGGTAAAGTTACAATATATCCAGGTATTTGTATAGGCCATCATTCTGTAATATTACCCAATAGCGTCGTAAATTCCAACATTCCCCCCTTTTCGCTCGCTGGGGGGGTTCCTTGTAAGATTATTAGAAAAATTAACTTAGATGAAGGGTTCTCGATTAATTTTAATAAAAATCTTTCATAGCATTGGATCTTTTATACCATCGTTAATAGTTGTTTCTTCTCGAAAAAATTCAATCAGCCAAAGTTCAAGGTTTATCCACTTCCATATTGTATCCCCAATATTTATGGATCCTTGAACATGCTGAATATGTAATTTGTTGATTTCGTTCCAGTTCCAATATGGTCGTTTTTTAAAGCTCTCTGAATGAATTATTTCTTTACAATATTCTACGATCTCTTTTTTCCGGAAGAAATCATCAACTGGTGCGGCAAAGCCAATCTTATCCTTTCGATCCCGGATTATGAAGGGTAAAATGTCTGCAACCGCTTCCTTAAAAATTTCTTTTGTCTTCCCATTTTTCAATTTAGTGTCCGAAGGCAGCGACAAAGCAGCCTCCACTAAATCGACATCAAGGAATGGAGGCCTGCTCTCGATGCTCCAACGCATTGAATTTTTATCTTCCCACCGTAACAGGTGTGGAATCGCTGTTGAATACAATGTTAAGTGAAGACTATCCTGAAGATTCATCCTCTTCCAGCGAGGATCCATTTTATTGTTACATTTTTCTTTTAAAAAAACATAATTAATCCAGGAATTGCCAAAAAATTTCCAGAAATGATATTTAACCGAATCCGGAAGCAAAAGAAATGCTAACATTTTATGAGGGTAAAAATTTTTGAAATTTTTCTGATATTTTAATATCTCACGTCCGAGTTTGATGAATTTTCCTGTACTAAGTAACTCATAAAAAAAATATGAGTAATAATATATATACCCTGCAAAAATTTCATCTCCTCCCTGACCATCAAGCAGTACTTTAGCTTTGTGCCTATGAGCAAGTTTCATTACCCGGTATTGTGCATAAGGACTCATCCCGGTCACTGGTTCTTCCTGTGCTCTGATAAAATCAGGGAACTCATTAAAAAAATCTTCTGTAGAAATTTGTGTAAAAAATTGCTGTACTTGAGAACATTTTCCCACTTCTTTTATGTACTTGCTCTCATCTAATGCAAATCCAGGTGCTATAAGAGAGAACGTATTAAAAGGTTTTTTTAATATCATATCGAGAGTACAAACGATTGCGGAAGAATCAATCCCCCCGCTTAAACAACTACCTATCGGTACATCCGATATTGTTCGTAATTTTATACTGTCGAAAAATCTTTGTCGAATGGTTTTTGTGTCTACATTTTTTTGAAAAGATTGAAAGTACCACTTTTGGTTAGTGTATGTTTTTTTAATGAGATCAAAAGTTATTACTGTATCCTGCGGAATTTTATTTATATTTAAAAAAAATGTATGTATTTCATGATCCTCCAAATTATGTGCAAGATATTCCATAATTGCACATTCATTTGGTGATGTAGGAACATTATGGTATAAAATTGCAGAAATCATTGAAGAAAAAATGATTTTTTCATTATCCACATAATAATAAAGTGGTTTAATACCAAACTGATCACGACATAAGACGATTATGTTCTTTTCCATGTCATAAAGACAAAATGCCCACATGCCATTAAACTGTTTGACACAATCGACGCCATATTCTTCATATGCATGGATTATTACTTCAGAATCGGTATTGCTTTTAAAAATATGACCCTTTTCCTGTAGCTCTGACCGTATTTTTTGGAAATTGTAGATCTCACCATTATAGACAATCCATATTGTCTGATCTTCATTTGACATCGGTTGATGACCATTATCTGAAAGATCTATTATTGAAAGTCTGGTATGACCTAATGAAATAAAAGTATCCGTATAAATACCCTGATCATCCGGCCCCCTGTTCTTTGTAATCTGGTTCATCTTCATGACCAAGGATTTATCCTGCCATGAAAAACCATTTATTCCACACATAATATCTTTCAATGCCCCGTAAAAAATTATTGAAATGTTTTTACAGTGTTTATAATGTGATTCATTTCATCTTGACCCAGATCCGGAAAAACTGGAAGAATAATTATCTTTTTCCAGATCTCATCTGCAACGGGACATTTTGCTGTAATTCCGAATTTTTTGTAAATGGGATGTAAATATAACGGCGTATAATGTACGCCGGAGGAAATATCTTTGGCCGCGAGATGAGCAATCAAGTCATTTCGATCTCCCTTCACAACCTTTGCTGCATAGTTATGATGAGAACTGACAACTCCCTTCCGGAGTGTCGGGGTCTCCAGCCAATCCAGTTTCTTGAATGCTTCATTATATCTATCGACAATTTTTCTTCTGGAAGCATTCATTTTATCTAATTTTTTAAGTTGAACAACGCCAATAGCTGCGGCAATATCATTCATATGCATTTTATACCCCAGTTCTTCAACCTCATAATTCCAGGAATACCGGGTATTATCCCGTTTGAAAGTATCTTTATTGATTCCCAGCCACCGGAGTTTCAATAAATGCTCATATATTTTTTTATCATCAGTTGTTATCATTCCTCCATCACCAGTGGCAAGATTTTTTACCGCATGGAATGAGAAACATCCGAGATCGCCAATTGAACCCGCTTTTTTTCCTTTATATTCGGCACCGCAAGCGTGAGCTGCATCTTCAATAACGAAAAGATTGTGTTTTTCGGCGATCTCCATAATCTCATCCATTTCGACTGGATGCCCCCCATAATGAACGGGGATAATGGCCTTTGTTTTTTTACTGATTTTGCGTCTGACATCATCAGGATCAATATTCAACGTATCTGGATAAACGTCAGCAAAAACCGGAATTGTATTATTGTAAAGTATTGCATGAGCTGTGGATACGAATGTGATCGGTGTTGTGATAACTTCCCCGGATTTAATACCCAACACTCGAATGGCGAGATCAAGTGCAGATGTACATGAGTTTAGCCCAACCGCATATTTTGTTCCAATATATTCGGCAAATTTATTCTCGAACTCAACAGTTTTTGGACCTAATCCGATCCAACCAGATTTCAAAACCTCCGCTACTGCATCGATTTCTTGCTGGTCCATACAGGGTTTAAATATTGGAATCATTTTCCGCTCAATAAAACAAATCTGATATCAACCATTTACTGTGCCAGGAGTGAATTCCCATTTATACGGAATCTGATCACTATCCGGTTTCAACCGAAATTCATCAGGTTGAGAATAATCATAAGTTTCGGTGGGCATATTAATGACGATCGATTCCGTTTCTGATATGCATTTCCAGCCGTGATAAATTCCTGGAGGGATGGAAAGAAAGAGAGGATTATATTCCCCCATATAAAATTCATTAATTAATCCTTTCGTTGGGGACTCATTTCGTCCATCAAATAATACTACTTTTATCATGCCCTTAAGACAACAAATATTGTCGGTTTGAATTTTATGATAATGCCAGGCTTTTATGACACCAGGATAATTTGTCGTCATATATATTTGCCCAAACTTTTGGAAGAGAACATCATCTTTTCGTAATATTTCCATCAATCTGCCTCGTTCATCAGGAAGATATTTCAATATTTTTTGATTTACATCGTGAATCAGTTTCAATTTATCAACTCCTTTTTTGTTGGATCATTCATGCATGTGAAGTCTTATGAGATAATCGCGATATGAGCAGTTGGGTAGACGATCAATGTTTTGTTTTAATTGAGATCTATCAATATATCCAAGTCGGTATGCAATCTCTTCAATACATGCAATTTTTAATCCTTGACGTAATTCTATGGTGCTAATGAAATTTGCTGAGTCGAGAAGACTTTGAGGTGTTCCGGCATCCAACCACGCAATCCCGCGACCAATAACTTGCACTTCCAATTCCTTTTTTTTTAAATATTCAATATTTACATCAGTAATTTCCAATTCTCCTCTTGATGATGGCTTTAATTTTTTTGCAATTTGTGAAGCTGAATTATCGTAAAAATAGATTCCCGGAATTGCATAGTTAGATTTTGGTTTTTTTGGTTTTTCTTCAAGATTGATAATATTTTCGTCTTTATCTAATTCTACAATTCCATATCGTTCTGGATCGCTTACCCAATATGCGAAAATAATTCCCCCCTTTTTTAATGATCCTGCAGTTTTAAGGATTTCCGGAAATCCGTGTCCGTAAAAGATGTTATCTCCCAGAATCAAACAAATTTGGTCTCGACCAATAAAATCTTCTGCGATAATCAATGCTCTTGCAATCCCGTCTGGTTTTTCTTGTATTGCATAAGAAAAATGTAGTCCGAGCGTATGTCCGTCACCTAAAATTGACTCATATTTTTGAACATCTTCTGGTGTAGAAATTATTAAAATGTCGCGAATTCCTGCAAACATCAGGGTCGATATAGGGTAATATATCATTGGTTTATCATAAACAGGTAAAAGATGTTTACTTATGATAGATGTACTTGGGTATAATCTGCTACCAGAACCGCCAGCAAGAATTATCCCCTTCATTTCTCCTCGTTTATTGATTTCTTTTGCATGATATAGCAATTTCGATTCATTTTATTAAATAATTGCCTTTAACTCATTTTAATTTTTTTGTTTTGATATTATCAACCCAGTCGATATTATTAACATACCATTTTACCGTTTTTCTCAATCCTGAATCAAAAGATTCTTCCGGCCTCCACTTTAACTCCCTATAAATTTTCGTCGAATCAATCGCATATCGAAAATCATGTCCAGGCCTATCTTTAACGTATTGTATTAATTTTTTAAAATAATGAGAATTTACTCCTTTTTCTTCTGCCAAAATATCACAAATTTTTGTCACAATCTCAATATTGGTCCGTTCATTATTTCCTCCAACATTATATGTTTCGCCGCTTTTTCCTTTTTCAATAACACGCCATATAGCATTACAATGATCTGCGACGTATAGCCAATCTCTTACATTTTGACCCGAGCCGTAGATTGGCAGGTTTTTTCCGCGAAGTGCATTAACTATCATTAAAGGAATGAGCTTCTCAGGAAACTGATATGGACCATAATTATTAGAACAGTTGGTGATTGTTGTTGGAATGTCGTATGTCTTGTGGTAGGCCCTTACCAAATGGTCGCTTGAGGCTTTAGAGGCTGAATACGGACTGCTTGGATTATAGGAAGTTTTTTCAGTGAATTTACCGGAATTTCCTAGAGATCCATATACTTCGTCTGTACTGACATGATGGAAATGTTTTCCCTCATAATCTTCCCATATTGTTCGACTAGCCTCCAACAAATTAAAAGTACCAATTATATTTGTCCTTATGAAATCTGCGGGTTCGCTTATACTTCGGTCAACATGGGTTTCAGCAGCAAAGTGAATTACTACATCCGGTTCATACTTTCTAAATACTTCAACAATCTTGTCGCTATTTGCAATATCTTCTTTTATAAGGTGGTAATTATCCAATCCATCTAATCCAATTATATTCGAAGGATTTGCAGAATATGTGATCTTGTCTAGGTTAATAAACTGAAAATCAGGATGTCTCAAAACAAACAAATTTAAAAAGTTGGATCCGATAAATCCAAGCCCTCCCGTGATTAAAATTGTTTTCATTTTGTTCACTTCTGGATTCAATATTTTTAGCTAAATTATCTTATAATAATCTCGCCATTCGTGGCGGAAATATTTATTCCTGAAATCAATATTTCTTCGTGCGTCTTTTAAACAATCACTGCATATCGGGACACTAAATCCATAATCTCCAAATAGTTTATCCTCATGAAAAGGGCGTTTGCAATAATGACATTCATTAAATGGACTATTTTCTGGCAGAATGATCCTATAGTCACCCATGCGGATATGCAAATGACCTCCTTTTGCATAATTTTTTAAAATATCTGCATCAATTAACGATGAACACTCTTGGCAAACAGTTACACGATACCTGTCATCAAATGTGTCATGATTCTTCTTTCCGCAGAAAAAACAATAATTTATTTCGTTTATTTTACATCCAATAACCATTGAAAGTCCACCAAATATTCGTAAGGGGGTTTTTTCCAGGCAATCAAGCACCGGGAAAACTATTCTTTCAAAAAATGGCAACAGATCGATCTTGTAGTATTTTCGTAAAGGATTGATAAGCCGGTAAATTGGGTACTTTAGATCAATTGTTCTTTTATCAATCACCACAAATCCCACTGCTTGCATCATTTTCGCTAATTCTTCGACAGAAAACTCATACTGAAAAAAATCATCATTTTGAATAGAGTTTACGTTGTGGTTTTCCCCATGTATTTTGGATAAGACATAGAGATATTTTAGATTCATTTTTTTTATACACTTAATAAAAAATATATCAAGTGCAAATTTATTGGGAGTTTCGACAATAGCAATCCCCCCTCCCCTCAATATCCTATATGCTTCAGATAATGCTTTATGTGGTCCCTCCTCAAAATGTTCAACAACTCCGAGGGAAATGTATCCTGAAAACGAGTTATCGGGATACTGAAGATTCCTTACATCTCCGAACTTAAAAATATCCGTGGAATGGCCGTGGTCAGACCCCCATTTTTTTAAATTCTTAATTGTTGGATCGGAAATATCAACGCCGATTATGTCATTGCCTAAATTCGTTAAATAGTAAACATAACGACCAAGCCCACACCCGGCCTCAATTGACAGGCCATTGTATGGAAGATAATGTAAAATAAATTCTCGTCCCCGCCAAAAATCTCGAATTTGGATTTGTTGGGTTATTGAACTTTGTAACCAAATATCGGTCCATTGCTCGCTTAATTTTTCTTTACTTGTAATTTCTTCTCGGTTGCATTTTGGAGACATTTAGGCATCACATCGCCATATTAAGGTAGGAAAAAAAACATTCCAACAATTTCTGATATAAATAACTAATAAATTATTTGTGCCAAAAACAAACAATTCATAATGTAAAATAAATCATTTAATTCATATAAACATATGTTATTATAATCATTCTGTGAGGTTTTAGAAGAACTGGTGAAGATTTAAAATCTACTAAGAAACCGATGATCCTTATAGTTAAATAAAAGCGTGAAAGAAATTTTTTTTTAATTGAAACATAATGAGAGAACATTCTTTAAGTTACATATAAAAGTGAGAATTATCTTTATTTTTCTTAATATTGCAAACAGATTATCACTAATCAGTAAATTCTAGAGAATTTTCCCAGATGGCATAATCTATAAAATTTATGCAATATTGATCTTAAATGAACAATCTTTGTCTAGGATTAAATCACTTCTCAATAAAGTTATAAATAAATCCCTCTACATCACTTGAAAGAAGATAGTGTCCATGTTCTCTAATTTTCTCATCAGACCAATTCCACCATTTTATTTCTAACAAATGTTTAATGATCTCATCTTTGAACCGGTATCTTAGTAACCGTGCAGGATTTCCAGCAACAATTCCATATGGGGGAACATCTTTTGTTACTACAGAACGCGCTCCAATTACTGCACCATCTCCTATATTTACGCCAGATAAAATCATTGCGTCTTTACCAATCCATACGTCATTTCCAATTATTACATTCATTTTTGTTATTGGTTCATTATTCGGAGATGGAAATTCATTCATAAATACGTTAAGTGGGTAAGAAGTAACCCAATTGGTATAATGTTCACTGCCCAATAAAATGACAACTCCATCCGCGATGCTGCAAAATGCTCCCACTTTTAAAGTTGCTTTTTCTCGCCAACTTATTACTTTAGGTTTTCCATAAGAATATCGACCAATGTCATATTTTTTATAATAGGGAGATTCATCCATAAAAATATAAAATGGAGAAAGATACCACAATAATTTGTTCAAGATACTCATTAAGATTTATTTGCAAATCAGATTATTATTAAATTATCTTTTTGATTTGATAGATAAACTTCAAACAATTCACATCAATTTTTTCAAAGATTTCTAAAGCAAAAAACTTCTCTATCTAATGTTTATCCAATTTTACCGTTGGACATTTTCTGAATATGAATTTTTGTAATAAAATTAAATTTATTCCAAAGCATATGATGTTAACGATTGTTGTTGAAAGGGCAACCCCGGATATACCAAGGAATGGAATTAAGAAAATAGCTAATACGACACTTACAACCCCATACACCAATGCAATTCGAAAAACGAGATGGACTTTATTTATGCTGCCAAATATCGCACCAATAGCAAGTACAGGTGCAAGAAATACGTACCCAATGAGAAGAATGACTAGGGGTTGGTAAGATTGAATAAATTCGGCTGTAAACAAACCTGTAATTATGATTTTTCCAAAAACAACAATGAATACTGAAAATATTAATGAAATAATAAAACATTTTTTCATTGCTGATAAAGCAATTTTTTTAATACCTTCAAAATCTCCTTTGCCATAAAGTGTAGCAATCACTGGGGCGGTCACTCTTTGCACGGCACTCGGTATAAGTATTACAATCTGTGCAAAAAGGACAGCAACCGCATAAATACCCACTTCGGTTGCATCAAGATAGAATCCTATAAGGATATTACCGATTTGAGCATTGAGGAAGGCAATTGATTGAGCGAGCACGATGTAAAATCCAAAAATAGTGGTACTCTGAAGAGTGGGTATATGCCAGAGAGAGCGTAGGTTAAAATCCAGAGCATCACGTATCAGAATAATAGAGAAGAGACTGATAATTATTGTAGGTGCGACAAATCCAATAATTGCCCCAAGAACACCCATTCTGAAAATCAGTACGAGAGCGATTGTTACCAGAACTATAGCCAAATTCTGAACAATATTAAGAAATGCGAAAATATGCATCCTGCGAAAACCATTCAGTGTACCGAGTACGGCCTTCTGTACGGCTATAAATGGATATGATAGGGCAGTTAACTGAATCAAAATTTCCAGTTCAGGGATATGAAAGAATGATATCGCAAGATAGGGGGCGAAGAAGAAAAGCACAATCCCCATTGCAGTCCCGGTAATAACCGAACTGGTCATTCCCGATGAAACATAGGTTTTGATTAAACCCTGATCTTTGATATACTCTGCAACGTATTTCGTTAAGGCATCCTGAATTCCGAATGCCGAAAATTGTAGTCCCAGAAGATAGAAAGTGAACGCAAGTGTGTATATACCCAGCCATTCTGCCCCAAACTCTTTTCCAAGGATAATGCGAAGCACAAAATGAGCTAGCGAAGCAATTACAATGCTGATAAACGCCCATTGAACATCGATTATCGCTTTGCTTATGGGCATTCCCAAGATTTTCATCGAGTCTCACATCTTGATTGGTTTTATATAGTAAAAATCAAATGTAGCATTTTCTCGATTGTGGAAGCACTATTATTCGATGATAAATCCGACCCGGTTTTCAATCAACTTATATGTTTTATCATAATTTCCGGTACAATATCCCAGCCTTCTCTGCCTCATTACGGTCCACCATCCCCCTTACATCCACAAGCACCGGTTTATCTTTCATAAGGGAACGAATCTCATCAATCTTCATCTCTTTAAACGGCTTATGCGCAACAGCGATAATAACCGCATCCATCTTGCGATCAAGATTTGGCAAAGGCTTCGCGCCAAAATGCGAGATGGCCGAATCGGAAAGAAGAGGATCGTACCCGTACACATCTACATCATATTCCTTGAGTTCATGCACCATATTCTCGACAGGCGACTCCCGGATATCTGCAACATCCTCCTTATAGGTCAGACCCATGATCAGGACATTAGATCCCTTGATTACTTTGCCAACCTTGTTTAGCCCCTTGACCGCCAGCTCAGCGACATATTTCGGCATGCTGTCGTTGATACCCCGACCCGCCAGGATAACCCGTGGATTATACCCGACTTCCTCAGCTTTCTGGACAAGATAATACGGGTCAACGGGAATGCAGTGACCCCCTACAAGTCCAGGGCGGTAATGATGAAAATTCCATTTTGTCCCGGCAGCCTTGAGAACTTCTTCAGTATCGAGACCGAGCCGCGCAAAAATCATGGAGAGCTCATTCATAAGAGCGATATTAAGATCCCGTTGCACATTTTCTATCACTTTTGCTGCTTCAGCAGTTTTTATGGTGGGTGCCTGGTAGACATTCGTGATAAGTCCGTACAGTTCAGATAATTCATCAAGGGACTGCTTGTCCATTCCGGAAACAATCTTATTGATATGGAGGAGGTCATGCTCTTCATCACCGGGATTAATACGTTCCGGAGAGTACCCGACTTTGAAATCAATCCCGCATTTCATACCAGATTCCCTTTCAAGAATCGGTATCATAATATCTTCAGTGACGCCCGGATACACCGTAGACTCCATAACAACAATAGCACCTTTCTTTAAGTTTTTCCCAATAATTTCCGATGCGGAAATAACGGGTACCAGGTCAGGGACTTTTGCTTTTGTAACGGGAGTTGGAACGGCTATGATGACAAAATCAGCCAGTTTGATTGAGGAGGGGTCCGTTGTTGCCTCGATTTTATTGCCAGGCTTTTGTTTTAGGTCATCAATTTTTTTCTGGTTTCTTCGGTACCCGATCGTCCGTAAATGCTTTGAAAATGCTTCAGCAAGAGGAAGTCCGACATATCCTAGACCGACAACACATACCGTTTTAGTAGAAAATATTCTGGAAGCCATAAAAGAACACCTGATTAAAAGTACATATTATATCTCACGTAGCATACAGTAAAAATATATCGAGTTAAAAATTTATCCCTGGGTCACATTCAATCCAGATACTTTCATGACCTAAAAACGATCTAAGCAATCTCACGTCCCCCACATTTAGGAAAATCACTGGACTTATGTGCAAAGTACTTTACACCAATATATTTATCGGGAATTTCTTGGAACCCATACATCGACTATACCCCTTTTTCAGCCGCAGGTCTCATGCCCCCTGGATATTGCATCTGCCCGCACCTGCACATCCCGGTATGAATATGTTCGCAGAGTACCATGTTATTCAGCGCCTGTTTTGGCGTGACGGGGAACTTCTTCTTGTCCCGCACCGTCCGGAGGAATGTCTTGAGCTCCTTTTTGAGAGGCTCTGATTTATTGACCTGGACTTTCTCTATCGTGGTCTCCTGGGAATACCGCTCTCCTTCAATAGAGAACCGTCCTGGCTTCCGGTGGATATACAGTTCCTGGGCCATGAAGTCCCCTTCAACGGTGAAATGTTCCTCCTCGATGTAAATCCTCCGGACTTTCTTCGATGATTTGCGGCTTGCCGTCAGGATGGCCGGACATTCATTGATGGTGAAAAGTGCAGTGGCGACATCATCATTACCCGAGCAGGTAAGGTTCCAGCTCCTGATGGGAAAAAGATTGAAGAGAAGATCTATATCATGGATCATCAGATCCTCGATAATAGAAGTCCCGGTGATACGGGTTGAAGCGGGATTATGCCGGTTGATTTCAATATAAAGCGGATGCTTGATGATCTGGGCAAGTTCAGGAATAATGGGATTGAACCGCTCGATATGCCCTACACCAACGGTCAGATCATCCGGGATAAGGTTCACAAGCTCTTCGGCTTCTTTTACGGTCTGGCAGATCGGTTTTTCGATAAGAACCGGAATATGGGATTCGATCATCTGTTTGGCCACAGCAAAATGGTACTGCGTTGGTACACAGATACTGGCTGCATCGACATGCTGGATAAGATCCTCAATAGTAGGGCATTGGGTAACGAATTCACAATGGGACGTCAGGAACTTCACCGATTTCGGATCGGGATCATAAATATAGACCTGGTCGGCTAACTTGAGCTCTGAGTAAATCCGGGCATGGTTCTTCCCCATCATTCCGCATCCGATAACACCAACATCCATGTTTTTCACCATCCGTATTTTTCCATTTATCTCGAAAGAATCGATTTTATAAAATTGCCGGGATTGTTACTATTCTCACAAGTAGTGTAAAAATATTTCGGAATTATACTATGGGCAATAATATTCAGATGAAATTCATTTTTTAAAATTTTTAAAATACTCATAATACCCTTTCAATACAGGGAAATTCGCTTATTCTGATTATAAATTCGAAAAATAAGAGAGAATTTTCAGGGCTTTTTTCCAGGATTCTGAAACATAAACACCCAATCCTATCATGGTATCACGCGGGAGCCAATATATTATATCGAAAGGATCTGATGGGAAAATTATCAAAATACCCCTAAATATGCCCCCGTTTCATTCCAGAAAATTCCAGTGGACACCCGGTTTCGGCTCAAATGTCCACCACAGAAACAATGTCTTTAATTTACCTCATGAATCGCAAAATACTGCCAAAATAGCCCCCGAGAGTTTCTCTTTGGCAGTGTTCCGGGAAGCCATTTTTTGCCCCAAAATTACCCATGAGATAATTGGTTATCCTCCCCCTGGGGGGTGTTGGCGACGGTATTTTTTTTTAGGGCCAGAAAAAATTCCGGTGAATGGCGGAGCGGTACTATCCTGGGAAAAATCATCTACCGGGTAGGAGGAGGATCCAGTACTCCCCGGTCCCCAAATACGCCCAAAACGGGCTCCGTTTCCCTCCGAAAAATTCCAGTGGACACCCGGTTCCGGCTCATCTGTCCACCGCAGGAAAAATGTCGATAATTCACCTCCAAAATCGCCAAATCCCGATAAAAACAGCTCCTGATAATTTCTCTTTGGCAGTGTTCCGGGAAGCCATTTTTTGCCCCAAAATTACCCATGAGATAATCGGTTATCCTCCCTCCGGAGGGTGCTGGTGAAGGTATTTTAAAAAAAGAGACCTGAAAAAAAGTCTGGTTGCACGTGACAGGATATGCTCTTTAGGGAAAAGAACCGGTCCCCATGCAGAAGTACCCCGTTTTTTGCTATTAGAAATAACCAATAATCATCTCCCGATACTCTCCAATCGCCCCATACGCTCTCCATTCAACGAGTTTTTAATGCCCTTCAGTAAAACCCTTACCCCCAGGAATACAATATATAATTGCCACACGGCCCGGCACAAAGCCGGGGCAGCAACGGGCGAAAACTCTCCTCTGGCGGTAACAGCGGATAGCGTATGCTCTGTACAACTTCGGGTTGCCCGGCACGCGGCAGGAAAAGGAAAACTATGAAAAACACTACACAGGACACAAAGGACCGGGTGACGATCATTGGCAGGGCAGGCACACAAAACCTGCGCAGCCCTCCCGGTGAAACGAACTGCAGGGATCCCGCACCGGGAAATTCCCCGCAGAGAGATGAACAGAAGATTGAACAAAATGCCCGGACCGCATGCTTCCGGTTCCAGGATTCCCCCCATGACCCGGCGAAAGGTGAGGCAGGATGACCCGGGGATACAAGCCGGTCGTTGCGATCGGCGAGGCAAAGCGCAAGGCAGTTGCGTGGGGATTCACGCTGATCGAGCTGATAACAACAGCCCCGCTGCCCTTAGATTTCGTGATCGATGACCGGGGATGCTCCAGTGTTGTCCGGATCCGGAGACTGAAGTATTCGCAGTACGGGATTGCGGAAATCCAGCGATCCTGCGCCTGGGAGATACAGGAATTACGGGCACTCCGGCTGCCGGAAGGGATTTACCGGGAACTCTGGGTACGCGGAACGGATCGGACATGGCACCGATACCTTGTTCATAACGACGGGATTGAAGTGCTCGAAAATGAGGGGAGGGGCAGCCAGACGAAAAAACCTGCCACTTCTCCGCAGACTGATCCCTGATAACCCCTCTTATCATTTTTTTACCTGATTTCGCGGTCCAACAATTGACATGGCTTGTCAGATAGCTACAGATTACGTCAGTGAAAACTCTTATACTATAATAAGATAATAACAAAGAAGAGGGGATAAAAAATGCAATTTACCGGAATAATAAAGAAAGCAGGTGATTGCTATGTGGGTTTATGTCTTGAACTCAACATAGCCAGCCAGGGAGAGAGTATAGAAGAAACCAAGAATATGCTTCAGGATGCGTGTGATGAATATTTCTCGTATATGAAAGAAAAAGGGCTGGAGAATGAGATCCAACCGGTCCCCCTTAATCTTCTGCGCGAATTTCTCATGGGAGATGTTGATTTCGTGAAGCCTTCACGAGAGTGGAAATACTCAGAGAGTATAACATTCATGGTTAGTGCCAGTGTCTAAAAAAATCTCACCCATGTCAAGCAGGAAGTTCTCCCGCCTTCTTGCACGGGGAAATGCTAAGATTGTCCGGCAGAGGGGCACCAGTCATGCTGTTTTTGAGCGGGAGAAAGAGGGAAGTGTATACAGGGCACCGGTAATTATGGCAAAAGCAGAACTCTCGTCGGTATACATGAAACTTGTAATGCATCAGTTAGGCTTTACCGATGAAGAAATTGACGACATCCTTGAATAAAATAAAAATTGCGTGATACACGCCGCTGCATGTTATGAGCATACGTGTATTCAACAGCCAGAATTTACCATACATGAATCCTGCTGTACAACTTCTGGATAGGCACTAAAGTTTTTACTCGAATCGGTCACTATTATTTCCATTCAGTTATACCGGGATAAACTCTCAATAGCCTCAACCCTTAGGGAAGAAATCGATCCCAAGGACACACCATTTCTCGCGCTTGCCCTGCATCTTGATTGTCCAATATGGTCTGACGATGCACATTTGAAACAGCAATCTAATGTTCCCTGTTATTCTACCAGGGAATTTCTTGAACTATCTGATGAGCATACTATGAGTTCTCTTTAAAAACCCATATCAAAACGTAGGAATATTCCGGTATCAGAAAAATTCTGTACCTGATGACAGGGAAATTTCATCAGAAACGATCAAGTCACCGAGATAGGGATCCAGTACTACCCGGACCCCAAATACGCCCAAAACAACCTCCGTTTCCCTTCAAGAAATTTCGGTGAACACCCGGTTCAGGTTCAACTGTCCACCACAAGAACAATATCGATAATTCACCTCCAAAATCGTTAAATCCCGATAAAAACAGCCGCTGATAGTTTCTCTTTAGCAGTGTTCAGGGTGGCCCTTTTTTGCCCCAAAATTACCGATGAGATAATTGGTTATCCTCCCCCCGGGGGGTGCTGGTGAAGGTATTTTTTAAAAAGTGACCTGAAAAAAAGTCTGGTTGCACGTGACAGGATATGCTCCTTAGGGAAAAGATCAGGCCCCCACAGAAGTACCCCGTTTTTGCGATTTGAAATCACCCATAATCATCCCCCGTTACTCTCCAATCACCCCTTTAAGCCCCCGGATTTCCGCTTTTTTATTTTATTCAGACATGCAGATATCGCCAGGAATACAATACATAATTGCCACACGGCCCGGCACAAAGCCGGGGCAGCAACGGGCGAAAACTCTCCTCTGGCGGTATCAGCGGATAGCGAATGCTCTGTACAACCCCGGTTTGCCGGCACGCGGCAGGAAAAGGAAAACCATGAAAAACACTACACAGAACACAATGGACCGGGTAACGATCACTGGCAGGGCTGGCACACAAAATCTGCGCAGTCAACCCGGTGAAACGAACTGCAGGGATCTCACACCGTCCCCGCAGACAAATGAACAGAAGGTTGAACAAAATGCCCGGACCGCATGCTTCCGGTTCCAGGATTCCCTCCATGACCCGGCGAAAGGTGAAGCGGGATGACCCGGGGATACAAACCGGTCGTTGCGATCGGCGAGGCAAAGCGCAAGGCAGTTGCGTGGGGATTTACGCTGGTCGAGCTGATAACAACAGCCCCGCTGCCCTTCGATTTCGTGATCGGTGACCGGGGCTGCCCCAGTGTTGTCCGGATCCGGAGGCTGAAGTATTCACAGTATGGGATTGCGGAAATCCAGCGATCCTGCTCCCGGGAAATACAGGAATTGCGGGCACTCCGGCTGCCGGAAGGAATTTACCGGGAACTCTGGGTACGCGGAACGGATCGGAAATGGCATCGGTACCTCATCCTGGAGAACAGTATCGAAGTTCTCGAAAATGAGGACACCCGGCAGGAGGAAAATAATCCTGCCGAAATTCCCACGATCGGACAGCAGGTTGCAGGATAACCATACAATTTTTTGGAAAGGTACAGATTTGAAAAATTACGTATCATGAAAGAATTTTAGAAGCACGTGCTCTCTCTCAAACCCGGGGAGATCCCACCAGCACCGGATCATCTTCATAAGAGAACTGATCTTATGAACATCATTTATAGCAGTAAATGACCATTGAATACACATAGCGTTGAGGATTATAAATATCAGCATTGGACCGCCTTATGAGGCAGTGATAAAAAGAATCATCGACAAAGGGTATGCCGGAAACCAGACAGAAGTGATCCGGCAGGCAATTCTTGCCTATGAGCGAATGCTTGAGGAGGAAGAACTCATGCTTGTGCACAGGGCAGTTATGGTTGAAGTGCGTGAAATTGAGGCCAAAAAGACCCGGTCTACCTCATTTGATGAGATAAAGAAACTTCTCAAAAACTGACGTTTTTTTAAGAATCATGGAACTTATTTTTTCAGATTCTGCCAAAAAAGAGCTGGCAAATCTCCCCCAGGAAATGAAATCTCTTTTCCTTATGAATTTTGAGAAAATATATTCAAGACCTCCCCACAAACACATGCAACACGGCATTGCCTGCCATGTTGAAAAAGTAACAAAACAAGCAAGAATTATCTACGAAGTCTGTGAAGATCGGACCTATATCTTGCACTGCTTCACCAGTCATAAGGAATACGAGCACTAGTACAGTTCTTACAAGTAATATCCTGTCATTTCCCGATGCGGTCGGGATCACTAAACGCTCAATGGTGCATATATCCTGTTGACGTGCACATATAAACACCTCTGCCGATTCAATTCTTTCACAACGTGTATCCGGGCATTCTCTCATCTTAACACATGCAAAATCTCCCTTGACCGTTTATTTATTTACAATTCCAATTTATTTAAATAAATCAAAAACATACGTAAATGTACATGGGCACCATTACGATCACAGTCGATGATGACACAGAGAAGCGTTTCCGGGAGGCGGCAAAAAAGAAACTGGGCGAGCGGAAAGGATCTCTGGGCAAGGCAACAACCGAAGCGCTGGAACACTGGGTACAGAAACAATCCCAGGAAGAGATCGCACGCGACGCACTTGATCTTCTGGAGACCGGACACCATCTCGGCAAGAGACTTTCAAAGGAACGAAAGGATCTCTATGATCGCACCACCGGCTCTTATTGATACGAATATCCTCTGCTATGCCCTTGATTCCGGTGAGCCCGAGAAGAGAGCAGTGGCAGCAGGACTTTTATCCCAATGCTGGCGCTCCGAGATCGCACTCTGCGTTTCAATGCAAAACCTTGCGGAGTTTTCCGTTGTTATGATGGAAAAAGTGAAACACCCGGTACCGGATACAATGGTTACACGGTTTATCCGGGATATCGTCTCGTTCGATGGCTGGACGGTAATCAGCTATGATTCCAGGACCATAATGGATGCTGTCGATATCCGGCGCAAGCACTCCCTCCATTTTTGGGATGCCTTGCTCGCCGCAACCATGAAACAGCATAATATTGACACGATCTATACGGAAGATTCTCATTTTACCAAGCTCCCGTGGATAACCGTAATCGATCCATTTACCGGATAATTACGGGTGCTGAAACATTTTTACGAACTATTAACCCCGGCAAATTCGGGCACCTGTTCGTCGAATGGGACCCGGGAAAAGGGGGGTTAATAGCAATCCTCTTACGAATATTTTTCATGAAAACAGACATGATGCCGAAAGGCAAGCATACAAGATGTTAAAGTGACCCCATTTTCATATTAAATTTGAGTTTTGTTAACGATGCTCAATACAACCGGAAATTGAGGTCCCCAAGCAAAATTTTCATTGCTTTGGTGCGAAGTCTTTGACTTTATGCGGGTTTTTATAAAATCGATATCCCGCCATAAGTCGGGAACATGCCCTCCCCGCGTATTTCGAAGTTAAAAACATACCCGGGAGAATCATCGATACTCCCCTCAAAAAAAAGATCGGGTTCGTGAAGAACGAAAAATTACTGGGTTTTTCTGATCTTACAACACAGTTAAGAGGATTTAAGAATTATAAACCGCCGGGACATCCTCCGTCACCACGGCAAAATCATCAACCCGGGCACCCGCACCAATACAGACTCCCGGGCTGATAACGGCATCCTTGCCGATACTACACCCATCCTCGAGGATGATGCCCCGACATCTCCTCCGGGGCGTACCGGCTGCAACAGGATCCGTAAGGAACCGGACATCCGAACCGATAACAACGCGGTGGCCGATCCAGGTTGAGCGGAGAATCCAGACATTTTCGCCAACTGTGACACCATCGGCAATTACAACATCCGTATCGACAAACGACCCGTTGCCGATCGTAACTTCATCTCCTATCGACGAGTTGTCACGGATCATCACGTTGTCGCCGCACCTGAACTGGTTTCCGATAAATACGTTGCCAAAAATGATACAATGGTTTCCCATGACCGGGTTCAGGCCAATCCTTACACCAGGAAATTTATCAGACCGAAGCGCCGCTGGGGAAGGAAGTCCAATCAGGCAGGATGGCATCATCCGGAATGACATTTGACGGTTCTGATAGATATCGGGAATCATAAAGAATGCCTCAATGGCGAGTGAAGTTTTGGAATAATATTCCAGGTATTTTATGGTAGTTATTATAATAGATAATGCTTTTCTTTTGTTACCACAATTATTGGAGGTTTACTATTAACCCCCCCTCATTTACATACTTTCGACGAACATTATCCTAAAACAAAGGGGTTTATCGTTATTCCCATTGGTTATTTTTTAGTCCTGCATTTGTCGACAGATATCATGGAAAGATAACTCCCGCAATTCTGTTCCCACGACACATCAGACATTCGAAGTCGTGACAGGGAAGATTTTTAAAACAACCTGAAATGAGATTTTTTTCCTTTTTAAAAGGAGAATCTCCTTGCATTCGTTTAAGTTACGCATTGATGAGCCCGAGGATTACTCTGGCTCTTCTGTTCTCTACCAGGTTCTGATCTCAAAAAAACGATAGGGGTATATTTTTCTGACGCACTGCGGATTTTTTACAGAGCGCACGACATTTTACCGTAAAGGGAATACTATGGGGAAATACTGATCTTTTAATCGATGAACGGTAAATATATCAATCACCCCATGTATTTTTTCTTCCACCTCCTCACCGGCCTCATTCTCGGGTTTCTGATCAGCGAACTTCTGGATGACCGGCGTTGGCTTATTCCCTGCACGGTTGGTGCAATTCTTCCGGACCTGATCGATAAGCCGATTGGTTATCTCCTTTTTCCCGCAACAATCGGGTACGGCCGTATTTACTCCCATACCCTTCTTGCCGCCATTCTTGTCATGGCATGCGGTCTTGCTATCTGGCAGTTCAAAAAAGATCCCGGGGTCATGGGAGTCGGCGTGGGGATTTTTTCTCACCAGATCCTTGACCAGATGTGGCTGCAACCCCAGAACTGGTATTACCCGCTGCTCGGAAAATTTAAGGGTGTGGGAAACAGCGATTACTTTTTTTTCATGCTGGTGCAGGAACTCAAAAATCCTTTTGAACTGGTCCTGGCGCTCATATTTGGAGCCGGTGCCCTGCTGTTCTTTTACCGGCAGGAGATTGTTATCGTCATCAACCGGAACCGCCCGGTTTTTTCCCTGGCCGCAAAGGCATGTGCTCTCCTGCTCTGTATCCTTTCAGGAATAATTATCGGATGGGGGATTGCACAACATTCCCTCACTGAGATCGGTTGGAGCAGACCCGGAGAATTAATTATCGGCGGCATAGTTATTGCCCTTTCTGCCGGCCTTGTCTGGCGCTGGCAGACTAAAGTCAACTAAGAGTAAATCACGGTAGGAAATATCAGGTTCCCTGAATCTCCCGATCAATCGGCTTTTTAAAAAACATCCCCGTTATTGGCGGTAAAAATTACCCGCATTTTTTTCATTTAATACAAAATGACCGGAAAGATTTGATGACGGAAATCTGCCCGGGTAGTATGGATTGGGTACCTGCCCATTCATATAAGAAAACCCGCATGAAGTCAAAGACTTCGCACCAAAGCAATGAAAATTTTGCGTGGGGAGCTCAATTTCCGGTTGTGTTGAGCATCGTTAACAAAACTCAAAATTGCAATAAGGGAGCATTTCCTGTCCGGGAAATGATGGCATTGGATGCCGGTGCTGGTTCACCATCACATTCTGATCTAAGAGTGTATCTTTTTGTTTTTAGGTGATAGTAACAGAGCATATATTCCTGGAACAATTACCGGAAAGTGGGCAGGAAAGAATGATTCCCCAGGTGCCATCGTACATAACAACTATCAGAAAAAACAGGTGAATTGATACTTTTTACCAACCGGGAGTGATAACATCTGATAATAGCGTCGATAGTATCTGCCGGTGTTTGCATCACGAAAAAAAAATTTAGAAAATGGATTTCACCGTACTTTTTGTCATGCCATTGGTTATTTTTTTACCGTACATTAACTGTACGGTTTTGAGATCAATATCACTCAATTGTGTGGCAGTGGTGGTCCCGGTATAAAATAAACTGTCAGGATATTTTGCCGTTTCTCCGTAAAATCCCAGGTTACTCAAAACTGCACGTAAAATCCATCGCGACCGTTCACCCTCTTTCAGATCCGAATTCACATAGGTTTTATCGTCAGTGCGAATGAAGTAATAGGATCCGGTCTGCATATTTTTATTTGAGGATATTATCTCTTCATTCTTAATCTGGCTAAGCGAATTTCCCGGTAAAAAATCAAGCCAGATGTCTGAGGCCCCCGTCAGGTCAATATTTTCCGATATTTTTGTGGTGGAGGAATAGGTATTAAACTGGTTGATCAGGTTTTTCACGAGATCAAGATCTTCTTCATTATAGGTTCCTGAAAAAGAGATTGTTACCCGGTCTTTTGTGGGTTTTTGAATTTTACTATTGTCAGGACCAAAGGCAATTTCAATAAGGTGGTTGCCGATATCAGCAGAGCTATAGCTTTTTGGTGTAGGTGTAGCAGTAGGTTTTACGGTCGTAGCTTTCGGTACAGCCGTAGCAGCAGGTTTTACCGTTGTGGCTTTCGGAGCGGGTGAAGCAGTAGGTTTTACCGTTGTAATATTTTTATTAATGACCATCGTCGAGTTTGTAGTATTACCTGCACCAAAGAGATTCCAGTCCCCGGAAACAACCATGGTTCCGAAAATAAATAAGATGATTATTGCGACACCGATAAAAACCGGTGCAATTTGCTGTATTCCGGGTTTTTTCCGGGGTGTATCAGAAACGGTAGAGACAGTAACCGGAGATTCGACCGGATGGGGAAATTCCGGGCTGATCGCTATATCAAATTTTTTTAACCGGTTCGACAGAGGTTCAGCGGGATGGGATGAAGACAAAGTCCCGGGTGGATATATCGCGTTATCGGAAGAGGCTGTTCCCACGGGCAATACCAGCGAATACGGGTCGGGAATTTTTGTCCGCCCCTCAGCCCAATTGTCTTGCTGGATGGCAACAGCATCGGCAATAACGTTCAGTGGCTCAAAAATTGAATCCCAGTTTATTTCCTCATTTTGATCATTTTTCAACAGATCCGGTGTCTGGTTCAGGAGCGCTTCGAACTCCCCGAGTTCGCTGTCCTCATAATATGAAGGCAGTAACGAACGGATCTCACGGGCATCTGCATCCTTGTTAAAATGAGATACGACCGCAGGTCCGACAAGCTGGAGAATATCCAGGTCAAATTTTGGTTCCGGGTACACCTGGTTGAACCGGGCTGCAATAAAGGTTAATTCACGAAGAACCGAACGCCAGTTACGATCAGTTCCCAGTCGCATCTGAATGATCTCCGTGAGAGGACGCGCCAGGGATTCGATAACTTCGCTCTCAAGGTGATACCTGCCAATCGGGTGGGTGTTCCGGTTCTCTTCAATTACCCGGGAAAATGTGCCGAGTATCATCAAGTAATTAGCAGGAACCCCCTGTTTCTGGATGAGACGGTAAATTTTTTCCAGGTCTTCAATAAATAAAAGAAGATCGGAACATACCCGCATCTGGAGGAGCATGGTCGTATCACCCTTTTCCCGGATGCCGTTTTGCTCTTTTTTTAAGTCATTGCATTTTTTTGAAAGAAGTTGACGAGCTTTGGCAATATCCTGCTCTTCGAGCGGAAGAATCCCCTTTTCAAAAAGATCGAGAAATGCATGCAGGGATTGTATTCGTATGGCATCATGAATCTGGTAATATCTCAAACAATAATCATAATAGATCTTATAATCAGATTCTTTAAATTGAATCTGAATTTTTTCCATAAAATATAATCCGATGTCAAGCTATTCATCATTTTTGGTTTTGTTTCACGTACACATCCCCTGTGATCGATCAATTGCAATTGAATTCACTTTTAAGTTCGGGAGAACGCGGGGGAAATTCCAGGAGCAGGATCCGGTTGTGTATGAAAAAGCGACAACCGGAAGTTACGGGATAAAAGGAGAAATAATGATTATTCAGGCCGGCATGCCAAGAGTATGGTGAAGGGAAGGGATCTGGTCCTGGTTGTAAAACTCTTCAGAGTACCCGTCGGGGAAACTGACCCGGGAAATATCCGGGGAGAAATCCGGACTGATGAATGAGGCAAACCAGTATTTGTTCAATGCTTTTTCCGCATTTTTAAAAGAGAGGGAGGGAGTGTTTAAAGAAACGGTCCCATCGTTCACCGTACGGGATGCAAAATTTTCAACCTGGAACTGGGCATAATTTCCCGTAACTGAGGTTACTTCCACATTTTTCCTGAACTGGACCCGGAGCGCTTTTGCAAGCTCGGTGCCGGGATCGGCTATCCGGGAAAAGACTGCTATGTTCTCATACCACGAGAGATCATAGCCAAAAGTGATTATTGCATTGGTATTATCCTGGATGGAAATATCAAGGTTTTTTGCCGTGAATGCACCGACCGGACAGACGATTATTATCAGCGCAAGAATAAGGATTCCCATACCGGCGAGAGCGTATTTTACCATAGATATCAACCGTTCATTATTATTGCCTTTATATGTAAAAAGTTTCTGCAAATTAATTCATAAGAGGTTTGCTATTAACTCCCCTTTTCTCAGGACCTCTTCGACGAACAGATGCCCGAATTAGCAGGGGTTAATAGTTATTCTCATAATTTTTATAGGTTTACGGAACACACAACACTTTTCCACATATCCCGGTGATCCGTGGAAAACAAGAATATCCATGGAAAAAATGCGGGAATTATTCTCTCACTTAAATGAGGGAAAAGGAAATGCCATTACCGTAGAAAGATCGATTCTTAAATTTCCCGACAAGACCCCGGAGAATTCATTGCAAATTACCCCGGAGAAATATGCATCTCGTATGATCGTCAATTTCAGGTCATTACCCTGAACAATCAATTCCTTTTTACAACCATATTCCATTCGCATTGGGATCAAAGGAATAAAATAATTATTAAGGGAATGGGGATATCAAAACCAGCATATAAAAAGAAAATTACCTATAGCCGGAATTCCTAACACTTAACCTGAAACGATGAAAAAGAAGGTCCTCGCTGTCGTCATCATTGCCATCTGGCTCCTGATTATCTGCATTTTCATGCTCCTTGCCCATCGCATTGACCTGGAAATCTTTTTTGTACTCTGGTTAATCGGACTTCTCGTCATCGTTGAACTGATGGATACGCGATTTTCTCTTCCTCCCTACATGAGATATCTCAAATATCTCGTTGCTGCAGGAATTCTCCTGTTCGGTGGGATCGTAGCCGGCAAAGTCCTGGAGATATTACACAAATGAACACGAATGTTCGTTATGCAATTCTCGCAGTCCTTATTATCACGATACTCCTGGCCTTTTCGCTCACTACATCAAATCCCCTTATCTATTCCCTTGAAAAAGATACATTCCCCTCTCCGTTTCATGAAAACAGGGAAATATTGAAACAACAGTTGCAGAACAGCACTACCGATATTGTACCACAGATACAGGACTTTATTGATTTTTCCGGGCCGGTTTCCTTAAATATCCGGATCCATGATATCGAACAGGCCCGCAGGGATCTTGAACGGTTCGGAAAAAGCCGCGGGTCGATAAAAAACCTGATTGTCCGGCTGGATATGAACGAGAGCGAGATCCAGAAAATTGAAGAGAACACAGCCATGCAAAAAGAGATCCTGGAATCCCTGTTAAACACATCAGCTTCTTTGGATTCCCTGCAACTGATGGAGATCCAGTACAACAGCCAGAACAACCAGGATATGCTTTCTACGGTCCGGTTGAGGGGCGATGAGTTACGCAAGAAAGTGCGGGGCCTTAAGGAGCGCTACACCAATGCAACCGAAAACATTGCTGCGGCCAGTACAAAACTGGGTCTTGATGCAACGAAAAACAAAGAGAGCCAGGGCACGGTCGAACAGATCGTCAGGGAAATCGAGCAACCGCAAACATCGTCATTCCTTCCCGTTGATACATCGCTCACTCCCGGAGAAGATCGCGTATCATTGTTTCTCAAACCGGAATCCGGGAAATACCTGGATATTATTGAATATATGGGAATCTCACTGACACTCCGGGGAAACACGACGCTCCGTGCAGAGAACAAACCCATAGTACTCTATATCGATGACCAGCCCGTATCGACGACGGCTACGGATATTTTCGGCTACTATAATGTCAAACTCCCCCTTGAACGAATCAATGCCGGTACCCATACCCTGTATGCACGATCCCCTACATCCCGTTCGGTGAACCGGACCCTCACGGTCATCCCGGTTGATTCCGTCACGAATCTGACGATAAGTAAACCCGACCAGAACGGTAACGTGAACTGTTCGGGGATGGTAATGGCAAATCACCCGGTACGATCGGCAACAATCCAGATCTCGTGGGATAAGACCCATGTCATTGTTACCAAAACCGATGCATACGGACAGTTCTTCCGGCAAATCCAGCTTCCCGCGGGAAGACATACGGTAATTGCAGGTTTTTCCGGAGACGGGTACCCAGTTAATCCATCAGAAAGCGAACCCCGGATTGTGGAGGTCTCCCTGATTTCGGGAGTTGAACCTGATTACGGGTTCTTTGGGCTTATTATTTCCACTATTGTAATTATTCTCCTGTTCTTAGGAGTTGCTGTATTCTACCTGCGCCGGATGACAAGGAAAAAAAATCCTGTTCCGGGCGTTCCCCGTCAGGCAGAACCGGTTGGGGAAATGGATCCAGAATCATCGGATACCGACAATAATTTTTCGTTATACGAGCCGGAAAATCCGTATGATGACACAAGGGAGCCGGGAAAAGAGACTCTTGTCGAATATTATACCCGGCTGCTGAAAGATCAGGGATTGAGTACCGCTTCAAGGAAGGTTTATGAACAATTAACGGTGCGTATTGTCCATGACTTCCATATAAAACGATATAAGACGCTAACTGCACGGGAGATTTCCCGTACCTGCCGGGGAAAACCCTATTGTGGAGCTTTTGCCCGGTTTATCTCGATCTATGAACGAATCCGGTATGGGGGAAATGTTTCGGTAAAAGACCAGGCAATATTTGAGACGGCGATGAATTCAACGGATGACCTCATGGGAGGAGAAAATCATTAGGACCAGAACATGGATTGCAGGAATAATACTTCTTGCAGCTGCGCTCATTCTTCTCATCCATCTTTCTGCCAATAATATGGAGTTCTCGCGCTATAATGTTGGCTGGAATGGCACATCTTCATTTTTTTCCGATCTTGACCGGCACCGTTGCGTGGAAATTTCAGATCCGGACATCCTATCCGGATATCCACGCAATACAACTCTCCTTATCATTGCACCCTACCGTCACCCTTCTGCTGAGGAACTCACGGCATATAGTGCATTTCTCCGTGAAGGTAACACGATCTTCCTTGCAGATGATTTTGGAACGGGAAATGAAATCCTGGCCGGCATTGGCAGCAGGATTAAGATTCTTCCCGGGAACCTGTCCAGTCTTGACCGGAGTAATACTGATCCCTATTCTGTCATAGCATTCCGTTCTGCGGAAAAAAGCCCGATACCTCTTCCTTTAGACATTGCATTAAACCGCGCCGCTCCGCTGGAAGGCGGTTCTCCGCTGATGCTGACTTCGGTGTTAAGCTGGAACGATGACAATGGTGATCGCAGGTTCAACATGGCAGAGAACATGGGAACTTTTCCGGTTATGGCGCTTGATTCCCCGGGATCCGGCCAACTCATCGTTCTCTCCGATCCAAGCATCTTTATCAATACTATGTATTCCCCGGCAGAGAATGAGAATAATCGTTTCCTGATCAGGAATATTGTTGCCGGTAATGATTCAGTCCTGATCGACCAGATGAATTCCCGTACCGGCAATGCTGGCGGAGTGGGCGAAATATTTCATGTAATAAGAAACACAGTAAATATAGAGATTTTCATATTATGCCTGTTGATGCTGGGCATAGCATGGGCATGGAAAAAGAAGATAATCTAGGTGGCAGGATGACTCATAACAACCGGGAAAAAGAAATTGCAGGCATATCACGAATATATGCACGGGATGAGAAAAAGGAAAAAGCGGACAGTTCCCGGGGATCTGCCACAACCGGGATTAATATTGATTCCCAAAAAAAAGAGAACCCGGACACAGCCCGGCTGTCTGCATCCGAGCTGAAAAAAGAGATTGGCGAGATTACCCGGTTATCTGCCGCAATCAATGAAAAACTGAATGAATTTATTGTCGGTAACCAGGATATTATCGATTTGATCCTCATTGCCCTTCTCAACGAGGGACACATTCTTGTTGAAGGAGTGCCCGGTACGGCAAAAACAACGATTGCAAAATCCATTGCATTGATCACCGGTTGCAGTTTCAACCGTATTCAGGGGGCAATAGATACCCAGCCTGCGGATATGCTCGGGGTGAGGATCTATGATACCAATAAAAAAGAATTTGTCCTGCGGAGAGGGCCGGTCTTTACCAACATCCTGCTCGTTGATGAAATCAACCGAATTAACCCTAAATCGCAGAGTGCCTTTATCGAGGTGATGAGTGAACGCCAGGTTACCCTTGACGGGATCACCCTGCCGATGCAGTCGCCTTTTTTTGTTATTGCAACACAAAACCCCCATGAATTCGAAGGAACATTTCCGTTAATCGAAGTACAGCGTGACCGGTTCATGTTCAGCATCCGGTCGGACTACCTGGGTGCTGAAGAGGAGCTCAGCATTATAAAACGTGCAAACTCCGGTCAGCTTCAATGGGAACCTTTTTCAAAGACACTCAAGCCGATTCTTACTCCGCAGATTCTCAGGCACTATATTCAGGTAGTCCGGCAGGTTACTGTCGAAGACCCGGTTTTAAAATATATCCGGGATCTGGTTGTTGCGACACGAACGCACCCGGATATTGAACTTGGCGGATCATCCCGTGCCTCGTTAGCCCTCGTCAACGGGGGTAAGACACTGGCCGCCCTCAATAACCGGACGTACGTTATCCCTGACGATATCAAACATATTTCCAAAGAAGCTCTCTCCCATCGCATCATCCTCACGCAGGACGCAGAGATCGAGGGTATCACGCGGGGCCAGGTATTGGATGAGATACTGGCAAAAGTCGAGGTGCTCTGAGTTTTGCTGCTAAGACGATGTACCCAGGGGTTGTGCCTGACAGGCCTCATCCTTATTTCCTGTTCACTTATCCTCGATGATCTGGGAATATTTTTTGCCGGGGGTACACTCATCACCGCCATTCTGGGGCAGTACATCATCTTTGAGCACCGCTTGCAGGAAATTGTCAAGTCGGTAGAGATCCAGCGAACCCTCAGCCGGAATCCGGTCCGGAAAGGGACAATGCTCCAGGTGGTTTCCAGCATCTCGTTTAAGGGATTGGACCGGATGTCTGTGCAAATTTCTGATCTGCTGCCTTCCGGTACAATCCTTGCAGGGGGAATAACAACGATCGCTACCCAACCCCATCCCTCGTTTTCGGCACACCAGTGCAGTTACCAGATCATTCCTCTCACTCATGGACCTCATCCATTCTCCGGGGTTTCGTTGACGGTCCGTAATCTCTTTTTTGAAGACACCCTCCGGTTGGCACGGGAATCCGATCGACAGCCCGTCCTTTCTGTCCTGCCGACAGGATTGTTCGCAGCACCCACACCTGAGTTATCGGAAGGAACAAGGGATAACCGGAAGACCAGTGTACGAAGTGGGATTGATATTCATTCCCTGCGGGAATATTGTCCCGGGGATGATCTGCGGCATGTTGACTGGAAAATCTCTGCCAAATACGACAAACTCTTTATCAGGAAATATACCGCGCTGATGAATCACCCCCCGCTGATTATTATTGATCTTCCCTGGTCTGGTACCCCTTTTCCGGAAAAGGAATTCAACAGGATGGTATCTGAAGCTGCCGGCCTGGTGAAGCATACGATAGAGAAATACCAGCAGGTATCGGTGCTCATCATATCGGGACCCAATATTCTTCACCTGATACGGGAAGAAAAGAACATCTCGCGCTGCATGTCTGAGCTCCAGGAATGGATGCATCCTGCAGAACGACTGGTTCACTTCTATCACATGCCAGATCGTTCAGATCTCCGGTCACATGTTCGCGATAGTGAGAATGCACTCCGGCTGGCTGAAGATTTACCGGAAAAGGGATTTTTTGAGATCATGCGCGATCGATATCTCGGTATCCTGCAGTACCAGAGAGCTCCCGCATTTTCCGGGCAGGTTGCAAGGACACTCTCCCGGATCCTGATGACAGAAGCCTTTATTTTCTCGCTGGGATGCGGCGACAACAGCCATATCCGGCACGTGGAACGACCATTAAAATCCCAGAATATCCGGGTGCATTTCAGGATTATGAATTCCCCCCACCCGGGCAAATCCGGATTACAAAATCGTCCTGAATCTGCTCTCAGGGGGCATGCATGAAACTTCTGCCGGAATACGGGTTTTTCATTGCCCTGGCTGCCGGGATCACCGGCATTACGATTTTTCAGGCTTTACCGTATTGGTACCTCAACATTATCCTGCTCATCTTCTTTTTTTTCATCCTTGCAATCTCCCGCACGTGGCATGATCGCGGGTTCTACCTGGCATGTAGTGGTGAAATCCTTGTAGTTGCATGCAGTATTTCAAATATCTGGGCAGGGTTGTATGCACTCTGCATGCTTGCCGGGATCCTGTGCGGAGCGCTGGGAATCCTGAAAAACCGCCAGGATCTTAAAACCCTGGCATTTTTCTGCGGTAGTTCATGCATTATTGCGATTCTCGCACAACTATCAAACCATGTGCTGTCTCCGCTTGTTGTTCTTGGAAGCATCATTATCATTATCCTCGCGATCCAGTCTGTCCGAACCTACCAGTTCAGGAAATACTACACAGGAACATAAACCATGAAATTTCCCTCATTGAACCCCAATTATCGTGCAGCTCTTTTGCTGGTTATCATGGCCGGTGTCCTTATCAGCACTGCAATCCTGACCAACCGGGGAGATTTTACCAGTGCTGCCCTTGTCGTTGCCGCACTGGTGTGCCTGCTGACGGGCATCTTTTTTGCAACATTATCCGGAAGCGATCCCCTTGATCTCCGGTACATGAGCCTTCTCCCGGTCCAGGGGAGTATCAACCTTGTAAGGATTTGCGCGGATTTAGGGATACAGGGAAACGCCTGTTTCATTCCAAACGTTACGGAAAATAAAACTCATTGCGTTCAGTTCCTGCCGGTTGCAGCATATCATGGCGTGCCGCTTTCGACAGAATCGTTTGTTATGGGAACGGATGCTGCCGGCCTCATGACAGAGCCGTCATGCGCACCCTTGCTCCGCCTTCTCCGTGAACGGGAACATTTCACGATTCCCTTTGAAATGACCGGACTTCATAATCTTATTAAGGAACTAGGCGTGGAGGTTCTCGATGTGGCAGAACGGGTAGATTCCACTCACCAGAAGGAGATAATAACCGTGACGATGGAAAATTACCGGCTCATCAACGGGTGCAGGGCTATGATACGGGAGTCCCCTAAATGCTGCATTGCAAACCCCTGCCCGGTGTGCAGTCTTTTTGCAATGGTTTTTGCTGAGGGGACCGGAAAAGTTATCCAGATGGAACGCTGTGCTCCCGATACCCATCTCCCGAATGTCACCGCAGTCTTTTCGGTACTTCCCGAATAATTTTTCATCCCCCGGGTAGGTGTGAATAATTTGCCGGACTATTTTTTTTAAATTATCTGCTTGAATGATTCTGTCCTTTCCGATAATGGGAGATATTTTACCCGGAAGACGAGAAAAAAATCAGACCGGGGTTCCCTGGCGGGCTACTTCAAACCGGTGTAATCATTCGATTATGTTAATGTATTGTCTTTGAGATCATCCGGTTTTTCGTTACGAATGAAAAATAAAAAAAGATTCGATTATCCGGTTTTTTTTAGAAGTACGATTCAGGAATACCAGCCTTTTCAATCATTGATTCACTTAACAAAGTCCGGGTATTTACGGTGCCGACCGGACCGTAACCCAGAGATGCAGGTCACGATAACTCAGGTTGATCCGGTCCATCCCCGTAATCTGGTCATCAGGAACGGTTTCATTGAACAGGAGAAATTCTAACCGGTTGCCGGTTGTCGTTGACGGAGTGAAAAAATATGGATTGATAACCGTCTGGTTATGAGGGACCGATACCGTGAACCGGTCAAGACGATTCATCGATTCAAGGGAGGTTGTATTGGTCCTTTCATTAAAACTCATAGTTAAAAAATAGGTCTCAACCGTATAATTGACAGGGCGATATTCGTGATTACCGATGCCGATAAACAGAGAACTGTTGACTCCGGCTATAAGCCGGGTCGGGTAATCTGCAGCTTTCTGTTTTTCACCAAGGATAAAAAATTCCGTAAACTTCTCACCCTCCTTAGGAACAACAATCACATAGACCGTTGTTACTACTGCGGCAATAATTGCAATGAGCAGGATGATGGATAAAATACGGTCGGTGGAAGAGCTCCCCTCTTTATTAAAAAATTCATGGTAAATTGCCTGTCGTATTTCCGGGAAAGGGACAATGAACCGTTCATCTTCCGGTAACCGGGCCCTGCGGTATTGGGCAGCAAGGCATAATCCGATAGTAAGGATACTCAGGCAGGTAACAATGGGGTCAAGCCGGATTCCCCAAGGGGTATAGTTCAGGGCAAGACCGGTGAGAGGGACAATGGCAATGGAAAGTCCAAACGACAGGGCTACACGTTCGATCCCATCAATGTCCCGTGCAGCAGGAAAGAGAGCGGCGATAAGAGCGTATCCCGGGATAAATAGCACGAGCGGCACACCAAAAATAATCCGCAAAAACGATTCATTCAGGAGTGGCAGATAGATCGCAAGAAGGGCAGCTCCAAGCCATAGTTCACATAAGAGAAGGTCTCGGGGGATCTTCATCAGGACGAATGCATCGATAAGAGTATCGTAGGGGTGCTGCATCCGTACCATATAGTATCGGTTATGCAGTCTGGCGTTTTATTTTTGTCGAATAATAGCATTTTTTCGTGCAAATGTTGCCTCGCAAATTCCATTTTTTCCTAAAAAAACCAGAGAGATGTAAAAAGTAAAAAAGGTGATTGTGTAACATCCCCCAAAAGTTCGATAAACCTGAAACAAAATTTGCATTGCTGCTCTTTGGGGCTCCGGCAAGCTTCCGCCCCCGCTGCTCGGGCATCCCCCGGTTGCAATAGTGCCGTATTTCCTGTACCGGTGAGTGTGCCTGATACAGGTAATGCCGAGGCATCGTAATGCGCTCCGTCCCCCTTGGGGGACTGGCGGCGCAAGAGGGGGGCTATTTTTTTGTGTTTTCCGGACCGCAGATCTTAAAAAAAACCTGAATCGGCTCAATACTAACCAGGGGTTAGCGGTGGACTTTCCCTAATCACCAAAAAAAAACCTGAACCGGAAGATCGGTTCCCGGCCGGACGGAAGAATTTCGATCAGGGATCCGGTTATAAACTGAGTTCAGGAAGCCCCTTGGATCTGAATGCGTTGTTAATTTCCTGTCTTAACTGTTCGACACGTTTTTCATTGACACGGGTGGCGACATGGATGTGTTCGATAACTGCTTTGTC
>Ga0074195_1000439_pt1 | contig 83648 bp, 64 predicted proteins | sample EPASupsiteHSE623_FD_64525 | JGI IMG/M metagenome (GOLD analysis project Ga0074195, IMG submission 64525) | Bioremediated contaminated groundwater from EPA Superfund site, New Mexico - Sample HSE6-23 | ecosystem: Environmental > Aquatic > Deep subsurface > Groundwater > Contaminated ...
AAGGGACTTACACCCTCTGGAAAAATACACCTGCTGAAACTATGTTTATTACTTTTTATTTGTATTTTTAAACTTTTTCAATAGCTTCCAGCAGGTGCGCTCTGCTCATGCAGGGCGCACACACGCAATACACGTAAGCCGGGCAATGGGGGTAATTTTAACTTTTGTACATTTACTTAAATTTGTAACGATTTGACAGGATGGAGCTTCGAAATCCCGGCCTCCGCATATTGCCATCCGTTAGCAGTAAGGCTGAGTGCCATTCGTACAAAAAACACTTGCTAACTTTACAAATCTTCTGACCGTTTTAAAATGACTGAACGCAAACGTTCCTGATTCTCATCGCCCCACTGACCTAAAACGGAAATGACAGGAATTAAGGTTTTCCCAAATTCAGTTAAACTATATTCAACTTTTGGAGGAACTACCGGGTAGATTTTCTTTGTAATTAATTCGTGTTCTTCCAGTTCCGTTAACTGTATATTGAGTACCCGACGAGAAGCATCAGGAATTTTACGTTGCAACTCACTTGGACGTTTATGACCTTCATTTATAAACCAGAGCAAACGGATTTTCCATTTTCCGTAAATCACTTCACCAATCAGGTCAAGACCACAATTTAAACTTAACGGCATCTTTCTTTTATACATAAATACAAAAGTAGCCCAATGTTCCAATCTTTACAATAGAGGAAAAATTTATCCCAATGTGAATCGGTTTTCCGTACTTGTATAAACTAATCATATGACTGAACTTTGCCCTAAAATATTTCAGTGAATGGAAACGGAATTTAATTTCAATAATGAGTTATCAGGCAAAATTGCTTTGGTAACAGGGGGCACAAAAGGTGTGGGAAAAGCAATTGCGAATCGATTGCTAAAAGCAGGAGCAACAGTAATTATTGCGGCCAGAAACCGGCCCGAAAATGAAAGCCCGAACCTGCATTTTATTTCAGTTGATTTAAGCAAACCCGAAGGCACTCAAAAAGTAGTAACAGAGGTTTTAGAAAAATACGGCAGGCTTGATATTCTCATAAATAATCTTGGTGGTTCAGAATCCCCGGGCGGAGGCTTTGCCGTGTTAACCGATGAAGATTGGGAAACAACCATTCAAGCAAATTTACTGACTCCCGTTCGGTTAGATAGGGAATTTTTACCACAAATGATAGAACGGGGAAATGGTGTAATTATTCACATTGCTTCTATCCAGGGTAAGTTGCCTTTGTATGATTCTACTTTGCCCTATGCAGCGGCAAAAGCGGGATTAATCAATTATAGTAAAAGTTTATCCAACGAAGTCTCGCCAAAAGGTGTTCGTGTATTGACCGTTTCACCCGGCTGGATAATGACAAGCGCCGCAACGAGAATGATGGAACGAATTGCCGAAAGCTCAAACATTACAACAGAACAAGCCACACAAAACGTAATGACCGCATTGGGTGGAATACCGATGGGCAGACCTGCACAACCTGAAGAAATCGCCGAATTGGTAGGCTTTCTCGTTTCGACGCGAGCCAATTATCTTACAGGAACCGAATATGTAATTGATGGTGGAACGATACCAACTATTTAATAAACCTTAAAAATTAAAACAATGAATTTACCAAATGTTGTATCAGAATTAGTAAAAGCACAAAACAATTACGACAGTGCTGCTTACGCCGATTGTTTTTCCGAAAAAGCCATAGTTGTTGATGAAGGTAATATATACAAGGGAAGAACCGAAATAAAAGAATGGATTGAAGGAGCAAATGAAAAATTCAAAGTGATAATGAAGCCAATCGGGTATACTGAAACAGAAGCAATATATATTTTGACGGCAGAAGTTTCAGGCTCTTTTGACGGAAGTCCTGTTTTATTGGATTATCACTTTGAAATAGCATCTGAAAAAATTGATAATTTGGAGATAACCGTCAATGCCACGAAATAAGTGGAAAATCTATATTCTGACTGAGGTTGAAAACATGGATCGTTTCCCCAATGCTGAAAAGTTTGCCTCCTTTATAGGGCTTATTTCCATGTCTTGATCAAGTGGAGAAAAAGAAAAAATAGGAGAAATTACTTTTCGGTCTCATAATTTTTTGCGACGGACATTCATCGAAAGTGCATGGGTTGCCCTTCGAATGGATCCTGCCTTGCTCCTGGCTTATCAGTATCTGGTTAAACGAATGGCCTCTAATAATGCAATAGTAAGAAAAACGTATGAAACGAGCCATTAAAGCCATAGCTTTCAGCCAAGTGAATGATTATTTTGGCGAGTTCCATACCGTTGGTAAGCGTCTCAAAGTGATGACGCACAATACGCAAATTGTAGTTGAATAAATTGAAAAAATAAGCGTATGAAACAGATATTTTCTTTAATAGTATTTGGATTGATGTTCCAAACGGGATTTTCACAAAAAATAATAGAAAGAGACTTTCGATCATATTTTGACAAGTATGGAGTAAATGGTTGTTTCGTCCTATATAACCAATCGGATAATGAATTTATAAAATACAATTCAACCCTTTGTGATACTGGATATATACCCGCATCGACTTTTAAGGTACCTAATTCATTGATTGCGTTAGAAGAAGGCGTAGTTAAAGACACTAATCAAATATTTAAGTGGGACGGGCATGAATGGCCAAATAAATCATGGAATCAAGATCAGACTTTAAAAACAGCGATAAAATATTCGTGTATTTGGGTCTACTTTGGATTTGCTGAGCAAATTGGAATAGTAAAATATCAAGATTACGTTAATTCATTTGATTATGGAAATAAAAACCTGACAGGCCCGCCGACACGATTTTGGTTAGCCGGATTATTTCGGATAAGTGCAAATCAGCAGATTGATTTTTTGAGAAGGTTTTACAATTATGAATTGCCGAAAATATCTCGACAATCAGTTGATATTGTTAAAGATATTATTGTTTTGGAACAAACAAAAAATTATAAACTTAGCGGTAAGACCGGCGGTGGAATGCTAACTGACACAGATTATATAATGTGGTTAACTGGATACCTAGAGAAAGATAATAAATCCTATTTTTATGCGATGAACTTTAAATCAAATGATTACAATAAGACGAGTCAAGCACGATACGAGATAACGAAGGACATTTTAAGAGAATTGAAACTAATAGAATGAAAAACCGCCAGTCTCTAATAAATCGGACTCTGTCGCCTGAAATATAAACAAACCAGTCTCCGATGAGGCTTAGCCATTCTGCATCATACTCAAATCCGGTAGCAATAGTCTGAATTCCGGCATTCAATGTGGTCAGAAACACCTTTCTCTTATCAATATTCTTGATCTGCATGAAATTGAACTTTATGTCATGCGCTTTTCCCTTTTTATCTTCATAAGGAAGGTTTTTTCTTATTGGTTCTCCTATTACAAAGTCGGAAGGTATCTGCTTTTTGTTGATATGGATATTTACCTCTTCGTTGAATATTTTTAGAGGATACCTTTCAAAAATGGCGTCTTCAATATGCTTTTTCAGAAATTTATCAATATTTTTTTTGGCTCATTGTCGGTAACTGCAAAATCGTATAGGGTTGATACAGTAACCTGATAATATGTATTTTGCCTTTTCGATAAGATTTCCTCTTTAGTTTCATCGTATCATCAAAGTTGCTGACGGGCGGGTGACTTTTCGTTACAAAGATGCCAAAACCGGGCCGTACAATCGGGAGATGTCCATAGCGCAGCGGGGAACAGGCCAACGATATTTATCCATTATTTTAAACACTCTTCTCAACGGCTATAATGTCAATTATTATTTTTACTTTCAACAATAACTTATCTGAACAATGGATAAAATATTAGAACGTTATGCGTCAGTTAAAACAAGCAACCTACAAACTATGAAAACATATAATTTTGCATTTATAACTCTGATTCTCATTCTTCCGCATGTCAATCTTTTTGCCGACATCAAACCTGTTCCGGTTCAAGCAAAAACAATAAATCCAGGAGGTCAAACATCTATAAGAATGGAATCCGAAAAAGTCATTATCGACCTTTACAATGACAGTTCTGTTGTTAAATGTTCGTTTAATATGAAAAACCTTGGAGAACAAGAAAAACTCCAAATTGGTTTTCCCGAAATGAATTTTTATCATTATCGTTTGATAAGTGAGTCAGAAAAGCTAAATAGATTTATAGTAAAAGAAAATGGTAAGGCTATAAAGTTTTACCTTTCAGATTCATTGAAAGAGAATAAAGAATTCCGAAGAAAAATAGATTCATATCAAATTCTTGAGGATTGGTATTTATGGGATGGTGAATTTCAAGAAGGAGAATCTAAGACGATTGAAGTTCAATATTCTTTGCCTTATGGAGCGCTCTACAAAAGCAATAAAAGGTTTTTTACATACTTGTTGAGTACAGGGGTGAATTGGAAAGGTACAATTGGGAAAGCTGAAATTATTGTAAACTTGAAAGATATTGAAATGGATTCAGTTGTTTCACAACAACCCAACAATTGTGTAATAATCAATAACCAATTGACTTGGACTTTCTCAGATTTTGAGCCGACAACAAACGATGATATAAAAGTATATTACAACTCAAGTAAAATACTGTATAAAGGGAAAAAGCCCATTCCACCAGTATTTATAGTAGACGGAGAGTTAGAAAAAGAATTTGATTTAGAAAAAATAGACCCCAATGATATTGCAAGCATAGAAGTTATTAAGGGTCCTAAAGAAACCAGAAAATATACTAATCAAAATAATGGTGTAGTTAAAATCTATACAAAAGACTTTGTTCTTACAGAACTAAAAAGAATAATAAAATCAAGAACCAAAGAAAAAATCATTTTACCCGACTATGAAAAATTAAAAGAGGACTATTGTTTGTTTGTCAATGAGGACGAAGTTGATTTTCCAAAAATTATTGGCATTAAGACAAAATCAGTTGCAAAACTTGAAATCATAGACTCAAAAGACGAGCAAAATAGAATAATGATAGAATTAAAAAAATAAAGCCATTTATAAAAATGGTATAATTCTTCCATTCGGTTGCATTAAAGTAAATAAGGAGAAGACCTCATGTATCTTCTCCTTGCGATGACCGTTTTATTCTGCAATTACTTTTTCCAATCCGCCACCTCGTCCACCACTGCGATGGCTTCAACTTCAATAAGAGCATCGGGTGAGAACAGTGATGATACTTCAAAAATAGTATCTGCAGGATAAGGGGCAGTAAAATATTTGCCCCGTAATTCTACAATCTTCTCAAAGTTTCCCATATCACGGAGCATGATGGTGACCTTGACGACGTTTTTTAGACTGGAACCTCCTGCTTTCAATACTTTATCCAGATTTTCAAAAGCCTTTTGTGCCTGGGTATCAAAGTCGCCTATCCCTATGAGTTTCCCATCATCGCCAATAGCTGTCTGTCCAGAAATAAACAATAAATCGCCAACTCGATGACCCTGTGCCAATCGAAATGGTTCATAAGCATCGGGCGTAATTTTAATCTGTGAAATTTCCATTTTTTCTTTATTAAAGTTTTAGCCTGTAAACCGTTCGGCTTAATGCTTTGCAAATAACGTTCAAGCCGCCCTGCCGGTTCAAGGGTGAAACCGCCAGCAGGGAACTGCACAGCCTGGCGATCACAGGCGAGCCATTATTAACGATTTGCAGAATTCATTTGCGGGTACGACTGTAACCACCTTTAAAGCTATTGCACGGTCAATACTTTGTCGAAGATAATTGTCCTGGGCTCCTTCAAAAAAAAGCCCGGGCTAAACTGCGTGGTTGGCTGCATTAAATTTTGTAATTTGCAATGCCATTGAGTAAATCACGATCGCGTTAGCGGTTATGTTTACATGCACCTGCTTAATCAAAGATAAAAAATGAGAAAAGTAAACCAGGAGATAACTGATAAATCAATACTTGAAGAAATATTGACTCATTCCAAAATTTGTCGGATTGGAATGATAGATAATGGATTGCCTTATATTTTACCATTTAACTACGGATATAAGGATAACCGGATTTATATCCATTGTGCTACCGTTGGAAAAAAGGTTGATTTGTTGACGAAAAATCCTGAAGTATGCTTTGAGATTGAAGAAAAGGCGGATATTGTTAAAAATGAGAAAGCTTGTAAATGGGTAACAACTTATCGCTCAATAATAGGGTACGGTAGAATTGAGGTTCTTACTGATTTTGTTCAAAAGCAAAAAGGACTTGAGATAATTATGGCTCACAATGGAGCACCTGATCTGAATGAATTTGAGCCAAAACAGATAGATTCTGTTCTGATTCTGAGATTGACGATTGATTCGTGTACAGGTAAGCAATCAAGTAACTGGGACAAAATTCATGATCCGGAAATGTTCAACATTGAGACAGAACGTTTATTGCTATCCGAAATCACAATGGATGATTTGGAAAACATTCACAAGCTGCATTTGGTTCCGGAAGTTGACGAGTATAATACGCTTGGAATTCCAAAAACAAATAAGGATACGGAAATCATTGTTGAGTCATGGATCAAAGCGAGATTTATGACACCGAGAAAATCCTATACCTGGAAAGTTTGTTTAAGAGACTCGAATCAATTCATTGGATTGGCAGGGTATACGCTGTCAAACGACAAATTTAAACTTGGAGAAATATACTACAAACTGCATCCTGATTATTGGGGAAATGGATATGCAACAGAAGTAGCAAAGCGATTAGTCAAAACAGGATTTGAAGATTTTGGTTTGCAAAAAGTTGAAGCAGGTGTAGCTACGGAAAATATTAAGTCCATAAGAGTTCTTGAGAAAACAGGAATGACAAGAGAGGGACTTAGACGGAAAATTCTGCCTATCAGAGGAGAATGGAAAGACAATTATCACTATGCGATTGTGAAAACAGATGAAAGAGATTACTGACGAAATAAAGCACGAACCGCCGTTAAAATGCTTTCACTTGAATTGACGCAGGCATTTACTATTTTTGGGTTTTTAATTGAGATCTGTTATGGCAAATACGAATGGCTTCACCCTGGAGGAAATGCTGCTTCAGGACACCAAGGAAAAAATCGTGCGAAACGCGGAACTGCTTCGGATCAGGATTAACAGGAACGAGCGAAAGGCTATAGTGGCACAACGGGTGGCACGGACCATTCTTCTTGAGCCACGCGTTGTTTTATATCGAATCCCCTTTCAGGAAGTACTGAGATTACAGCAGATGGTCCATGCAAAAGATCATTCAGTGCCGGTGCGGCCGGGCCTTCTCAATGATTGCATTACTGAAATTGGTTTGACAGATTTCAGATGGGATGGCGTGTGTCACCGGGAGTTTATCTATGCGGACCTGGCAAATGCGTTGAAGCCGGTCATCGATCAGTTTGTACGCGAAATTAATCCGGCTGGTTCAAAGATAAAACGTGAGCAACTGGTGGTCGGATTACTGAACCTTTATGGCGTTCTGTCATTAACCGAACTCGCGGAACTTTGCCGTGCTTATGAAGCTGACTTTTCGCTTGAAGACGTGTTGAAGACCGTTTTTAATTCATACCGGATCTTCAGCCGGGAATTCTTTGTGAGCGATCGCGTGATCTATACCTCTCCCTTTCTTTTTGATGATCCTGAAGCTACTATGAAGGAGGTTGCAAAGCGTCAATCGCTTTCGTTTGCCAAATTTACAATGGAGGAAGTTATGGCAGCCGGACATGCCGAGTCGCCGCAGCCTCCGGAATCGGCGGCAAGTGAGGTGTTCCGCCGCGAGCTTTTTCAGATAACAGGGGCGGAAGAGGATGCCGATTTGCATATCAGTGAGTTGTGGATGGTGTTGAATAATGACCGGGACCCGTTGGGATCGTTAACCAAATTGTTTACGGAATTTAATGTAACGCAGGAGCGGGCAAATGAGATTCTGCGCGCCCTGGTCGATTGGGCAAACCTGCTTCCGAAATGGATTCTGAAGGGGAATAATCCAAAAACAGTTTTTGAGATGCATGAGAAGCCTGGGTTCATGAAACAACCGCCCCGGTTGGTCGTTGGTCCAAACCTCCGGAAAGCCGGGATCAGCGTTCCGCAGGAGAAGTTTAATGCGATGTGGAAAAAAACAATTGAAAGCCAGGCTCAGAAGGTGGGCAGGAACGATCCATGTCCCTGCGGCAGCGGGAAGAAGTTCAAGCATTGCTGTGGACAACATTGAAACAGATGCCAAACGTGTAGTTTCCAAAATTGATATTATTAAAACAGACTGATGATGAAATATCCGTGTTTATTGTTCTTCCTGCTGATATGCGTCGTTGCGGTACAGGGGCAGCCTGAAAGCCCGCTTGTAAATGTATCGCCAGAGGATGTCCTTAAATTCAAGGCCATGGGACTGGTCCGCTACAGCGATTTCGGCGCCAGGGGCGATGGTAAAGCCGACGATATTGACGCGATCGCTGCGACCCATGCATTCGCCAATCAGCACGGCCTTTTGGTGAAAGCCGACGACAAGGCTACCTACTACATTGGTGGAAAGGATCGCACGGCCATCATCCAAACCGACACCGATTTCGGCACGGCAGCCTTCATTATTGACGATACCGATGTGCAAAATCGGAATGCATCCGTTTTCATGGTCAGTTCCGGCCTGCAATCATTTAAACCTGAAGGGATCGCTTCGCTGAAGAGGAATCAGGAGAAAATCGACCTCTCTCTGCCCGGAACCTGTCTGATCACTGTCACCAATTCCAACGTAAAGCATTACATCCGGTTCGGGCTAAACCAAAACAACGGGTCTTCGCAAACAGATCTCTTTATTGTGGATAAAAACGGGCATGTGGACATGAACGCCCCGATTATCTGGGACTTCGATCAAATCACGGACATCACCGCTCTTCCCATTGACGGAAAAACACTGAACATCACCGGGGGACGTTTTACCACAATTGCCAATCAGGCTGAATCGAAGTACACCTATTATAGCCGGAACATCGCCATCAGGCGTTCCAATGTTCTTGTTGACGGACTGGTACACCGCGTTACGGACGAAGGAGATCATGGAGCGCCTTATGGCGGCTTCATCAATATCGGAGAATGTTCCTACGTAACGGTTAAGAATACCGTCCTGACCGGACATAAAACATATCGCACCATCGGCTCGGCAGGGAAGCCCGTCTCCATGGGCACGTACGACCTTTCCGTGAACCGGGCGCTGAATGTCTCGTTCGTGAACTGCAGCCAGACAAACGACGTCAATGACCCTACCTACTGGGGAATCCTGGGTTCGAATTTCTGCAAGAATCTTCTCTATGATAATTGTACCTTTTCCCGCTTCGATGCCCACATGGGGGTCGCCAATGCCACCATCCGCAACTCGACCCTGGGGCACATGGGGATCAATGCCATTGGCAGCGGGACTTTTATCGTGGAGAATAGCACCATCCGCGGAAGGAGCCTGATCAACCTGCGTCCTGACTATGGCAGTACCTGGCAGGGAGAATTCATTATCCGTAATTGCATTTTCGTGCCCTCAGGCGGCAAACCAACCAGCTCCGCGCTGATCAGCGGATCTTATTCGGGTCAGCATAATTTCGGCTACACCTGTTATATGCCGGAACGGATCACCATTGAAAATCTTCATATCGACGACTCCAATCATCCGGTAGACTACAAGGGCCCGGCCATTTTCACCGATTTCAACCCACAAATGACCGACGATTCCTGCCGGGAGACGTTTCCCTATGTGAAAACCAGGGAAGTCATTCTCCGGAATGTCACCACTGCCAGCGGCAAAGCTTTGAGAGTCAGTGATAATCCGTATATGTTCAGGGATGTGAAGGTAAGTACCGACTAGCTTGGCAGAACACTTGAGGAGATGATAACGGAGGGGCGCGCAAGTATTGCCTCTGTCGATGAAGTGCGGGCAATATTTGAAACGAACGTGTTTGGTGTGATCGCGTAACGTTGTCCGTGCTGCTCTTGGTGAAAACGGGACAACAGACCTGTTCACCGGGCCTTTGGTTTACCAAAACCGCAACACCCGCTGATCAGTTTAATCAACAATACAGAGAACCGAATCAAAGTAAACAGCTTACCCCATTCGCATGTGCTGAATTTTTACAAAATATCGTATCGGTCAAAACTCAGCGGAAAATTAAAATATGGTCAGGGGTATTACGATTTTGATGAGGGAGGCGTATATTTTGGAACACCTGAATATTTCACCCAGTTATCTAAGTGACATGCTGCGTGCTCTCACCGGACAGAATTCACAGCAACACATACACAACAAATTGATTGAAAAAGCCAAAGAGTTGTTATCTACAACTAATCTGACAATTTCGGACGTTGCTTACCGGCTTGGATTTGAACATCCGCAATCGTTCGGCAAACTGTTCAGGACAAAAGCCAAGCTTTCGCCTTTGGAATTCAGGGAGTCCTTTCATTGACCCTGGAAATATGCCGGGCCTGAAATGCAGGCATGGGCAAGGAAAGAGGGTATTCGGTCATTCATATTCTTCGGGGGTAACAGAGATCAAAAACAGGAATAACCCGTCTTTGTCTTTGTAGTAATAGTTCATGGTCGTCCGGTGGTCACGCTGAAATTTCATTTGCGGATTTGTCCTGACCTGGTTTGTAATGCTTTCGTCCAGGTAATTTTTCATGCCTGATGTGTCTGCTGTCGCTTTTTCGACATTTACAAGCGTGTAATGGTATTGAAAAATGTTATCGGGAAGTGCGACTGTATTGTCGAGTCGGGTATCAGCATCAATCATCACGGGACAACTTTTATTGATCTCGCTTGCCATTTCCATCATGGCCCGGTCCAATTCAGGGGCTTTGAAAAACAGTTGTTGGACGCCGTAATAGGCAAGAGCAAACGCAATCACACTAACAATGGCTGTTGTCAAATTTTTCAGCTTGCCCGTTTTTTTCCTTATTGGCTGTTGGAAAGTATTGTCCTGACTTGTTGTTTGTATTTTAGGGAGCTCAAACCCGCAATTAAAACAATATCGGTGGTTTGCGGTGTTTTCTGTTCCGCATTGAGCACAATGAATGTTGTTCATTTCCTTTATTTATAATGATTGTCGTGGGTCCGCCACGTCACATTGCCGCAACCGGAATGTGAATCCAAATATATCGCACTTTTTGTATTCATCCTAATGATCAGAATTTTTATACACCTTATTTTTCCTGCCTTTAGAAGACGAGGAGGAGTTGACAAAATGATATTATAATAAGTATTAAACTGTCAATTTGATGTTAAATAATTCTTTACTATAGTTAAGTGTTCGTTAAATTAGATTATTCATGACAATATTCATCTTTTTGGGGTGTTATTAATCCAATATTTGAAATCTGACAAAAATGGAATCCATTCTTTTTAGACGCGTCTTGATGAATGATATGTGAGTGTGTAACGTGCTTAAACAAAAAACAATTCTCTATGCAAATAAGATTATTTTGTCTTCTTGTATTCCTGATTGCAGGAATCGGATTAGTGAAGGCTCAGACAACAAACATAACAGGATCTGTTGTGTCTGATGATAATAATGAGCCGGTAATCGGGGCGACTCTGGTTATAAAGGGAACAACGCTTGGAACCGTAACCGACGTAAATGGAAAATTTTCATTGAAAGTTCCTTCCGGTGCAAAAATTCTGAGTGTATCCTTTATCGGGATGAAGCCTTTGGAATTGCCCATCTCGCCTGAAATGAATATTGTAATGGAATCGGATGCCCAGGCATTGGATGAAGTGATCGTAACGGGACTCGGGATTTCAAGGGAGAAAAAGTCGCTGGGGTATGCCGTTCAGGAAGTCAATTCGGACGAGCTCACCAAAGCCGGACAAATGAGCCTGACCAATTCCCTGGCGGGAAAAGTGGCCGGTGTTCAGGTAAACCGGTTTGGCGGTGCTGTCGGCGCTTCTTCCCGCATTTCGATCCGGGGTAATTCTTCTTTTAGCCAGGAACAGCAGCCTTTGATCGTCGTGGACGGTATCCCGATTGCCAATGATACAAAACGATCGGGTGATAATACCTATAGCGGCGTTGACTACGGTTCGGGTTTGAATGATATTAATCCGGAGGATATTGAGTCAGTTACCGTGTTGAAAGGAGGATCAGCGGCGATTTATGGTATGCTGGCAGGCAACGGTGTCATTTTGATCACAACGAAGTCAGGGAAAGGGAAAGACGGCATAACCGTTTCGTATGACGGTAATTTCACGATAGACCGCATTTCTGCCTTGCCGAAGCTGCAAAATGAATATGGGCAAGGGTCCGGCGGAGACGAATACCATTGGAATACCATGGGTGCCGGGTTAACTTATCAGGATTACGCGATCCAGGAGGTGTTTAAATGGGTCGATGGGTTCAACGGGATAAATGAGGGTTACGATGAATCGTGGGGGCCACGCCTGGATATCGGGCTTAAACTCCCGCAATACGATAGTCCGGTGATAAATGGTGAAAGACAAGCAACGGATTGGATTTCCCACCCTGACAATATAAAAGACTTTTTCGAAACGGGTTATTCTCAGAATCATACCCTGTCTATTCAGTCTCAAAGCGAAAAGAGTAATACGCGTGCGTCCCTGTCATACCGGGATCAGACGGGGACCGTGCCAAATACCGACCAAAAGCGCTATTCCGGGCAGTTCAATACCGATATACGGTTGAATGAATATGTTTCTTTTGATATGAACGCCAACTATACCCGCACCGAAAGCGATAATCTGCTGGGACAAGGGTATGGAGGCAACAATCCCATCAACGGGCTCATGATCTGGTCGGCACGGCAGATTAACATGGCTACGCTGAAAGCAAACTGGGATGAAAAAGATATTAATGGAAATTATACTTATTATAACTGGAATAAGAATTATCACATGAATCCTTATTTCACAATCTATGAGAATACGAACAGCCTTCAGCGCGACCGGTTTTTCGCCAAAACATCTTTATTTTTTCAACCCGTTAAGTCGCTGAAATTCGAAGGGCGGTTGGGTTTTGATACCTACAATATGAAAACTCTTGAACGCCATTATAAAGATTACGGGGACTATCCGGACGGAGGATTTGATCAGCGGATCTACAAGAATACTGAATTAAACCTCGATTTTATTGCGTCCTTTAATAAAATCTATGGCGATTTTAACGTTTTCGTTTTAGCCGGAGCCAACTACCGCAACGTTAACTATGAGTATGACCGGATGGGGGCTTCTGCTTTAACCGTTCCGGGTGCTTATACCATGTCTAATAAATCGGGCGATCCGATTGCCGAAATGGATCACAGTCGCTTAAGATCAAATTCGGTATATTCAACCGGGTCTTTGGGCTGGAAAAATCAGCTTTACCTGGATTTAAGCGCCCGTAACGACTGGAGTTCAACAATTTCAGAGTCATTCTTTTATCCCTCAGTCAGCTTGAGCTGGTTGCCCACCGAATCGCTGGAAGCACTGAAAGGTGATCTATTGTCATTCTTGAAAATCAGGGGAGGCTGGGCTGAAATAGGCGCTGCGACTTCAGCTTATCGCAACCGTGCTTATTATTATGCGGAGCCCAATTCCTTCAAAGATGTTGCCCAGGTGTATAAGAGTTATGTCTTTCCCAATGCCGGATTACGCCCTGAGAGTATCCGGACCTGGGAGATTGGCATTGAAACCGGTTTCTTTGACGACCGCCTGCATACTGATATCGCGTATTACAGAAAAATGAGTGAAGATCAGATCATGAACGTTTCTACCTCCAATGTGGTCGGATTTTCGGCTATGGTTTTAAATGCCGGGAAGATACGCTCAAAAGGGGTCGAAATACAATTGCGCGGAGACATTCTCCGGAGTAAAGGAGGTTTGAACTGGACCAGTATCCTGAATTACTCCAGAGACCGGAGTAAAGTTTTGGAACTGGAACCTGATCTTCCTTCTTTGACTTCCTACCAGTTGGGTTGGACCTGGGGTATCGCGAATCAGGCTATCATCGGAGAGCCGTGGGGCGTATTGGTTGGTGACGGCTACGCCCGTACCGAAGATGGTGCAATTAAAGTAAATGAAAGCGGATTAATCGTATCGGAGCCGAGCAAAAAAATAGGACAGGTAGCGCCCGATTTTCTGTCGGGCTGGAGGAACGATTTTTCGGTCAAAAATTTATCATTCGGGTTTTTCCTTGATTTGCGGGTCGGCGGCGATATCTGGTCACAGTCGATGAGTCATAGTTATGCCGCGGGAACAGCAAAGGAAACGGTAAAAAATACGGTGCGCGAGCGGGCCATTGTTGCAGGCAGGGACGTGATGACTGATGAGCGGTTTGTGATGGCGGACGCCAACGGTAATTGGGTGACCAATACGATTGAAACCGATGCACAGAGCTGGTTTGAGAGTGGCGGCGTAGCCGAAATGTACGTGTTTGACGGTTCTTTTCTGAAGCTGAGGGAGGCCTATATTTCCTATACGTTACCCAAATCGGTACTCTCAAAACTGAATTACATTAATAAAGCGACGATTTCATTGGTCGGATCGAATCTCGCTCTTTTATGGGTACACGACTCGAATACGTTGCGCCTGGATCCCGAAACAGGAGGTGTTTCCAGTGATACCCGGGGAGTCGGCTTTGAACAGGCATCTGTTCCTTCATCGCGGAGTATCGGCCTTAAATTAAATCTCACGTTCTGATAATTAATTAAAAAAAGAGATAGCATTATGGAAATCAAGATATTGAAATGGTTTGGTTTATCCTTGATAACTGCCGCGCTCATCACTGCCTGTACAGGTTCTTTTGATGAAATTAATACTGATCCCGATGCGCTTCCAACGGGTCCGGCTACCAACATCCTGGGAAACGTGTTGCGCACGACTGCCACACAACATGGTGGTGATATGGATGGTTGCGGTACTTTTGCCGGTTATATCGTAAAGATCCAGTACATGGATTATCTGGGTGGTCTTATTCCTTCCAATAACGGTTACGGCAACCGCTGGTATAACTGCTATTGGGGCAACACACAGTTGAATACGATCCTTGAGAATACAGCAAATGAAGCGGATGAAAATCAAAATATCCGTTGGGCCGCCCGGATCTGGCAGAATTTTCTTTGGTTGTACAATGTTGACTCCTGGGGCGATATGCCGTATACCGAAGCACTGAAAGGAGAGCCGGATAAAGGAGGTATTTTACTTTCCAAATTTGACACGCAGGAAGAGATCTACCCGGCAATATTGGATAGTTTGAAGAAAATTGCAGATGAAATGGCTTCAGGCATGGGTGATGACCCGATCGGAGATGGTGATTTTCTTTTCGGCGATGATCCGCTCATGTGGCAGAAATTCTGCAATTCGATGCGTTTACGGGCAGCTATGCGCATATCGGCTGTTGCCCCCGACCTGGCAAAGACGACCATCGAAGAGATTTGCGGAGACCTGGCAAAATATCCCTTAATCACGATGAATGACGAAAATGCCTATTTCAGGTGGCAGGATTCAGCCCCGTATTTTGAGCCTTGGTACGATAACAGCCGTACCCGTGATGATCACGGATTGTTTGACATTTTTATCGATCATTTGCAGGAAATGGAAGATCCCCGCCTTCCCGCGATTGCCAAACCTGCCACTATTGATAATCAGTATCACGGCTTCGAAAACGGCGCTAAAAGTTCGCCGCAGTTGAATACGGTTTCGCGGATAGGAGCGATGTACAGGGACAACCCCACCGGATTTACCCCCTTTTACAAATCGTGTGAAACGTATTATATCATCGCTGAGGCGGCTATGCTGGGTTATGAGGTTGGTATGTCTGCTGCCGAAGCTTACGATAAAGCTGTCCGTTTGTCGATGGAAGATAACGGCGTTTCTGATGCAAATGCCACCGCTTACCTGAACGGTAAAGGGAAATGGGACAATACCAAAGAACGCATTTGGTGGGATCAGTGGGTTGCTTTATTTAAGGAGAACCATGAGGCCTGGTGTTTGTATCGCAGGACCGGTGTGCCAACAACCAATTATCCGTCGCTCAATTCAATTTACGGATCGGCGCATAACGATCAGCCTTTCCGTTTACCTTATCCGCAAAACCAGTATAATTACAACAGAGAACAGGTTGAACTGGCTGTGGAAAATCAGGGCATTGACGATTTTGCCTGGGGTGCACAATTGTGGTGGGATACCCGCACCGGTGTTCATTGATAACCGGAACAACATCAGCATACCACAGAGGCTGCTTCACCACGAGGCAGCCTCTGTCATTCTTCAATTGAGCCTGTGTTATTAACCGGGGAATGCGGAAAAGCAGGATAATTATCCGTAGTGTATTTAATAACAGGTTCCTGCGTTTGCTATTGGTTGTACTTTTAGTTACTTTTCGGACGGGCAAAAGCCGGAACTCCGGACCATACCGGTCGCTTTACAGGCAAGTATGAAAAAGATAAATGACTATCCTATTGGATTACGACTGAGTGTTATTATCAATGCGGCCGTCGTCGTCATCCTGACTGTACTGGGGATATACACCTCTCAGATCCAGCGCAATAAAATAATTGCCGATACGGATGTGCGCATGACCGGGCAGGTTGATGATCTATGCAAAATTGTTCAGGTTCAGGTTGAAGAACGAAAGGTTCAGGTGAAATCAGCGATGAACGTGGCCACCGAGTTGGTCCTCTCAACAGGAAATTTGAGGTTGGACAACGACAACCGGATTGAATTAAGCGCAACCAATCAGGTTACACAAAAGGTAAAAACAATTCAGATCCCCTCCCTGTATCTGAATGATGAACTCATTCATAACAACACGTCAATCGTTGATCGGATAACCCGGTTAACCCAGGTCAGGGCGACGATCTTTCAAAAGATTGACGGGGGCTACCTCCGGTTAGCTACTTCGGTGTTAAAAGCTGACGGAGACAGAGCTACCGGAACATTTATACCTGACGATTCTCCTGTTATTAAGGCGATTGAGCAGGGCCGTGATTTTAATGGAAGGGCTTTTGTCGTTGACGACTGGTATATTTCCTCGTACCGGCCTTTAAAAATTGACAATACCGTCATTGGAATTCTGTTTGCAGGCATGCCGGAAAAGGATATGCAGAATATTAAAGAGATTTTTTCCCAAAAGAAGTTTATGAAATCCGGCTTCCCGTTCATCATTGATCAGGATGGAGAGCTGATTGTTCACCCGTATTCAGAAGGAGTTTCGCTGAGCGATGATGAATCATTTCAAAGAATAAAGCAAAGCGGTCAGAACAGTGGAAAACTATTTTATTCCTGGGAAAAAGAAGATAATATCATCTATTTTAAACTTGTCAGTGAAATTGAATCGTATGTGGCCATTTCCCTTAATGAAGATGAGATAATGGACATACTGGACCATACCCGGAATGTGATTATACTGGCTATTCTTTTAAGTATCGGAATAATTGTGCTGATCAATCTTTTCATCAGTAGATCGATTTCATCATCCATACAAAAGGGGGTCGATTTTGCAAAAAGAATTTCTGAAGGCGATTTAACTGCGGAATTAAGAATAGACCAGCATGATGAGATCGGAGAGCTGGCCGGAGCACTAAACCGGATGGCCAGTAAGCTAAGGGAAATCGTGACAAACATAAACCTGGGAGCGATTGAGATGGCGGCTGCCAGTCAACAGATAAGTTCAGGTTCGCAGCAATTGTCACAAGGAGCAAGTTCCCAGGCAGCGGCAGCGGAGGAAGTTGCTTCTTCCATGGAAGAGATGGCTGCCAATATTGAGCAAAACAATGATAATGCTCTTCAAACGCAGGAGATTTCGTTGCAGGCCAGGCAGAGCATGGATATGATGAGGATATCCGGCAAAAAGAGCATTAGTTCAATCAAGGAAATTGCAGGTAAGATTTCGATCATTAATGACATTGCTTTTCATACGAACATCCTGGCGTTAAATGCAGCCGTTGAGGCTGCCCGGGAAGGCGAACACGGACGGGGATTTGCCGTCGTGGCTCAGGAAGTGCAGAAATTGGCTGAACGAAGCAAAGTTGCGGCAAATGAAATCGCTTTAATCTCGAAAAACAGCGTATCCGTGACCCAGGAATCCGATAAACTGATCAATGAATTAACCCCGGAAATCGAACGGACTGCAAAATTGGTTCAGGGGATTGTATTGGCCAACAAGGAGCAACGCATGGGGGTTGTCCAGGTGAATCAGGCTTTAATCGATTTAAACCGGATCACGCAACAAAATGCAGCCTCCTCCGAGGAACTTGCAAGCAGCGCAGAAGAGCTGGCCAGTCAGGCAGACCAGCTAAAATCCATGATCAGCTTTTTCAAGGCTCATGACGCTGATAATCGATGACCCCCTTCAGTCACCGTTTTCTGAAAGCTGAAACTTGAGTGATCGGTGCTGTGTTCAAGGGCTTTGCCGTTAATTTATCATAGAATTGATTTTCCCTTTACGTTGGATCGCTCAAAATTCCATATCTTTAGAAAAAGCTTTCATGATGGAATTACCTGGTTTTGTAAAAAGCGATCCGTGGCTTGAACCCTACGCACCCGTCATTTCTTTCTGGCAGGATGCAGCGCGTTTGAAAGAAAAAGAACTGACCGGAGACAAAGATCTGATTGATTTTGCGGGAGGCCATCTTTGGTTTGGCCTGCACCGGTCTGATAATGGTTGGGCGATGAGAGACTGGGCTCCGAATGCAGAGGCCATTTTTTTGATCGGTTCATTTAACAGTTGGACGGAAGATGTAAATTATCGTTTTAGTTCCAGGGGGAACGGTGAATGGGAGTTGTTGCTGAACGAAGATCAGTTGCACCACGGCGATCTGTATGCATTTTCGATGCACTGGCCCGGAGGGCAGGGCAAACGTATCCCGGCATGGGCCAACCGGGTCGTTCAGGATCAGGATACGCTTATATTTAATGCCCAGGTTTGGAATCCGGGGGATCCTTATCAGTGGAAAAATCAGGAATTCAACCGGGGCACCGGAGCTCCCCTGATCTATGAATCGCATGTCGGCATGGCCGGTGAGGAGGAACGGGTGCATACCTACGAAGAATTCAGGACGCAAATTCTGCCCCGCATCAAAAAAGCCGGATACAATACCATCCAGTTAATGGCCGTTCAGGAGCATCCCTATTACGGCAGCTTCGGTTATCATGTCTCCAGTTTCTTCGCTCCCTCGTCCCGTTTTGGAACACCTGACGAATTAAAGGAGCTGATCGACACGGCTCATGGAATGGGAATGGCGGTGATCATGGACCTGGTCCATTCGCATGCGGTCAAGAATGAAGTGGAAGGCCTTGGCAAATATGACGGCACGCGCTATCAGTTTTTCCATAGCGACCAGCGGGGCGAGCATCCTGCGTGGGATTCCTATTGCTTCAATTACAATAAAAATGAAGTGTTGCATTTCCTGCTTTCCAATATTCGCTATTGGATGCAGGAGTTTAGGTTCGACGGGTTCCGCTTTGACGGGGTTACCAGTATGCTCTATCTGGATCACGGACTGGGAAAGGCATTTACCAGCTATGCTGATTACTACAGTCAGAATACCGATCCGGAGGGTGTGTGTTATATTTATCTGGCCAATAAACTGATCCATGCCGTCAATCCAAATGCCGTGTCGGTTGCAGAAGAAGTAAGCGGAATGCCCGGACTGGCAACTCCTTCATCAAACGGGGGAATGGGGTTTAATTACCGGATGGCGATGGGCGTGCCCGATTTCTGGATTAAGATTATTAAGGAGGTGGCAGATGAGACCTGGGATGTCGGTCAAATTTTCCATGAATTGACTTCCAAAAGAATGGATGAACGGGTGGTCAGCTACGCTGAGTCGCACGATCAGGCGCTTGTTGGCGATAAGACCATTATTTTCAGGCTGATTGACAAGGATATGTATTTCAGTATGCGCCGCGACCAGCCAAACCTGATCGTTGACCGGGGCATCGCGCTACATAAGATGATCAGGCTGTCGACAGCCAGTTGTGCCGGTGGCGCTTACCTTAATTTTATGGGGAATGAGTTCGGACATCCTGAATGGATTGATTTCCCCAGATTGGGGAATAACTGGTCGTTCAAACATGCCCGGCGCTTATGGAGCATTGCCGATAATCCGGAATTAAAATACCAATGGCTTGCAACATTTGACCAGGTTATGATTGAATGGATCAAGGAAGCCGGACTGCTTGATATCCAACCTGTTTACAGGCGTTTTGACAACAAACGGGACCAGGTGCTGGCTTATCAGCGGGGACCTTATCTTTTGGTCTTTAATTTTAATCCGGTACGGTCGTTTACAGGTTACGGCATACCGATGGAAGCTTCCAAATACCGGATCATGTTCGATACTGATGAAGGCCGCTTTGGAGGGCAGGACCGGATCGACAGGGACCTGATCTATTATACGACTCCCTCGGCAGGACCGATGAGCCAACATTACTTGAACCTTTATTTGCCGGCCCGGACAGCGATGGTACTGAAGCAGGAACCCATAAAAAGAGTGCGATGATGGATAAATATTTTACGCAGGTTAAAATAGGGGATATCGGATGGCGCATCAGCTACAAGGATAAGCTGGTGATGATGGGATCATGCTTTTCGGAAAATATCGGCGGGAAACTGCAGCAGCTAAAGTTTCAGGTCGACCTGAATCCTTTTGGTGTAATATACAACCCTTTGTCAGTAGCAAAAAGCCTGCGAAGGCTACTTGCCGATAAGCCTTATACCAGGGAAGATCTGTTTGAACATCAGGGGATCTGGGGGAGTTTTGACCACCACAGCCGCTTTTCTGCAACTTCGGCCGAAGATGCCCTTTCCAAAATGAATGAACGGCTCCGGCTATCGCGGTCCTTTTTGAAAGAAGCCGGCTACCTGTTTATCACCTTTGGCACAGCCTGGGTTTATGAACGCAAGGCAACCGGGGAGGTCGTTTCCAATTGCCATAAATTTCCGTCGGACGATTTTAAGCGCTTCAGGCTTACCTCAGGCGAGATCGTCGACGTTTACCGCGATCTGTTACAGGCCCTTTGGGTCTTTAATCCCGGTTTGAAGATCATTTTCACGGTAAGCCCCATCAGGCACTGGAAAGAAGGGGCAACAGGAAATCAACTCAGCAAGGCGGTGCTACTTTTGGCGGCAGACCGGCTGATCACAGGCTTTGGAGAAGAGCTTTGCGTTTATTTCCCTTCTTATGAAATTGTGATGGACGAATTGCGCGATTACCGGTTTTATGCTCCGGACCTGCTACATCTGAACCAGGTTGCAGTTGATCACATCTGGGAGAAGTTTAGCCGGTCAATCCTCGCTGAAGATAGCCTCAGGCTGTCCAAAAGCATCATGAAAATTATCAGGGCAACGGAACACCGGGCTTTTAATCCTGGTTCAGAGTCTTATAAATATTTTCTGCTGAATAGTCTGAATGAAGTCAATGAGCTAACAATTAGTTTCCCTTATCTTAACCTGGAGGAGGAAAAATCCTTTTTTCAGCAAGAATTACAGGAATATCATTAAAAGTAGAACATGAAGAATTTAGAATCATTAATTTAGTGCAAGTTCAACATCGCTTCCTAATTAAACAGTTTAAGGCATAAAGTCTGAGATTTATGAGTTATTTAAAGTTCGACAAAAGTAGTTTGGTCAATCTGGAATATTCACTGGCACGCGAGTTTCTCAGGTCTAACAGGACTGGTTCATACATCAGTACCACCATTTCGGGTTGCAATACCCGGAAATATCATGGATTGTTAATCTGTCCGGTTTCCCAACTGGATGAGGACAAACATGTGCTGCTTTCTTCGCTCGATGAAACCATTATTCAGCATAATGCCGAATTTAACCTGGGCATTCATAAATATGAAGGAGAACACTATGAGCCAAAGGGGCATAAATACATCCGCGATTTCGATGCGGATATCGTCGCCAAAACGACCTTCCGGGTAGGTGGAGTCATACTTGACAAGGAATTGTTGCTGGTTGAAGACGAAGAACAGATCCTGATCAGGTATACGCTGGTAGATGCGCATTCGCCGACGATCCTGCGGCTGAGGCCCTTCCTGGCCTTCAGAAGCGTTCATCAACTGAGCAAGGCGAACCTGTACACTTACACCAAGTATATAACGGTCCCGAACGGGATTAAAATGAGACTTTATGAGGGATACCCGGAATTGCACATGCAATTCTCCCGGGATGCTGAATTTATTCCGGTTCCCGGCTGGTACAACAACATTGAGTATTTCAAAGAAAGGGAAAGGGGTTACGACTCGCTTGAGGATCTCTTCGTTCCGGGATATTTTGAAATTCCGATCAAAAAGAATGAAAGTATCGTATTTTCCGCTTCCACCTCAGCAGTCAAACCGGCCGGGATAAAGGCAAAATTCACAAGAGAATACAATAACAGGATCCCGAGGAATTCCTTTATCAATTGCCTGACAAACGCTGCAGGGCAGTTTATTCGTGACGTTGGTAATCAACCCGATGTGATTGCCGGATATCCCTGGTATAACGGTATTTCCAGACAGACATTTATTGCGTTGCCCGGCTTGACTTTGGAACTTGACAACCCGAAGACATTTGAAGCCGTAATGGATACCCAGGTCGGCCGGTTAAGGGATGGCCTGTTCCCCAAGACCGTTGGCGGAAACGGGAACGGCTATGACTCGATCGATGCTCCGCTCTGGTTTTTCTGGGCTTTGCAGCAATACGCACAGGAAGTGAGCGACAGAAAGCTGATCTGGGAAAAATACCGGTCTCCGATGAAACAGATATTGAATGCCTACCGGTCGGGGACACACTATCACATTAAAATGAACGGTGACGGACTGATTTCAGGAGGAAATGAACATGTGGCCTTAACCTGGATGGACTCATACATTGACGGGAAGCCGGTTGTGAAACGCACGGGCATGCCGGTGGAGGTGAATGCCCTTTGGTTTAATGCCCTTTGTTTTGCGTTGGAATCGGCCAGCGCTGCGCATGACCTGAATTTTGTGAATGAATGGGAAGGCTGGACGGAAAAGATCGCGCAATCGTTTATCCGGGAATTTTGGAACAAGGAGCGGGGATACCTGGCCGATTGTGTTTACTATGATAAGAAAGACTGGACGGTGCGTCCGAATATGGTCATCGCCGCAGCCATGAAGTACTCCCCGCTTGACCGGGAGATGCAGAAGTCGATTCTGAGTGTGGCAAAAAGACAGCTTCTCACACCACGGGGACTGCGGTCACTGACACCGGAAAGTCCTGTTTATGAGGGACTCTGCGAGGGAAGTGTCTTGCTGCGTGAAAAAGCAATCCATCAGGGTACTGCATGGCCCTGGCTGATCCAGTTTTTCATTGAAGGATACCTTCGGATCCATAAAACAGGAGGTATGCCATTTGTAAAGAAGATTATCGAAGGTTTTGAAGAAGATATGTCGGAACACTGTATCGGGACAATTGCTGAGATGTACAACGGAAATCCTCCGCATAATGCCCGGGGTGCGATTTCTCAGGCCTGGAGTGTCGGAGCCGTAATCAGGGCATATAAGCTGATCAATACTTTTGAAGGTTTCGATTAAGCGGAAGCAAGGGTAAACTTGTCTGAGCATTGCCGAATAGGAGAAACATCTGACGAAGTTGAGAAACGACTATTGCGAATAAAAATTGCACATTATTGAATTGAAAGAATAAACGTATGAAAGTATTAATGTTTGGTTGGGAATTTCCTCCACATATTTCAGGTGGACTGGGGACTGCTTGCTACGGTTTAACAAAAGGACTGACCGAGTTCAATGACGTGGAGGTGACTTTTGTTGTCCCAAAGGCTTATGGCGATGAAGACCAATCAAACATGCAGTTGGTCGGAGCCAACACTGTTCCCGTCTCACACAAGGAAGTTCATTTCGTCGATCTTCAGAAAAAAATAGACTACTACGAAGTTGAATCCGGTCTGATACCCTATGTGGGCCCTGACGAGTTTTGGAAACTGCGAACTAAGGCCCGTTCTGAAAACACCCGGTTTATTGAAACGAATGAGCAGGGGAAGCTTGATTTTTCGGGCCGTTATGATCATAATCTGATGGACGAGATTTATAAATATTCTCTGGTCGCCGAGGTGATTGCCCGGGACGGTGAATTTGATCTGATCCATGCGCACGACTGGCTGGCTTATCCTGCAGGAATAGCAGCAAAGAAAGTTTCAGGGAAACCGCTGATTATTCATGTTCATGCAACCGATTTTGACCGCAGTGGCGGAAGTGTCAACCCACGGGTTTATGAAATAGAGAAACAGGGAATGGATGCTGCCGATCATGTTATCACGGTCAGTAATCTGACGCGTAATATTGTCATCGGCCGCTATGGCATTGATCCGGCAAAAGTGACGACCGTTTACAATGCAGTTGAGCCGGCAAGCACGGAGGAAAAGCTGAGGCTCAAAAAGGGGGTTGATGAAAAAATTGTAACGTTCCTCGGACGCATCACGATGCAAAAGGGGCCGGAATATTTTATTGAAGCAGCAAAGCTGGTACTCGAAAAGATGAGTAATGTCCGTTTTGTTATGGCCGGCAGCGGCGATATGATGAATGCCATGATTAAGCGCGTGGCAGCCCTCAAAATCTCCGACCGTTTCCATTTTACGGGATTTTTACAGGGAGATGATGTTTTCGATATGTTCCGGATGAGTGACGTTTTTGTGATGCCTTCTGTCTCTGAACCATTTGGTATCGTACCTCTTGAAGCGATGCAATCCAATGTGCCGGTAATTATTTCCCACCAGTCGGGCGTATCGGAGATCTTAAAATATGCCATTAAAATTGACTATTGGGATACACATGCCATGGCCGATGCCATTTACGGGTTGCTTAACTATCCTGCTGTGTGGAATATGTTTATGAAATACGGGAAAGAGGAAGTTGAAAACCTCCGCTGGAAGAATTCAGCTAAAAATGTACGTGATATTTATTTAAAATTTCCAAACAACACCCAAAAAATCCAAATATGAGAGCCATCTGTTTTTGTTTCCAGGTTCACCAACCTTTCCGGTTCCGGAGGTACCGGTTTTTTGATATTGGAAATGATCATTATTATTATGATGACTTTACCAATGAGACTGTGATGAGGAAAGTGGCAAATCATAGCTATCTCCCCATGAATAACCTGTTGCTTAGACTGATTAAAAAGCATCAGGGCGAGTTTAAGGTCAGTTTTTCGATTTCAGGGATCGCCCTGGAGCAATTTGAGCTGTATGCGCCGGAGGTGTTGGAGTCTTTTCAGGCCCTGGCTCAAACCGGGCAGGTCGAATTTTTGTCGGAGACCTATTCTCATTCCCTCGTTTCACTGGGGAATAAGGATGTTTTTGCTGAGCGGATCCGGAAGCATGATGATTTGATCATGAAGTACTTCCGGCAAAAGCCCACGGCATTTTGCAATACCGAGTTGATTTATTCGGATGAGATTGGGGCTGCCGTTGCCGCTATGGGATATAAAGCCATGCTTGCTGAAGGAGCCAAACACGTGCTGGGATGGAAATCCCCCAATTATTTATATTGCAATGCAATTAATCCGAGGTTAAAAGTATTGATGCGGAATTTCCGGTTAAGTGATGATCTTGCTTTCCGGTTTTCGAATCAATCGTGGAACGAATACCCGCTGACACCGCAAAAATATGTGAAATGGCTGAATGCCAATCCTGCAGATGAAATCGTCAACCTGTTTATGAACTATGAAGCGATGGGTGAACTTCAGCCCCAGTCAACAGGTATTTTCAAGTTTATGGAAGAATTGTCCGGCGCAATCATCAACGATCCGGGACTGAAATTTGCCACTCCTTCCGAAATTGCCGACGAGTACCAGCCAATTGCGGCTGTGAGTGTTCCGAATGCAACCTCATGGGCCGATGAGGAGCGCGATCTGACCGCCTGGCTCGGAAATGAAATGCAGCAGGAAGCATACAACAAGCTGTATGAGATGCAGGAGCGGATGGGACGGGTCACGGATGAAGCGCTGATCAAGGATTGGGATGCCTTGCAGGTGAGTGACCATTTTTATTATATGTGTACCAAGTTCTTCTCGGATGCGGAGGTGCACACCTATTTCAACCCATACGAAAGTCCCTATGAGGCCTTTATTAATTATATGAATGTATTGAGTGACTTCAAGATCAGGGTGAACAGTGCGGTGCCGGAAAACCGGATTGAACAGGAAATTGCAGCGCTGACCAGGTTGCTCGAGGAGAAGGAAGAAAAGCTAAAAAAGTACGCCATTGAGGTGAAGAGCCTGCAGGCAAGAAAGAAGAAAAAAGGACCCCTTCCGGGAAGGACTGCGGTCGTGAAACAAATGAAGAGAAGTTAAATAAACCTGAATTCGGTAGCTCCCCGGTTGATACGGATGGTGTAATCAATTTTTTATTGATTCTTTTGCATCTTTTTAATCCTGCTATTTGTTGAATAACAGGATAATCTGAATTGCCGGCGGGGGGATGGGCCGTTACGGCCAGAATGAGTACCGGACTTAAAACGATGATGTTGTGGAAATGCCAAATTGGAGAAAACTGTTTGTTGAATCAAGCATACCTGAGAAACTGGCTCCTCTGAAAGAGTTGAGCAAAAATTTATGGTGGGTCTGGAATTCAGATGCACGGGAGTTATTTCGAAGTATTGACGGGAAGTTATGGGAAGAAAGCGCTCATAATCCGGTAGTCCAACTCGAGAATGTGAGTTACCAGCGGTACCTGGAGCTGTGTAATGACCGGGTATTCATGGCAAACATGAATGTGGTCACAGAACAGTTGCACCAGTACCTGAGGGACCGGTCTTCGCTGAAGGGGCCAAAGATTGCCTATTTCAGCATGGAATATGGTCTTCACGACAGTCTGAAGATCTTCTCAGGCGGCCTTGGAATACTTGCCGGTGACTACCTGAAGGAAGCGAGTGACTCGAAAGTGAGTCTGGTTGCGGTTGGCCTGTTGTACCGATATGGTTATTTTAAACAAACCATCTCGATCCAGGGAGATCAGATGGCTAACTATGAAGCAGAAGAATTTTCTAAAATACCAGTCTCTCCTGCCTTCGATGACCACGGGAACTGGGTTCATGTGGAAGTCGATTACCCCGGTCGAAAGCTTCACGCCCGTGTGTGGGAGGCGAAAGTGGGTTGTGTGAGCCTGTATTTGCTGGATGCTGATTTTCAGGATAACCGGGATGAAGACCGGTTTGTTACCCACCATCTCTATGGCGGGGACAACGAAAACCGGCTTAAACAGGAGATGCTGCTTGGCCTTGGAGGTATCCGGGCGTTGCGCAGGCTGGGACATCAGGCCGATGTTTATCATTGCAATGAAGGACATGCTGCAATGATTGGTCTGGAGCGAATCTCAGAATTAATGAGCGAATCCGGGCTGACCTACAGCGAAGCGAAGGAAGTGGTGCGGGCATCAACCTTGTTTACAACCCATACTCCGGTGCCTGCGGGGCATGACTCATTTCACCAGGATTTATTTTATTCGTACATGAATAAGCTTGCCTCCCGGTTTAACATTAGCTGGGAAGAGTTCCTGATGCTGGGCAAGACCAACAACCATGAAGACCGCTTTAACATGAGTTACCTGGCGGCAAACCTGTCGCAGGGCATCAATGGGGTCAGTATGCTGCACGGAGAAGTTTCAAAAGACATTCTGAAGGACCTTTTCGAAGGCTATCTGCCTGAGGAGCTTGAGATCGGATACGTGACAAACGGTGTACACTACTCGAGCTGGGCGGCAAAGGAATGGAAAGAACTTCATTTAAAATATTTTGGCAAGGAGTTTACAGAGAATCAGCTCGATTTCGACCGGTGGGATGATATCTACCGGGTTCCTGACGAGGACATCTGGAATCTGAAAAAGAGTTTGAAGCTGAAACTGATCGATTATATCAAGGACCGTTTTGCGGATACCTGGGTGCAGCGGCATGAAAATCCAAAGCTGATCACGGAGGTCCTCAGCGCCCTCGACCCCAACGCGCTGACCATCGGCTTTGCGCGTCGTTTTGCGACCTACAAACGGGCTCACCTGTTGTTTCGTAACCTGGAACGCTTGTCCGAGCTTGTCAATAACCCCAAACGACCGGTTCAGTTCATCTTTGCGGGTAAGGCGCATCCGGCAGACAAAGCCGGACAGGATCTGATCAAGTATATCGTTGAAATATCGAAACGGCCTGAATTCATCGGCAAGATCCTTTTTGTTCAGAATTATGATATCAACCTGGCCAAGATGTTGCTGCAGGGGGTCGATGTCTGGCTCAATACGCCGACTAGGCCGCTTGAAGCATCAGGAACCAGCGGGGAAAAAGGCGCGATGAACGGAACCATTCATTTTTCCGTGCTCGATGGCTGGTGGGTGGAAGGTTACAAGGAGGGTACAGGCTGGGCTCTTCCGCTGGAACGCTCCTATGAAGTTCAGGACTTTCAGGATGAGTTGGACGCCGAATCGCTTTACAACATTTTCGAGGATGAAGTTATACCGACCTATTATGCCCGTAATGAGAGAAATGTCTCGGAAAAATGGGTTGCCTATGTGAAAAATACAATTGCCCAGGTTGCCCCGAATTTTACGACCGCCCGGATGATCCGGGATTATCAGGTCCGTTATTATCAGCCGTTGGCCGAAGGTGTTAAACGACTGAAAGATAACAATTACAGTCTGACGCACGAATTGACGGCATGGAAGGCAAAAGTGAGCGAAGTCTGGGATCAGATCGAGGTCAGGGAAATCCAGATAGCCGATGGCATCACCAATGTGCTCCGCATCGGGGAAGAATATCCCGCTAAAGTGGTACTCGATCTGAAAGGGCTTTCTCCGGATGAAATCGGATTGGAGATCATTGTTACCGAGCAGGGGGCCAAAGAAAGCAGGAAACTGGTCGACCGTTTCGAATTTTCGCCAGGGCCTGTCGATGGTTCTTTGTGCACCTATTTGCTGAATTTACGACTGATGAATCCGGGCGCCTATGACTATGGGATGAGAATATTCCCTAAGAACCCGAATCTTTCGCACCGGCAGGATTTTAAATATGTAAGATGGATTTAATCTGAATTACCATGACCATTTGTCCGATTTCAAAATAAGTCTAATTTTGTAATCATTTTTAAGAAATGCGTCATGGCGGCAGAAAAAAACCTCGGATCAAGAATCAGGCAATTAAGGATTTCAAGACAAATTGCACTTGAAGACCTTGCTGTACAGACTAATCTGGATGTCAGTCTTCTGAAGAAAATTGAAGAAGAAAAGGTCATCCCTTCGCTGGCTCCCCTCATTAAAATTGCAAGGGCATTAGGCGTCAGGCTGGGAACCTTTCTGGACGACAGCGACCAGCTTGGACCTGCCATTGTCAGGGCGGGAGGAGAGGAAAAAGGAGTCCGTTTCACTTCCCAGGGGAGTTTGAGCCGCGAACATCTCAACTTTTACTCGCTTGCTTTTAATAAAGCAGGGAGAAGTATGGAACCTTTCATTGTCGATATTGAACCGGCAGAACCATCCGATTACATGCTTTCATCGCACGAAGGTGAAGAATTTATCTATGTGATGGAAGGTAAGATTGAGATCAATTACGGGAAAGATGTTTTTCTGCTGAATGCGGGCGACAGCATTTATATGGATTCAGTCGTTGTGCATAATGTGCATGCTGCTGATAATCAGCCGGCAAAGATTCTGGCCGTGATTTACACGCCCTTTAACTGACACCATCGGATATGCAGCTAATCGATTTTACAATGGGCGGGATCCTGGAGAAATGGGCTGATGAAACGCCCGATCAGGATTTTTTGGTCTATCCCGACCGTGGACTGCGTTTTTCATACAGTGAATTTAATAAGCGGGTTGATCAGTTGGCAAAGGGACTGATGTACATCGGCGTTGGCAAAGGCGATAAAGTTGGGGTTTGGGCCAACAATGTGCCCGACTGGATGACATTCATGTTTGCTGCTGCGAAGATAGGGGCGATCCTGGTCACCGTGAATACCAATTATAAATTGGCCGAATTGGAATATCTGCTCAAAAACGCCGATATCCATACCTTATGCATGATCGGTGAATACCGCGACAGTGATTATGTGAACATGTTATTCGAACTGGTTCCTGAACTGAAAACCCGCCGGCGTGGTGACCTGAAGTCGGAACGGTTTCCCGAACTGCGGAATGTGGTTTTCATCGGACAGGAAAAACACCGCGGATTTTACAATACAGCCGAGTTGCTGTTAATGGGTTCTTACCTGGATGACCTGGAACTGGATGAAGTGAGAAGTTCGGTAAATACCCACGATGTGGTGAATATGCAATATACCTCCGGAACAACAGGATTTCCCAAAGGAGTCATGCTTAGCCATCACAATATCTTAAATAACGGCTACTCGGTCGGTGAATGCATGAAGTACACGGCTGCTGATCGGGTGATGACCCCGGTCCCGTTTTTTCATTGCTTTGGATGCGTCCTGTCGCTTTGCGCGGTCATCACCCATGGCGCGACGATGGTGGTGGTCGAGAATTTTGATCCTCTGCTGGTTCTTGCATCGATTGAGAAGGAAAGGTGTACGGCGGTTTACGGCGTTCCGACCATGTTTATTGCCGAGCTGAACCATCCCATGTTCGACATGTTCGACCTGACCAGCCTGAGGACTGGTATCATGGCCGGGTCGCTGTGCCCGATCGACACGATGAACAAGGTCATGACCAAAATGCATTGTAAAGATATTATCATCGTTTACGGATTGACGGAAACATCGCCGGGCATGACCGCTACACGGACACATAATTCGCCGGAAGTGAAAGCGACCACAGTTGGCTTTGAACTGCCAAACGTGGAAGTAAAGATCGTCGATCCGGAAACGGGAGCGGAATGTCCCGATGATGTACAGGGCGAAGTATGCTGCCGGGGGTATAACGTGATGAAAGGTTACTATAAGAATGAGGAAGCGACCCGTCAGGTCATAGACAAGGACGGGTTCCTGCATTCAGGCGACCTGGGCCTGCGCACGGAAGACGGGTTTTATAAAATCACCGGCCGGATCAAGGATATGATCATCCGCGGCGGCGAGAATATTTATCCCCGCGAGATCGAAAATTTCCTCTTCGATATGGAACAAATCGAGGCTGTTGAAGTGGCCGGCATCCCCAGCCGGAAATACGGGGAAGAAGTTGGCGCCTTTATTAAGGTCAAACGCAATCAGGAACTTACTGAAGAAGAGGTGACTGAATTTTGCCGCGGTAAGATTGCCCGCTATAAAATTCCGAAATATATTTTCTTTGTCGAAAGCTATCCGATGACCGCCAGCGGCAAGATCCAAAAATATAAGCTGAAAGATATTGGCCTTCAATTGCTGAAGGAACGGGGAATTGAAGTGATATAGAGACAGGAAGCTTTTAGCTTTTAGCTGTTAGCGGGTTCGGAGAAAAGCCCCGCCTGTTAATCTTTTTCTTCTGTTTTTTGTTTATTACATGCCGGAAACAAGGATCAGGAAAATGGAAAAAACAACCTATAGCTTTGTTCCCCTTGAGGGATACGAACGTTTCGAAGCGACCACGCAGATGATCATTGCTGAAATTCTGAGGCGTAATCTTCCTTTTGAGATTATCGATGAGGAAAATAATCTCCTTGCGGTGACGCATAACAACCGGGAATACATCATTCATGAAGGAACGATCTCGGATGCCAACAGCCTGATCGCCTACTGGATATCGAATGATAAATGGATGACCAAACAATTCCTGAAACGGGCCGGCCTCCGTTATGCGCAGGGCTTGTTGCTCAGGGAGGATTATACGCCCGAACTGCTTGGATCTGTTCGTTTTCCGATGGTGGTAAAACCTGCAACAACCGATCACGGGATCGCGGTAAGCACGAACCTGCAAACTCCGGAAGACCTGGCTGTTGCTATCGCTAACGCTTTTAAATTTGCTCCAAAAGTAATTGTCGAGGAATACTTCCCGGGACGGGAGTATCGGTTCCTGGTCATCGATTTCCAGCTACGGGCAATCGCTTACCGGGTGCCGGCCAATGTAACCGGCGACGGAAAGCATACCATCAGCCAACTCATTGACAAAAAGAATGAGGGCAGGGGAACTGATTACAGGCATCCTTTGTTAAAGATCGCGATCGACGCAGAGGTCATCAGGCATCTGAGCGCCTTGTCCATGTCGCCCGATACCATCCCCTCGGTCGGAGAACAGGTCTTTTTACGCCGGAATTCCAATCTGAGCACGGGAGGCGACAGCATTGACGTAACCGACGACATGCCGGCGTTTTACCAGGAAGTGGCCGTGAAAGCGGCCCGGGCAGCGGGATTGAAAATTGCAGGCGTAGACATCATCATCAGAGATGCTGAGGCCACCCCGGGACCTGAAAACTATATTGTGGTAGAACTGAATGCTCCGGCCATGCTCTCCATGCACGATTTTCCGTACCGGGGGAAAAACCGGCACGTGGAACGGTATGTGCTTGACAGTATCCTGAACGCAAAATAATTACGGCATGACGGAAACAGAAAAATTAACGGAAATAGATCCCCGGGTCAGACTGGCTGAATATTTTGAAAGAGGAAATAAACCTGTTGAAAACTGGGGTATTGGTACAGAACACGAAAAATTCCTGTACCGCGCGTCCGACTTAAAACGGCTTGATTACTTTTCAATTCCGGGTATCAGCACGATCCTGGATCATATGCTGTCGAACGGGTGGATGCCCGTCACAGAAAACGGGAATATGATCGGGGTTCAAAAGGACGGCGCATCGATTTCTTTGGAGCCGGGCGGACAGTTTGAACTGTCCGGCAGGAACTTCAGTACCGTTCACGAGACCTTTGCGGAGACTGAAAAGCACTTTGAAGAACTGAAGAAGATATGTCGGAAGTTTGGTGTTTTCAGCCTGGCCATCGGCCTGGATCCGTTGTGGGAACTGGGGCAGATGCCCTGGATGCCGAAAACGCGTTATATGCTTATGCGGGAGTACATGCCTTTGCGGGGTAATCTCGGGTTGGATATGATGACCCGGACAGCCACCATCCAGGTGAATCTGGATTATGGCAGCGAAAGCGATATGGTCAAAAAGATGCGTGTGGCTCAGGCATTGCAGTCGACCATTACCGCCATCTTCGCCAATTCTCCTTTTTCAGGGGGAAAGCCTTCGGGTTATCTGAGCTGCCGGGCCCAAATCTGGGATGATACCGATCCCGACCGATGCGGTTTTCTGCCCTTTATTTTTGATGACGATTTTGGCTTTGAGCGATATACCGATTACTTACTGGATGTCCCGATGTATTTTATCATCCGCGACGGAAAGTATTTACCGGCCGGGCACATGACCTTCCGTCAGTTTATGTCGGGAAAACATGAATTGAAACCCGTGATGCAGGATTGGGAAACGCATGTGTCGACGGTTTTCCCTGATGTCAGGCTGAAGCAGTTTCTTGAAATGCGGGGCGCCGATGGCAGTTGTATCCATCATATCGCTTCACTGGCGGCACTTTGGGTTGGATTATTGTACGACAATGACAGCCTTGATGAAGCGTACAGCCTGATCCGGGGCTGGGATACAGCCTCCATGCAGGAGCTTCGGGCCCGTGTGCCCCGGGAAGGCTTAAAGGCTGCCGGCGGTAATATCCGGGCCGGAGCGGTTGCCCGGCAAATCACGCGTATTGCCTCGGACGGACTCGCAAGACGCTCAAAAAGGCTTGGCATTGCGGATGAGGGCCGTTATCTGGAACCAGTCAGGGAAATTGCGGAGACCGGCATCACCCAGGCCGAACATCTTCTCCGGAATTATTACGACCGTTGGGACGAAGATGTGACCAAACTGGTAAAGAGCTGGCCAAAGCTGCGTTGCGATTGCGAATGTACTGAATCATGAGAATGAGAAAACATGCTTTCAAAATTTAAGTTTTTATTAAAATACATGCATCAGTTCAGATGGTGGTACACGGGGGGAACGGTCTTTCTGTGGCTGACCATCTGGGTGTCTGTCACGATTCCCGAATATATTCAGCGAAGTATTGACTTGATTGCCCGGAAACAGGCCGGTGCTGAAGGTGAATTCCAAAAGATGGTGTTGATGATCCTGGGACTTTCGCTGGTGCTGATCCTTTTCAGGACCCTGTCCCGGGTGCTGATCTTTATTCCGGGACGTCTCATTGAAAAACGGCTGAAGGGAGAGCTGTTTAAAAAGCTGAGCTCTTTTGGAAAGGAATATTACGATGAAAATGCAACCGGCAACATCATTTCACGGATTAACAATGACATTAGCGGTGTGCGGATGATCACCGGTTTTGGTGTCCTGCAGGCAGGGAATATCGTTTTTGCCCTTTCCCTGACGCCCTATAAAATGTGGGAGCTTTCGCCGGCTCTCACGCTGTATTGCATTGTCCCGATGGCGATTGTCTTTATCATCGTGCGAATTGGAATGGCGGTCATGGTCAGGAATACCCGTCACCGGATGGATACCCTGCAGGAATTATCGGGCAAGACCATCTCCTTTCTCTCGGGCAGCAGCGTGATCAAGAGCTATAATATTCACCGGTGGGCCGAGGAGCACGTTCAGCGGGAAAATATTTCCCTTTTTAAATATACCCTGAAGATTGCCTGGATCCGTTCCTTTATTATCCCGCTTTTGGCAAATTTGGAGCAGATACTGAAGGTAGTCGTGCTGTTTATTGGCGGATTGTTTGTTATTCAGAATCAATTTACGATCGGCGAACTGACCGGTTACATTGCCTATACCGTGCTGTTAACCCAGCCGATCATGGGACTGGGATGGTTGCTGACAATCTTCCAGCAGGGTTTTGTTGGCATCACCAGTCTGCAGACCATCATGGATCGGAAAGGCGCTGACGATGACCGCAAACCTGTTGCCCCTGGGAAGGAGGAGCTGCTCTTTCGGGAAGGCATCCGGGTGAAAAACATGTCTTACCGCTATCACAACGGTGACCGGCCTGTACTGGAGAACATTTCGTTTACCATCAGGCCGGGGCAGGTAATTGGCATTACCGGCAAAGTGGGGTCCGGGAAAACGACGCTGATTAACTGCCTGAATGGTTATCTGAGACCGGGCCGGGGGCAGATCCTGTTCAGCGGGAAAGATGCTGACGACCTGAGCGGTAAAGATATCCGGTCGATGGTGAGAACCGTGAGCCAGGACGTTTTTTTGTTTTCGGACACCATCGAAAATAATATCGCGTTTGGGTCAGTTAAAGCCCCGGAAAAGAATTCGTTGCAGGAAGTAATCTATAAAAGCGCATTCGCGGACGAACTTGAACGGTTCCCTGCTCATGAAAAAACGATGGTCGGGGAAAAAGGCATCATGCTTTCAGGTGGGCAGAAACAACGGATCAGTCTGGCCAGAGCCCTTTATACACCCTGCGACCTGCTGATCCTTGACGATGTTTTCTCGGCTGTTGACACCGATACCGAACGTTTCCTGATCAGCCAGATCTTTGGCAATCATCAGGCGAGGAGCCTGCTGGTTATTTCAAACCGGATCAGTGTCCTTGAAAAAACTGATTTTACCATTGTGCTGGATGAAGGCCGGATCGTAGCCAGTGGCACACATGAAGAACTATTGAGCCAATCGGCCTTTTACAGAGATACCCTGACGCTGCAGCAGGCTGGTTAAAAATGAATGATGACTGAGGTGAAAAGTAAAATATTACAGAGTAAAGACTGGAAACTGATCAGACGGTTTGGCCATTATTTTATTCCCCACAAAAAGTGGCTTTTCCTGAGTTTATTTTCCATACCCGTTACCACTGCTGCCGGCATCCTGTTGCTGTGGCTGGTGGAACATATGGTTGACGATCAGATTATACCCGGTGATGTATCCGGTTTAAAGACCTACACGATCCTTTTGGTTGCTGTGCTGGCCGTTAACCTGCTTTTCGACGGTATTTACAGTTATTGTTTTTCAAAGGCCGCGGGACTGGCCATTGTCGACATGCGCCGGGAGTTATTCGGTAAATCGCTGCGGTTTCCAATGACTTACTTTGACAAAACACCGATCGGGGTTACCTTATCGCGTCTTACCAGCGATATGGAGGCCATTGCAGAGTCTGTTTCAACGGGGATACTGGGATTGCTGGCCGACAGTATCAAAACCCTGGCGTTGCTCAGCTACCTTTTTGTCCTGAACTGGCGGCTTACGTTGGTTTTGCTGGTGGTGGTGCCGCTCATTATCTTTTCGGTCAGGTACCTGCGAAAGAAGATCAGAAAAGCTTATTTTGATTCCCGGACCAGCCTGGCCAAATCGGCAGCTTACCTGCAGGAATCGCTGAACGGGATGAAAACCATCCAGCTTTATGCCGCTGAAGAGGAAGCCCATGAAAAGTATAACCGCCTGAATAAGGAATACTGCGATGCGCAGAACCTGTCGAATGTTTACGATTCGTCGCTGTTCTCGATTGTGGAGGGGATTACTTCGGTGGCCACCGCCCTGGTCATTTGGTACGGCGCCATTCAGATCTGGAATTTTGGGTTTACGGTAGGCGTGTTAATTGTGTTTATCACAACCCTCGGGCAACTTTTTGTTCCCGTGAGGCAGTTTGCCCAGCAAATTTCGACCATCCAGCAGGCGCTGTCGGCGCTCGAACATATTGACGATCTTTTTGAACAGCAAACGGAGGAACCCGGTAAACCAGCAGGAGAGAAACAGTCGGCGCCTCTGGCGCTGCAGGAAGTGACGTTCAGAAATGTATCGTTCAGTTATATGCCGGACTCTCCCGATGTGTTGAAAAATGTGTCGTTTACGCTAAGAAAAGGAGATCGTGTGGCCTTGGTCGGGACTACCGGCTCTGGAAAATCGACCATTATCCGTCTGCTGACAAAAGCCTACACCGGCTACCGGGGCTCGATCACCATCGACGGCACAGAACTCCGGGATATCCCGCTGGCCAGGGTCAGGGAAAGCATGTCGGTGATGCAACAGGACATTTTCATGTTCAATGATACCGTTGAATTCAATATATCCCTGGGACGGAAAGGGATTAGCAGGAAAGATGTGCACGAGGCAGCATCGTTTGTTTTTGCCAGTCATTTTATTGAAAATCTTCCCGGCAAGTACGATTATATCGTTCAGGGAGATGCCGGGAATCTTTCAAAAGGACAGGCGCAACTGATCTCCTTTGCCCGGGCTATTTGCGGAAAGAGTGAGCTGATCATTCTGGATGAGGCCACCAGCGCCGTTGATTCACTGACCGAGCAATACATCCAGCGGGCCATTGAGAATATCTTTGCCACCCGCACGGTAATTGCTGTGGCCCACCGGCTCAGCACCATCAAAAATTCAGATATGATCCTTGTCCTGGAAGGAGGACAAATTATTGAACGGGGCAATCACCGGGAATTGATCCGGCAGGCCGGCAAATATGCCCAACTGGTACACCAGTTTGTTGAAGAAGATAAAACCGCTTAATTCCGGCGATTTGTTTTGACATCGACAACCGCATTGCTTTTTCCGGAGAGCATCGCTTCGCCTTCTTCGATCCTTTTCAAATGGCAGAACAGCAGCTCGCCTGTTTTTTCGTCGCGCAGGTGCATGCCGTTCCCTTCGCAGTCCCGGTAAAAGCTGCAGTCGGCGCATATCCCGGTCTTTGTCCAGCTCCTGTCCCGGAATAGCTGATACCGGTTTTCCCACACATCGGCCAGATTGTCCTGATAAATGTTCCCCTGGATAAAATTATCGCGCAGATCCGGGCAGGCCGATATGGATCCGTCGGCTAAAACGGAAGCGACATTGATGCCGGCCCGGCAAAAGAAAAAGCCGTCCCGCACTTCTCCTTCATAATTTCCCAGGAATCCTTCACATCCGTAGCTCAGGGCAATTTTTTTTTCTTTCCGGGTTTGTTTAATAAATTCGAAAACATCCCTGAACTGAACAGGATCAAGTTGAAGTTCCGGGAGCTGTTTGGCCCGCCCAATGGGAAAAATGGTGAAGATCCTCCAGTTTTTTATTCCGGTTTCGATGAGCAGATCGCGCAACTGACCGAGTTCGTGAAAATTTCGCTGATGGACGCAGGTTACCACATCGTAGGTCAGGTCGGTGGTGCGGGTCAGTAATCTGATCGCGTTTAAAGCGTTTGCAAAACTCCTGCTATTGCCTCTCAGCCAGTTGTGTGATCCTTCAAGTCCGTCAAGGCTGACGGTGACAGCCCGCAACCCGGCATCCGTCATCGCGTTTAAACGTTTTGCATCCAGCAGCATGCCGTTGGTTACAATTCCCCATGGAAATCCCCGCGTGTATAATTGATTGCCGATCGTTTCAAGATCATTCCGGACCAGTGCTTCTCCTCCTGTAAGGACGATCATGGTTTTGTTGGGATTGATCACAGACTTCAGTTGATCCAGGGCGTGAAGAAAATCGTCTGCAGGCATATCTTTCACCGCAGCGTCTTTCTTGCATTCACTGCCGCAATGCCTGCAGCTTAAATTGCACCGCAGCGTACACTCCCAAAACAAGTAGTTTAAAGGATGGATATTGCTGGTGTTTTTTTTGTACTTCCGGTGAAGCGTTAATGCAAGCTTCTTTCTAAAGGGAAGATTACTGGCCGTCATTACCGGGTATTAGCTTGATATCGAACACCTTTTGTGTCTCCCCTTGATTCCAGTTGCCATCTCCGCCGGAAAACGCAGGGTCTTTAAATTCAACAACGGTGTCTTTAGTAAGAAATAATCCATTTGCAGTGCCGTCAACATCGGTGAATTTGATTGGGAGTTCCTGGCTCATCGGAAAATCTTCGATGTCAACCTCAAAATTTCCGTTTTGATCCGAAATGACAGAATCAGAAAGGTTCATATCAGAATCAAACAACTTTACTTTAACATGGCTAACAGGCTGGGCATTGCTTTTTGAGCGGATCGTGCCTTTTACAATAAAATTGGCATGAGGCGTTCCATATTCACATGCCGGTTCTTCCCCGGAACACCCTAAAAGGGCAAGCAGCATAGTCAGGAACAGATTATATCCGCTCGTCCATTGAATTTTAATCCGTTTCATGGTCAGTTCTTTTGGGTTTTACCATAAAGATAAACATAATCCGGATTGGTTGCGTCGGCCTGGAAAAAACTTTTTGAGAACCGATCGGATCAGTTCAATTTTCTGTCAGGGCGAGGTCCGGTTTTTTCCCTGGAGGGACCTGATTTTTTGCGGTTAAAGTTTTTCCGTCCGGGACCGCCTTTTTTACGGGAATTTACTTTCCATTCGGGACCGGGACCCAGTTCAACGGGCATGGGGATTTTATAGATTTCCTGTGCGATCAGCGCTTCAATCTGCTCAAATTTATACATATCGTCCGCATTGATCAGGGTAAGGGCTACACCTGTAGCGCTGGCGCGGGCTGTCCGGCCTACGCGGTGAACATAGTCTTCCGCATCACCCGGAACATCAAAATTGATCACCAGGTTAATATCCTTCACATCGATACCCCGGCTAAGGACATCGGTCGCTACCAGGATCCGGATCTGGCGTGCACGGAAGCGCATCAGGACTGATTCCCGTTCCTTTTGTTCCAGATCGGATGAAATCGCAACGGCATCGATTTTTTTGCGCTGGAGCGAATGCACAAGCTGGGTCACTTTCTTTTTGGTTGAGCAGAAGACAAGAATGCTCTGACAGTCTTCATCCTTGCCTGCGATCAGGCTCTGGATGAGCGGGATCTTTTGCTCTTCAAAGCAAACATAAGCGGCCTGCAATACGCCTTCGGCCGGTTTGCTGATGGCTGTGGCAAGCTCGACCGGGTTGGTGAGAATCTTGTTTGCCAGCGCCCTTATTTTGGGGGGCATGGTCGCGCTAAACATGAGCGTCTGCCTTTTTGCCGGAAGATGGCTGAATATCCGGACAATGTCATCGTAGAACCCGATGTCGAGCATCCGGTCTGCTTCATCCAGAATGACATGCTCCACGTTTCCAAGCTGAGCGATGTCGTTGTCAATAAAGGAAATCAGTTTTCCGGGCGTGGCCACAATAATATCGACACCGCCTTCAAGCGCTTTGCGTTGGGTTTCCCATTCTTTCCCGTCACCTCCGCCATACAGGGAACAGGAGGTTGTTCCGGCATAATAAGAAAATCCCTGGATTTGCTGTTCTGTTTGGATGGCCAGCTCACGTGTTGGTACAATGACCAGTGCACGGGTCGTCCCCGACGGGAGGGCCGAAATTTTTTCAATCACCGGCAGCATAAAAGCTGCGGTTTTGCCGGTGCCTGTCTGGGCGCAAGCAATTAAATCGTTTCCTTCAAGAATGATCGGGATTGTTTTTTCCTGGATTTCTGTAGCCTCATCAAATGCCATATCATAAAGTGCATCCAGGATATCGTCGTGTAAATCGAATTCGCTAAACTTCATATCTGTCAATGGAATGTATATCTAACTACCAAATAGGAAAGCCTTCCTGTGCAAAAGATACCATTACTGTTTTACGGCACAAAAATAATAAAAATTTTTGAGATTATGATACGGCTTTGTCCTGTAAGCCAGAAACCTTGCAACTTCGACAGAAGTTTTATACTTTTGGTAAAACTAAAATTAAACCAATGAGCTATGGATCGTAAACTTCGGATGGGAATGGTCGGTGGTGGTGCCGGCGCTTTTATCGGAGCGGTGCACCGGATTGCCGCTTTCATGGATAATCAGATTGAGCTGGTTTGCGGATGCTTCAGCAGTCAGCCGGACAATTCCAAAGCAACCGGGAAAGCTTGTTTTCTTGCTGAAGACCGGGTTTATACCAGTTATCAGGAAATGTTTGAAAAGGAATCCCGGCTACCTGAAGGCATCCGAATGGATTTTGTAGTCATTGTTACGCCCAACCATCTTCATTTTGACCCGGCTATGCAGGCCCTCGCTCATGGGTTTCATGTGGTGCTCGACAAACCGGTTACCTATTCGCTGAATGAAGCGCTCGAACTTAAAAAGAAGCTCGATGAAACCGGGCTGACGCTTGCGCTGACCCATACGTATTCCGGATATCCGGCTGTGAAGGAAGCACGCGCACGTGTTAAACGCGGCGATCTTGGAAAGATCCGCAGAATTTACGTGGAATATCCTCAGGGATGGCTGTCCTCCAAAGAAGAAGATGGCAACAATAAACAGGCTGAGTGGCGAACTGACCCTAAACGGTCAGGGAAAGCAGGATGCATGGGCGATATTGGAACGCATGCCCATCACCTGGCTGAGTATATAAGCGGGTTAAAAACGACGGAAGTTTGCGCAGACCTGAATACCTTTGTTGCCGGCCGCCAGTTGGATGATGATGGCGCTGTTCTGCTTCGTTTTGAAAATGGAGCACAGGGCGTGCTGATTGCGACCCAGATTGCAGCAGGAGAGGAGAATGCCCTTAAAATAAGGGTTTACGGAGAGAAAGGCGGGCTGGAATGGCAGCAGATGGAACCCAATACGCTTTGGTTGAAATGGGCTGACCGTCCAACAGAAATGCTTCGGGTGGGTGGCGGCTATATGGGCAGCTTCGCGAAGTTCAATACCCGGACCCCGGGTGGACATCCGGAAGGGTACCTGGAGGCTTTCGCCAATATTTACCGGAATTTTGCCCTGACGGTTGGCGCCCGGATGAACGGACAGGAACCAACTGCCGAAATGCTTGACTTCCCCGGGATCGAAGACGGTATCAGGGGGATGATGTTCATTGAAGCCGTAGTGAAATCGGGCTATGATGACTCGATCAAGTGGCTGCCGTTCTAGGAGTGAGATAAAACGGGTAACAAGGTGGCATGGTGGGAAGGTAACAAGATTAAACCTTGCAACCATTTAACCATTTCACAGCCTTACAATTTTACAATTTAATAATTTAACAATATTACCATGAGACCAGTAACCATTTATACAGGGCAGTGGGCCGATCTGTCGCTGGAAACGATGTGCCAAAAAACCAAGGAATTCGGATACGACGGACTTGAACTTTGTTGTTGGGGTGATCATATTGAGGTCAGCAAAGCCGACCAGGCCTATTGCGACGGGAAAAGAGCTTTGCTGGAAAAATACGGACTGCAATTATTCACGATATCGACTCATCTTGTGGGCCAGTGTGTAAGCGACAAGATCATCGACGAACGTCACCGGGGTATTCTGCCCGATTCTGTTTGGGGCGACGGTGACCCGGAGGGCGTGAGGCAACGTGCCGCTCAGGAGATTATTGAAACCGGCATGACAGCCAAAAGGCTGGGAATCCGGAATGTGGTGGGTTTCACGGGAAGCCCGATCTGGCATATGCTGTATTCTTTTCCGGCTGTTACGCAAAAGCAGATCGATGCGGGATATGCCGATTTTGCAAAGAGGTGGATCCCGATCCTGGACGAATATCAGAAGATGGGTGTGCGGTATTGTCTTGAAGTGCATCCTACCGAGATTGCCTTTGATATCGAGACATCACGCCGGACGCTGAAAGCCCTGAATTACCATCCCGCATTTGGATTTAACTATGATCCGAGCCATCTGGGATACCAGGGAGTGGACTATGTGAAATTCATTTATGAGTTTCCTGACCGTATTTTCCATGTACACATCAAAGATGTTCACTGGAGTGACCATCCTGTGGATATTGGTGTTTTCGGAGGGCATACGGAATTTGGCGACAACCGTCGTTACTGGAATTTTCGCAGTCCGGGACGCGGGAAGATCGATTTCGAAAGTATTATCCGTGCTTTAAACGATATTCAATATACCGGCCCGTTATCGGTTGAATGGGAAGACAGCGGCATGAACCGCGAAGCGGGGGCTTCTGAAGCCTGCGATTTTGTTCGTTACATCGACTTTGCCCCATCCGATCTGGCATTCGATAAAGCAATGAAATCGTAATTAGTCGTAAGTAGTCTGCGACCTTGTTCCCTACCATCCAAGGAAGAGCATGCCGGTTCCGCTTACCAGAATGATGAGCCCTGCCAGAAGATGGACATACCGTTCATGGTTTTTGAACCGGATCAGTTTGAATCCCTTGTTGCCCAGGTAAACCATGCCCATCATGGTTGAAATGGTTACAATTCCGAAGATCAGGGAAACAATAAACATGGCCGATACCTGGTGCTCATAAGCGGGGAAAAGCAGCAGCGGGATCAGGACTTCACATGGGCCGAATACAAAGATCAGGAACAAGATCCATGGCGTCAGTTTGGTATTGTCTTCCTGCTTTTCTTCGAGGGGTAAATGGTGAAGTTCCCTGATCCTTTTAGGCATTAGAAATGCCGGCAGGTGGGCATGGTGTGAGCTTTTAAAATATTTGTAGATGCCATAGATGGTATAGCCAATACCAAAAGCGAACAGCAACCATGCAACGATCTCTCCGCGGAAAGCCTCGACATATTCCAGCCGGTTCAGGCTGATGCCCAGGGCAATCCCAATCATTCCGATCAGGATTGAACTCCCCACGTGCCCGATCCCGGAAATAAATGTGATCCACATCGTTTTATAGGGTGACCATTGCCTGGCTTTGCTCAAGACAATGAAGGGGAGATAATGATCAGGCCCCATCACTGTATGGATGAAACCAAGCGATGCTGCTGACAAGGATAACAGATACAGTTCGTTCATACCGTTTTCAAAGTTTATTAATTAAAGAGGCCTGGCATGCAGCTCCAAAGCCGTTATCAATGTTGACCACGCTGATGCCGCTTGCACAACTGTTGAGCATAGCAAGCAGAGCCGACAAGCCCTGAAAATTAGCACCGTAACCGATGCTGGTGGGAACCCCGATCACCGGCCGGTCTACCAGTCCTCCGACCACGCTGGCCAGCGCCCCTTCCATTCCGGCTACCACGATGATCACCCGGGCATTGCGGATCATTTCGAGTTTATGGAACAGCCGGTGAATGCCGGCCACCCCCACATCATAGACCGATTCAACCTGATTGCCCAGAAAACGGGCAGTGACCACTGCTTCTTCAGCCACAGGCAGATCGGAAGTGCCGGCTGCTACCACAACAATTGATCCTGTTCCGGGTGTGTCATTCTCCTTTTTCCAGGTCACGGTACGGGCAAGCGCATGATAGCCTGAACCCGGGATTGAATTGACGACAGCTTCAGCCATTGCGGGGTCAACCCGTGTGGCCAGGATATCGATCCCTTTTTCATACAGCCTGCGGGCGATCAGGCAAACCTGCTCCGTTGTTTTCCCGGAAGCGTAGATTACTTCGGGAATGCCGGTTCGTTTTTGCCGGTCGGTATCCAGTGTGGCAAAGCCCATTTCTTCTATGCCACGGTCAGGAAGATGACTCAAAGCATCAGCCAGATCAATTTCTCCGGATTTATATTTTTCAAGAATTTCCTTTGGACTCATTGTTTTTCGTTAATTGTGAAAATAACTGCCTTTTCCACTTCCTGCAGACTCAAGTTGCCGGCTTGTGCCAGTATCCGGCAATCTTCCGATTCCGGCTTGGATGAGACTAACTTGCCGTTATAATAACTTTGTTTGACCCTTACAGGTCCGTAAACGGTATAAATAGTCACCTGTTCGCGGCGCAGCATATTCTTTTTTACCCGGTATTCCCGGATGCCAATGGATGTACTGTGCATGAAAATGATTTCTTTCATCTGACCGGCCAGGTGCTCTCCGCAAAGGGCTGAGAGCACCACGGCAGGGCGTGATTTCTTCATGATAACAGGAGTCATCCACGCATCGCTGACACCTGCCTGGAATAATTGATCCAGAATGTAGTCATAATGTTCAGGATTCATATCATCGATATTGCATTCCAGCACGACCGCTTCTTCGGTCTGAACATCTTTGGTTTCGGCGGCAGCGTCTTCACACAGGAAGACCCGCAACACATTGGGAACCTCCGTGTCCTTTGTTCCAATACCATAACCTGTTTTGAGGATCCTGAAGCTGTTGGTTTCAGTAAACTGATCGACCGTTGCAGCCAGGATGGCCGCGCCGGTCGGTGTCGTGGCTTCATAATTGACCAGCCCGCTGCGCACCGGTCTGTTTTTGAGTATTTCGGCTGTTGCCGGAGCCGGAACAGGCATGATGCCATGGGCGCACCTGACCATGCCGCCTCCAAGTTGAACGGGTGAGGAAAAGACTTTATCGACCTTTAAAAAATCAAGACAAATGGCCGCGCCAACAATATCCGCAATCGAGTCAAGCGCACCAACTTCATGAAAATGGACATGCTCCCTGGGGATCTGGTGCACTTTAGCTTCTGCCTCCGCTATCTCATTGAATATCTTTAATGAAAGCACTTTTACTGTTTCGGGAAGTGCGCTGCCGTTGATGATCTCTTCGATATGCCGCAGGTGACGGTGTTTCTCATTTTCCTGATTTTCAATAACCACCTCTGCTTTTGTTCCCGATATCCCCCGGCGCAAATCCTTTCTGACATCGAGATGAAAACCTGAAATATGGAGCTTCTCCAGCTCAGCCGTGAGGTAACCGGCATCGACACCAAGATCGATCAGCGCGCCAAGATTCATATCTCCGCTAATCCCGGCAAAACAATCGTAGTAAAGTATTTTCATACGTTTATAATTTGTTCTTTAATGGTCGTATGGAACTCCATGTTGCTGATAATTATCATCATACCTTTGGGCGTTGTGAAGCAACATGTTCGTTTCATATTTAGTATCAAGTATCAAGACAAAAAAACTATTAGCTTTTAGCTGTTAGCAGGAATAAGTTAGTCGTAAGTAATTAGTCGTAAGTCGTAAGACAGGAGAACTCTTAGCTCCATGCTCCATGCCCCATGCACTATCCCCCATGCTTCTTTACGGCTTTTAATCCCCGGTTAAGTTTCCCGGAAACCAGTCCTTCACGGTCGATCCGGACTTCCTGAAACCCTGCCGCTTTGATCTTATTGATGACCGAATCTTCCATACTGAACAACCTGGATAATTCTTCACCGGGTACCTCAACCTGTCCAAAAGCGCCATAATGACGGACACGAACATCCCGAAAGCCCATCTCATTCAGAATATTTTCGGCTTCTTCAACCTGACGGAGCTTTTCAAGGGTAATCGGATGATTATAGGGTATCCTGGAACTCAGGCACGGACTGGCAGGCTTGTCCCAGTTGGGCAGTTCAAAATGACGTGCCAGTTGCCGGATTTCATCTTTCGTAAGCTGGCAGTCGGCCATCGGAGAGAGAATCTGATACTGTGCAGCGGCCTGCAGTCCTGGCCGGTAATCGCCCAGATCATTGTAATTGGTGCCGCTCAGTACTTCAAATCCTTCATATTTTTCCTTCACCTCCTGCAAATCATGAAAGAGATGCTCTTTGCAAAAATAGCACCGGTTTTCAGGATTTGAGTTATACCTTTCATCAACCAGTTCTTCTGTTTTGATGACTTCAAGCTGGATATTAAACTGCTGACAGAAGTTTTTTGCCACTTCAAAGTCCTTGCTTTTTAAACTTTCTGAGTTTGAGATTACGCCTATTGCATTTTCACGGCCCTGAAACCGGCGGGCAAGGAAGAGCACCAGCGTCGAATCAATTCCACCTGAAAAAGCGACAATGGAACCTCTTCTTTTTGAAAACCAACTTTCCAGTTGGCGGAGTTTATCCTGAAGATGCGGACTTAGATCTTTCATCTGTATTCTGTTTAGGCGATTACAATAGTAACATCTTTTTATAAAAAAGTAATACTATCAAACAAAAATAGTAAAAAAGTGAGACGGATAACGGCCAAAGTTGTTAAAGTTGTTAAATGAAGAGGAGGAAAATAATTTTTTTATCTTTGCGGCGTTAAATCGCTGCGTGTTCTTGATAACCACGTAAAAAACAAGATGTAATGAAAAGTAAAGTCTCTGTTCTTTTTTTTATGACCGGGATCATTTTCGCTGCCTGTATGCTGATCGCGAATATTTTGGCAGCCAAGATTATCATGATCGGGCCCTGGTCGGCCCCTGCCGGCGTGTTGATTTTCCCGTTAGCTTATATCATCAATGACGTTATTGTTGAAGTGTGGGGTTACGCCCGGGCCAGACTGATCATTTGGGCAGGATTTGGTGTCAACCTGATGGCTGCATTCTTTTATATGCTGGCGATTGCGCTTCCTTCAGCCTCGTTTTTCGAGGGTCAGGAAGCCTTCAGAATGATCGTCGGAAGTTCGATACGCATTGTATTTGCAAGTCTTCTGGCATACCTGGTCGGTTCGTTTGTGAATGCTTTTATCATGAGCAGGTTCAAGTTAATGACCAAAGGTAAGCGGTTTTCCCTGCGGGCAATCGTGTCAACTTTTGCCGGAGAAGGGGTCGATTCGCTTATTTTTATCAGTATTGCCTTTGCCGGAGTTTTTCCGGTCAGCGTTATTCTGACGATGATCCTCACCCAGGCGCTTCTGAAAGTAGCCTATGAAGTTCTGGTGCTGCCGCTAACCATTTGGGTCGTGAAAGCGGTAAAGGTTGTTGAAGGGGAAGATGCTTTTGATCATGCGGTATCTTATAACCCATTTCGCATAAAGCAGGTCTGATGGAAAAAGCGTTGGTCGTCTTTTCCGGTGGACAGGATTCAACAACCTGTTTATATTGGGCAAAAGAACGGTTTGCCCGGGTGGAGGCTGTTTCGTTTGATTACGGACAACGGCACCGGTTGGAACTGGAGGTCGCTCAGCAAATTGCAGCCAAAGCGGATATTCCGTGGAAGGTCTTGAAGCTGGATCTGCTGAGAGAGATAACGAACAATGCGCTGACTGATTCAGGGATCCCGGTTGAACGGGAAAAACCCGATGACCGTCCGCCCAATACGCTGGTTGAAGGCCGTAATATGCTGTTCCTGACTTATTCAGCAATCTATGCAAAGTCGAAAGACATCCGTCATCTGGTAACGGGTGTGGGACAGGCCGATTACAGCGGCTATCCTGATTGCCGGGATGAATTTGTCCGCTCACTCAATCAGACGCTGAACCTGTCCATGGATTACACGTATGAAATCCATACACCGCTGATGTGGAAAAATAAGGAACAGATCTGGCAATTGGCTGATGAATTGGGTATCTTTGACCTCGTCCGGAACCAGACCCTGACCTGTTACAATGGCATCGTCGGAGATGGCTGCGGCAACTGCCCGGCATGTAAGCTTCGGCGGAAAGGGCTGGAGAATTTTTTGAAAAGGAAGCGCGACAAGAGTGGTGAAGAGTAGGGAGCATAGCGCATAGGAAATGATGTAATTTTGAGAATTTATAGCTTATGGATCAGTTAAAACATCTTGGCAACGAAACAGAATATCAGTTTTCATACACCACCGACGTGCTGGAAACATTCGATAATAAACATCCGGAAGGAGACTACTGGGTGAAATTCAACAATCCGGAGTTTACCAGTCTTTGTCCGATAACCGGTCAACCCGATTTTGCCTGCATCTATATCAGCTACATGCCCGATAAAAGGCTTGTGGAGAGCAAATCATTGAAATTGTACCTGTTCAGTTTCAGGAATCACGGGGCTTTTCACGAAGATTGCATCAACATCATCATGAAAGACCTGATCCGGCTGATGGATCCAAAATATATCGAGGTTTGGGGAAAATTTCTTCCCCGTGGAGGATTGAGCATCGATCCTTATGCGAATTATGGCAAAGCCGGTACAAAATATGAAGGGATGGCCTGGCACCGGCTGCAAAATCATGATATGAATCCTGAGAAAGTAGATAACAGGTAATCAATACGCCCGGAAAGATGAAAACAATTCTTGGTTATTTGCTGACGCCGCTCTATGTGCTGACGTTTATCCTGCTGATCCTGATTTTTCACCCTGTTCAGATGGTTTGCCGCCGTATCGGAGGTTATCCGCTTCGGAAGAAGTCGGTTGATGTTCTGAATTTTTTTCTTTTGTATAGTCAGATAATCATGGGAGCCCGGATCCGCTTCCGCGGTTTTGAACGGTTGCCGCAGGGACGTCCCCTGATTATTGTTTCGAATCATCAGAGCCTGATGGACATTCCTCCCATTGTATGGGGGTTCCGGAAGCATCACCCCAAGTTTATATCAAAAAAAGAACTGGGAAAGGGTATTCCCAGTATTTCTTATAATTTACGGCATGGCGGCTCTGTTCTGATCGACCGGGAAAACGGACGGCAGTCTATTCTTGAGATTGCCCGTCTTGCCAGACATATTGAAAAGGAAAATTACAGTGCCAGCATATTTCCCGAGGGCACACGCAGTAAAACGGGGGAGGTTGGGCATTTCCAGCATCCCGGTATTGCGGCCTTGCTGCGCTCTGCTCCTTCGGCCTGGATCGTTCCTTTTGTGATTGACGGGAACAGTGAATTTATCAAAAAGGGGTATTACCCGCTTCAGTTCGGTACACGGCTGACTTATACGGTTCTTGAACCCGTTGATCCTGCCGGTCGCGACGCGAAAGAGCTCACCGAAGAACTGGAATTGAAGATCAAACAGGCATTGGGACAAAATTCGTGAGGGAAAGCCGCCGAATTAGATTTGATCCCAGCCCTGACGGTAGGTGTGGCGGATCCATTCCTCGACCGTTTGCTGAGCCGGACGTGAGATTTGCTTTGCCGTGATCTTCGGATCTCCCTTAATCAGTTCAAAATCACTTTCTGTGATCAGGTTGAGCTGGTCATCATTGCTGATGTTTGTAAAAAGCATCCGGTTACTGTCCCAGTGCAATTTGCGGTTCAGGCTTTGCATGCGGACGGCAAGCACGCCAAGTAGCACCATTTCGCTCAGGGGACCGGAATAGGCAAAATTTGCCGTTGATTCGACCCGATTCTCAACCGGTTCTTTACAGGCTCTGATCCAATCCTGTTCATGTCCACCGTCCATCGCTGCAGAGATCCTTCGGATTGATTTTTCAGGTTGCCGGAAATGTCCCATTTCGGAGGTTGGCAGCAGTGCCGGATTTCGGGAGTATGCACCGCACATGATCTTTCCTCTCGTCCCGTAAAAAATGCAACCTCCGTCTTCATCGCCCATCGGTTCGTCGTCCAATAAGTCATCGGGACGGGGAGGCAATAATCCGCCGTCGTACCAGGTGATGGTAACCGCGGGCATTGCTACTTTGGGGAAATTATCGCGGGCCGGAAATTCAAAGGTGACGATCTCTGAATTGGGAGGTGAATCGATACTGGTTTGACCTGAACTTGCCTGGACGGCATCAGGGTATTGAAGGTTAAGCGCTTTGAATACCGGATCAAGAACGTGACAACCCATATCGCCGAGTGCTCCGGTACCAAAATCCCACCATGCACGCCAGTTCCAGGGGTGATAGATTTCATGGTAGGGCCTGAACGAGGCCGGGCCAATAAACAGATCCCAGTTTAAGGTCTTTGGTACGCGCTGTTCTTTTTTTGGCCGTTGCAGCCCCTGCGGCCAGGTAGGACGGTTAGTCCATGCATCGACTCGGGTAACCTCACCGATGGTTCCGGACCAGATCCATTCACAAAGGGTGCGGATGCCGTTTCCCGAATTACCCTGATTACCCATTTGAGTAGCGACCTTGTATTTGCCGGCTGCACTTGCCAGGGAACGGGATTCAAAAATTGTATGGGAAAGGGGAGCTTCAAGGTAAACATGCATTCCACGGCTTATGGCCATCATGGCCGGAAGAGCATGGGTGTGATCCGGGGTGGCGATCATTACAGCGTCAATGTCTTTCTGCTTGTCGAACATGACCCTGAAGTCGGAATACTGTGGGACCGTATCCCATTCCCGGAACGAATTACGCATGGCATATTCCGCGTCGACATCACATAAAGCCACTATATTTTCGGTCTCCATCTGTTTCAGATTCAGGTAACCCGTTCCGCCAACTCCGATCCCGGCAATATTTAACCGGTCGCTGGGCGGGCGGTGTCCAAGCCCCGCGATTACGTGACCGGGTAATACCGTTATACCAGCCATGGATGCAGTTGCCGTTTTGATGAAACGCCTTCGTCCCGGAGATGTGTGTGCCATAAAATGATGGGGATGTAAAAATGAATTAGCCGGATTTGAATCATCCGGCTAATCTGAATTATTTCATTAAGCAGGCATTTCCGGTAAGCTCCATGGAGCACGGTATGTATGCTTGATCAATTCCGCAGCAAATGCTTTTGCAGAAACAGGATCGGTCCAGGTCTTTTCAAAAGTGGGGTGACCATCATGAATTTTGAAACCATCTTTGACAACAGTCTTGATCATCTCGTCGTCTTTGAGGTTCGTGAATTCCATTTTTTCGCCACTCCATTCCAGTTCCTTGTTCAGGCTCTGCAGACGAACAGCCAAAACGCCCATGACAACCATTTCGTTGAATGGTCCGGCTTCGCTGAAGTCAGATGCAGTTTTGACGCGGTTTTCCGGACTTTCCTTACATGCGCGCACCCAATCCATTTCATGGCTGGTTTCTACGCGGCGACGGAATTTAGGAGCCTGGGGAACACGGCCTGACAGCAACCAGGGGTCCTTCCCATAGCAACCACAAATCAGGGTGTCCTTTGAACCATGGAAAGCAACGTAACCACCCGAGTCATTGGGTTCTTTGCCGGCTGGCCATCCTTTCGGAAGCATTGGCTTAATGCCGCCGTCATACCAGTAAACATCGACTTCAGGTAATTTGATCTTCATTTTTTTCTGCGGTTTCCTTTCAGGGAAGGTCAGGCGAACACTCTGGGCAGTCGGAGCGCAATCGTTCAGCAAGAGTGTTGAATTTCCCTGAACTTTTGTTGGGTAGCCTAATTCCAGTCCGGTAAATACAGGATGCAGAATGTGGCAGGCCATATCACCAAGGGCTCCTGTTCCAAAAGGCCACCAGCCACGCCAGTTCCAGGGATGATAAATTTCATTGTACGGACGCATTTTGGCAGGTCCGATAAATAAATCCCAATCCAGGGTCTCCGGTACCCATTGGCCATTTTCCGGCGTATTTAATCCCTGAGGCCAGATCGGACGGTCAGTAAAAGCTTCGACCTTGGTAATTTCACCAATCTCTCCGTTTGAAATCCATTCGATTGTCTGATTCACACCTTCGCCCGATGATCCCTGATTACCCATCTGGGTAGCCAGTTTGTATTTATCGGCCAGTTTGGTCAAAAGCCTGGATTCATATACGGAATGCGTCAAGGGTTTTTGAACGTAAACATGTTTTCCCATTGTCATCGCGTGAGCGGCAGTAATGGCATGGGTATGGTCGGCTGTTGCAATCACAACGGCATCGAAATCCTTGCCCATTTCATCATACATCTTACGCCAGTCCTTGTATTTTTTTGCTTTTGGGAAATACTCGAAAACACGGGCTGCATACTTCCAGTCCACATCACACAGACCAATAATGTTTTCAGATTCCAGATTCTTCAGGTTAGCAAATCCCATACCGCCGATGCCAACACCTACAATGTTCAGTTTATCACTGGGCGCTTTATGCCCGAGACCAGCGATCACGCTGCTTGGAAGAATGGTAATTCCCGCGGCAACCGCAGTTGTAGTTCCCAGAAAGGACCTTCTGGAAAACTTGTTTGCCTTATTCGACATTTGTTCCATAGTTTTAAAAAAAAATTAATTTGATTTAGGTATTCCTGATTTATTAAATCATTGTTTGACGTCAGAAAAAACATTTAAAGATATAACTATCCCTGTGATTGACAAAACTGTTTTTCATCATAAATGGTTTTTTTTGCCTTCAGGTCAGTTTGACACGGGGAGGATGAGTCGGGAATTCTCTCTTCAAAAAGGCTTTGTATAGGTTTTGTCTATCTGAGTATAAAGAAAATCAATTTGAAAAAATTGAACATCCCGCCTTCTTTTTTGTCTTAGACGATGAAAGAAAAAACCTTAAATGAATTAAATAATTATAAAATTAAATTTTACAAGATGAAGACGATTGGAGATAAATTTCCCGATTTTAAAAAAACAGCAGTTGTTTCACTGGAGAGAGGAAAAGAGTTTGATACGGTTAGCAATGAAACAATCAAGAATAAATGGAATGTAATTTTCTGGTGGCCAAAGGACTTCACTTTTGTGTGTCCGACAGAGATTACCAGTTTTAATAATCATTATGAGGAATTTGACCGGTTGGATGCGCAACTTCTCGGGGCTTCGACCGACTCGGAGTATGTTCATCTGGCGTGGAGGAACACCCATGCGGGTTTAAAGAACCTGAAATTTCCCATGATCGCCGATACGTCGAAATCACTGGCTGAAGAGCTGGGTATTCTTCAGGCTGAGGAGAAAATTGCTTACCGGGCTACGTTTATTGTTGATCCGGAAGGGACGATCCGGTGGGTTAGTGTCAATGATCTGGAAGTTGGCCGGAACGTGGAGGAGGTCGTGCGTGTTCTTGGAGCGCTGAAAACGGGTGAATTAACACCCTGCGACTGGGTTCCGGGAATGGCGACACTTTAATTTATAAAAAAAAGGAGCGATGAGGCTCCCTTTTTTGCTTTTTTTTCTGCAGGATTACGCTCTTCTATTCCGGTAATGACCGAAACAAAAAAGGGCCCGAAGGCCCCTCTGAAATGGTGATCCGTATTTAAGAGCTGTTAAAAATCTCCGTTCCCGCCAAAATCCATCTCATTTGTACCTTCTCTTGATTCTGAACGCTCACTCTTGTAGTTGTTAAGCTTGTAGCTCAAGGTCAGTGTCAGGATCCGGGGTTCCCGTTCAAATTTATAGGTAGATTTAAAGTTGGGTCCGATGGTTGTGCCTTCGTTTTTCCCGGTACCAAAAATATCCATCAGGCTAACGGTAGCGGTCAGTTTCTTTTGCATCAGGTCCTGCCGGTATGAAATGTTGGTGAAAAACATTCCTTTCCGGTCTCCCTGTGCTGAAATTGTTGCTCCCCTGTACATGCCCATGAACTGCAGGCGGCTGTCGGGTGAAAATTTGACGATTGTATTCATTCGTCCGTCAATATTGGTGCTTTCCCGTTCAATCAATTCGCCTTCCGATTCATCTTTAATGCGGTAATTGTAAAGGGAAACGCTGCTATTGATCTGCAACCATTTTGTCGGACTAAAATCGCCCATTAATTCGGATCCAAGTGAATAGTCGTTATTCAGGTTAATCGTTGACTCATATAAAATACCATCATCGCGCAATTCGCTTATATGGGTAATTAAGCCATTGGTAATCCGGTAAAAGCCTTCCAGTGAGACAAAGGAAGCGCCGAACCGTTTTAGGAGACCCAATTCATAGGAGTCGGTATACTCCGGTTTCAGATCCGGATTTCCTGACCGGATGGTATATTGATCCATGTATTGCGGAAATGGATCTAGGTCCCGGCCGCCCGGACGGTTGATCCTCCGGCTGTAACTGGTCATCAACTGATAGCTGGCAGGCAGTTCCAGGGATAAATGAGCTGTAGGAAATAAATCGAACCGGTCCAGTTTGAACGTTTGGTTTGTTCGGGGCAGGGCGGTCTGACGTTTGGTATATTCTCCCCTCATTCCGAGCATGTACTGAACAGGGCCCAATTTACTGGAGACGGTGGCGTAGGCAGAATGGATATCGCGCTCAAAATCCTGATAGTTGCTGAACTCTTCGTCTTTCTCCCAGTTCTCAGTCGAATTGTTATACCGTTCCATCAGATAATCTTCTGTTGAGCGGTCGATCCGGCTTTGAAAACCTGCTTCTAGTTTGCCTGAAGTTCCCAATGGCCTGGTATAATCAGCCTGAAGCCGGAGTTCGTTATCCGCTTCATCTTCTTTCGTGCGGATTTGCATATTATCGGCATCGTCAATGAGCTCATAATCGGAATCGGCCAGGTATTCGTTTTCTTCGTCCGTATCATCTCCTGTCCGGTGAGAGTAATAAAAGAGTGCTTCCAGTTTGTGCGTTCCTTCCTTGTTAAACAGGCGTTGAAGATTGATGCTTCCGTTCACATAATCGCCCGCCCGTTCAGACGGATCGCGTTCAACAGAATACCGGTCAGTTAATGCAGGAATTGTATACTGATGGATGTTGGCGTGCCCGCCCCCTGCAAAGCTGTAGTGTCCGTAGTTGCCGATTAAACCAAGGGTGGTCCTTTTGGAAAGATAAAAATCAGCTCCTGTTTTTAATTCATAGCCGCTCCGGGAAAAACCTCTTTTACCGTCTTTAATCAGGTACTCTGTCGTATCTTCACCGTACGTTTCCCTGGATGAAAAGTTTTTTCCTGTAAAGTTTCGGTCGCTGATGTCGAATCCAAATGTCAGATTGACCTTTTCCGTTTTTTTATTGAAGGTTGCGTCCAACTGTTGTTTATCGTTGGTCCCGATCATGGCATTGATAATCCCGTTGATGCCGGTTTGCGCGTTTTTCTTCATGACTACATTAATGATCCCGGCCATGCCGTCAGGATCGTATCTGGCTGACGGATTGGTAATGATTTCAATGTTCTCGATGGCGGAAGCCGGAATCTGCTGAAGCGCATCACTGCCCGTCAGTACGCTTGGGCGTCCGTCGATCAGCACGGTGAAGCTGGAAGATCCCCGCAACGAAACATTTCCTTCAATGTCGACCTGGACGGAAGGAGCATTTTCAAGCGCATCGACTGCTGTTCCTCCTGCTGCATGAATATCCTGCGATATATTGATCACTTTTTTATCCACTTTATACTCCACCCGCGGTTTTTGAGCAACTACTTCCACTTCATTGATCTTCTCAGATGCAGGCTCAAGCCTGATAATTCCCAGGTCAACCTGCTTGCCGGCGGGCGTGACTTGTACATTATTAATACGGGTTTTGTTGAATCCAATAAAATTTGCCTCTACGTAAAAACGACCGGGATCCAGATTTCCGATACGGAACATGCCCTGTGCATCCGTAATTCCTCCTGTTACCAATGTGGAATCATTACTGTTATATACTGAAACGTTTGCATATTCCATTGCGGTGTTCGATTCTTTTTCAACCACTTTCCCTTTGATCACAAACTTTACCGGCGCATTTCCCGGGGCCTCACCCTGCGCACCGATTGGTTGCGCCATTGCTGTAATGCCGGCAAAAAATAGTGCCACTACAAATAACATTCGCATTCTCATAAATCTAATTCTGTTTGTTGTATGACATGGAAACGGGCAAGTAGTTTAAAGAAATCGAAAAAAAACTTGTTAATAATTGTAAACAGATGATATTTTCGTTTTATGAAACGAACATGGTGCTTCACAGGTTCCGAAGGCGGGGATGCTAGCTTATCCGGGAATAAAACTTCTGTTTTCTGCAAAAGTCTTTTAACAAAAAAAAATTAATTTGTTTATCTTTGGCTTTAATATTACGTCCGATTTTTATCAACTTAAATCTATAAAAACAAATTAAAGATGAAAAAGGTAAATGATTTATTGAAGACAGCTCTTATTTTGGCTGTTGTTTTATCTCCGTTGATTTTTACTTCCTGCGCCGGCGGTCAGAAGAAAGCAGAAGACGCGACCCCAAAGAAAGACATTGGAATTCAGTTGTATTCGGTCAGAGATGATATGAATGCTAATCCCGATTCTGCAATTGCGAAACTGGGTCAGATCGGTTATACCTATGCTGAAGCCGCAGGTTATAACGACGGTAAGTTTTACGGCATGGAGCCGGAGGCATTCAAAGCGCTGTTGGAGAAGAATGGCATGACGATGAAAGGCTCACATGCCGGAATGAATTTGCCTAAGGAGGGTGAATGGGATCAGGCGATGCAATGGTGGGACGCCTGTATTGCAGCACACAAGGCTGCCGGTGCTGAATGGATCGTTAAGCCGTCAATGGGCGGAGAAGCCTACCGCAGCCTGGATACGTTGAAAATGTACTGCGATTATTACAATGCAATTGGCGAAAAATGCAATGCAGCCGGTATCCGTTTTGGCTATCACAATCATGCACATGAATTTGACACGGTTCTTGACAGCCAGATCGTCTACAATTTCATGCTTGAAAATACGGATCCTGCGAAAGTGATGTTTGAACTGGATTTATACTGGATTATGAAGGGTGGTAAAAATGCGGTTGATTATTTCAATCAATATCCCGGACGGTTTGAACTTTATCATGTAAAAGACGAAAAAGAGCTGGGAGCCAGTGGCACCATGGATTTCAAACCTGCATTCGATATGGCTGAAAAAGCGGGTATGAAACATTACGTTGTTGAGGTGGAACGTTACGATTTTGAACCCATCGTGAGCGTTCAAAAGAGTTTTGAATTCCTGAACAACGCGGAATACACCAAATAAAAGCGGTAAAGCAGATTAATTGCCCCGGCCGGTTTAGTCTTCCCAAATGGAAATTAAAACCAGCCGGGGCAATTTTTTATGCCTTTTTTGTTCCGAAAGCCGGATCTATTTTCAGAAAGCCTGCTATGGCAAATCCAGGGACGGTACAGAGCATAACCCAGAGGAAAAAATTTTGGTATCCCAGCGTTTCCTGCATCCATCCGCTGATCATTCCCGGCAACATCATGCCCAGGGCCATAAAGCCGGTGCAGAGCGCGTAATGAGCTGTTTTATGCTCTCCCTGTGACAAGTAGATCATAAACAGCATGTAGAGCGTAAACCCGAATCCGTAGCCGAACTGCTCGATGACAACCGAAGCTGTGATCAGCGTCAGGTCCTGGGGTTGTACAAAAGCAAGATAGACATAAACCAGGTTCGGCAGGTTCATCGCCATGACCATCGGCCACAACCATCGTTTTATGCCATGGGCTGAAACGGCTATGCCGCCAAGAATGCCGCCGGCCGTCAGGGCAATGATCCCTGCTGTACCGTATACAAAGCCAATGTTAGCTGTTGAAAGTCCCAGGCCTCCCTGCATCTGATCATCCAGCATAAACGGGGAAGCTAATTTTACCAGTTGCGCTTCTCCCAGCCTGAAGACCAGCAAAAAGATCAGGCCGGTAAAGATGCCCTTTTTTTGGAAAAAGGAGATAAAGGTTTCAGCAAAGTCGGCCAGGATTTCTTTTGTTGTTTTATTTCCCCTGTTTTTATCTGGAACCGGATAGGGGAGGATCAGCATGTGCCACAGAAAAAAAGCCAGGAAAAGTGCGGCAAGAATAAAGAAGGTGATACTCCATGCCCACGATATGGTGTTGGAGGATTCTTCCAGGTAACCGGCCAGGATGACCAGGGGGCCTTGTCCGGCCAACATGGCAAAGCGGTAAAAGGTATTGCGGATCCCAACAAAGAAAGCCTGCTTTTGCTCCGACAGCCCAAGCATGTAAAAGCCATCGGCAGCAATATCGTGTGTCGCCGAGCTGAAAGCCATCAGCCAGAGAAAGGCGAGACTATACTGTACAAAATTACCGGCCGGGATCGTGAACGCCACTCCGGCCAGTCCGCCGCCTACCAGTAACTGCATGCTGATGATCCAGAAGCGTTTGGTTCGCAGGTTATCAACCAACGGACTCCAAAAGGGTTTGATCACCCAGGGCAAATACAGCCAGCTTGTATACAAGGCAATGTCGGTATTGGACAACCCGAGGCGTTTGTACATAATGACCGAAACAGTCATGACAACCACGTACGGAAGCCCTTCTGCAAAATAAAGCGACGGGATCCAGGCCCATGCATTGCGTGTGGTAACTTTCTTCATTTGGGTTTAATATAGGTTGATACTCAGGCGAAAACCTTTTTGTTCATACCTCCATCCTTGAAATCCAAGGGTGAATTCAAGATCGAACATAAGAAAAAGATCTTCCAATCCATAGTTTAATTCCAGATAATTTGCTATTGACTCTGTTTTCAGATATCCTATTCTCAGTTTTTCCCGGATCAGTGTGCCTTTAATCCAGGGAAGCCTTTTTATCAGTAATTGATCAGTATCATAAGCGATATGTCCTTCAATATACTGTTCCGTGCTGTATAATGAATAGTAATCGGCCAGATAAAAGCCTTTGTCAGGATTTGACAAGCTTACATACTGATTGTTTGTATTGAAGAATTTGTAGTCGGCAGCATAAAGGGTCTTGTTATTCAGGAATTTTCCTGCTTCGATCGTATAATTCAGGTAATCTCCGAATCCGGCATTCATTTGCTGCCGGATGTTCAGGCTTAGGAAGTCAAAGTTGACATCACTGTCAAATAACCGATCAGTTCCTTTTTCATAAAGAAGCCTGAATGTTGGGAATTTGCTGGATGCCGGCTGTTTTAGATTGTTCCTGATGCGGTAATGTTGTCGCGGGGTAAAGCTGAGTTCAATTTTTCCGGTAGCTGCATTGCTTTTATCCAGTTGCCAGGCTTCCAATCCGGGTACAGGAGGAACATTGGCTGTATAAGACCGGTTCTTTAAATCGATGAACGTATAATGTGAGTGGTTGATTACCGGGAAACGGCCGGAAAAGCCAACACCTGCCGAGACTGAAAGCCCATTCATGATGTCTGTTCCCCAACCTGCCTGTATAAATCGTCGCTCGTAAAACTTTTGAAAATTATCTTTGAAAAAGCCGGCATATATCGCATACTCCATGGGCTTTATCTTTTCTTCTTTTTTAAAGTCTTCCAGCTTCCGTCCCCCCGATAGACTGACCCAGCTCCTGCTTATTCCCTTGTAGCGATAGTACATTGAAAGATCTCCATAAAGTGTTTTTCTGCTCCAGGCATAAGTAGACAATGCAAAGGCGCTGAATTGCCTGCCTGTCGTGTCGGTCAGGTTGTATTGAAAAGGCAATCCATACGTGAATCCGTCAACCGTATTAAAAGACAGGCCTGGCGGGTAGAAGAGTCCCGGAATGGAAAAATTTGAGCGGAACCGGAGACTGTCCTGGCCGTAACGATAGTTGCGGCCTGTCAGGATATCAGCAATTTTGAATTTCATCCGTACATCGCGGATGGAATCCTTGTAGGCAGGTGTACGGTGCAGGCTTACCACCGAATCTTTTTTCGCAAATTCTTTTTTTTCCGTGCTTGTGAGCGGAACAGGCCTGACCTGCTGCCAGTACGCTGAATCGTTTTTAACGACATTTTTACCGCGTTTAACCCGTTCCGGAAGTTCGAGGGGCCCGGGAGGTAACGTCCGTTCGGTTTCCTTACTCATCAACCTTTCCAGTTTATACATTTCGCTTGTTGATAAGTCTTCTTTCTCAAGCAATGAGGCAATTTTTTTCTGATTTTTTGATGGAACCGCCCTTTCTTCTTTTGCCGGAGCTTTTATCCGGGAAAGGGAATCAATCATTGCCGCTTCTTCCTTTTCTTTTTCACTTTGGATCGACAGGAAAGCATGATCAAGCAGATCGTTCAACCTGATTTTATATTCGGAGAATGAAGCGACGTAAAAATATTTCATGCCGAATCCAAATCCACTCAAATCCATTTCAAAATTCAGGCTGACAGGCATCCATGCATTTGTGCCGACCGGTGCATATAACTGACGCATCGATACATCCATAAAGGGCATGGCGAATCGGAGATCGGCTGAATGAATATTCCAGAAGTTGTCAACGATATTGATGAAACCTTCGAAAGTTCCCTGTTGACCTTTCGTTTTGGGGGAAACCTTGATTTTATTGATGAGCCTGCCCTGATCTTCAAATACTCCTTCCAGTTTAAATTCGTAGGTTTTAAGAGCATTCCGGCTCACCGGCGACACAATTCCGTATTCCGAAACATTATACAGGCTGGTTGTGACCATCACCATGGGGTCGGTGTTTTGGTTATCACCCGACGATCGCATGGCTATTACCTGCTGATTCAGCTTGTCAGGCAGTTCGAAATGAATCCGGTTCAGCGATTCCATCACGTAGGGTTTGTCTTCCTCGATCCCTTCTTTTTTCATTTTCTTTTTAAACAGGCGGGGAATTTTATAGATCATTCCATTCCCTTTAAGATAGAGTTTGCAATCGTATTCGGCTACCTGTTTGTCGTAATAAGGTCCCATGGCTATTGCATGCCGCATAATGTAATAAGCCGGATCTTCGCCCGACGCCAGCACTTTGATCTCTTTGATCCGGTAGCTTTGAGATTCCAGCATGACGGTGACTTCCTTCATATTTTGTCCGATCTGATAATGCGCGGTAACCGTTTTATAGCCGATATACTGAAAAATTACATCCCAATCTCCCTGTGGTAATTTCAGTTCAAACCGGCCTTCAATATTTGAAGTGGTTCCTGTCTTTAGGGCAGGCACGTATATGTTGGCGTAGGCAACCGGATGATTACCGTCGGTAATCACGCCTGTGATGCCTTGTCCGTTTAAAACCGGGGAAACGATCAGTAATAAAAGAAAGGGCAGGAGCGGTTTCATGGCAGTTGATTCTTATGGAATATGACAGCAATTAGTTCACCGTGCTTTTAATTAGTTTGAAAGACATAAAAATCAGTTCTATTCAGAATAAATCTTTTTTAAAATTGCGTTTTTGAAATAATGGAATAGTATTTCCTGATAGCTGTAACCTTGTTCTCCCATTACCGCAGCGCCGATCTGGCATAATCCGGCTCCATGTCCCCATCCTGCTCCGGTCAAAACCAGTTTTTGGGGGATCCCGTTCTGTACTTCCAGATGATCGGTTACAAATGCCGAGCTGTATAAATGGGAGTGGGATAGCGTCCTTCTGATCTCCAGCTCTTTTCCTAAAGTCAGGGTTCTTTTTGTTCCTGTAATCTTCAGCCTGATCAGGCGGGCCGAATAGCCGCGTTCAATGGGTTGCAGACTGATGATCGCTCCGAAGTCGATCCCGGTCTTTCTGAATATTAATTCTGAAAGTTCGCGTTGCGTATAAGCGACCTGCCAGCGGTAAAAATCGGAAGTAGCCTGGTCAAAGTCAGGCAGTACCTGTGACAGGACTTTTTTATCGTTGGTATTGCAAAAGGCGGGGGGACTGGATCGGATCCATTTTTCGGCTTCTGCTTCGATTCGCAGGTCAGGCAGGTTTATGTCCGATTGGGCATCCCGAACGCTGACCAGGTAACTGTGTGGTTGAGGTTCCCAGACATGCTCGAAGTTTTCAGAGATTCCTCCGCAGCATTTGGAGAAGCGGGCATCACAGATCTCGTCATCGCCGTAAAGCACTTCGCCGAAGGTGTCGTTAACGGCGTCGTTCGCTTTTGTGCTGATAATCTTCGTGATCCCCTGGTAACGCTGGCAATGGTCGTCGGCGCAAACATCGAAAAGGGTGTGATCTTCGCGATCGTACCAGCGGATCAGTTCACCGGGTTGTTGCTGTGTTTGCCTGTTTTGAATTTGCGGACGCCTGCTCCGTTCAATCTGCGCCAGCAACCAGCTTCGCGAAATCACCGCGTGCGCTTTTAATAACGCTGTTGAACTGGTGGCGCTCATTTCGGAGGAGATCACCGAACGAAGGTAATCTTCAAGCGGAACAAGGTTGACGGCACGTACTTTTCCTTCCTCCACAATCAGTTTCAGATCGCCGCTAAAGTGCTGTTCCTCCTGTTGCTCCCAATGAAAGCCAATACCAATGGTCACATTCTTTAATGTAAAGGAGTTTGTTTTTGCAGCAGATTTGAAATTAAAAAACGGTGCGGTTTTTTTTATCCCATTTTCGTTGGTCAGGATAATTTCTGTTCCTTGCAGGGCGGCATGAAATGTTTGCCGGTTCGTGCTTTCTCCGGAGCCGAAATCGCCGTGAAGGGCGAAGCTGATTTCGGGGGCCGCCATGATGCCTACCTGGATAAGGGGCTGCTGGTTCATAAGCAATTCTTTATTTTTTTCTTAATCAGTTCAAAATCGGTATCATTAATCGTAACCTGGTTGTAAATACTGATCAGGTCATCTTTTGAAAGCCTGTCGTAATCTTCTTTTCGTGGAAGGACCGATAGTCCCCCCAATTCGACCGAAGCAGGACTCATCAGAATTTTCCGGTCGTCTTTCTCTTCAAACTGCCAGGGCCGCTGCTTGTCGCGCGGAAAAATGATGATTGTCCACCTCCCGTTATGATATGCAGACAGGATGTTCATCATGGGCTCATCCTCCTGCCCGCGTTCTTCAAGGATTCTCAGGATTTGCGCAAAACGACGGGTCAGTTCCTGTTCGGAAGCGGATGAAAGGAAAATGAATTTTCGCAGGTATTCTTTACCAACCGACCGGATCGTGATCTGTTTATCCTGAATGAGCAGGTCGCCGTACAGGGTCAGTATTTTTTCGATCTCCAGCTCCACTGGCATTATGGCCGCTGTGCCTGCCTGAAAATGGAAATGATCGGGGGCCGAAGCCCCGCATTTGGGGCCGTTGTAAAAGACCGTGAAGTCAGGTAGTTGCCGGCTTAGCTGCAACATGTCCGGAAAGTAAGGTTCAATGTTCTGAGGCAGATGTTCGTTCAGCGGGATGGTCAGATGTTCTGAAAAGATCGGGTACGGATTAACCAGGATCGTATATTTCCCGCCAAAGTCAATCCCTTGTTGTTCCTTGGGCCGGTTACGCTCACATAAAAAGCAGGCCCGGTTTCGAATCGATTCTTCATCTGTTTTTGCTGCTGAAGAGCGGATCCTTTCCGGATTAAATTGGGCAATAATCTGAAAATCACCAAATGAGTAATTTTTTGAGTCGATTTTTTCCAGCCCGGCATAATTTTGCTGCAACAGTGGCCACGCCGTTTTTTGCTGCCGGATCAGTGATCTGACTTTTTCGGAAAGGTTCCCGGATGGCTGATATGATGGAGAAATTGTCAAATTGTCAAATTGTCAAATTGTAAAAATAGTAGCGAGTCGTGAATAGCGAGTCGTGAGTATGAAGTTCTCACTGCCCGCTACTCGCTACTCACGACTAACTACTTCCTCATTCCGCCTGATCCTTGCTTTGAGTTCGATGGTTCGCAGCCAGTCCTTATAGGCATCATGTGCGTTCATTTTTTGAACGTCGAGCGAAGCGTCCGAATTGTCTTCCCAGCGCCGGCAAAGGTAAATGGCTTCATAGATACGTCCTATTTTCCAGGTACGGGATATGGCCAGTCCAACGGCATAATCTTCTCCATAACTGGTGTTCGGAAGCCGGATCTCCCTCAGTACCGGAGTGCAAAAAGCTCTGGGGGCACCGAGGCCGTTGATCCGCAAGGCATTGTTCGGACCATTGTGAGGAGTCCATTCCTTATGATCGATCAGGCCGGGAGGAATGGGGTTCAGATTGAAATCGCACATCTGATAAGAGCCGATCACCATGGCACATTTTTCCTGGTAAAACTTATCGACGATTTTTTGCAGGGTATGCTGATCGGTGTAAAGATCGTCGCTGTCGAGCTGGATGGCGAAGCGGCCGCATTGCTCATGGAAAAGAGCTTCATTCCAGCAGCCCCCGATACCGAGGTCGTTCCGTTCAGGCTGCAGGTGGATCAGCCGTGAATCATGATATTGCTGCAAAAGACCGGTTGTGCCATCCGTGGAATGATTGTCGACAACGATCAGGTTGAATGAAAAACGAGTTTCCTGCTTCAGTACAGAATCGATCGCGTCACGAATCGTTTTCACGCGATTTCGGACAGGGATCACGACGGTGGCTTCAACCGGGAACGAGCCGGAAAATTCCACTTCCCTGAAATCAGGATCCAAAAATGCACCCACTTTTTTGAGGTGGTCCGTGCAGGCCGCTTCCATCTCAGTTTGTTTTTCACGGGCTGAACTGCTCACGTAGTCAAATAGTTTTTCACCGGACAGGCGGACATCCGTTTCCTTCATTGTGAAAAGGAATTCCGGGATCCGGATTAGATTACCCATTCGCGATGCCAGTAACCTGAGCGCGTAAAATCCGGCATGATCCCACTTTTGTGTCAGTTCTTGCCTCCAGGCAGTCAGGACATCTTTCCGGAACAACTGAACCGGTCCGAAATTAAAATCGTCACGCAGACTGCCCTCCTGGTAATCCGTTACCGGGTGATTCAGGTGTTTCCCTTCCTTAATTTCGCAGTAATCACTGTATACCATACTTGCACCGGTGTCGGCTGCAACACCTCCCAACCTTTCAAGAGCAAATGGTCCCGGGTCGAGCATCGTGTTACGTAAGGCGATCAGCGCGAAATCACCCTCAAGGTTGGTGGCGATCTGATCCATACTTTCTGTCGAAAATGGTTTGGTGTTCACCAGGGTTTTTGCATATTGGAAGTCGGCCTGAACCGGACTAATCACAAACAAGGAGCCTGAAAGCTTTGACTGGCGCAATTGCAAAATGGTTTGCTGCGTTTCCTCCTGCCCGCTCCAGGCAATAAAACAATCGATTTTCATGCGTTTATTTTTTCAATTTATTTAGTCGCAGTGATCGGTAATGAACTGTTAACTGAGACGGCTACTGCAAACCTATTTCTCCTACTCACGACTTCCTTTACCACTTCATTTTCACAGGCTTCGATATTTTGCTTTCGTTGTTAAGCCGGTCAAGAGCTGAAACCCGGAACAGGTATCGTTCTTCTTCCCCATCACTTTTTTTCAGTTTGATCTTGGTGCCCTGTGTAATCAGGAGGATCGAGCGCGGATCGTTTGGATCGAAAGTCTCACCCTCCTTATTTTTATAAACGATAAAGCGGACCGGGCGATCCAGTTCATTTTTTGTTTTATCGGCTTTCCATCGTATTTCCATACCTCTTTTTCTTACTCTGCCTGGTTTGTCCGGGGCTTTGCTGTCAATCCATTTCATAGGAGGAACAATGGCCGGATAACGATACAGTTTTTGCTGGAGGCTATCCTGAAAACCCATCAGGTCGCGTTGAAGATGCTTTGCGCTGTAAAAAGCGCTTCCTTTAATTCCTTCAATTTGTCGCATAACCCTGATTTGCCGGGTTAACTGATCAGCCTGCCTCCATTCCGGAACAGTCGAGTTTCGTTCGGCTTTATAGAGTGCCTGGCCAATGTACAAATCCCGGTTGAAACGGTTTTGGCTCCACCAGTGGCAAAGCAGCTCAAAATTAACGGACGGGTGGCCTATTTGCCAGTATAGCTGGGGAAGTACGTAATCGATCCAGTCGTTCTGCTGCCACTTCAATATATCAGCGTATAAATGATCATAATTTGTTGTGCCGGCCATCGTGAGCGAGCCCCTTCGGTCATCGGACATATTGCGCCATACGCCGAAAGGGCTGATGCCAAATTTTACCCAGGGCTTGGTTGCTTTGATAGCCTGTGCCAGAAGATAAATGGTTTCATCCACGTTGTTGCGGCGCCAGTCCGCGAGCTCTTCGGGTTTGAACTTACCCGGATATTGATAATATGTTTGCAGGTCGGGGAAAGGGATTCCGCTTATCGGATAAGGATAGAAATAGTCGTCAAAATGAATGGCATCTACATCATAACGACTCACTACGTCCTTTACAACTTCAACGATGAATGCCCTGGTTTCGGGAAGTCCGGGATTGAAATACAACTTGTCACCGTAACTGATAATCCAATCAGGATGCTGAAAAGCGATATGACCGGAGGCTAAAGGTTCGTTGGTATGCTGAGCAACCCGGTAAGGGTTGCACCACAGGTGAAACTCCATGTTCCGTTTATGGCATTCTTCAATCCAAAATGCCAGCGGATCATATCCCGGATCTTTACCTTGTGTGCCGGTCAGGTATCGCGACCAGGGTTCAAGACCGGACCGATAGAAAGCATCCCCGGCAGGGCGTCCCTGAAAGATGACGGCATTAATCCCGTTCTGCTGCAGCATATTGAGCATATTGATCGCTTCCTGTTTCTGCTGGGTTATTCCCAAACCTGGTCGGGAAGGCCAGTCAATGTTGTTTACTGTTGCCACCCAGGCAGCACGGAATTCGTATTTGGGTGAGGTCGCATACGAACAAAACGTGAGCAGAACAAATAAAAACAGGGTCAAAAATTTCGGGTACATAGTCAGATTTTTATAAAGGTCTTTTTGCGATACAAAATAAAGCCAATTAACCAAAACAAGACAACAAAATGAAGCGCAAAAAATAAAGATCCGTTCATTTCTCCTGCCCAAGGCACTAAAAGGTTTTGATAAATAAATGCTTTCAGTGAAACATGTTCTCCGGCCGGGCCTGGTATTTGGATCAAACCAAGCAGGTCTGCCCAAATTCCGGCAAGTATAAATATAAACAAGGGGTTCATCCCATAAACAAGCAACGGGTGTGCCCATTTTTGTTTTCCTCTGATATCGATGATCCAGATGAGAATGGACAGCAGGATGCTTGCCAGGCCACAGCTATAAAGCACATAGGAACTTGACCAGATCGGTTTGTTGATCGGTAAGGGCCATAACAGGGCAAGGATTACGCCAAAAAACCCCCATCCGGCTAACTGATAAACGGCCTTCAGCTTGTCCTGTTGCAGGTCAATCAGCCGTCCTGCAAAAAAACCAAATAATACATTCACAATAGACGGGATTGTGCTAAGCAGACCTTCAGGATCGAATGGGATCCCGTAACCTTGATACAGATGGTCTTTCCCTAAAACGAACAGGTCGGCTTGTCTGACCACATTCCCTTCCAGTGAAAGTGGTTCCTCTCCGCCAAACAGGAGAAGAACTCCCCAGTACCCGAACAACAGGGTCCAGGCAATCATCTGATTCCACCGGAGCGGTGTAAGCAGGACAATGAACGCAGCCAGTCCGTAAGCCAGTGCAATACGCTGAAGAACGCCCATAATCCGAAGGGAATCCGGATCAAAGTTTTTAAAAGGAAAAGCATTCAGGAAAAGCCCCAGTGCAAATATCAGGACCGTTCTCCTGATAATCTTTCCGGTTAACGCCTGGTTGAGCCGGTGATCCTGCTTTTTGAATGAGTACCACATGGCCGTCCCCATGATAAACATAAAAAAAGGAAAGACCAGGTCGGTGGGTGTACAGCCATCCCACGGTGCATGGCGCAGGGGAGCATAAACGTGGCCCCAGCTTCCGGGGTTATTCACAATGATCATCCGGTCAGGTTGTTTGATCATACCGGCTTACTTGGTTGTCAGGGATAATAACGGACAAAAGCTTCCATGGCCTCATATTCCGCCATTCCCAGTTGGTTGTAAAGGATGGCCGTTGCGTGGTTCCGGTCTTCGGCACGTTGCCAGAATTCTCTTGAATCATCGCCCATGAACATGGCACCTTCCTTTTGAGACTGGTGCCTGAAAATGGCTTCCCTTTTTTTATAAAGCTCATCAGGACTGATCGGAACAGCCATTTCGATCTCGTCAATGTCCCATTCGTGCCATGCTCCTCGATAAAGCCATAACCAGCAATCGTTCATCCAATCGTCATCTTTTATTTCCTCCATGGCATACAGGATGGCGTCCAGGCAAACCCGGTGGGTCCCGTGCGGGTCAGACAGGTCACCCGCGGCAAAGATCTGGTGGGGCCTGATATCCCGGAGGAAATTTTTAACGATATCAATATCCGTTATCCCCAAGGGCTTTTTTTGGACTTCACCTGTTTCGTAAAAAGGCAGATCCAGAAAATGGACATTCTTCCGGTTTACACCGGCATACCTGCAGGCGGCTCTGGCTTCCATTCGCCTGATCAGGCTTTTTATCTTCAATACATCAGGAATGTCTTTTTCTCCTTCGATCTTATTACTCAGAAATGAAGTTGTCTTTTCATATTGGGCTTTTTGCTTTTCATTATCCGGATCATAGTAGTTTGTATAGGAATTATGAAAGGAGATAAACCGGTTGGCGTATTCATCAGAAACAGCAATGTTGCCCGATACCTGGTAAGCCACATGAACCTCATGGCCCTGCTCTACCAGCCGGATCAGCGTACCTCCCATTGAAATGACATCATCATCCGGGTGAGGACTGAAAATGATCACCCGCTTCTTTCCGGGTGACTGCCGCTCAGGACGATAGGTGTCGTCTGCATTTGGTTTCCCGCCGGGCCAGCCTGTAATCGTATGCTGGAGATCGTTAAATACTTTGATATTAATAGCGTAAGCTGATCCTTTCTCAGAGATCAGCTCGCTCAGTCCATTGGTAATATAATCGTTGTTGGTCAACTTCAGAATGGATTTGCCTGTCTGCTGGCATAGCCATACCACCGCCTTGAGTACGATCTTGTCTGAATTCCAGTCGCAGGAATCGACCATCCAGGGTGTTTTTACCCGGGTGAGTTGCATGGCTGCACCCAGGTCCAAATAGATGGAGGCGTTTAAATGCAACTGGAGGTAACTGGCGGGCACCTGCTCTGAAACAGGACCTTCGATGGTTTTTTTCAGTATATCAGCTTTCGCCTCCCCAAAACCAAGTAAAATGACTTTCCTGGCTTTCATGATATTGTCAATTCCCATCGTGATTGCTCTGCCCGGGACCTTAATGATACCGCCAAATTTTTTGGCCGCATCCTGTTTGGTCGATGTGTCCAGTACAACCAGCCGGGTTTTGGAATTTAGCTGAGAACCCGGCTCATTGAACCCGACAACACCGTTTCTTCCAATTCCCAGGATCTGGATGTCAATTCCGCCCATTTCCTGAATTTTTTTGTCATAATCCCGGCAGAACTGGTAAACGTCGCCGATCGGCAGGTCCCCCCGGGGAATAAAAACATGTTCGGGTAAAATGTCAATATGGTTGAAGAAATGTTTTTGCATGTATGAATGATACGAATAAATGGAATCGGGCTCCATCGGATAATATTCATCCAGGTTGAAGGTGATTACATTTTTGAAACTTAATCCTTCTTGCCTGTGCATCCGGATCAGTTCGTGATAGATCCCGCTGGGCGTCGATCCGGTTGGAATGCCCAGTATGCAGAATCGTCCGTCACGTTGTTTTTCCCGGATCTCCATCGCAATTTCCCTTGCCGCCTGGGCACACGCCTCTTCCGATTCTTCATAAATGTCGGTCGGAATTTTCTCATATTTGGTCAGGACATCCTGATGAGCCAGGTTTTTAGGCTTGTGATACGACATCCTGCGAAACAGCGGATTGTTTGAAGTTAATTTTTTCGGTAAGTCCATTTCCCACAATCTTTAAAGTGACCAATAAATCAAAATTAAGCATTAAAATTTATTCTCCAAAAAATCTGTAATACATATTACAAATTCACCAATCAAATTGAAGTTCTTTTTGCGATCTAAAATACTAGCATCTTTCGACAATAGCAAACCGGGAAAGGTTTATTTGAGCAGGGTAATGAGCAGCGGGCTGCGTGCAACAGCCGCAGAAAATTTATTAAAAGTAAATAATACTTTAATTATTGCCGGCAGAACGACCCATTGTATTTGAAATTTTGATATATTTGTCCCAACGAAGTATTTGTGCGATAGTCTTCTTTATCGTACAAATATTTAAATCAGACTGCAACCCGGGATCGCATTCCGGCTAGCTCATGGTTTAATAGGTTTAGTTGGTTTAGGTTAGTTTTTCCGGGAAACCGGGACGGAAAAGGCAGTCAGAGGACTGCCTTTCCTTTTTAAAAAGGTAGCCGCCGGTGCTTTTTCTGCGGGCTTGCCGATTCAGCTTGCTGTTTGACTAATCTCTTTCAGGATTTCTTTAGCCGTGGCAACTGTTTCTACCGGATCGAAACGCAGGCTTAACTTGCCTTCTTTTTCCTTCATACGGCATTTCCCGGGATTTCCCTGGATGTAATGAAGCACTCTGGTGAAGGCGGGTGAATGGTAATACGGAGATTTCTGGTCTGAAATAAAATAACAGATCATTTTTTTATTTTTCATGATGATCCTCTCCATGCCCAAATCAATTGCAATCCATCGCAGGCGGACGATTTCCAGTAATTCTTTGGCTGAAAGGGGCAGGGGGCCAAAGCGGTCAATCAATCCCAATTCAAACTGATGAAGAGGTTCTTCCGTTGTCAGGCTGTCCAACTCGCGGTATAACAGCATTCGTTCCGAAATACTCTGAATGTAATGATCCGGAAAGAGCAGTTCCATGTCCGTTTCAATCTGGCAGTCGTGAACGAACTGAGTTTGCAGGAATTTCTTTGCCGATTCTTCCTTTTCATCTTTAAAGAGTTCCTGGTATTCTTCCTGCTTGAGTTCCTGGATGGCTTCATTGAGGATCCGGTGATAGGTTTCAAAGCCAATGTCAGCTATAAATCCGCTTTGTTCAGCTCCCAGCAAATTGCCCGCACCCCTGATATCGAGGTCTCTCATGGCAATATTAAATCCGCTGCCAAGATCTGAAAATTCTTCGATTGCCTGCAGTCTTCGCCGCGCTTCGGAATTAATTGTGGACAAAGGGGGTGAAATGAGGTAACAGAACGCTTTTTTGTTGGAACGTCCTACTCTTCCTCTGAGCTGATGAAGATCGCTTAATCCGAAATTTTCAGCATGATTGATGATGATTGTATTGGCATTGGGAATATCCAGCCCCGATTCGATAATGGTTGTTGCGATCAGCACGTCGTATTCACCACCGATAAAATCGAGCATGATTTTCTCGAGCTTGCTGCCTTCCATTTGCCCGTGAGCGACCATTGTTTTGGCTTTAGGTGCAATCTGTTTGATGGTATCCTGAACGGCATAAATATTTTGGACCCGGTTATGGATGAAGAAGACTTGCCCGTTGCGGGCCAGTTCATAGTTGATGGCTTCGCGGATGATCTCCTCATTGAATCCGTGCAGTTCGGTAATGATTGGATACCGGTTAGGCGGAGGGGTCTGGATGATCGACAGGTCCCGGGCGCCCATCAGTGAAAATTGGAGGGTCCGGGGTATCGGAGTGGCTGTAAGAGTCAGGGTATCGACATTTACTTTCAACTGTTTCAGTTTTTCTTTGACTGAAACGCCGAATTTTTGCTCTTCATCCACGATCAGTAATCCCAGATCTTTGAACTTTACATCTTTCCCGATCAACCGGTGTGTGCCGATCAGAATATCGATTTTACCTTCCTTCAGGTCATGCAGGGCATTTTTGATTTCAGCCGGTTGACGGAGACGGCTGATGTAGTTGATTGTAACCGGGAAGTCCTTTAACCGGTCTGAAAATGTCCGGTGGTGCTGGAGGGCAAGAATGGTTGTGGGAACCAGTACAGCAACCTGTTTGCCATCGGCAACAGCTTTGAATGCAGCCCGTATGGCTATTTCCGTTTTCCCAAAGCCAACGTCTCCGCAAATGAGCCGGTCCATGGGTATTTCCCGTTCCATGTCTTCCTTTACCGCTTGTGTGGCTTTCATCTGATCAGGAGTGTCTTCGAAGATAAAAGAGGCTTCAAGCTCTTTCTGAAGAAATGAGTCGGGGGAATAAGCATATCCGGTTTCCTTTTTACGCATGGCATACAAGGCGATGAGTTCCCGGGCAATATCTTTTACCTTGGTCTTGGTGCGCTCCTTTAGTTTTTGCCACGCTCCGCTGCCCAACTTGTTTATTTTCGGTTCAATGCCGTCTTTCCCTTTGTATTTGGTAATGCGGTGAAGCGAGTGGATGCTGACCAGAAGAACGTCATTATCGCGATAAACCAAACGGATGGCTTCCTGAAGCTTCCCGTTCAGTTCTGTTTTAACAAGTCCGGCAAATTTCCCGATGCCATGGTCAATATGGACCACATAATCGCCCGGGTGAAGGGTGTTCAGTTCCTTTAATGTAATACTCTCCTTTTGTTCCTTCCGGCTTTTTATTTTAAAACGGTGGTAGCGCTCAAAAATCTGATGATCTGTATAGCAGCAGAGTTTCAGCTCATGATCAATGAATCCCTCATGCAGGGTTAAATTGAGACCGGTGAACTGAACATCCAGCCCCTGGTCATCAAATATAGCCCGGAGGCGTTCTATTTGTTTTTCGTTCGAGGAGAGAATAAAATTCTGATAACCGATCCGGAAATTTTCCTGAAGATTTTCTGCAAGCAACTGAAAGTTTTTATTGAAAACAGGTTGAGGAGAAGTGTTAAAATGAAAACGTCTGGTGGAAGAAAAATAAGCTGACGAACCTGCCTCAATACAGCTAAACTTTCCTAAAGCGAAAAGAAAGTCTTCTCCGGTAATCACTTGTCTTGAAGGGTCCTTTCCGTATTCTTCAGATGCCGTGGTGAGCTGGCTCACATGGTCAATGAGCCCGGCAATTAACCTGACATCCTGTGCGACAATTATGCTGTTTTCAGGAATAAAATTCAGGAAATTTTCGCGTTTTTCATCATTTAACCCGCTCTGAATATTGGGGATGATCACAATCAAATCCATCTGAGCGATCGAAATCTGATCGGCAATGTCAAAGGTCCGGATGGTATCGATCTCATCTCCAAAAAAGTCGAGCCGGTAAGGATCTTCACCTGAGAATGAATAGACATCAACGATACTGCCACGGATGGAATACTGTCCGGGTTCCACCACGAAATCAACCCGTTCAAATCCATATTCAAACAAAACGTCATTTAGAAAATCGATGGAAAGTTTATCTTTTTTTCTGATCGGAAAGCTGTTTGAAGTGAGCGCTTCACCAGTGATTACCTTTTCAACGATCGCCTCCGGATAGGTTACAATGCTGACCGGTATTTTCTGCTGGAGCTGATTTAATACTTCTGTGCGGAGAATGATGTTTTCCTGTTCCGGCTGGTCGAACTGAACGGACCGTTTGTAGGAACCGGGGAAAAAGGAAACAAAAGAATTGGTTTGGAGATTGATCAAATCATCATAGAAATAGGCAGCATCCTCCCTGTTGCTTAGTATGTAAATAACTGGTTCTGACCTTCTTTCTGATAAATATGCTGCAAATAACGTACGGGAAGAGCCAAATAAACCCCTCAGGTGAATCTTTCCACCCGGAGTATTGGTCTCTTTTAAAACGGACTGGATCGTTCCGTTTTTTTCAAATAATCGCCGAAATTCTTTCAACTCCAAAACTTCAAAAATTAAGTGGCAAAGATAAGGATTTGTTTGATGATGCTGTTTTATATGGCCCGGCAATATTACCGGGAGTAACTTTCGTCCGTTATTTTTTATTTTTTTGCACGCTAATCCGGCTACGGAGAATTAAATGTGTGTAAATTTGTCAAAATGAAGAGTTCATTGGCCTTGGCAACGAGCTACACGTATTTTGTAAAATTTTACCGTCTAAATTTTCATCCCATGAAGCGAAATTCAATTTTCATTTTCATTTTCATTCTTTCTTTCGGTTCGTGTCAGCAACGAAAAGTTGACCAAATGCAGGTTGCCCGGGACAGTATCACGCAGGCGGTTTTAAAGAGGGACTCCACTATTTTGGATTTTGTTGCTTCCATGAATGAGATTCAGGACAATCTGGATTCGATTAAAATGCTCCAATCGGTAGTGAAAATTCAGTCAGGCACCGGAAATGAGATGCAGCAGGGTGATAAGGACAGGATCATCAATGATATCCGGATGATCAATGAATTACTCGAGAAAAATAAAAACTTAATCGACCAGTTGCAACGGCAGTCCAATTCGTCCGGTCTGAAAATTGCCGAGTTGCAAAAGGCGATCATCAATCTGAACCGCCAGGTGGAAGAGAAGAATGCCGAAATTGTGATGATGCGCGATGAGTTACAGCGGTTAAACCTGAACATGGAAGGACTGAATGCACAATTAAAAACGGCCGAAGAGAAAACGATCAGTCAGCAGCAGTTGATTGAAGAGAAAACGCAGGCCATAGCGGAACAAACCGTGGAAATGAACACAGCGTGGTACGCCTTTGGAACAACGAAGGAACTGGTGTCCAATCAGGTTGCCATGAAGGAAGGGGGCGTGCTGGGACTGGGAAGGACACTTCAATTAAGGGAAGATTTTAACAAGGAATTTTTCACCCAGGTCGATATCCGTGATCTGAAGAGTTTGCCGCTTTATGTAAAAAAGGCTGTACTGGTTACGCCCCATCCCACAGGTTCATACCACTTTACCGGAGAAAAGGAAATTGAAAGCCTGGATATCGATAATCCTCAGGAGTTCTGGAAGACATCCAAATACCTGGTGATCGCGATTGATTAATTAAACAGCAGCCTTTTCCCTGTAACACGATGATCGATGGCTCCCTGGTTATAGGCCAGTTGCCCGTTGATGAAGGTTTTTTCGACCTGGTGTGTAAATTCAGTTCCTTCGAAAGGGGACCAACCGCATTTGTACAGGATGTTTTCAGGGACAACCGTCCATGTTTTTCCAGGGTCGATCAAAACCAGGTCCGCATAATATCCTTCCCGGATATAGCCACGCCTGTCGACGCGGAACAGATCGGCAGGCGCATGGCACATTTTGTCAACAACCTGTTGAAGGCTGATCTTTTCCTGACGTGCAAATTCGAGCATGATAGTCAGGGAGTGCTGCACCAGCGGCCCGCCTGAAGGAGCTTTCATGTAGGAATGTGCTTTTTCATCGAGCGTATGAGGTGCATGGTCGGTGGCGATCACGTCGATTTTCCCGGAGAGCAAAGCCGCCCATAATGCTTCCCGGTCTTCGGGCGATTTAATCGCCGGATTCCATTTGATACGTGTTCCATACCGGGGATAATCCCTTTCATCGAACCACAGGTGATGAACACATACTTCAGCAGTGATTTTTTTATTCCGCACCGGTCCCGCTTCAAAAAGCTGCATTTCGGCAGCAGTTGACAGGTGCAGAACATGTAACCGTGTGCCGTATTTTGATGCAAGGTTCACTGCCTTTGACGAGGATTTGAGACAAGCTTCGGCGCTCCGGATTCGCGGATGGCGCGAGATGGGGATCAGTTCGCCGTATTTTTCACGGTAAAGTTCCATGTTTTGCCGAATGATGCTTTCATCCTCACAATGCACCGCAACCAGGGTGGTTGCATTTTTAAACAGTTCGGAAAGGGTCGTTTCCTGATCCACGAGCATGTTCCCGGTTGACGATCCCATGAATACTTTAATGCCGCATATCCGTGACGGATCAACAGTCAGAACTTCCTTCAGGTTATCATTGGTTGCCCCCATGTAAAAGGAGTAATTGACGGCTGACACTTCAGCAGCGCGTGCGTACTTCTTTTCCAGTTCGGTCAGGCTTACGGCCTGTGGTATTGTATTGGGCATTTCCATGTAGGACGTAACTCCTCCGGCGAGCGCGGCTCTTGATTCGGTTGCAATGTCTCCCTTATGGGTCAATCCCGGTTCCCGGAAATGAACCTGATCGTCAATGACTCCGGGTATCAGATATTTGCCGGTTGCATCAATCACTTCTGCCGAATCCAGATCGGCGGGGGGGATTTCATCATGATAGATCTTCGCGATAAATTCTCCATCAATAAGAACACTTCCTGTAAACAGTTGGCCTTCATTGATGATGGTCGCATGATGGATAATTATCTTCATAGAGTCGTATTTAGTATTTAAGATTATGATCGTACCTGATAGTAAAAATAAAAGCTACACTTCTTTCAGCTCCGTTGCCGGTTCTCCGGCTTTTGGTTTATACCGTTTAAACCAGCTTCTTATTTTCATTTTCAGGATACCCCAAAGCGCTTCATTAAATATACCTCCGCTCATCTTGGAGTGTCCTTCCTGACGTTCTGTAAAGATGATCGGTACTTCAACCAGATGAAAACCATGTTTCCAGGCTGTAAATTTCATTTCAATCTGAAATCCGTATCCTTTCAGCTGGATGTCGTCCAGATTAATGTCCTGCAATACTTGTCTGCGATAGCACTTAAATCCGGCGGTGGTATCCATGATCTTCATCCGGGTGATCAGCCGGACATAGACCGATGCGAAATAGGACATCAGAACACGTCCAAGCGGCCAGTTGATCACATTAATCCCTTTAATATACCGGGAGCCAATAGCCACGTCCGCACCGTCACGGGCACAGGCATCGTACAGGCGTTCCAGGTCAGCCGGGTTATGTGAAAAATCACAGTCCATCTCAAAGATATAGTCAGCTCCGTGTTTCAAAGCCCATTTAAACCCGGTCAGGTATGCCGTACCGAGCCCCAGTTTCCCTTCCCTTTCCAGCAGATGCAGTTGTCTGGGATATTCATTTTGCAAATCCCTTACAATTTGAGCAGTTCCGTCCGGTGAGTGATCATCAATAATCAGTAACTCAAACGGGATTTGCAAGGAGAAGACTTCCCGGATCATCTTTTCGATGTTCTCCTTCTCATTATAGGTTGGAATGATGACTAAATTTATTTTCACGCAACGGAATTGTTAATTAAAGGAACGAAATTAAGATATTTAGGGGAATTATTTCCTAAACAGTTTGTTTTGTATGGATATCGGTGTTATTTTTCATTCGGAGAAGTTCTTAAAATGTACGTTTTAAATCAAAATTCGATGACTAAAGCTATTTTACTGACAGCTTCGGCGGTGCTGGCTTTGGCTGTTATCATGGGGGCCTTTGGGGCACATGCGCTGAAAGCCAGGCTGGCGAACGATCTGATGCAGGTATACAGGACGGGTGTGGAATATCATTTTTATCATGCTCTCGGATTATTGCTTCTTGGTGTTTTGTCGATTCAAATGCCATCATCGCTGATGAACTGGTCCGGCTTTTGCCTGACCATGGGAATTTTTTTATTCTCAGGGAGCTTGTATGGAATGGCTTTGACGGGAATAAAATGGCTGGGTGCAATAACTCCTTTGGGAGGAATTAGTTTCATTGCAGGCTGGGTTCTTCTTTTTTTTGCAGTATGGAAAAATTTAAGATAAAAAAGGGACCGGATCCGGTCCCTTTTTTTATTATTTCCATCCGCCGCCTAATGCCCTGTAAAGGGAAACGACAGCGCCGAGCTTTTGCAAATGATCGTTTACATTGTTCAGTTGTGCAGCAAGTAAACTTTGTTGGGCATTCAGCACTTCCGTGTAGGTGGCTGAACCGTAATTCAACAATTCTTTTGTGTAGGAAAGTGATTTTTCGAGAGCATTTAGCTGTTGCTGACGCAGTACAATCTTTTTGTCTGAGGCATTAAACTGTCCCAGTGCGTTGTTTACTTCCAGTCCCGCATTCAACAAGACATTTCGAAAACTGATCAAAGCTTCTTCCTGCTGAGCTTTCGCAACCTTCAGGCGGGTCACGTTCGCCCGTTTGTTGAATATTGGCGCTGTCAGCCCTCCAATTACATTTGCGGAAAAAGCGACAGGATCGAGCAGTTGATCCAGTTCGGTCGATTCGAATCCGCTCAATGCAGTAATCGTCAGAGCCGGATAAAAATAAGCACGCGCGTTATTGGTCAGTTCATAAGCACTCATGACAGCATATTCCGCCTGCATGACATCGGGCCGGTTGTCGAGCAACTGAGCAGGAACACCGGTCTTGATCACAGCGGGTGATTTTTGACCGGCCAGTGAACCTCGTTCAATTCTGCCTGGCGTTCTGCCAAGCAACAGGCACAAGGTATTTTCTGTTTCCCTGATGGTCTGTTCCAGATCAGGAATGGTCACTTCGGCTGCATAGCGGACTGCTTCGGTTTGCACCACGGCAGCACCGGTTACCTGCCCGCTGTTCTTTAAAATTTTCATCGTCTCAACCAGATCGATATTATTTTCGACCGTTTCACGGGTGATGGCGAGTTGTTCGTCGAGCGCGAGTAAACTGTAATAGGTAGTTGCAATTCCGGAGATCAGCTCCGTTTGTACCGCTTTTCTGCCTGCGTCGCCTGCAAGCAGATTGGCATATGCTGACCGTTTGGCGCTTCTCAGTTTTCCCCAAATATCGGCTTCCCAGCTTGCCTGAAGGTTAAGCTGAAAGTCCTTCACATCGCGCGGACCGTCAGGATAGAGTGTCTCAGGATTTCTGACATAACCGCCTCCTCCCTGCGCTGTGACCGATGGAAATAAGGATGCTTTGCCTTGTGAATAATAAGCTTCAGCCTCGATAACGCGTTGGATGGCAATCTGCAGGTCCGGGTTGTGATCCAGTCCCTCCTGTATCAACTGCTGCAGATGCCGGTCCGCGAATAAATCCTGCCAGGGCGTATTGGCTATCGTTGCCGAGTCGGTCATGATCGTGTCTCCAAACAACCGGTCTGAGCTCACGAATTCCCTGTTAAATTGCTTCGATGTATTGCACGACAGCAGTGTTCCTGTTATTCCTGCAAGCAGTATTGTATTTTTCAATGATATCATTCTCATAGCCTTTAAATTGTCTTTCAGTGCCTATTCAAGGGTGTTTAATTCTGAAATCTCTTGTAACTCCGGTTTTTTTATCTTTTCCTGTAGCGTTTGGAAGATCACATACATGGCCGGGATGATCAGAATACCGATAAATGTTCCGATAATCATACCCCCAATAGCACCGACCCCGATGGAACGGTTCCCGTTGGCTCCCACACCACCTCCGATAATCAGCGGTAACAAACCAACAATAAACGCGATGGATGTCATCAGGATTGGCCGTAAGCGGGCCACAGCACCTTCAATGGCCGCCTGCATGATCGGCATTCCCGCCTGCCTTCGCTGAAGGGCGAATTCGACGATCAAAATGGCATTTTTAGCCAGCAGCCCGATCAGCATGATCAGGGAGATCTGGAGATAAATGTTGTTTTCAACACCCATCAGCCGGGCAAAAATGAATGCCCCTGCAATGCCCACGGGCAGCGAAAACAGGATCGACAGCGGCAGGACGAAACTTTCGTACTGGGCTGCCAGAAGGAAATAGACAAAGATTACGCAGAGAACAAAAATGAGCATGGACGATCTTCCGGAAGCAATTTCTTCCCTGGTTAATCCTGAAAATTCATATCCGTATCCTGCAGGGAATTTTTCCGCGGCTACCCGTTCCACAGCAGCGATGGCATCCCCGGTACTGAATCCCGGTTTGGGAGCTCCTGTCACAGATACTGAAGTAAACATGTTGAAGCGTTTTAGGGTTTCCGGACCAAACACGCGATTAATTGTAATGAATTCGGTGATGGGCGCCATTTCTCCGGTTGTTGAACGGACAAAGATCTGGCTCAGATCGTCCGGGCTTCCCCGGTATTTTGGTTCCGCCTGAAGCATAACCCGGAATTGCTTTCCATAGAGGTTGAAGTCGGACACGTAATACCCTCCCAGGTAACCCTGAAGAGAGGAAAGGATGGTGTTCACTCCGATGCCCGACTGTTTGCAGCGTGCGACATTGATGTCCACCTGGTATTGCGGAAAATTGGTATTGAATGCGGTGATGGCATACTGGATCTCCGGCTGCTGACTGAGTGTGGACAGAAATTCATTGCTGATCTGCTCAAATTTCTTAATGTCACCGCCGGTGCGGTCCTGCAACTCCAGTGAAAATCCTCCGGAGAGGCTGAACCCGGACACCATCGGGGGCGCAAAGATGATGATCCTCGCATCTTTAATCCCCGCGGTCAGGGCATAGATTTTCCCGGTGACGGCGGCCTGGTCCTGACCTTCGCCCTTTCGCTCGGAAAACGGCTGCAGCGCACAGATCACCATCGCATAGGAACTTCCCTGGCCGCTGATCAGTGAAAACCCGGTAACCGAGGAGCGTCCTTTTATTTCCGGAACTTCCGACAGAATATGATCCAGTTGCTGGACCACTTCGCGGGTGCGTTCAGTGGAGGTGGACGGAGGCAGGCTAATGTCAATAAACATGCGTCCGGTATCTTCGTCGGGAACAAAACCGGTTGGCGTTGTTTTCATCAGGTAACCCAGGATCAGGACAAAAACGACAATCAGTACACCGGCGGCCCATTTCCGGTCGAGAAAGAAATGGGTGGTCTTTCTGTATTTATTGGTCATGGCTTCAAAAGCCGTGTTGAATGAATCGTAAAGCCTTTGCTTGAGATTCTGTTTGTGGGTTTCTTCACTGTGCGGTTTCAGGAAGATGGCGCAAAGTGCAGGACTCAGCGTGAGGGCATTGATCGCTGAAAGGATAATCGACACCGCAAGGGTAATCCCAAACTGTTTATAAAAAACACCGGTGGATCCGGTGATAAACGTTACCGGAACAAATACGGCAGACATGACCAGCGTAATAGCAACGATTGCCCCTGAAATTTCGCTCATCGCTGAAATTGCGGCCGACTTTGCGGATTTTGCACCCTGGTCCAGCTTGGCGTGCACCGCTTCGACCACCACAATGGCATCATCGACAACAATCCCGATCGCGAGTACCAAAGCGAACAAGGTGAGCATATTGATCGTGAATCCAAAAATATTCAAAAAGAAGAATGTCCCGATGATCGCAACCGGTACGGAAATAGCCGGAATTAAGGTGGCTCTGAAGTTCTGGAGGAAGATGAACACCACGATGATCACCAGGAACAAGGCCTCTAAAAGCGTCGTGGAAACCCGCTCGATGGAACTGTCCAGAAATTCATTGGTATCGGCCAATATGGCGTAGTCCATCCCTTCAGGGAAGGTTCCAGCAGCTTCTTCCAATGCCTTTTTAGCCTCAATAATGACCTCGCGCGCATTGGACCCGGCTGTCTGGAAGATCGCAATGGAGATACCCGGTTTCCCCATAACCGCCGTCGAAACGGAATAAGTCAGCGCTCCAAGTTCGACCCGGGCCACATCTTTGAGTCGGAGAATATTACCGCTTTGATCGGCTTTGATAATGATATTTTCAAACTCCTGAGGGGACGATAATTTCCCTTTATATTTTAAGACGTATTCATACGACTGGTCGTTCAGCTCACCGAAGCGGCCGGGGGCGGCTTCAAGACTCTGCTCGTTGAGAGCAGCAATGATGTCGGACGGCACCAGTTCATAAGCTGCCAGGATATCCGGCTTCAGCCAGATCCGCATGGAGTAGTCCTTTGCGCCAAATACCATGGCCTCGCCTACGCCGTTGATCCGCTTAAGCTGCGGCAGGATGTTGATGTTGGCATAGTTTTGAACAAAGGTTTCATCAAAATGGCCGTCGGCGCTGTAAATGGAAGCGATCAGAAGAATACTGGCCTGACGTTTGGCGGTAATAACACCTGACCGGGTTACTTCGGCGGGCAAGATACTTTGCGCCCGTGCTACCCGGTTCTGGACGTTTACAGCCGCCATATCCGCATTGGTTCCTTGTTTGAAAAAGACTTCGATGGTAGCTGATCCGGTGTTGCTTGCCGATGAGGTCATATAGGTCATGTCTTCAACCCCGTTGATCTGCTCTTCCAGGGGGATGATCACACTCTTCAGAACAGTCTCTGCATTGGCTCCCGTATAGTTGGCCGAAACACGGATTGTCGGGGGTGCGATATCGGGGTACTGTTCGATGGGCAGGCTAACCAGTCCAAGGATTCCCAAAATGACGATGATGATCGATATCACCGATGCCAGGATCGGTCTTTCTATAAATATTTTGAACATGATGATCGTTGTTTTTAGTTGTTAACCGGGTTACCCGTATTTGCTGCAGGATTCTGAGCTGCCGCGGATCGAGGTTTAATGGGAGTATCATTGCGTAAACCGGCGATCCCTTCAATGACGAGCTGATCTCCGGCTTTCAGTCCGCTGGTCACCACATACGAATCCTTCAGGTTGCCTGTCAGCACTTCAATCTCGGTATTACGGACTTTGTTTTCTTCGCCCACGACATAGACAAAATGCTTACCCTGCAACTCGTAAGCTGCTTTCTGAGGTATGATAATGGCGTCTTCCATGTGCTGCGGCAGACGTATTTTTCCGCTGCTTCCGCTGCGCAGTGTACTTGAGGGGTTGGGAAAAGTCGCACGCAGGTTGACCGAGCCGGTTTGGATATCAATCAGTCCGCTGGCTGTTTCAATTCTTCCGGGTGTTTCATAGACTGAGTTATCCGCGAGAATCAATTGAATATCAGGCAAGCCGGCAAGCTTTTTCTGAAGGGTTGATCCTTCCAGTCCCTGCGTTAAATTGAGAAATTCCTTTTCATTCATTGAGAAATAGGCAAACATCTTTTCTGTGTTGGCGATGCTTGTTAATGGCTGTACGCTCGCGCTGCTTACAAGGCTTCCGATCCGGTAGGGAAAATTCCCAATGATCCCGTCTGTGGGACTGGTAATGACGGCATACTGCAAGTTGGCGTTGGCATTCGCCAGGTTTGCCTTCGCCTGGGCTAACTGCGCTTGTCTTGCAAGCAATGCAACTTCTGCCGATTTAAGGTCAAATTCACTTACAATTTCTTTTTCTACCAATGGCTTTGTCTTTTCAAGGTTGATCTTGGCCGTTTCAATCTCCGCTTCAGCGACCTTCACCTGGGCTTCTGCCGAACGAACTGTTGCCAGAACGTCATTGGCATTGATCCGGAAAAGAACCTGTCCTTTCCTTACCATATCGCCTTCATCGACCAGGATATCCTCTATGTATCCGGCAATTTTTGCCCGGATTTCCACTGTCTGCTGCCCCTCGAGTGTGGTGGGGTAGTCTTTATATAAGGTAATCGAGTCCTTTTTGATTTCCATGACCAGGTATTCCTTAACCTGGCCGGCAGCGCCGCCTTCCTGTTTCTTTGCGCATGAAAATGCTGCTGGCAATAAAAGAAAGAGCATCAGATTCCTGAACTGTTTAGTCGTTTTCATTTTTCTGTTTGTTTACTTCGTTGCTATTGATTGATTGTTCCTGATTTTCAAGGTTGTCGTTTGGACAGCAAAACTCGTCATCCAGCCCGCCATTTAAATGGATTTTGCCCAGTACGGTCATGAATGTGTTTAAATCTGAGGCATTAATTTCAAGGAGTAACCGGCTTTCCACTTGTCTGGCAATCGCTTTTAGTCGTACGACCGTTTCTGATCCTTTGGCTGTTAAATATAATTTCTTCATGCGCTTGTCGTTTTTGTCGGTTATCCTGGCAACATACTGTTTTTTTATCAGGACATCCGTGTGGCGCAGGATACTTGATTTGTCTTTCTGGAGCTGATTGGCCAGGTCCTGTTGAGTCGGCCCTTTTTCCATATTCAGGATCATCATCATTACATACTGCTCAAAGCTTAAATCGTATTTGTTTTCTTTGAGTGTTGCCGTAATCATGTTTTTGTAGACCCTCATGGTCTGCCCCAGCATGTATCCGATGGGTTTTTCGTTTTTCATATTCATTAGAGGGAACAAATGTAGACGAATATGGTTGACTAAGTCAACTATTTGATGTTATGAAAACATTAAGTATCGGGATCACCCCATCGTAAAGGCTGATGCTGGCTGACCTTTAACTTTTTTTCATATTATAAAACATTGACTAACAGGGGGAGGAAAAGGGATGGTTTGAAAAGGGATAAAATAAAATTGGTTTGGGTATTGCGGGAGAAGAAAGCT
>Ga0074195_1000440_pt1 | contig 83347 bp, 72 predicted proteins | sample EPASupsiteHSE623_FD_64525 | JGI IMG/M metagenome (GOLD analysis project Ga0074195, IMG submission 64525) | Bioremediated contaminated groundwater from EPA Superfund site, New Mexico - Sample HSE6-23 | ecosystem: Environmental > Aquatic > Deep subsurface > Groundwater > Contaminated ...
CTAAAGAGGGGTGCAGATGGGGTCCAGGGAAGTGAAAGTGTATGTTCTCGAAATGCTCATGATCACTGGGTTTGCCAAAATGAGGTGAAGGATTTGGGTTGTCGGCTGCCGTTGACTCTGGCCGAGGGGCCGCCTATACTCGGCTCAACGAAGGCCTCGTTTCCCATGCCAGGAGTCCTTAGCGTTGACAACGTCCGTGTCGATTCGATCTGCTCTCGTGGCTGTGTCCGTCGCGCTCGTCGCGCTTCCCCGGGTCGCGTCGTCGGCCCCGAGAGAGGGGCTCTCTCCCTCCTCTGCCTTCCGCGTGAGCACCCTGTCCTATCCCATCAAGTTGAAGCTGTCCGCTTCGATGGGCCAGCTCGCGCTCTCCACAGGAACGACGGTAAAGATCGACGCTGCCGCCGGAGCGGCGCCTTCGACCCTCACCCTTGAACAGGGCGAGGCGGTCGCGACGATCGAGGCCCGCCCCGGTTCGCCCCCGGTCCAGATATTGTGCGGATCGGTTTCTCTGAAGGTCAAGGCCGGGACTGTAGCCGTCTGGCGGTCGCCCGCGGGAGATCGGGTGGCAGCGATGAACCTCGGCGGAGAGATTCAGACCACTATTGGATCGGCGACCGTGGCTTTTCCATCCCAGCAACTCTTGGCTGAGCCGCGGCCTGCCGGAGGCGTGATCGACGCCGAACTGCTGGCCAGACAAGAGGGCTGGAAGACTCTGGCTGCCGCTCTTGCGGGCAAGCCACCGACCGGTTGGCTCACCGTTCCCGGTACGGTTCCACCCTCCGAGCCCATCCACACCTTTCCCCAAGAGGGTGTGATCCAGTGGGTACCCGTGTCTTGGGGAGGGGCTGCAACCTCCGTTCCCAGAGAGATTTCGAAGCTCGCCAGCGAGTCTCTACCCTCCACGAGGGAGCGCTTCTTGGTCACGATGCCAGGAGAAGGCTTGGGAGGGACCAGTTTTCTCCTGGAGCTGGGAGCCTCTTCGCAGTTTCGTGCCCAGAACACCGTGTGGGTCGGCGCTGGAGGCGTCGTGCGATTCTTCTTGTCGCGGGAGTGGCTGGTGAGTCTTGTGCCGGGGACCGTCCTCTCGATGGATGGACCCCTTCCTCGAGGGGCCGATCGTTCGCCTCTCAAGCTCCATCTCGCCTCGGGAGCGATGCTTCTCGAGGGCCGAACCCTCAAGCTCCCCGAAATGTTCGGTCTTCCGGAACTCTCCGGAGGGACCATCGTGATGGGGGGCGGCGTGAAGTCTGCCGTGGGTTCCCGTCAGGTCCTCGTCGTCGCCGGGCGTCCGGAAGGCGCGGAGGCTCAGATTGCCCTGTCAAGGCTGCGCGAGGCTCTGAGGTCTTCGGCAGTGCTGGAGTCGGAAGCCAAGGCTGAGGTCAAGACGAACGCAGGAGTGGACAAGGACTCCGTCAGGTCACGGGTATCGCGACTGTCTTTGTTGTGTCAATTGCCTCTGCCCGCCGAGTCTCTCGGCCGCTACCTCCCGTTGGCCGTTCACTCCAATCAGGAGGTCAAACAGATCGAGATCTCGGCGGCCAGCATCGCTTCGTCCGGAGCCATACCGGCGGGCCTCATGGCTTTCAAGAGGGGACCTTTCCGTGAGCTGCTTCCGGTCGCCGCGGTCGTGCCCGCCGAGCCCGCACTCTCGGCCGGCGCAACCCCCGGCCCTTTCGCCGCCTTTTTGACCCAGCAACGGATCGACCCTTGGACCCTCCTGTCCGTGGCCGACTCGACCGCGGCGCGTGTTCCAGGACTCCTTCACGACGTGGATTCGTCCCGATCCGGAGGGACCTCCCAGTACGTGTTCCTTGGGTTCGTCGTCCTCGCCTTGCTGGTCCTGGTTCCTGGCGGCGCTTCACGGGGATATTCGTTCCTGTCCGGACTGATCGGGGCCGCGAAGCTTCTGTGTCCCCGCTGCGGGCAGATTCTGGACAGATACCCCGTCGGGGAGTTTGCGCTCTCCGGGGATCAGGGGACCGTACGCGAGATCCTTCGCTATGAGAGTCTGACAGAGATCTGTCGGCAAGAGAAGAGCCTCGCGTTCATCCTGGATCATCTTCGGATCAAGGAATCCATCGACGCCAAGGATGGTCGCGTGTCAGTGTGCGGACGCTGGTGTCAGCGCTGTCTCGGCGGCTCGATCTCGGTGCAGATGGTGATCCAAGATCGGGTTGTGGACGAGACCGACTGGCCAGTTGCAAGTGCCGAAGCCCACAAACTCTTGGAGTCGATCCAACGGTCCGGACGCGTCTGACCGGACGGGAACCGGATTGGTCGCTTGAGCCTATGGAAGACAAGGAAATCCTCTTCGAAGTCGGACCTCCGGGATCTGGAGTGCTGCCCTCAGCTCTTTTGGTCTCGTTCAAACTCCTGGGTGGGACTCGTTGGGAACTGGAGATCGCCGTCGATGTCCCGGAAGCGGCGAAGTCGGTGCTCGTGGCACCGGACGGATGCCCTGGCTGCATCCATCCCCTGGCGGCAACGGCCGGCGATACAGGGGCATTTCTCTACCTCAACCAGGAGGTGGATCTCTCGTGTCCCGGCTTGATCCTCGAAATTTTGGATGGGTACGAGAAACCTCTTCCCGGCTTGTCGTGTTTTCTGTCTCCCGAACGCAAACAGTCGGTTCCGATCGAGCGCTGCGGCCGTGAGGGTGGGCCCGTGAAGACCTCGTGGGGGCCGACCGGCGTACAGCGCTGGGATCGCACGGTCAACATGGTGGGGGCCTGGAAAAGTTTCGCGGGCGTGGTGTTCGACCTGCTCATCGATGACCTCGGAAAGGCGGCCCGGGTGAACGGCGTCTGCTGGCCTTCGGAGCGAGCGACCCAGGCTTGGGTGACACCCCACGTGATGACGCACATCAGTCCGACCATCTGTCGGATGTGGTTGCCATCCGACACGACCGAAGTCGAACTTTCGTTCTTTGCTGGAAACGGCGATCTGATCGAGGACTACCAGACGAAACTCGTGGTCGGGGATTTGCCCTTCATCGATCCGACCGAGGCTTTCAAGGTCCCGCCCCGTCCGGGTTCTTCGTCCGGATCGGTGACGGGAAAGAAGTCTATCCTGGGACGGTCGCGGTCATCTGTTGAAGCGGCAGACGCACGGTCGCCCGTGGCGGCCTCGTCACGCTCGATCGACGAGAAGCGGATTTCCCGATCGGAAGCGTCGTCGGTCGACCGTTCTCGTGGTCCAAGGGCTTCTGAAGGACAGGGAGCAGAAGAGAGAGCGTCCGGTGCGGTCTCCGGGCCAGCCAGAGTCTCGTCGGCCAAGGCCGAAGACCGGAGGGCGCCATCGCCTCTCGTGCCCGCGGCCCAAGACACCGCACGTCCTCTGCTCCGTGGATTCGGGACGTCGACTCCACAGAGAGAATCAACCGTGTCCTCGCCTTCGGGGATCGACGCGTCTTCCGTCTCCCTGCCGGAGCGATCGGCCGGACCGGAGGTGTCGACGGAGCGTGTCGCCGAGCCTGTGGCAGCCCGGTCGGCCCATTCCCGCGAAGAGGCGCCTGTCCAGATATCCGGCTCCGATGAGGGGGTTTCGACATCGCCCGAGGTCGCCCGTTGGCCAGGGCTTGTCGGTCGAGAGGGAAAGGTGCAGGGCCCGCCGGGTGCTTGGGACTCCGCCGGCGTGCTGACTCTCCTGGACGTCGATTCCCAGCAGGATGGATGCGTGGTCGAGTTCCGTCTCGACGACGCTGGGAACGTCTCGCGTCTGTTCCTGGCCCGAGATGGAGTTGCCATTCTTGAGATGGTTCCGGAACGGGTGACCACCTACGCTCCCGCCAGGGTCCGCTGCCCCCTGGATGACCTGTCCCCGGGTCTCGTGGTCTTCTGTCAGAATGCATACGGCAGCGTCTATCCGAACCTCGTTGCCGAGCTGGACCTTGCTGGGCAGTCGTTCAAACCGGTCATGCTCGACCATGAGGTGTGGTCCAATCTGATACATTTCGGAGCCCCCCTCGACCTCGAGCGGACGGACTGTGTCGTGTGCCGCAAGGATCTGCTCTTGGCCCAGTCGATCCCCCTCGAGTCGCTCGATCTGGAGGACAGGAGGCGTCTGAGCGTCTCCTATGCGCTCACTCCGGATGCGCGTGCGCTTTGCCCCGCGTGTCACGAAGAGCAGGTCCTATCCCACTCGTTCCTGCACAACCTGAGCCAAGCCTTTTCTGTGACCTCTCTGTTGCGGGGCGCTCTCCGGCTCCTCTTCTGCTACGCCGGAGCACTGGCTTTGTTGACGCCGGTCGGCATCATCTTCACCCAAATCGTGGGCGACGTGTCCCAAGGAGCTCTCTGGGAGGGATACAACTACGCGCTGGCAGCCTCCCTCCTCGCGTTCGTGGTGGGATGCCCCCCGTGGCCGTTGATCCTTTCCGCTTGGAACACGCAGTTCCGCGACCTCCGGCGAGGGAGGCGCGCCTCCGAGCTTTTCGTCGTGGCGGTCCCCGCCGTGCTGGGCGCGACGGGATGGTTGGCTTACAGTCGGGCGATCCCCCTTCCGGAGTGGTACACGGCGACATTTTTCCGCGTACACCTGCACGTGGCAGCCCTCGGTGCGATGTTGGCCGACCTGGGGGTCGCGTTCATCGCCGGGAAGTGCGCTGACCTCGTCTATGCTTCGCGTTTCGCAGGCCAGCGGAAGCTGGCGCAGCTCGGTCGGGCTGGGCAACTCGTCCCGCAACTCCTCCAGGCCACGACGGCGTTCGAGTTCGAGCGGGCGATCGATCGGATCTTCCTCGAAGGTCTGGGGGCGCTCGAGTTCCAGGTGTTCAGGGCCTCCTCCAGCGAGACTCGCCTGCGGCTTCGACGGTGTGTGGGGACCGCGCTTCACCAAGCCCAAGGCTTTGTGTTCGGCCCCGGAGATCTCCATCTCCAGGGATTCGTGGCCAAGAGCGGCCGCCCCATGACTCACTCGGAGGTCGTGAGTGACCACGGCTTGGATCAAGCTGCGCGGATGAGCCCCCTCCCTTGCGTTGCCTGCGTGCCCGTGTCGGTCGGCGGACGCACCGTGCAGCTCTACAATATCTCGAAAATGAGAAGCTCCGGAATCACGAGCGGACTGGGCGACTTCTTGAGGATTCTGTCGGTCGTGGCCGGACACTCGCTTGGCCGTATCCTCGCAGCTTCCGAGTATGATCACCATTCTTGATGGGGGAAACTCTTCACGGCGATCACGGTTAACGCCTCACGGTAAACGCCTACTTCAGAGAAAATTTCTTCTTCTGATTCACCGGCATCGGGTCCAAAGCCTGCTAGTAGCTGTAGCAGTGTTGATACGAGGAGGTCACGTATCCCGAAAGCGCGGACGTTCCCTCGAACACCAGGCCGTTCGTCAACGGCGCCTGGCTCGCCCCGATGACGAGTGATCGATTCAAACGCCACGAATACGTCTGACCGTCGATCGTCTGTCTGACCGGTCCGACCAAGCTCCAGCTCGAAGTCTCTTCTTCGAATTTGTAGAGAGAGTCTTCCTCGATCTTGAAGTCCGCCCCGATCTGCTCCATCGGAAAGCCCGTAGTCTGTCGGCAATCCGCATCAATGTAGATACGGTGCTTGTCAAACGATTGTGTGAATGTGGCCGTGTAGTGGACGTTCGTGCTGTCGTTCCACGCGTAGTAGTTCACGATCGGCTCTGCGCTCGAACTGAAGACGTGGGTGTACTTCAGGGAGGTCAAGGACAATCCCGAGGCCATAGCTGCCTGGAACAACATGTCCGCCGACGCGGGGAACATGTTTTTTTCGATGTCTGAGCGAGCGACGACCCACTCGACCACTCCCGAACCTTTTGTCTGGGCAATGGGTTTGACGCTCGACCAGGCCCCAATCCATCGGAAAAGTTGACCATCCTCGATTTTGTACTCGGCGCCTATTCCACCCACGGAGCAGCCCGTTGCGGGGTTCGTGTCGACATCGATGAAAGTTCGAAGAGAATCCCAGGAGTAGTTGCCATACGAGAATGTGTAGTGACAGGCTGTTGCGTCGTTCCAGGCATACCAACCATTCAGAGGTGGAGCGCTCGAAGAGGCGGTCGAGGTGAGAGCAACGGCACTTGCCACCGTTGTCCAGGAGTTCTGAGTGTCCGGGATGCAGGGAAGACGGCGGTAACCCGTACTTCGCGGTGACCGTAGATTCAGGTCACGGGTCATCGAGTTGATGTGCATCGCATTCATGACCTTTGCCTGGGATGTCGTTTTGGTATACTCCACCTCGAAAACAGCCTTATTGTTGTTGATGAATGCGGAATACCCGGAGTACTCGGAGTACTTGAAAGACTCCTCGTTCAGGGCCCAATCGAAATACGGTTGCAGGGCGACGAGTTGATCCACATCGTTCTTGAGGCCGACCGAGAGTCCTCGCAGGTGACACTGGTTGGCGATCCATTTGTTGTAGCTGAGCTGATGTTGGGCCGTCAGAGAGAAACCGGTGGAATTGGTGTAACCGTCGACATTGTCCGGCTCGATCGCGTCGAACCCTTTGCTCTTGGCCAGGTCGAGCCTGCTCTGCATGATCGGCCCCAAAACGGTGAGATTGCGGATGTCGAGCCATTTCTCGCCCGCCCACCCATTGCTGCGCCCCTTGACGCTGGCCGGGAATTTCGAGGCATCCGGTCGCCAATTCTCCCAGGTTCCCATGCTGAAGTAGCCAATGACGACACAACCTCTCGCGTGAAGAGCCGAGACCACGCTTTCCGGTGTGTCAAAAGCGTCCAGGTCGTAGACTGTCACATTGGGCACAATGTCCGTGCTGAGTTTGAAGGCCGCACCAAGTTGCCATTGCCAGTGAATCGGCGCAGCCGGAGTCGGCAGCCACATAGATTGGGCAAGAGCCGGCAGAAAAGACAGCAGCACTCCTGCGGTGGCTAAGAGGAGGTCCTTCGTGCCAAGAATCGGAAGAGACCTCGCCTCGATCGCGCTGGCGAGGCTTCTCCGATTCTTGCCAGCTGGCGGTCTGTTGGTCGGGGATGATGAGTCGTGGGTCGAGACGGACACACCGGCACGCAACGAACGCATCATGTTCGCTCCTCACACCGCATGAATGGCGGGTCCAGGCGATTTGGTGCTCCCACTTCGAGTGAACAAGGCAAGGAACGACTTTCGCTTGTCGATCCGAACTGTCCTTGAAATCAAGAATCGGGAGGGTCAGCCTCACGCCGTGAGTAGGTTCCAGGTGTTGCCACGAGGACGGGTCCGACGATCACTCTACGTAACCGACGGGGTTGCCCATACTCCGACAGATCCCCGCATCAAAACGCCGACCGGCTCGGCGTTCGTGGTGCATTGTGGCGCCGGGGTCGACTATGCAATAGTTGCGCCTACGTCTAAAATAAACGCCTCACGTCTCGATGCTGGCGAGGATTCATCGATCCCATCGCGAATCGCAAACGATTGGGGCCTGGGGACTTGTGGCCTAACTCCCGGGCGATCTTCCGCCCTTTCGGGAATTTGTCCCGCTCCACCTCACAAAAGTTGCCACCCGCCCGACATGCACCAAGGACTGGATGGAGGTGGAAAAAGGCCGCCCGCGCCGTTATCTTGTCGTTCCGGTCGTATTCGATTTTGGAAAGGCTTCGATGATGACGGGCTCTCTGGGTGAGGTCCGCTGCCAAGACGGGAAGGAATGGGCTGATGGGATCCGAGAACCGTTCGCAATTCGCCTCGACCGCCGTTTTCTTTCTCTTCTTTGTCTCTGGCTGTACCGGGCTGGTCTATGAAGTGCTTTGGGGGCGCCGTCTGACTCTTGTGTTCGGCTGTGGTTTGTTCGCGACGAGCGCAATCCTTGCGGTTTTCATGGGCGGACTCAGTTTGGGCTCATGGTGGCTGGGACGGTTTGTCGATACTCGATCGCGTCCGCTCCGCTTCTACGGATGGCTTGAGATCTCCATCGGATTGTACGCCCTGTGCATTCCTTCCCTTTTGGAGGCTGTTCTGGCTGTTTACCAGACGGCTTATCAATGGTCGGAAGGTGCTGCCCCGCTCGTCAATCTTGCGAGGCTGGTACTCGCCGCGTTGGTTCTCCTGCCACCCACGGTGCTCATGGGGGCGACATTACCTGCGCTTTCCCGTTTTGTCGCCAACGGCCGTGACAACGTAACCGGGCAAATCGGGACGCTGTACGCGCTCAATACCGCAGGCGGTGTCCTTGGGTGCCTCGTGACCGGATTCGTGCTGATCGAGGCGTTGGGGCTCCGCGGCGTCGAGATTCTCACGGCGTTCATAAACATAGGTATTGGGACCGTAGCGCTGGTCATAAGACGAGCTGGCTCGCAGATTCTCGAAGCGGGAAGCCGTCCTCTATCGGCTCTTGACGAGTCCGCTGCCGTCGATCGCAAGATTCTTTTGGTTGCCTGTGCCGTGTCCGGATTCGCCGCGCTGGGCTATGAGGTCGTCTGGACGCGATTGTTGACATTTTTCGTAGGGAATTCGACCTATGCCTTCACCATCATGCTGGCGAGTTTCCTCACAGGCTTGGCGGTCGGCGCAGCCGTGGCGGCAAAGGTCGTGGATAGGCTCTCTGATGCTTTCTTTTCGCTCTCCGTGGTACAGCTTCTGATCGGTCTGACGATGTGCGAAGGTTTGTTCCTTTTCCCTCACACGCCGTACGTTGACCGCCTCGTGTCCGAAGCGCTCGGCAGCGGTTGGTTTCAGTGGATTCTCGTTCGATTCGGAATTGCGTTTTCTGTGCTTGCTATCCCGACTTTTCTCATCGGCACCGTCTTTGCCCTCGCGAGCCGTACCATTCTGGGACCCAACGAAACCGTTGCTGCCGATGTCGGGACCCTCTATGCGTGCAACACTCTGGGAGCGATCGCAGGCGCTCTGACAACCGGTTTGATCTTAGTCCCGTACCTGGGACTGTCCGGCACTCTGATGACGCTCGCAGGACTAAATGGCATGTTGTTCGTCCTGATCGGTCAAAGGCGTCAACGCTCGAGGCTGTTTTTGCCGCTTGGTATCTTGACTCTCGGCACGTTGTTGTTCCTTGCTCCCCGCGATGCGTTTCTCAAGATGCTCCGCATGTCGTGTGGAGATGGGGAGCTCATCTACTACAGGGAGGAGCCCTCCGCGACGCTTTTTGTCACTCGCTCTCCGGAAAACGAGCGGTGGGTCCATTTCTCCGACGGAAGAGGGTCCGGAGGGACGTATAACCTTCCGGGTCACCGTTTTTGGGGCCACCTCCCCGCGCTGCTCGCACGCGAGCGCCGGTCAGCCTGCGTGATTTGTTTTGGCTCTGGTATAACACTGGGCGCCGTAGCGTCCCATCCCTTTGAAAAGATTGTCTGCGCCGAGATTTGTGAAGGTATTCGCGAGCCCGCCCGGCTTTTTCCCGAGAATCGCAACGTTCTGGACGACCCCCGAGTCAGACTGGTTACAGATGATGGGCGTAACGTTTTGTTCGGCAGCGCTGATCGTTTCGACGTCATCGTCAACGAGCCACCGTTGTTGGAGACCGCGGGAGTTGTCAACCTGTTCAGCCGCGAGTTCTACCATTTAGTACGAAGCCGGCTGGCGCCTGGAGGCGTTTTCTGTCAGTGGGTGCCCTCGTTCGAATTTGCGAAGGCCGAGCATCAACTCGTGCTACGGACATTTCTCGAGGTCTTTCCAAATGCCACTTTTTGGGGTTCTCCTCTCTACGCTGATACGATGCTGATCGGCACCCTCGAAAAGATGCGGCTTCCGTTTTCACAGATAGCCAGCCGTTTTCAGGAGCCCAAGGTTCTAATCGATCTGCAGGAAAGCAATGTGATTGACCCGGCCCATTTGCTGGCTTACTTCGGGCTTTCCGCCGACGGACTCAGGAAGTACTGTGGCCCGGGTCCGATAATGACCGACGACCGGACCGTCTTGGATTTTGTCATGCCGCGTGCCCAGATGCAGCCTAGACCGTACGGAGCGATCATGTTCTGGAAGCGACAGATTGCGGTCTCTCCGGACGTGCTATCCATGCAAGCTCGAGAAAGTGTTGTCTTTGAGATAGATTTTCCTTCTTCCGGAGCGGCTCTCTGGAAGAAGCGACTCGAGAGGATTGAACAAGCAAAACGGCTTCTTGTCTCGGGGCATATCTCCGGAGTTCAAGGTCACTTCGAGCAGCAGGCGATTCTATACGAGAACGCGTTCGCAGCCGATCCGACATACTCCAATGCTAGGTTTTATTTGGCACTGAACAGACTGGAACGAGCTTCCCGGTACGCCGATGCGGGTAACCACGCAGAGGCTCGACGGCTGGCGTCTGCGGCCGCACCTCTCGCGACGGAGTTTCCCCATTTGCTTCGGCGCTCGAACCGGTTGGCAACTTCCACGGAGCACCGACCACAGTCGTCGCTGTAATTGAGGGCGAGGGTCCGGTCGGCCCGAGGCCATTTCGAGCCTGCCCTCGGTGGCCCCGCTGATCCGCAGACTCCTAGTCCTCGTAGATCGGATCGATCGTCTGGGGGCGAAATCGCGTCGGAGGAGGGAGCGAGCGGCCCACCATCCGAAAATGATCGCGGCCGATCTCGGACAGAAATCGGCTCGGAAGCTGCTCCTGAAACGTGCCGCGGATGGTGCGCCTGCGTGCCCACGAAAGCGTGAGCTCTTTCTGGGTCCGCGTCATCCCCACGTAGAACAGCCGTCTCTCCTCTTCGAGTTGATGCGCATCCTCGTACGAAGAGGCATGGGGAAACAGCTTTTCCTCCAAACCCGTCAACAATACGTACGGGAACTCGAGCCCCTTCGCGTTGTGTACCGTCATCAGTGTAACCATTCCGGATTCGTCCGCGAACCGGTCGAGCGACGCGGCGAGGCTCACGCCCTCGAGGAACGTGACCAGTGGCGGGGGCCCGGACGGGGAAAGGTGAGGTCTCTGGTGACGATCGAAATCGGCGAGATGAGAGAGAAACTCGTCCACGATTTCCTCACGGTCCTCCCGCCCCTCGAGCGCGAGATGCTCCCGGTAGCCGATCCGATCGACGAGCAGAACCGCCAGATCGAAGAGCGGACTCGATGCTGACAGTGCGGCCAGCTCGTCGATCAGCGAAAAGAAACCGTCGAGTTTCCTTCTCGCCGCCGCGGAGAGCCCCTCACCGGCACGGAGCGCATCGAACAGCGTCAGGCCCTTTTCCCGGGCGATAGAGGAGGACTTCTCGATCGAGGTCTCTCCCACTCCCCGCCGAGGAGTCATCAGGGCTCGCTCCAGGTTCACCGGATCCTTCGGGTTGGTGACGACCCAGAGGTAGGCGAGAAGATCCTTGATCTCCTTTCTGGAGAAAAAGGGCGTACCCCCGAAGACCTGATACGGAATCCTTTCCTGGGCCAGTCGTTGCTCGATCAGTCGGGATTGCGCGTGGGTCCGGTAGAAGACCGCAATGTCGGAGAGGGGAACCCCTCGCCCCCTGAGCTCGTTGATCGATTTGCACACGAACCCCGCCTCTTCCTCACCGTCCCGCGCAGGGAAGATCGACACCGGCTGCCCTTTGCCCTTTTTGGCCACCAGGGGACGCTCTTTCCTGTGGGTCATCGTGTTGTGCTTGATGACGTTGTTGGCCGCGGTGAGGATCGATTCGGGGGAGCGGTAGTTCTCCAGGAGGTGGAAGACCCGGACCGTCTCGCCGAAGTCCTTTTCGAAGTCCATGATGTTCTGGATCGTGGCTCCGCGCCAGCTGTAGATCGACTGATCCTCGTCACCCACGGCGCAGATATTGCCCCGCGCTCCGGAAAGCGCCTTGGCGAGCATGTACTGGACGCGGTTGGTGTCCTGGTATTCGTCGATGAGGACGTATTTGAACTTCTCCTGGTAGCGCCTCTTCACCTCGGGAAAACGTGTGAGTACCTCCAAAGGTCTGAGGAGGAGGTCGCGAAAGTCCATGGCGTTGTGCTTCTTGAGCTCCTCTCTGTAGGCGGCGTGAATCTCCACGAAGCGCCTTTCCAGAAAGGTCTGTTCCGGCAGCGAACCGGTGAGCTCCAATTGGTCGCACCGCGAGGAATCAAGCCAGGAAATGAAGTTCGAGGGAAGGACCCTCTGCTGGACGAGGTTTTTTTCCTTGAAGATGCGTTTGACCACACGAGCTGTGTCGTCCTGGTCGTAGATGACGTACGAGGGGTCGTACCCGAGTTCCTGGGCGTGCAGACGCATAAACCGAGAGCCGAACGAGTGGAAGGTCGTGACCCAAAGCCCGGATGGAGAAAGCCCATGCTCGCCCGTCGGATCGAGGATCCGTAAGACACGCTCCCGCATCTCTCTCGCGGCCTTGTTGGTGAAGGTCAGCGCCAGTATCTCGCCCAAAGAGGCCCGTCCGCTCGAGACGAGGTACGCGATTCGGTGGGTGATGACACGGGTCTTGCCCGAGCCCGCACCCGCGAGGATGAGCACTGGACCGTCGGTGGCCAGCACCGCTTGGCGCTGTTCGTCGGTGAGGTTTGTCAGGAGTTCGGAAGATCGAGGATCGGTCATCGATGGATCCCTCCGTCGAGATCGTGTGATGGCTAGAGGCGGCGGGGCGGCCCTGTCAAGGCACGCGGGTCGCACATGCTATCCCAGCGATCACTCAAACACAACGATTGACGGAGCCGGAGGCCATGGACTAACGACACCTTACGTCATGGTCCAACCCTGGCTCGTCGCTTTCGTGTGGATCGTTGGCTCAATGGTTCCGATCGTTCCCACGTACGCAGAGACCTGGGACGATGACGGGAATTCCGCTCGTCTAATGGACAGACCATGGATCACGGTGGAGAACCGGACCGGACAGAATCTGCCGGAACTCGACCAATGGGTCGCGGCTCCGCTCCTCGATGTGGTGGCGGCGACCTCGATGCGGCCGGAGAGGTTGCGACTCGTCATTCGACGGGTCTCGGTGACGAACGGTCGCGAACTGCATGCCCGCGCTTTCCCGGTCGGGATCCGTTCGGTCTGTGTGCCCGGGTTCGTCAATGACTGGGTGACGGTGTGGACCGAGGGCGAGGTCTGGCTCCTCGACCCGTCGGGAGCTATCGTTCTGGAACGGAAGACGTTTTCCGGACGGGCCGCGGCGTGGCTCGATTACGAGTCGTGGCTGGCCACGAACAGGGCTCGACGCGAGCACGCCGGATTTCTCCTGGACGGGGGGCGCGAAAACCCTCTGGGACCATTACTCGCGCAATCTCTCGCCAACGGGTTTTCCGACGAACGTGTCGAAGCTTGGCTCACGGGCCTGAGTGGCCGATCGGCGAACCTGAGTGGCCGATCGGCGAATCAGTAGAGCAGAGTGAAGGGCATCACCGGGGCGCGAGAGAACAGCCTCGAATCCAGTCCGAGCGACCGGCCAGCCCCAGTGAACGCCACGGTCCAGAGGGTGACCAACGCGAGGCACGTGTCGATCACGGGCGTGGAGTACCCGGCGGCCGCGAGGTAGATCAGAAGCCCGCCACCGGCCAGAATGCTCACGGCTCTGGTCAACAGGCCCACGATGAGGCACGTGCCGATGACGATCTCCCCGTATGTGATGATGTGCGAGATGAGTTCGCTGTAGATTGCGGCCTTTCCCGTCAGGAGCGAGCGCCAGAATGGGTAGGGGTTGGTCTGAGCCCATTGCGCCAGTTCCCCTCTGAGGGCGTTCGTTGTGATCCAGGGGCCGAGTTTCGAGAGTCCGGCTTTCAGGAACCAGTAGCCCAGGAAGATCCGAAGCGGGATCAACGCAACGAGAGGGACGCTGCCGCCCTTCCCGCCGGAGGAGGATGCTCCAGGGCCAACACCGTTGCGGCGGACCATTCCGAGTGATCACGCTCCTTTCGGATGTCGTTTCTCGCCGGTTTGGCGAGCCCCGTGAGGTCACCGGGGCCCAAAAGAACAATCGACCTGTCACGGCCGTTTGGTTATGGGTTCTGCTCCTAGAGTCTGAGAGTCACGGTCACTCGGGAGGTCTGGCCCGCGAGGACCGGCACGTACGTCGTCACCGTGGAATAGCCCTGAGACTGGACGTTCATCTGATAGAGGGTCGGGGGAATCGCGAAGAAGTTGAACGCTCCGGTCGAGTCCGAGACTCGCCTCTGGTTGAGCGCGGGAAGGACCACGCTGGCGCCGGATACGGGCAGTGTCGAGGTTGCGGAGAGGACAGCTCCGACGAGGTTTCCGGTCATCGTGTACATGGAGAAGTCCTGTCGGACCCTTTGCCCGGGAGTGAGGCTCAGGACAGCCCCCTGGGTGGCGTAGCCCTGCGCGTCCACGGCCACGGTCAGGCTCGTCGCTGGGTTCGCGATCCTCACGGTGAAACCGAAATCGTATTCACCGCTCCTGTTGGTCTTTGTTGTCAGGGCCAGTGCGGGTACGGAAACGGTCGCGTTCGCGATCGGAACGTCGTTCGTATCGTGGACTGTCCCGAAGACGGCGGTGAGGCAGTAACGCATGCTCACATTGGTCGTCGTGGTCTTCCCCGTGACGATTGAGGTTGTCACGACGGTCCGGTCGTGGCCGGCCGCCGTCAACTCCAGGATGAGCGTTCCCGGGGTGAGCGCCTCCAGGGCGTATCGGCCTGCCGTATCGGTCACGGAGGTGACGAGGGTGCCCAGAACCGAGACCTGGGCGGCCGTGAGCGGATTCGACGCTCGGGTCGATTGGATCGTTCCCTCCACCTGGCCGGTCGAGAACAGCAGCCGGAAGGTCTGGGTCGAGACCAGAGAGGGTTTGATGTCGACGAGGGCGTCGGTGGATCGGTACTTGGGGTGCCTGAACTGGACGGTGAGCGCCCCAGCCGGGAGCGAGTTCAGCGTGAAACGACCCAATCGATCGGTCGTGGCCTCCGCGACCGGGGAGGTGTTGGCGCCGGGAGGAAGAGGGACCACTGCAGCCTGCTCCGGAACGACGACGCGGACCCCTTCGAGGACAGCGTCCGTCTGGGCATTGATGACGGTCCCGGAGAGCCCTCCCGTTGTGTTCGTGGGCACGAGTCCAACGTCGAGACGGAGCGTGCCTCGGATAGCGAGCGAGACGCTCTGGACGTGGGTATAGTAGCCCGATTTCGAGACCTCGATCCTAAAGGTCCCCGCCGGAAGGCCCGTGAGGACGTAGGCTCCGATCGCGGAGCTGGCTGCCGTATTCGAGGATGCGTTGATCCGTACGGTGGCGCCTGCAAGATCCGCGCTCGAGGTCTTGTCGTAGACCCGCCCGGTAAGGGTGCTCGATGGATCGGGCTCGGCGATCTTGATCGACGCGTCCCCGGTGGTGTAAGCCGGGCCGCCCAGGGTGTTGGTGGGATCGCCAGCCGCATAGCCCGATCCGTCTCCCTGGCATCCACCGAAGAGAAGCGAGAAGACAAGAACGACCACGGCCGCGTGAACGACCTGGAAGGAGCAGGGCACCCGCAGTGATCGACGAGTCTCGGGCTTGTGCATGCAAAAGGTCCTGCCGTCTGCATCGTCCACAAACAAGCCGAGTCTTAGCGCTCTATTCCCCCTCTCGGGACGGTCGGACGTTTCCCAATCGGACGTTTCCCAAACAGAGGATCCGGGAAATTCAGCTGCAACGTTTCCCGTCGAGGCTTTCCGGTGAGGGCGTCGGGGCGGGAGTCGAAGGAGCGGTCACTCTGAACAGGTCCGGCGCGAGTTCGGCGAGGGACACGATCACGAAGGTCATCCCAAGCTTCGTGATCCACCACCCGACGAGGTCGATGTCCGGCTGCATCCTGACGGTGCGGAGTGTCAACTTCCAGAGAATCGCATCGGTCACGATCAGGATCGATCCGATGAGGATGATTCCGACCAGTCGCCCTCCCCAGGCGACCTCTTCCTCGAATGAGGACTCCAGGATCGAAAGCAACGGAGGGAGCGCGATGGCCGTTGTGTGGATCGAGATGAGCAGGACTCCGGTCGTCGCCCAGTGGCGGGTCCAGAGATCGTGTTGGCAAAGTACGGTCGCAGCGGCCATGCCGGACAACACCATGGACACCGAGTGGAGAGAGCGCGCGTGACAGGAAAGTCGCAGTCGATCCAGCGCAAGGGCCACGACCAGGATCAAGAGCGCTTCATTGCCGGTCAGGATCCAGGCTCTGGAGCGTCCTGCGGTTGGCGGGAGCAGCCAGGCGTCCATCACGAGGAGAGCGAAAGCCCCACCGGCTTGGAGTATGGTGCTGATGGGATCTGCTGGGCCCGCAACGAACCTGGTCTTCGTGGGATCGAGCTGGGGTGGGCGCTTCCAGATGGTTCCAACCGCAGCGGCGAGCACCAGGCTGGCCAGAATAGCCCAGCCGGCGAGGCCGGATGCGGAAGCGAGGGTCGGGATGCCAAACTGGGGCAGACCAGCGTGATCGAGGATGATCGGCACGGGGGGGGGCGTGACCTCGGCCGCCGGAAAGACCAACTTGAGAACCGGCGAAAACAGGCCGGACAGAGTCTCTTCCGGTCTCCAGAATCGGACCCCCGCCAATCCCAGGATCGCGTAGAGGGTCCCTCCTCGTTCGAACAACCGACGGCTGCGTGCCTCACCCCAAGGGGCCGCGCCACGAGCGAGGAGGCACCCGAGACTGGCTGTGATGGTCCAGTGCGCGAAGAACAAGGCCAGAAGAAGGATCGACTCGTCGGGCCTAGCCCACGCCAGCGCCGCGAGGGGAGCGGACAGAAACGGGATGGCAGGGAGGTAGGCGCTCGCGGCGGTACTCCACGCGTGCCGGAAACTCCATCCGTGGGCAAAACAGAGCGCCTGGACTTCCGTGGCCGCCATGCACGCCAGGCCGGGCCAAGACGTGATGCCCACGACGACCGAGAGGCCGAGAAGCAATTCGGCCCCGGAAGCGTGTCCTCCGATGGCAGGGACGATCGCCAGTCTCGAAGCCAACGACCCGAGGAGAATCCACACTCCGACTCGTACATAGAGCGACCAGAGTCTGGGGATCAGCATCGAGGAAGGCATGTCAATGTCGACGTTCAAACGAGTGTTCTTGGTCATTCTATCAGGTACATCCTCCCGAAGAATAGTCAGCCTCTAAGCCCTGATCCCCCATCTGCGCCCCGTCTGCTGTGTCAGAACTCGTCGCCGCTCCTCGATGTACGTCTCTGTACATCTGCGTCGCGGCGACTTCGTTCTTTCTTGCATCCGGGGCACATCTGGGGTCCAGGGAAGTGAAAGTCTTTGTCCTCGAAATGCTCATGCTCATTGGGTTTGACAGAATGAGGTGAAGGATTTGGGTAAGTCTGAGCCGACCCGGTGTCGATGTCCGAGGACGGGAGGGGGGATCGCATGAGAGCTTCCCTCGGAATGAGGCCATGAAGAAACCGTTCGATCCGCGCGCGCTTTTCGTAGCGACGATCTTTGCCGCAACCGTGAACTCGTCGTGGGCCGGTTTCACCGGATCGACGCCTGCCTTTTTCAAGAAACCGTCCAGTCTCTGGGCCGTGGAATCGAAGATCCATCTGGATCGTATGCGCTACCAAGAGGCGGCGCGGAGTCTGACCCGGGCACTCCACGAAGAGCCGGACAACGTCAAGATCGCCGTCCAGCTCGCCGACGTCTACTTCCGGCTTCACGAGTTCGACCGTGCCACTGAGATTCTCCAGAATTTCGTCTCTCTCTCGACTCGCGAATACAACCTGTATTACAGGCTGGGACTCATCTTCGACCATCGGCAACAGTACCAGACCGCCCTTGGATACTACTACAAGGCGCTCCAGCTCGACCCGGTCCTTCTCGCGGCCTTCGTGAAAATCGCCCAAGTCCGGATCAAGCAGGATCTCGTGTACGACGCCGCGAAGGTTTTGCAGCAGGCCCTCCAGATGAAGCCGGATTACACGCCCGCCCTGGAGGAACTCAAGATCGTCAATCAGCTCATCAAGTCAAACGTCCACAACGTCTACCGAAGACAGAATCTGGTCATCCAGTTCTACGACTACTGCCAGGTCGCCCTCATCGAGCGGATGTACCCTCTGATGGAAGCCCATCGACAGAACCTGGAGGAGAAGCTGGGCTATCACATCCCCGCTGTCTGGGTGAAGATCGTGCCCAAGGTGGAGCGGCACAACGGCCCCCCCGTCTTCTACGACGACATCGAAGACTGCCTCCATCTTTCCATCGCCGCGCTGGAGCGGCAGGATCACGTGGTTTTCGCCCACGAGTTGACGTGGCTCTACCTCACGCGGATGACGAAGAAGAACGCTCCCCGTTGGCTGATAGAGGGGCTTGCTCTCGTGGAAGCACATCCTTGCTTCGTGGATCAGACCCCGCTGCGCACGACAGAACTTCGGTGGGTGGAGTTGGATCGCGCGTTGACCGCCGAGAAGAACTACCTCGACTTCGCGCACAACTCACCAAAGATGACCATGGTGCTCCTGCGGAGTTACCTACTGGTTCGATTTTTGCTTGAGAACTACGGCTGGCCCAGTGTTCGTGCGCTCCTCGACGAGTACAGGAAAGGGGAGACCCAGTTCGAGAAACTCTCGTTTAGGGTCCTCCACATTCCCTACAGCGCGCTGGTGGCCAAGTGGAACATGTACGCCATCAGTCGCTATTACTTCAGCCCGGAGAAAGCGTATAAGTTCTGACCCCAAGGCCCGAAAGACAGCGGGTGTGTCAGTACAGCCATATCACGGGCGTCGGTTTCATCGCAGGCTGACCGCGGTGGAGATCCGCGAGTCGACTTCCTTTCGGATCTCGGGAAGATCGGCGTACAGAGTGTCGCCAGGGCAATCCGTGTCTTGCGTATCCTTGTGGCCGAGGATGCTGGATGTGGGGATTTGGTACTTGCCTGCCAGATGGGACAGAAGACCCACCAAAACCCGTCTCTGAGCGGCCGTCACCGTGTCTTTGCCGTTGTTGAAGTCGCCGATGACGCAGATCCCGATCTTGTTCTTGTTCGGCGGCGCATGACTTCCGAGCGCCTTCTCAGGGCGCCCTTCGTAGAGCTTCCCGTCCGGGCCGATGAGGAAATGGTAGCCGATGTCGATCCAGCCGCGCTCTGTCATGTGGGATTCCTGGATGCCCTGGATCGTGGCTGCGCCCGCGTACGCCGCTTGATTCGGGATGGACGAGTGGTGAACGGTCAAGACATTGGGTTCCTGCGTGGTGTAGTCGTCCTTCGGGGGGAGAGCTCCCCAAGCGGACCTCTTGACGAGAGTCGGCAGAGGGACGGTCGCTCTGACGCCGGGCATGACCTGGAAGGGCGGCTCGATTCGGGTGAGGGGCTCGACGACGACGGAGCGGAGAATGGGGGATGACTGTCCATCATCGCTTCGCAGCAGGACCCGGACCTGAAAAGACCTGGCCGGCCGGCTCAACGAGGATTCTCCCTCCCTGGAGACCGTGGCCCAGGAACTCGCCGCCCCGGATTCCTGGTCAAAGAACCGGACCTGGTAGACCAATCCGAGGTTTCTCCCGGCTTGCTCCACCGCGCCCAGTTGGACCGTGTCGAAGGGGGCGTTCGTCACCACGCGCGCAAGCTCCACCCACCCGGACGTCACGAACTGGCCGGCGGTTTTCTCCAGAGTCAGCTCTCCGGATGGCCCGACCATGACTCGGTCCGACCGGACGAACGTCGCTGGATCGAACGGGCCGAACCTCACGAGCCGATCACCGTCGGGTCGTTGCGTGAGGGTGTAACCCAGAGGGGGAAGGGCTGCGAGAAGAACCTGTGGGATCAAAAATCCACAGAGAATCGTAACGAACCAGGAACAGCGCCTCGGTCTACTCGGCATGGCAATCCTCCGGCCTCGCCGCAAATGTCCATCGGTCTAGGTTCCGCGCCGGAGAACGTTCATCGGGTGCCGCAAACCAATGATTTGTCGGCTCCGAGATCGTTCCGTCCACGATCCCATCGGGGCGGGTACTCGACAACTCTGCCATCACCCCGTAGAATCCCAGGATCAACGATGGTCATTCACTCCATACTCGTCAGGCCGAGTAACGATGGTATCATGAGCCGAGCTTCTGATCAATCGGCTTTGCGCGCGGGAAGGTAAGGCCCGATGTTCTCGATCGGTCTGTATCGAAGACGACGCAAACAGTTCATGGATGCCATGGGAGAGGGGATTGCCGTATTCCCCGCGGCCCCGGTGCGGCTCCGGTCGAACGATGTCGACCATCGCTACAGGCCCGACAGCGATCTTTACTATTTGACGGGGTGCGATGAGCCCGAGGTGGTCCTCATCCTCAAGCCCGGCGCTCCAGAGGGTCCTGCTATTTTGGTGGTGAGGCCGAAAGATGCCGAGAAGGAGGTGTTCAGCGGTTCTCGGATCGGTCCTGAGAAGGCCGTCGACGCGTTCGGAGTCGATCGTGCCGTGTCGACCGAGGGACTGGGCGCGGAGCTGTTGCGACTGCTCACAAACGTGGAACGGATCTACTTTCGTCTGGGGTGCCACGCGGAACTGGAGCGTCTGATTGTCGAGACCGTTTGGAGACTGCTGCGCATGAACCGGTCCGGTGTGGAGGCTCCCCACACGGTGGTGGACCCCCGCACCATACTCAGCGAGATGCGCATGATCAAGTCTCCTGAAGAGATTTCGACCCTGCGGCGGGCCGCTGACCTGTCGGTCGAAGGACACCGGGCCGCCATGCGCGCGTTGCGTCCGGGGCTGTATGAGTACGAGCTGGAATCGATCCTGGAGCATGCGTTCCGCAGTCGGGGCGCTCTTGGGCCTGGCTTCAACACCATGGTCGGATCGGGGCGCAATGCGTGTACTCTGCACTACTGCCGGAACGACCGGAGGATGGAGTCCGGTGATCTGGTCCTGGTGGACGCGGGCGCGGAGTGTGACTACTTGTGTGCCGACATCTCCCGCGCCTATCCGGTCTCCGGACGTTTCTCCCCCGCGCAGGCAACGATCTACACTCTGGTCCTCGATGCTTACGAACGGGCCGTCTCCCGGATCGTTCCCGGTGCGATCTTTCAGGATGTCCACGATGTCGCGGTTCGCACTTTGACTCAGGGATTGGTCGATCTGGGGTTCGTCGAGGGCCCCTTAGACACGGCGCTGGAAAAAGAGTCGTACAAGCCCTTCTACATGCACCGGACGAGTCACTGGCTTGGCATGGACGTCCACGATGTGGGTCGGTACCGGCTCAAAGGGCAGTGGCGCGTCTTCGTTCCCGGCCAGGTTTTGACCGTGGAGCCTGGGCTCTACATCGGGGAAGGCCAACCAGGGGTTCCCAAGGAGTTCTGGAACATCGGGATCCGGATCGAAGACGATGTTCTCGTCACCCCCGACGGTCGCGAGGTCTTGACCGGAGACCTGCCAAGAACCGTGTCTGAGATCGAGCACGAAATTGCGGCGGGGGGCGCGGATTGACCGAATCCATCCATTGCCCGGATCAGACTCGGCTCGTTGTCTCCAGCCCTCGCCAACAAAACCCTTGGGGCTTCAAAGAGCTGTTGAGAGAGCCTGTCGTCCGTGCTATAGTCGCAAGCGAGCTTGGAGTCACGACAGTTGGTGCTGCGGGTCGATGCCTGGATCGTCCGGTGCTCATGGACCGAGCACCGCCCGAGACGCTTCGGCGAGCCCCCAATGGACGAGAACAATCCCGGCGCTAAGCGCGATCTTCGATCCTTGCTCGCGGGTTACGGGGCCAAGCCGACCTCTCCGTTGCAGCAACGCCAAGACGCCCAGTTGACCCGGTACGAAACTGGGTCCGGCGAGGGAATCAACGAGATCCGGCAAGCTCTTGCAAAGGATCCTGAGAACGAGAAGCTGTTGGACTGGCTGGCCTTTGCCCTGTACTCGAACAACGAACTCGACGAGGCGATGGTGTTGTACCTTCGGCTGGTCGATAAGTCCCCCGCCAACACCACGTACCACTACTACCTGGCCAACTGCCATGCGAAGAAAGGCTCGGTCCAGAAGGCCATCGTGGAATGGAAGAAGGTCGTCCATATCGATCCCTACAGCAAGATGGGCCGAAAGGCCCAGGCTCGAGTGGATCAGGCGACTCTCGTCCTTCGGAGGGCCATGCAGCAGAGCAACCTTTCCGGCGAAAGCTGATTTGAGACGTCGGCAATTCTCGATCTCGATCGCGTAGTGCAAAGCACGAAATAATGATGGGATCCGTCACGAAGCGCGCGAGTGCCGTCTGGTCATCATCGATGTATTACTCCACGATGTATTACTCCACGCTCACACGTCTTCTGTTCTCTGGTAACTCCGCAGGATTCCGAGCCGCTGCCCGTCTCTTCCGGGGACCGGACATTGGGTTTTCCATGGCGGTGATGGTGCTCCTTTCTGTTGCGTTTTGCCCGATGGCTCGAGCCGCGGAGACGGTGCGAGGCGCTCTTCCCCGCGGATCGGTTGCCCCGCGCACTGCCACGGAATGGGAGTTCTCGTCCGTGCCCGGTGCTCCCGAGGATGAGGTCGTGGCCTTTCTTTACCTCGACCAACGCAGTGACCCTCGAACCTCTTTGATCGTGGTCCCAGTGGTCATGCCCTCGGCGATTCGCGCCCTGGAAGTCTACGCGAATGGAGAGCTCTCGGAGCGGTTCGACGGCGCCGGTCCCGTGGCCGCGAGAAAGCCCACGGGTTTTCGTCCGAGAGAGGAGATCTTGCTCACTCTCTCGAAGGGGATCCGGCCAGGGCTGAATCGAATCTCGTTGCTCGCCCGGTATTCCGCGGAGGTGGAGGATGATCCGGGCGGCCAGCGTGCGTCCTGGACCGGCTTCGCAAGGTTCAATCCCGGACGGCTCGTCCGCCTGTCCCTTCTGTTCCGCGGCTTCGAGCGAGTCTTCGACGTCCAGGCAGCGCTCTATCAGGCACTCAGGAGGTTCGATCAAGAGCTCAGGAACGGTCAGCTGGAGATCGGTCGGCACAATCTGGGCCGGGAGCTGCGGCAGGTCGGCGACATGGTTCGGTCGCTCCAACATGACGCAGCGGTCCGAATGACCCAGGATGAACAGGACCGCTACTATCTGGAGACATGGAACGAGTCCGGCCAGAGCAAGGAGTATTTGGATGCCCAGCTCGATCTGGCCCGGCGGATCGCCGAGACTTGGGCCGGCGCTGTCCCTTTATGCGCCGCCCACCAGGTCTACCAATACACCTCCCGAAAGGCGAATCTCTCGGCCGCCCTCACCGATGTGGCTTTGTCCAAGGAGAACTTGAGAAACGCCTGTGCCGTGCTCGCCACGAGAGCCGGTGAAGCTGCTCCTGATGCGATCGTCAGTCTGAGGACTCTGATGGGGCAAGACCTCAGGTTGATGGAGACCCTCACCGTGGCCTGCAGAGCTGCGTCGGACTCTGTCGCGTCTCGGTCGCTTTCGATCCTCAAGGACAGTCCCGCGTGGCGCGACAAATTCACCGTAGGCTCTCATGCTCTCAAGGGCTTCCGAAAGGCGTACCGGAACAGCTCGCCTCCCAAAGCCGCGATAGAGAGGGATGTGTCCGTCGCGTCGCAATACCTGGGGCTTGTGGAATCTCTTGCTCGACGCGACCTGATCTACGCTCGGCTGGTCTCTGAACTGGCCGGCTGTCTACTGGAGCCACGCTTCGGTGCGGCATCGATCCCGAGACGGGATTGGTGAGAGAGCGAGGACAAAAGACCTTGGGTAAGAAGGATTCGGTTTTCCAAAGATCGATCGCCTCGGGTGAACGGCGACACGAAAAGACGCCCGCTCTCCCGTTCCCTTCGTGGGTCTTCTTGGCTGCCCTCGCGCCGTGGGCGGCCGCCGTGACTTCGTCGATCACCAGCCTCCAAGGACTGAGTGCCCTCGGGGGGACGGCTGGCCTTTCTCTCATCGTGATGATCGTCCTGATCTCCGCCTGCACTTACGAGGCGCGTGAAACCCCGTTGCGCTGGCTCTGTCTCGTGATCATCGGGATCGCGGTCGTGGTCGTTCCTGTTACTGGTTCCGTGCAGGTTCTCGACACCTACGACCTGCCGAAGCAGTCGGTCTCGACGATCCTGATGGTCAGCCTCCTTCTCTGCTGGGCCACTTCGCGCGTTGTCGACGACCACGTTCCTCGGCCGCTCTACCGTCCGCTCGCGATCTTGTCGGTTCTGTTCATGGTCGCAAGCCTTCTGTCGCTTTTCCGCGCCGTCAACGTGACCCTCGGTCTTTTCCAGGCCGGCCGACTTCTACTGAGCATCGGCACTCTGGTCGCAATCCATGATCTGGCCGACACTCCGGATCGTGCCCGAAGACTTCTCTCTTTGGCCGGGTTCACCGCTTTGGTGGTCGCTTGCCTGGCGGCCTACCAGTCAACCGGAGGCGAAATCCCGGGTTTCCCGCAGGTCGCAAAGCCGGCCGCGACGTTCGGGAACAAGAACATGGCAACGGAGTACATGGTTCTGCTGTACCCGCTGCTGCTGGCTCTGATCCTCTGGGCCGGAAATCGGGTGTTGGCGCTGGCCGGGGCCGTGGCCACGGTTCTGATGACCTACGTCTTGTCCATCGCCAGGACGCGTGCCGACTGGGTGGCAAGCGTGGTCGTTCTCATCGTTCTGGCCATTGCCTGGCTCTTTTACAGGTCTCTCCGGCTCAAGGGTCTCGACCAGGACGAGAGGTGCTTCTGGTGGACAACGATGCGTCATCGCCAGATCCTTTGCGTCGTTGCACTCGTGTCCGGGCTCTGCCTTTCGTGGATCGTTCCCTGGATGCTCAAGTCGGCCGGGGTTCAGAACGCCGCGACCCTCGACACCTCGGCCATTCAGTCGGACCTCGACCCCAGCCGTGGGTCCACGCAGTGGCGCGTGACAGCCTGGGTGAATACCCTCTGCATGGTGAAGGACCATCCCCTCCTCGGCGTGGGAGCCAACAACTGGCAGCTCGTGTACCCGCTCTATCACAGAGCGTGGAGATCGGATCAGTCGTTCGACACCCGCACTCAGGCCACGACCCTTCACAACGATTTTCTCCAATACTGGGCCGAGACCGGACTGTTGGGACTGATCGCCTTTGTCGGTCTCTTTATCGTCGCCATCAGGGCTCTCACGGTCCACGCGAGGTCCTTGACCGAGCCGTGGGGACCCATCGGCGTGGCGACCGGCGCGGGGGTTCTGGCAGCGGGTGCTGACTGCTTCTTCTCGTTCCCTTTCCAGCTTGCCGCGCCGACGTTGATCTTCTGGTTTCTCCTGGCCCTGTGTCATCGAGCCGCCTGCGAGCCGACGGTTGCCCCGGCCCGGACACGACCCGGACCCATCGATCCGGAGACGAGCGTGCGGCCCGGAAAGGGGATCTCACTGGCACTGTTGGGTTCCGTGGCGCTCGGGGGCTTGTTCCTCGCCTACTGGGCTGCCGCCGATCTCGCGGGGTCGTGGCACATGCGTATCGCCTACGCGTTGTCGGGCAAGAACCGCTGGATGGAGTCCTCCCAGGAGTTCCTCCGTTCGGTCGAGGCGAGCCCCTATGTCTACAATCCTTACCTTCTGCTGGGGCGCTCCTACTTCCAGATCGGCCAGATGCCCCGGGCGGTGGCGGCCAACCATCTCGCCTCGGTCTACCACCCGAACCACTGCAACATCTACTACAACCTCGCCAACTGTCTGCGTGAATTGGGGAGACCAGACGATGCCGTGAAGGCTTTCGATCGTTGTCTGGGGCTCTACCCCGACAACGCGGATGCCTGGAACAATCGGGGCAACATCCTCAGGGCAATGGGACAGACCGATAAGGCGCTCGAGTCGTTCGCAAAGGCCTCGGCCTTAAACCCCAGGCTCCAGGAAGCTGTCTTGAACCAAGGCTCGATCTTGCTGGATACCGGGAGGATCACGGAGGGGCGGGCGCTGTTCGCGAGGGTGCTCGCGGTTCATCCGAAGTTTGCCCGGGCCCGACAAGCCTTGGGTAACGCGGCGCTCAAGACAGGGGATCTGGTCGGCGCGATCAGCCAATTCGAGGAGGCGGTGGCCATCGATCCCGGCTACGTCGAGGCGCTCAACAACCTGGGCGCTGCCTATTGGCAGAAGGGGGACGCGACCAGGGCTCAGCTCACCTTTGAGCGGGCCATCTCCATTCGGCACAACTTCGCGCCATCCTATTTCGGACTGGCGGACGTGTTCTTTCGTCAAGGAAAGCGGCAGGAGTGTCTGACCGCCTACCAACAGTTCTTGGCGTACTGGCCCGCACGCGACAACAACTGGCGTGTGGCCACCCAGCGGGTCGCTCAGTTGAAGGGCTCCAAGTAGTGGTGTCGATGATGGGACGTCTCAAGATCGTGGTCCTGGCATTCGCGGGCCTCGTGGCGCTCACTCTTTGCTCTCTCGCCGTGGTGGTTCGTTCCCAGGTGGATCTCGGGAAGCTCAAATCCACGATCGAAACGTCCGTTTCCGAAACGCTTCGAAGGACCGTCCGTGTCGGGTCGGTGGAAACGGGCTGGGGAGCCACGGTCTTGTTGAAGGACGTGGCTGTTCTGGATTCGTCGGCGCGTCGCGTGCAGGTGAGTCTCTCGACTGTTCGGTTGAGCGTTGCTCTTTGGTCGCTCATCAGGGGCGAATTGCGCCCCTCGGAGATCACGATCGAGAGGCCGAGGGCCACGGTCGTCCGGAATCGGCAGGGCTCGTTCGATGTCGACGATCTGTTCGTCAACGTCGGCGGAGCGAGTCGACGGCACACGGGCGAAAAGGGGCCACGGCCGAGCGCGGAGCTTGCCGCTTTGAGGGGGAGGCTGTCGATCGTTGACGGCACCCTGGAAGTCTTTGATGACAGCCGGCCGTGCGGCGATGGAGTCCGGTTGTCAGGGATCGGTGGAACGGTCGATTCCTCCGATTCCTCGCCGGATGTTCGCTTGTCTCTGTCTTCCCGGTTGGAGCGACTGCCCGGACGATCCGAGCCGGGCCGTGCCAAAGGAGCTGGCCCAGAGGCTGGTCCGGCCGTATCGATGGCCCGGCTCGTGCGGCTCACGGGGACGATGAATCCGGTATCATCCACGGGGCAGGGCCAGCTCAGGGTCGAAGGACTGGCAGCCAAAGCCCTGTCCCAGGCGATGTCCGGGAGCTCCGCCCCCCTCACCGCTACGACCGGGGAGCTCGATCTGGACGCTCTTCTGGAGTACGCTCGGGGAGCCGGTGCCGTGCCGCGGGTGACCGTGACTCTCCGGAAGGTGGGGTTGGCGAGGAGCGACCGGGTCTCCTCGATCGGAGAGTGCGCAGGGACGATCTCGTACCGACCGTCGTCCGTCGAGCTCTCCAACCTATCATTCGAACCCGCGGCCCTCCGGGAGCTGTCAGGAGACTCCCCGGTCAAGATCGGCATTGTCCGGGCCGTGTTCTCACTGGGAGGTGGCCAGGCGACCTGCACCGACGCGAAGCTCCAAGTCAACGACCTGCCGATCGGAGCGTCCATCAAGCTCGTCGGGGCCAAAGGGGCATCTGTCTGGCCTCCGATCCGGGTCGAGCTCCGGCTGGCCGCCCCCGTGGCGTCTCTCGCACGGCTTTCGCCGTTGCTTTCCGGAACCATCCCCCTGGACCTCACGATCGTGGGCGAGCCCGGTAATCTGAGCCTGGTGGGCAGGATCCCTCTTTCGTCGATCCGCGTGGCGCTGCCGGCGTCAAAGGGTGGGACGGCCGTGCAGATCCTCTCGGGAACGTTGGTTTTTGCAGGCCAAGAAATCTCCACCAGCGATCTTGCGTGTCAGCTTTTGGGATACACCGTCAAACCGCGCGTCTTGGTGAGTGCCGCCTTCTCGAATCCCCAGATCGCGCTGGACACCGGGCCGGTCGAGATGGATTTGTCTCGGCTTGCGGCTTCCCTGCAGGGTGAGTTTGGACTTCGCGCTCGCGGTTTTGCGCCTCAGGGGCGGATACTTTCTTCCCTGAGGGCCTGGGGGTCTCTGACCGCGCCGCAGCTCGGTGGCGTCGTGGAGCCGGAAGGGGCTTCTCTGGCCGTTCCGGGTACTCCTCGCAGGGTCACTCTCACGCGAGGGCGCGTCGACGTGGCCGGCAGCCGGGCCTTCCTTTCCGGTTTGACCCTGACGTGCGAAGGACTGGCCGCGGCGGTGTCGGGTGGCATCGAAGACGTCATGGGCCATCCCAGGGTGAGCCTTTCCTTCAAAGGGCAATCCCTGGACGTGGGACGGCTTCTCACTCTCTTGCCGCCGGCCCAGAGTGCTCCGCTCCTCGCCTACTGTCCCCAAGGCCGCATCGACGTCGATGCGTTGGTGTCCGGTGGGGCCGAGACTCTCCGAGCCGACGCGACCCTCGGCCTTCGGGGTTTGTCCGTCGTGGTCCCTGTCAAGGACCGGCGGGTCAGGCTTTCCATCTCCGGGGGGACCGTCGAGGTGACTCCCGACCGTTTCGTGTTCAACCAGCTCGAGGGACTCGCCGATGGTGTGCCCGTTATGGTCACTGGCTTCGTGGAGAGGGCGGCGGCCGGACCGATCTGTGCTCTATCCGTCACGGCGCGAGGCCTGACCGTCGAGCGTGCGCGGGAGGTTCTGCCTCCGGATGTCCTTGCCGCGATCGCGCGGCAGAAAGCAGTCCTGTCGTGCGACGCGCGGGCGCACCTCACCGGCCCCGTGGGCTCGCTCGCCTGCGAGGTCAGTGTGATGCCCGTGGCCGGCTCGTTCGTTCTTCCCGTCTCGAATCGAGAGATCTCCGTGGAGGTGCGGCCCGGCGGGGAGTTGAACTTCAAACAGAACCGCCTGGTCCTGGCCGGTGTCTCCGGAAGAGCTCTCTCCCACGACGTCAAGATTTCCGGGACGATCGAGGATCCGATGGGTTCCGGTCGACTGGATCTGATGGCCGTGACAGAACAGCTCGATCTTGGCGCGGCCTCGCCCTTTCTCACGGAGGCGGGTCACCGATCTCTGACGGCCTATGGTCTGACCGGAGGGCGCGGGCTTCGCGTGAAGATCGGAGGGACCTTTGCCAACCCGACGTGTCAGGCGAGGATCGACCTGACCGGCGCGGAACTGTCCGATGTGAAAGGGATGGGGCCGGGTCGAGTGGTCAGAGGGAGCCTGGTGTGCGAGGCCAACAAGCTCTCGATCGAGGACATGCAGGTTGTCGTGGCAGGGGCTCTCCTGGCGGTCACGGGCACCATCGGGCTCGCCGGAGAGGCCGAGCTGGATGTGTCCCTCTCCGGCGATGGGGTCGAGCTCGGCGGGATCGGTCGTGCTCTTTCGTCCTCGGGTGGTGTGGGGGTGGAAGGACGGACGAACGTGACGCTCAAGGCCACAGGCCGGGTCGGTTCGACTCGTCTGAACGGAAAACTGTCCCTGGCCGGAGTCGTCGTGCGAGCTCGTGCCTTTTCTAGCCCTTTGACCGGTGTGTCCGGAGAGGCGATCTTTTCCGATGACGAGGTCCGGTTGGAGAACGCCGTCGTTGGACTGGGCGGTCAGCGGTTGAAGATCGGCGGACGGGTGAAGGGGATACTCGATGGGCGGCCCACGTTCACCGGATTGTCGGTCTCCGGTCCGGTGGAGGTCTCCGATGTGTGGTCGAGTCCCTCTCTGAAGGCGTCGGGGCGAGGAGCCGTCGAGGTCAAAGCCTCCGGTGCCTGGCCTGGGGCTTCGGTGGAGGGGACTCTCGACATCCCCGGTCTCGTCCTCAAGACTCCTCGTGGAGCGTCATGGACGGCCAAAGGTGTGGGGATCGGGCTTCAGAAGAACGCGGCCTCGACCAATCTCACGGTGACGCGAGGAGAGCTCTGCCGCGGCCAGATCAAGGGGTTCGTCTCGATCCCCGCTGGCGATGCCGGCAGTACTCGTTTCCAGACAAGCATCGAGGGGGCTGACCTCGCAGCCTTCGTTGCCGGGTTCGGGGTCCGCGAATCGGAACCGACGGGAAAGCTGTCTTTCCGGTTTACCGGCTCTGGCGCGTCATCGTCCGACCTGGCCGGCTCCGGTCGACTGGAGATCTCGAGTCTGGCCATCGATCTGACCCGGAACCGCGCGCTTTCTTCTCTGAGGTCGACCGCTCAGCTCACCCAGAACGTGTCGGCCCTCGCCGGGTTCCTGGGAAAGAACGACCGGAAGATCCGGGAGTTGGCGTCGAGTCAAGGTGAACAGTCGGCCTTCTACGACAATGTCCTCGCCGAGGCGATGAAGAGGCACCGGATCGGAACCGTTTCGGCACCGATCCAGGCCTCCGGCGGAGCGATCACGCTCGCGCCCATTTCTGGCGCGTGCATCGCCGGATCCGTTCGGATCGACCTGGCTTCCGGAGCGCTTTCAGGTCAGCTGACCCACGTGGATCTGGGGCAGGTCCGGCTCGAGAACGTCGTGCTGGCCGGGACGGTCTCCTCTCCGGCTCCAAAGATCGATCGGCGGCGGATCAAGCTGTCCGGAAAGGGGCCTCCGAGCGCATCCTCCTCTGTCGACGCCTCGGAAGTCCAGACATTGATCGAGTCCCTGAGCGGCCGAAAGAAGAAGTCCGCGGCTCCAACCTCTTCCACGGAGGGTTCGACCGAGCAGCCGTCCGGTTCGTCTTCGTCCGAGAGCGGTTCCGAGGAGGAGTCTGATCCGGCCGTGGACCTGTTCAAGAAGCTGCTCAAGAAGAAATGAGCTCCTCGTAGACCGCCATCGTTTTTTCGACCATTTTTCGGCTCGTGAACTCGCTGCGGACTCGACTCTGGCCTGCCTGCCCGAGACGACGGGCCAGCTCCGGATCCCGGAGGAGCCTTTCGATGGAATCGGCGACCTGTCGTGGATCTCCGGGCGTCACGAGCAGCCCGTGGACCTCGTGGGTGACGATCTCGTTCACCCCGTCGATGTCGCTCGCGACAATGGGCAACCCTTGAGAGAGAGCCTCCAGGAGCGCCAGAGGAAGGCCTTCCCACAGGGACGGGAGGCAGAAGAGATCGAAGGCGCGGTAGAGCGGACCGATATCTGTTCGGGGGCCAAGGAACAGGACGTCCCCGCGGAGATCGAGCCGGTCGGTGAGAGAACGCAAGGACTGCTCTTCGGGGCCTGATCCCGCGAGCGCGACCCTGACTCTATGCCCGCGGGCGACGAGGTGGGAGAGCGCCTTGATGAGGGTGCCCAGGTCTTTCTGTCTGTGGAAGCGGGCGATGCAGCCGACGATCGGATCGGACTCGGACCACCCCAGAGTCGACCGCGTTGCCCGCCGGTCTGGCCCGTCATCCAGCACAAAAGGGTCGATCCCGTTGACGACGACCCTGAGCTGCCCCGGGAGGACGACGCCGGCTTCCAGACCTTTCCGGCCGTCGGCTTCGGAGACGCAGACGATCCGATCGGCCGCCGACCTGAGCAGTCGGTCCACGGTCCGATACGCAAATCCCTTTACACGGTCCTCGAAGTGCAGGTAGTGGATGCCGTGCAGCGTGTGGATGGTCCGGACCGGAAGCCCCAGACACGCGATCCGGACCCAGAAGCCGGCGACACCTCCGTGACTGTGTACGATCCCGTGTCCGTGCCGGGCGACAAGGCACCGGATTTGGCGCAAGAGTCGCCACGGGATACTGTCCGCGAAGGGGAGGGGATGAAACGGGATGCCAGCCGCCTCGAGCCTACCCACGAGCGGGCCACCCGGTCCGGCAGCCACTTCGACGGCGAACCGGTCGGCCGGAAGACCGGTCGCCAGGGCGAGAAGCTGGGATTGGCCGCCCCCTAGAGAGCTTTCGTTGATGACCTCGAGAACAGGAACCGGGGATGTCACAGGTCGGTCACTCGATCTGCAGGCGTTTTGGCTCCGAGATCTCGCCGATGGCCGGGATGGTTCGGAGCTTCTCCTGGAACGATGCGAGGTTCCTCTGCACATCCGGGGACATCACGAAGAACGCCATCGAACCGGTGATCTGGTTGGCGAGGAATGAGACATCAGCGGGCGTCAGGACGAGTCGCAGGTACTCGAAATGGTCGTCGAGTGTGGTCGGACAGGTCTTGAGGAGCTTCTGCCATGGGATCGTGAACCGGAGTTGGTCGTGGCGGAACGTGTGGATCAGCACTTCGTAGAAGAGGCTCACGACGCTCTCTCCACGGGCGGACTCGTACCGTCGGATCAGGCGGAGTGCATCCTTGACCCGACGGGCGAACAGCAACGCCGCCAGGAAGTGAGGGATGTCGTCCATCGATGACCCCTGGAACGTCAGGATCTCCCGAAACTCGTTCTTTGCCTGCCGGAACGACTTGCTGTCCAGAAAGCAGCGGGCGAGCCGACCCCGGATCTCCAGGTTCTTGGGAAAGAATTTCTTGGCCCCGGAAAGGATCTCGATCGCCTTGCGGACGTGCCCCTGCTGCTCGTAGATGTCGACCAGGGACAGGCACAGGCTCAGATTGGATGGAGCGATCCGATACGTTCGTTCCCAGATTCCTCGTGCCTGGTTCAGGTCGCCCTCGGCCATGTAGCAGTGTCCCTTTCCGATGAGGGCGTCGATATTGGTCGGGTCGAGCTGGAGCGCTCGCTCGAAATAGCCCAGAGCCTTGTCCGGTTCACCCGCTTTGAGGCAGATCTCGGCCGCGAGCTCCACGACCTCGCTGACGTTTGGATAATACGAGACCGTGACCGCGTTGAGCTTCGCCGCCTCGTCGAGCTTTCCCAGCGAGAGGGCGATGCGGGCAAGCTGCAGTCGGACCTCCAAGTTCCTCGGATCGATGTCGAGAACCTTCTGGTAGATCCCGAATGCCCTCTTGACCTCGCCAGCGTTCTGGTACGCAGCCGCGAGCTCCTGCCAGATGATCGCCCGGTTGGGGTAGCGGTGCGCGAGGAGAAGGAACTCGTTGATGGCGCCTCGGAAGTTGCCGGATTTGGAGTAGAAGCGACTGCGTTCCAGCACGTAGCTCTGGAACCGGACCGCGTCCCACGTGGAGGTGTTTCCGTCCTTTCCTTCAGCGGGGAGGTTGGAGACCACGGATGGATCGAGTTCTTTGGCCCGGGCGAACTGTGCGCCGGCCAACTCCTCGTCGCCTCGAAGCATGTAGTAAATGCCCAGTCTCTTGTACCCCTCCGCGGAGTCGGGATTCGACAGGAGAGCTCTCTTGATCGTGAGGATCGCCTTGTCGAGTGCTTGGTTCTGGAAGTAGGCCTCGGCCAAGAGAATCAGGACGTCCTCGGATGAGGGATTGGCCTTGAGGACGTTGTTCAAGACCGCGATCGCCCCGGCGAAATCGCCCGACTTCACATAGGCCCGAGCCTTCAGAATCAGGAGGTCGGTGTTGCCGGGCGAAAGCTCGAGCCCGCGGGACAATGTGACGATCAGATCATCCGTGCGTCCGACTTCGAGGTAGCAGAAGGCCAGCTCCCTCAGCGTCATCACGTCGTTGGGCAGGAGCTCGAGGGCGCGGCTCAGATAGCTCATCGCTTCGGCCGCGTTTCGAGATTCCAGGAGGAGCTTTCCGTAGTTGTAGAGCGCGTGAGGGTTCGAGGGGTCGACTTTCAGCGCCTCCTGGAAACAGTCGCTCGCGCGGTCCCACTGGCTGCGAAGATAGTAGATGATTCCCGAGTTGATGAGGCTGCCCGTGTGACTGCTGTCCTCACGAAGGATCGCTTCATAGGCCTCGAGCGCCATCTGGTGGCACCCGGACTTCTGAAGGTGGAGCGCCTTGATGAATCGCGATTCCAGACCGTCTTTCATAGAACTCACAGACTGCGATCGTCGATGGTCTCCACCCGGGACATCGCTTCCTCCGGGACGGCAGGATCCTGTTTGTCGTGTTCCTGAAGGTTCTGGAGCATCTTGCTGTAGTTGTCCATCTCCAGAGCCGAGCACTCCTTGAACTTGGAGTACGTGGTGTAGAAGCGGTAGTAGAGACGCCCCGGGGAGCTTCCCATCTTGTTCTTGACGACGTCGAGCTCGAAGACGGGCACCATCAGGTCGTCGGTTCCCCATTCCCATTCCAGGAAAGGGGTATTCCCGTGGAGGAAGAAGTCGCAGTAGAGAAGGGCCAGGACGTGCGAGTCGTACAGGACCCCGGGCTGATCCTCCAGATCCTCGAGTGACGGGCGGGTCAGACCGGCGCCCCTGGCGAGCTTGGTCGTGACGACCAGCCCGATTTCCTGGCTGGTGGCCAGCGTCTTGAATTCGGACATGAGCCGCTCGGAAAGGGTCCGCATGTCCTGGGTTCCGCCTTCGATGCGGATCTTGTAGTAGGGGTCGATGAACACGACCAAGGGGTGCGTCTTCCGTCCCTTGATCTGCCGGATGAAGCTCACCAGATCAATGAATCTCAGGCTCCCCAGAGACTCGTCCACGATGGTCAGTCGGTTCTTGAGCTTCACGAGGCGCGCGAGGCCTCGCTGTCGCTTGTCGTCATACCGGTCGGCCTTCTTGGGATCGGGGTACTGGACGTACTCGGTGTGACACTCGCCTGCCATGGCCACGAGTCGGATGTTGAGGTCCCTCGCGGGCTGATCGAGCGAGATGAAGAGCACGTGGGCCTCAGGGTTCTTGACGAGGATATCGAAGGCGAGCTGCAGGGCGAACGTCGTTTTTCCCATCCGTGCCGCGCTGCCGAGGACGTAGATCGAATTGTGCAATCCATCGAGCTTCTCATCGAGAATCGGAAACGCGCACGTGAGCCCTTGGTAGGGCCACCGCCCACGATCAGCGCCCAGAGTGGATTGAGAGAGCCGGCGGAGTTGTCTCTCGAGGTCGAAGGCTGAGACCAGAAGGCGCGGCCGTTTAGGCTTGTCGTCCATCAGTGCGTCTCCTCCGTGGTCGTGAGCGTGACGAACTCGTCTTCGGTGAGGATCCGAATATTGAGATCCTGCGCCTTCTTGAGCTTTGATCCAGCGCCCGGTCCGGCCACGACCAGCGACGTCGCCTTGGAGACCGATCCGGCCGGTCGACCGCCGAGTCGTCGGATCTCCTCTTCGATCTGTTCCCGGGTGAATCGGGACAGTGTGCCCGTCACCACCACGGTCTTCCCCGAGAGCACGCCCGCAGCAACAGCGCGCTCTACGGGCTGGACCGTGACAACGGCGAGAAGACTCTCGATTTCGGAGCGGTTCTGAGGATCGCGCAAGAATCGGACAACGGAGGCGGCCGTCTTCTCGCCGATCTGCGGGATGGCGATGAGCTCCTCTTCCGTGGAGGATTGAAGCTTCCCGATCGATCCGAGCTCCTGGGCGAGGACCCGGGCGCCCGCGAGCCCCACGAAATCGATGCCAAGGGCGTAGATGAACCGGTGAAGCGGAATGTCCCGGCGGGCTTGGATGTTGTCCACGAGCTTGGTGGCAAGCCGGTCCTTGGTCTCCTTGAGCTTCAGGAGGTCTTCCTTGGCAAGGCGGAACAGGTCGGCCAGTCGGCCGACGAGCTTGAGGTCGATGAGCTGGGCCAGGATGGCCGGGCCGATTCCTTCGATATTCAGGGCGTCGCGACTCATGAAATGGTCGAGCCTTCGAGCGAACTGGCCAGGGCACGAGGGGGTCGTACACTTGATCGCCGCCTCGCCTTGGGCCTGGGCCAGCGGACCCCCGCAGGCGGGGCACGCAGTCGGCCATTCGATCGTTCGGCGCTCCCGACCGGGCGCGACACCCAGGCGTCCGATGACCGCTGGAATCACGTCTCCGGCCTTTGTGACGAGGACGAGGTCGCCGATGGCGATCTCCTTTCTCTCCACCTCCGACCGATTGTGGAGCGTGGCGCGAGAGACGGTCGAGCCCATCACCTCGACGGGGATCAGGACCGCGACCGGAGTGATCGTTCCGGTGCGGCCGACAGAGAAAATCACGTCCTCGAGGACGGTCTCTCGCTCCTCTCCGGGGAATTTGAAGGCCACGGCCCAGCGGGGACTCTTCGACGTGAACCCGAGCGTCTCCTGCCAGTCGAGTCGGTCCAGTTTGATGACGACGCCATCGATCTCGAAGGGCAACCCGGCGCGGTTCTGGAGGGTGTACTCAAGGTAGTTCGCGATCCCCTCCGCGCCGACGATCCGGCGATGCCCCGGCGACACCGGAAGCCCGAGTCTCGAGAGGAAGGCCAGAAGATCGGCCTGGGTCGCAATGTTGGGAAAAGCCTTCCGGTCGAGAATATCGTACGTGTAGACGTTGAGTGCACGGCTGGCCGTGATCCGTGGGTCCAGCTGTCGGACCGAGCCGGCACCCGCGTTCCGGGGGTTGGCGAACGGGTCTTCCCCAGCCTCCTCCTGCTCTCGGTTGAGCCGGGCGAACTCGGACTTCGGCATGACGACCTCACCGCGGATCGTGATCGAGACAGGTTCCTGGAGAGTGAGGGGCAGACTCTTGATCGTCTTCACGTTGGCCGTGACGTCCTCGCCGACCGAGCCGTCACCACGGGTGAGTGCCTGGATGAATCGGCCGCGATCATACGTGATCGCCACGGACAGACCGTCCAGTTTGGGCTCGCAGGTGTAAGCGAGCGGCTCATCGGTTCCCAGGAGCTTGTGGATCCTCGCCTCGAAGTCGGCGAGCTCCCCTTGACTCACGACGTTGGCAAGCGAAAGGAGTGGGGCCACGTGAGGTCGCTTCTCAAAGCGCTCCGACGAGCTTCCCGCAACTCGCTGGGTGGGGGATTCCGGGGTGATGAGATCCGGATGAAGTCGCTCCAGTTCGACGAGCTCGGCCATGAGCGCATCGTACTGGCCATCCGTGACCTCGGGCCGATCGAGAACATAGTAGAGATGGTCGTGATGGCGGATCTGCCGTGCGAGCTCGCGGTGTCGGGCCTTGACGTCTTCTGCCGTTAACATGGGATCAAGACACACTCTACTTGGCGCGAGGATCGACAGTCCCATCGCCTCTGAAGCGATCACGAAAGGCGAGGGGACTGCCGCGACAGTCTCAAGTCCCGGATGACCCCGTCCGCAACGTCGTCTGGAGCCGCTCACTCACGAACATTACGCTTAAAGGTCGATGTTACCACGGGAAAGATCCTCCGGGCAACGGGGCTCGCGTCCCCTGATCCCCCATCTGCGCCTGGTCTGCCCACTCGTCTGCTGCGTCAGAACTCGTCGCCGCTCCTCAATGTACTTCTCTGTACACCTCGGGGGTCCCCCACCACCTTTGGAACGGTGATGTCGAGTGGGGGGGCGCGGCGACTTCGTTCTTTCTTGCATCCGGGGCACATCTGGGGTCCAGGGAAGTGAAAGTGTATGTCCTCGAAATGCTCATGATCACTGGGTTTGCCAGAATGAGGTGAAGGATTTGGGCGTCTGTCCATCATCGGCTCTGAAAGGCCTTGAAAGGCGCTGAGCTCCATCTTGACTTCCGGCCGACGACCGGTTACCCTAAATCTTACGTTGAGGAGTCGGCCAATTGGTAGGCCACCTGACTCTGGATCAGGCGGTTGAAGGTTCGAGTCCTTCCTCCTCAGCCAGCTCGTGGAGCCGCTCGGCACTAGTCGGGCGGCTCCTCCCTTTTCAGGCACTGCCCAGTTTACTGCCCACCCCCCCTTCCTGAGACGTCCGGTTCTGATCCTGATTCATCAAGGAGCGAACCCGGCTGTGGAAGGTCGGTGAGCTGTGCATGTACCGCTGCGTGGTGGCCAAGTCCTTGTGGCCGGCGATCTCCTGGATGTCCGTGACGTTCGAGCCGAGGCTCGCCAGCCAGCTCAGGTAGTGGTGCCGGAAGTCGTGCATCCCGTTGATGTGGATTCCGGATCGCGCCCTCAGCTTCCGGATGATCGAACGCAACCCGATCCCGGTCTGACGCTCTCCCTTTCCTCCTCCACGGCGAAGTGGGGGGAACACCAGCCCCTCTCGACGCTTCCCCAGCCAGTCGAGAAGGACGGCCACCAGGCGGTCCGACATGGGAATGCTTCGGGCCTTCCAGCTCTTGGGCGAGAAGCTCTCGTCATGGGGCACGACGATACGGGTTTCGTGCCAGCGAATCCACGAGCAATCCAGGGCCCGAAGTTCACCCGGTCGGAGGCCGGTGAGGGCCGCCACCTCAAGGGCGAACCTGTCGCGACCGCTGGCGGATGCCATGAACTGTTCCATCATCGCCGGGTCGAAGCGGCGGGTGATCGTGGGGATGCCCTTCGGCTTCTTTATCCGAAAGGCCGTCTGATCGACCTGGTGTCCTCTCTCCTGGGCCCACTTGAGCACGGCCTTGACGACCCAAAGGTCCCGGGCCAGGTTGCCCGGAGAGGTCCCCTCACGGCGCCGGCGCTCGAAATGTTCCAGGATCGCAGCGCGGCCTACCCGCGCAACCGGCAGTCGGCCCAGCTCCGGGCCCAGGTGCCTCACCAGCTCCTCGTAACCCTTTCGCGTCTTGGGGCGAACATCGCACTGCCGGAGCCACCGTGCGACCGCCTCACCGAACGGTACGCTGGGGACGACGGGGCCGAGCTGATCGGTGCGCTCGGTGTTGGCCAGCGCCTGGGCGATCTCGGTCTGTCGATCCGCGATCCAGGCTCGGGCGGCGACGTCATCGACGAACGCACGGGCGAAGCGGTCCTTGCCGCCGAAGAGGTGGACGACCTTGCCAGGAATCCGAACGCGGTAGATCTTGCCAGCCTTACTCATGAGAAGATTCTACAACAGACCCAGCCGTCTCGCCAGTTCGCGGTCGGCGTCATCCGGAGCGTCCGGATCCCGCAAGGCGACGACCTTGGCCCGGCGCTGGACAGCTTCCCGGTGGACAGTGGTCGTCTCGTTGCGGGTCACCAAGGCGGCAACCTCCTCCGATCGGATGCGGAGCTGGCGGCCGATGCGGGTCACCGCCAGCTCCCGGTCCCTCACCAACCGCCGGACCGTGGAAACGCTGACCCCCAAAGCATGGGCCGCGTCCCGGATGCAGACAAGGGTCGATGCTCCTTCTGAAGAGCTTGCAGGCCGCCGAGGGCCCGACCTAGAAGCCTTCGTTGCCGGCCGGGTCGCACCTAGAGTCTGATCGTGCGGATTGGGTCTGGCAGCAGATAGGCGGCCTTGGACGCCACGGGGTGCACATTTTTCTAGATCCTTGCGCACTCGGGCCCCGGCTGGGGGGTTGGCCAAGAGGTTGAGGAGGAGCGAGGTCCTGGGCTCCTTTCCGACGCCGGCGCAGAGCAGCCCGATAGCCCAAGCCTCGGTGGCCTGGTCTGGGCGGAGGTCGCCCTCGCAGAGCTCGTTGATCCGAGTGACGATCGCGCTATCGTCCGTGATGGAGGCCCCATCGACGGCCATGCCGATCGCCTCGAGAACCTCGGTCTGGGAGACGACGGCCACGCCGGCGACCTGGATGCTGCCAGCGTACTCGAAGGCCAGTGACTCCGCGATGACCTCCGCCTCGTCGCCGTCCTCGATCACGAGAACTACATGCAGGGGGAAGTCAGTCTGGGGGATCTCGGAAAGCACCGGCCGAAGATCGACCGGGAACGGCTGCCCCAGATGCAAGGCCCCCATCCGCCCAACCGAGATCGTGCCGTCGGGGGCGGCGAGGGCGTACGAGTATTGATCGGGTCCGACCGCTGTGAGGCTGAGGGTCCTGACCGTGTCCATGTACGTACCTACCTACGTGTACCAAGCGTGCTACCACAAAGTCCTCTAGTCCGGCGACCCAGCCATCTCCTGGATCAACTGATTGATCCGCTCCCGATGCGGCATTGTCCGTCGCCAGAGCAGATGCTGATCGAAGGTCTTGAGGCCCCGGTCGCACTTGACCTCTCGGGCCCATGTGATGACCTCGGCCCCAATCTTGTCTAGATCTCGGGTCAGTGCCGTATCCTCAAGCAGCCCCGCCGGTACGGGCGCCCGGCGAAACACTCGTACGGGTGGGATCACAGACTTGTGGAAGAAGGCCGCATCTGGCGTCATGACAGGCCAGAAATCGGAGCAAATCAGTAGCGCCAACCGCCTGCAGAGGCACGCCTCCTGGGACTGCAGACCTTTCCCGGGACGCAGAGCCGCACCATACAGAACCCTGGGAAAGGCCAGTGCTGAATCGACCACGGTCGCGAGAAGAGTCCTGGGCTCCCAGACCACGACACTGCCGTGCGCCCTGAGAAATCCCTGTTTAAGATCGTCGCCAACATGAGGAATCTCCATCACGCTCCGTGTGGTCTTGGCCTGGGCCAAGGGGCGAAGGTCGTCAGCCACCAGGCAGGGTACCCAACGGACATTCTTGTCGCGACGAACCTGGATAGCCGCTCCTAGCGTCTCAGCCGATCGGAACTCCCAGCATGCCTCCACCGCGGATTTCTGGGCTCCCTTCGGATCCTTCCGGATCCGCGAGTCCTCCTGAATGCAGCCCGAGGACACCTCGAAGCCGCGAACCACATCGAACAGACTCGCGAGCGATACCGCCCCTCTTCCGGGCGCCATCATCGCAGGTGTCGCCTGCTTCCTGATACCCTTAATAACCGCTGGGGCCCTCTCCCCAGGGTTGGACTCGAGCTCCGCCGCATCACAGACCTCCCCTGGGTCAGCCATCGCCATCCGGGCCCACCGGCGTGCCATCCACGCCAGTTCCTCTCGGTCCCCCTCCGGCAGGTGAGGCCAGGACTCCAGCACTACCTTGAGGTGGCTGTCTCGCGACCCGGAAGCATCCAGGTCCTCTTCTCCCAACAGATCTCCGGGCCGGACGCCCAAGGCGTCTGCAAGCCGTCCCAGGGCCTCTAGCGTCAAGTTCGTCCGCTCGCCCCGTTCGATTGCCAGGATATAGGAACGCGCATACCCCGCCATCAATGCCAGACCCTCCTGGGTGAGGCCACGGCGAACCCTAACCTCTCGCAGCTTCACACCCAGACACTGGGGTGACTTGTGTGGTGCTTCATGAGATGAAACCATCGACCACGTCCTGCATCTTTTCTGCGTACCGCTTGCGTTATGACTCCTATGAGTGTACTATCTGGGGTGGGCTTGCGCAAGCCCGACGATAGCTGTCCAGCTCAACCACGAAAAAAAGAACGGCTTCCCCGATGGAGAAGCCTAGTCCAGGACGCCGCTACGGCACTGGTGTTGTGCTTGAGTTTAGCCTCATCCGGTCCGGACAGCAAGAACTCTCGTGTGTGGAGGAGGTCCATGTCAGGGACCGCAGAGAGTATACCTGGAGAAGATAGAGACCGACGGCCTGCAGAATCCGTGCAGGCCACGACCCCGGGACTGCGAGGATCATCCGGACCGAAAGGAGGGGTCTATGTACCCCGCCAAATCCTCAACTCACCCGCCTTTCGATCGGTCTCCCCCTGGGTCTGGAAGACCTACTCCTTCTTCCTCCTCCGTGCGCGGTGGAAGGATGGTGAGGTCGAAACTTACACCGGCACCGTGAGGTTACTGCGGGGCCAGGTGCTCGTCGGGGCCGAACAACTAGAACGCAAGCTCTCGTCCAGGAGACATAGGTTTACGCGGAAGATCTACCGTCGGACCCTGGAGTGTCTCGCAAATCACAAGCTCATCGATCTCCAATCGACCAGCTATGGGACCATCGTGACCGTGGTCGGTTATGACGATCTGGTGCGGATTCCCAAAGCCGAGGAAAAACGAAAGGGCCGGGGTAAGGGCCATCCTGAGGGCCAGCGTGTGGGCCGGCCAGTGGGCCACGATGGGGCCGGGGTGGGGGCCACTATAGAAGAAGGAAAGAAAGAAGGCAGGAGGAAAACAGTGTCCAAAGAGAATGCCCCGAAGAAGGAGGGTGTGTGTGCTGAGGACACACACGCCCCCTTTTTGGTCAGTCTTTCGGGCAAATGGAAGACCGTGAAGGGAGAACCGATCAGATGGAGCCCAGGAAGGAGGTCGCAGGTACTCCAGCTTCTCGAGAACTTCCAACCCCAGGATCTCCTGGCCGCCCTCGACAAGTTCAAGGAGGTCCGCGAGCTCAAGGACCCGTATCTTCCGAGGGACTGGGGGTTCGAGCGGTTCTTCACGGTCGCGACTGTTGAGGAGCTCCTCACACATAAGATCGACTACTACCGATTAAGTCCGGACAAGAGACGGTGTGTTGGCCATCTCGATGACCTTGTTGGCCAAGATGCCCTGAAAGCCTACAATGGGGAGGCTGGAGATGATGACAACAAGTAGAGCCAAGAACAGGCTCACCGACGAGGAAGTAATCTTCCTCAGGGACCGGAACACCGAGATCATTCTGGTCGAACGATGGCTGGCCAGACTCTCACCCCGAGTCCGTGCTCTGCAATTCTCTAACCTGGTGGTCGACGACCAGTCCCGTGATGGCATTTCTCGGGCCATCGAGTATGCCGAATTGGTCGTTCAGAAGAATCTCCGAGGTTGTCCCAATCTGGTGCTCACAGGCCAGACAGGAACCGGCAAGACTACCATAGCCTGGGCTGTGCAGTTCTACATAATTGAGAGGCTCCTTGAGAAAGGTATTCCTGACTCCGACATCCGACTCAACACGTTCAACTTCTGCGACCTCGAGCAGAGGATCTTTGATGTTCACCGCAGCCATGATGACGATGAGGGCGGACTGCAATGGAATCGTTTTCCCGCGACAGGAAAGACGTACTGTGACTGGGATTGCCCCCCAGTCCAATCTCACACACGGCAAGAGTGTATCGACTACCTCGCCAGCGTCAGTCTTCTTGTACTTGATGAGATCGGACTCCGGAGAGCCACTGATTTCAGCACTGAGATTCTCTACAGAATCATCGAAGGCCGCCTCCAATCGTCCCGTCCGACCATCGTGACGACAAACTTGCCGCTTGGTAAGGCGGTCGATGCAGGATATCTCGATGCTCGCGTGGCCTCCCGGCTGATGGGATGCGGAGCCGAGCATATCCACATCAAGGGTACGGACCGTCGGCTTACGCCAGAGGCTCGGGTGCTCGAGAACGCCAAGCCTACCCTACGCCTGGACCGCTGGAAGGACCCTGACCCGGGGCGCAAGGTCGGTTACGCCAAACGCATGGAGGATGAAGAACGGAAACGCCAAGCCCACCTTGATCTGTGTGCCGACCTTGAGAGCCGGGGGCTTCAAGACAAAGATCTCAAGGCCGCCCTGGACCTGATCGGCCTGTATCACGAGGAGACGGGCAAGATGCCAGACTTGGCCGGCCGGACCAGCCGAGAGGTACTTGCGATACTCCGCGATCAGATCAGGGAACTCAATTTGGAGCCAGAGACGCCACCATGTGTATCCTCGCGTCGTAGGGACGGCGACCCAAGAAGTGGGGTGAGATTGTGCCAGTCCGCGCGTGGTTGAACGAGCACGAGCGGGAAGATCTTGGGGTCCGTCTCAAGAGGCCCTCTGCCGACCGCGCACGTTGCCGTTGCGGTGGCATTTGATGTTCTGGATAAGGCGACAACTGCAGTGACCTTATGAGGAGGATGATCCGGTGAATCAGCAGCAGGGCCCTCAAAACGACGATCGAACGCAGATGGAGTGCTTCGTTGCGGCCGGCCGCGTCTCAGATGATGACCTGGCCGATGCGTACGACGAGATGTGGATGGACGTGCCGGACACACCTGCTGTGGAGCTCCTGGAGGGCTTGATGGCCCTCGAAGATCAGCGGCGAGACAAGGGAGAGACGCTGGGCTTGACCGCTCGGCGCATCCTCGCCGAGTACCGATCGTTTGCGACTGCCGATCGTCTTACATCGGATGTCACGCCTGAAGGCATGCAGACGGAGGCAGGCGTCAGTGTGACCCTTCGTGGGATAACGTTCACGGAGGAATGGGTCCAGCCCGACACCCTCGTCATTGACCCTCTGATCAAGGCTCTCGTTTCCCGGCCCGTTCCGGAACAGTACAACGCCCTGTGCGAGAGCATTCGCGCGGACGGGCAGAGAGACGCGATCCACGCGCGTAAGTGCGATCGCAAGGTATTCGACGGCTTCACCCGGTTTGACGTCATCACGAGTCAGTGCCTCCCCCAGATCAAGACGAGGTTCTACGACCTTCCTGCCGACGCCGACCTGACTCCTCTCACCCTCCGAATGGCTGCTGACCGGCGTCACCTGACGCCGTGGCAGCTCATCAAATTAGCGCCTCCGCTGGTTGCGGAAGAAACAAAGAGGGCCTACGCACGCATGCATGCGGGTCGTCGCAACCCTGTGGACGGCGGTCCAGGGGGTGCGCAGACGGGCAGCGTCCGCGACATCGTCGCGCGCAGGTTGGGACTCGGCTCAGGGCGGACTTTAGCCCGTGGCTTGGCTGTTCTAGAGTCCGGAGATGACGACCTAATCCGTCGCCTGGATGCTGGTCGGTTGTCCATCGCCGACGCTTACTCGCGGCTGGATTATAGCCAAGAGTCCCAGTCGTCAGACACACAGGACACACCCTGCACCGACGGAGGCAGCGCCTGCGATGATAGCAGTCGATCTCGGCCCCGGAGGGGAAGGTCCCTCATGGCCCTGACAAAGCGCCTTCGGCGGGTCATCGCGAAGCTTCTGGACGACCTCAAGGATATCCGCGATGACGCACTCGTTCGCCAAGTTAGGGGCACTCATGCCACTGATCTGCACAGCGAGTTTCTCGACCTTGCAATCGATCTTCATGAGACCGAGGAATTCGTTTTCTCGGTACTGGTGGACATGCCTTCCGCGTCGCTCAATCTGATGGCGGCGGGGGATGAGGGGGAGGTGATGGCCGCCAAGAGCAGGAGGCTCCAGTACATGCTAGACGTGGTCAGGTTCGGGCCCCAACAAGATCCTGCGTCGACCATGACCGACAACCTTGACAAGGAGGACAATGTGGTCCCCGAGGGGGCCATCCACTCCCCCAAGGATCTCGAGGAGTGAGTGATCTGGATGGATCCAGCCACCCGTACTTCGTCACCAGGCCAGCTCGCTCCGGTGAGCGCGGAGCGGGCACAGTGCACCTCTCGAGGTTGGTCAGGTCTGACCTCTGCACGCCGACGGCCTGGTCAGCCCGCAGGGATGGTCGGATTGCGAAGTCAAGGTACGTGCCACTCGGAGAAGGACTCGAGACATGAGCTATGACCCAAAGCGTGACTATTACGAGATCTTGCAGGTCCAGCCAGGCGCCGAGCCGAAGGTCATCGACTTCGCATACAAGGCTCTCCAGACGACCTACCACCCAGACAAGCCGGGCGGCTTCACACAAAAGAGCCAGCTTCTGAATGAGGCGGTCTCGGTTCTGAGAGACAGCAGTAAACGCGCCCAGTACGACAGCGCCAGGAACGAGTACATCGCCCGTGAGCCGGCGTCGAGCCCGAACCGAATGCAAAAGGATAAACAGGCAGTGACTGTATCCGAGTCGCCGCCGTGCAAGGACCAGAACTTGATCAAGATCAAGATCGCCGATCTGGTCTACGCCAGCCTGATGGAGAGACATGTCGAATTCACAGGGACAGTCACGAGCTTCGACCCCACGTTCTACTACTGCCCATCCTTGGTCGAGTTCCAAAAACCAGACGGGAAGGGCACGCACTTCCACTACTTCTTGCCACACGACGACCTGTTCGTCTGGGCTGCAGCGAGTGCAGGTAACGCGCTCGATTGCGCTGCGAGTACGCTGACCTCTTTGCTTTGCCATCGCCAACAGTTGGAGGGGAGAGACTTGAGGGTAATCCTTAGTGATACAGTGCGAGCGTTGACTCTCTCGGCCCGGACAACCGGTGATGGATGCCGCGACGTCACCGTTTATTTGGTCGGCGGTGACCCCATCAAGCCAGGCGAAACGGTCCGTGTACGTGGGTACGTAAAGCGCCACCCGACGACAAATGCAGCGGTGATCCTGGCCACGTCGGTTGAGCGGGTCACGCCAGCCGTCGAGGAGTTCAAAATCACACCGGACCTGTGTCGGGCGTTCGAGGAGTGGAGCCACACGGACTACATCCGCATTGTTAGGAAGATCGCCCACTCGGTCTCAGATACCGAGGGACGCGAGGAGGTGGCGATGGCAACCCTGCTTGCGCTACACAGTCCTGTCCAGTTCAAAGTGGGGCCGTTATCGATTGACCACGGCTGGCTCGAGATCGGCATCCTAGGCAACGGACGGCGGGCGGCGTCGGCGATCGTCCAGGGGATCCTCCGGCCGATCGGTCTCGGGACCTATGCCCTTGCCACTACGGCCACCCGCGCGGGCCTCAGCTACAACCAGGCGGATGGGAGCAAGTCGATCCACTGGGGCATTCTCCCATCCAATGATCTGGGCCTCGTTGTCCTGGATTACTGTCAGGAGGCGGCCCCGCAGATCAGGGAGCAACTTCTCGACATCGGGCCCGATGGAGTTGTATGCACCGGAGACATCGTGCCGGCTCGCGTGTTCGCCCGAACACGGATCATCTGGATCTTCCATCCTCCAGAGGGCCGTCGGCCGGACGACAATGCCTACCCGGCGGAGGCTTTGGCGCAGCTCTTCCCCCCGGCGTTCATCCGCCGTCTGGACCTTGTCGTCAAGGTTGCGACCCGCAACGATGTGACGGTCAACAACAAGCGGACGGATCCTGCCCCGAAACAAGACGACGGCTTGCCCGCCTGGGTGACAGCCAAGCTTGTGCGGGCTCACGTCCTGTGGGTCTGGTCCCGAAAGCCCGATCAGATCTCATTCATGCCGGATGCGGAGCGGGCACTGTTCAGGCGTGCAGGGGACCTGGCGAACGAATTTGGCCACTGTGCCGGCGTGCCGCTCCTCAACCCAGTGGACGTTTCCGAGAAGCTGGCCCGGCTATCCGTTGCATTCGCTGCGCTGGCACACTCCACCACGATCGACCACGAGCAAATCGTGGTGCGACCAGACGATGTGGACAATGCGGTCGTATGGATCCTCCTGATGTACGGCCAACGCCGGCTCGACTTGGCTGGTCAGTCCAAAAAGCGCAGCGTCACCAAAAAGACAGGTAGATGTAGGCGGGTTCGTGAACGATGCAAGTAATGTAGACGTGGGTTATCAATGATAACCCCCTCCAAGAAATCTTTTCGCGTGGCCGATCCCCGAGCCAACATCACCCTTCCCTGTGCGATTCGCGGCCCCCGCCATCCTGGCCGCGTTTAGCTCTGGGAGCCTATCCACGGGGGGTTTTACGTTATGGGGGTCAAATTTGACCCCCGGCCCCCTCTGACCTGGCCACGTTGGTCTCGCAGAGCCTATCCACGGGGTTACTCGCGTTGGGGAGTTGGTCCCGGGGGTCTAATTAGACCCCCGGATCACCGGAGCTACGAACAAGTGGGCGCCCCGTACCCCGTCCGAGACCGAAGTCCGGACGTTTACGTCGATAACTCCGTGCCCGGGTTGTCCTGGCGACCCACCACCACCACTGGAGTTCAGATCCCCTCCGAGATCGTGGATCCTCCACCCGGAGGGCTGGGGACGGTGGACGCTTGGACCATGACCTTCCGGACGGACCTCCTCACCTTCTCCGTGTGGGATGGGACCGCCTACCGAAAGGTCGGGGGGACCGATGCCCGCCTGGGAGAGTCTCAGATCTGCGAGGCTCCCCCAGGCCTTTTACTTCCGCGGGGTCGGGTGTCGAAAACACCGGCCCTTTCGGCACGACGGCCCTCGAGCCGGTGTCCTCAACCGGGGGTCCAACGTCCGGGCATCCGCCACGGCCGGCAACAACCGGCTCGTCGTGTCCGGGGCCACCGGGAAGGTCGCCCTGGCCTACCTCCCAACCGGGCAGACCGGGACGACTATTCCCTTGGGGAACGACCCCGTTTGCCGCCGTCTCCGGGGTCCGCTGGGACCCACCATCCGAATTACCTCTTGCTGGCTGCGGGGCCGTCGCACGCAGGTCCTGGATGGCGAAGGGGGAGACTCCTATTCCGGGTGCCATCGCCGACGGAGAGCTCGCGGTCGCCTACGTCAAGACCAACGGTACCTGGCTGCCCCCGAGGATCAGGCCATGGGGGTCACAAGTGGATAACTGATAACGTTCTCGCAGCGGTGGATCAGCCAACGCTTCCGATACATGAATCTCGCGGCCTCGAGCACGTCATCCGCGTAGTGGTAGTTCGCACCGCCGCCGACCAGTACCCCGAGGACTGGAATCAGCTGAGCGAGCTTCCTCTTGGTGAGCCGTACGCCGATCGCCTGTGCGATCTTCCGGATAAGGGCAACCATCGCATTCTTCTCCAAATCTTTCCACGCCGCATTCTTGGCGACGGACATAGCGACGCGGTTCAAATTATGGAGAAATGCTGTCTTGGCGCCTTGATCAGTGGATCCAGCCCCAAGAAGATTCAGGATGAACACCCGTTCTTCCTCTGAGTCCGTCGCAAAGCCGTAGGTGTGGGCAATTTGGCGAATGTATCTGAATATGATGGTCAATAGGGCCGGAATGTCGGCGGCGATGAGTACAAATCCTCCAAGTCCCATGCCGGCTCCCTCCATCGCCGCCACCAACTTGCCACCCATCACCGAATTCCCGCTAATCTTATCGAGCAGTTCGAGAGGCACTCGTCTCAAGTCACGGATGACTTTTACTCCATGGCCAAGGCCGTTGACCTCGTCGATCAAGGCAGTGTCACGAACAGCCACCTCAGCCACGTCTCGCAGCCCAACGAGAAGCCCCTCCATTGCGTCCATGATCGGCTTCACAACTGCTTCAGGTGCCATGGATGTGAGGCCGTCTTTCACCGCGTCAAGCCCGTGATTCACAGCGTCCCATTTGCTCGCAGGGGTGATTTCCCAGCGAGTGATTTCATCCCACACTTCGCGCTCGTACTTTGAGAGGTCATTGAGATTCGTTGGGATGCCACGATCTGTTCGCCAGCGCGCTAGCGAAGAGAGTACCTCTGCACGCAGCTCTTGGGGTAGGAGGCGCCCCCCATCTTGCTCGAGTTCCTTGCTGACGGTGTCAAGGAGGACGAAAGCGTCATCAGAGTCATGTTCCAGTCGAGCATAGGCCCATGCCAGGTAGCATGCGGTGCGCCGAAGCCACACAAGAGGGCGATCCGCTTTTCGGTGGAGAGCAGAGCAGTGCTCGTGAATGGCCTTGGAGATGTTGGGTCGTGGGTCACCGAAGTACCAGTCATCGTAGACCTTGACGAGGAGCATCTCTGCCACCCTGCAGGTTCGCAGAGCATCCGTGGCACCGATCTCGTTCTGTACCAGGGGTTCATAGTCAGAACCCGCAGCCTTCACGAGAGCATATGCAGTTTCGTGGTTCATGTCTGCCAACACCTCCATTCATAACGGCGAGTGTCGAGAGCGACGCCCCCCAGACGATGAAACTCAGTGTGACTTGGCCGAATTCGACATGGCCGGGTTTGACCGGGCCGGTAAACCAGGGCCAGTTCGACCCGAGACCCCCGTGATAACGCCCATGTAGCTCTCAGCCGAGAACCCGGGCAGAGGATCGGGCACGTTGAAGGTCTTCCTGCAGCCTGTACACTGGGCTGTGACGCTCTCCGCCCCTGAACGGGCGGGTGCAGCCGTGGTCTTTGCCATCCCAAGAATCCCCCTCCCAGAACCGATCGCGATCAGAGCATAGCTCGGACTCAAGAGCTATAGCAAATAGGCCCAAGACCTATCGTCTCTGGTCGGACATCCCCTCCAGCCCTACCATCGGGCGAAAGGGTGGTCCATCGTGCTGGAGAAAGAGTTCCGTGAATTCCTGCAGGAGCTGGGTGCCCGCATCCGTCGACTCCGGCAGGACCTGGATCTGACGATCGAGGAAGCGTCTGGACGGGTCGAAATGCACCCAAGCTATTGGTCCCAGGTCGAACGGGCCGTCAAGATGCCGTCGATCCAGAGCCTGTTCAAGTTTTCCGTGGCCCTGAAGACGACGGTGGCCGGGCTGCTGGATCTGGAGTCCACCCCTCGCCCTGATGCCGTCGCCCGAGAACTCCAGCAGATCTTGAAGAGCGCCTCTTCGAAGCACTCCCGGACCGTCGTCGAGACGGCCAGGCTGATCATGGCCTTGCCCGGCTCACGGGAGACGGGCCGGTCATCGTCCGGGTCAAGAGGCGGCTCGTAGACCAGCGGTTCAGGAGAGCAGAACGATCCGGGGAGCCCCATGGGACGGTCAGGCCCAGGAGCCGCCAATCTGGGGCATCGGCTGCAATGTGGCCGGCAAACCTCCCCACGGGCCCACCAACAGTGAGGCTGGCTGCGGGGCCGTCCATGCAGGTCCTGGATGGCGGAGCTGCCCCTACGTGGGGTGGCCCTCGATGAGGAGGCAGTCGTCGTGTTCCTGGACTCGATCCCGGACGAGGAACTGGTTCAACCCCACCGCCACGTCCGCCGTCTCAATCGGGGGCAATCCGTCTGGGTGACCACCGCGTGGACAAGATCTTGACCACGCAAGCAGGCGACGTCACCAGACAAGCACCTGGGACTCACGGTCGTTTGCGCAGTCAAGGACAACTGTTCAGCAGGACTTGCACGATTCCGCTGCCGAGCACTGCGATGTCGATCTTGCCGTCACCATTGACGTCTCTAGCCGCGATGGAATCGGCCCCAGTATCCACGATTGGCACGTCGACCCTGGGTCCGAAGGCTGCGACGGTACTTCCTGTCGGCGTGAGGTTCTCAAAGATCGAAACGTACAGGTCGCCCGAGCACACGACTGCGATGTCTGGCTTGCCATCACCCGTGAAATCTGCGACCACCACACCCGATGGAAGGAATCGAGTGGAGAGGTCAACTTTGGTCGCGAATGAAGGGTTTATGGCTCCGGGAGGTGTAGTGTTCAAGAGGATCGACAACGTCTCTCCCCAGTTCGCTACGACAAAATCCGGCTTGCCATCGGCGTTCAGATCGCCGGACGCTACACTGGCTGCTCCGTTGCCTGTCGGGACCGAGACTGGCGGATCGAACGAAAGGGTTGTTGACCTGGCGGAGGTTCGGTTCATGTAGAACGTGATGCCGGTAGCGCCAGTGGTGTACGCGGCTCCGACAACGAGGTCGATGGCTCCGTCAGAGTTCAAGTCCGTGGCCACATGGGATTCGTAGGCAGTTGCAGAACCAGTGAATCCCACTGGCGCCGCGAAGGTTGGCGTCGAGCCAAGAGTGGCGGTAGTGTTCAGGAAAACCTGAAGTCCCTGGGAGCCCGCATCTGGGATGGTATTCGCGACGTCAGCCTTCCCATCTTGATTGAAGTCGGCCACCGAAATGCCACCCCCAGAAACCGCTCCAATCGTGAAGAGATCGACCTCTTGGGCGAAGGAAGGGGCCAACGCACCTTGGGGGGTCTGGTTCTGTCGAATGGAGACGAACCGGAATACGAGGTCAGGCCGGCCATCCCCGTCCAGGTCGCTGCTGACCTCCAGACTGCCACCGGCTGAGAACTGTTGGGCGCTCATGAACGTCGGCGTGGTGGCCTCGGTCGGCGTAGCATTCATAAGAATCGAAGCAGCGTCGTAGGTCGAGCACACCAGGTCGGGCCTCGAGTCCTCATTCATGTCCGCGAAAATCACGCGTCCTGACCCAGTACCGACCGTGTAGGTTATCGGGGCAGCAAACGAAATGGTCGGCGGGGCAATATAGGTGTACCCGGAGGTCTTGGTAATGCTCCCGCGGGTCGAGGACGTGACCGTAACATCTACCGCCCCTGCTGAGGCCGCTGCCGGTGTCACGCAGGTGATCGTAGTCCCTGTGACCTGATCGATCATCGCCGTCGCCGTGCCCAGGGTGACACCCACGACGCCGTCAAAACCAGACCCGCCGATCGTCAGGTTGGTCCCGCCGGCCATCGCCCCGCTCGTGGGTGAGATGGTCGTGATCGCCGGGGGGCTGTTGTACGTGAAGGCCTGGGCAGCGATCGCCGAGCCGTTCGCGGAGGAATTGATCGTCACGTCCATCGCGCCTGTTACCGTGGAATTGGGGGTCAAGCATGTGACCGTGGTGCCTTCAGTGCTGGCCGCGACATTTGATGCCGTCAGAGTACCCACCACCACCCCCACGCTTCCACCGAATCCGGTACCCGTGATGGTCAGGGAGGTCCCTCCGGCCAACGGCCCGGAGACTGGGGAGACGCAAGCCACGGTGGGCAACGCGTTGTAGGTGAAGGCGCCCTGCAGGGTCGCGGAACCATTGGATCCACACGAAACGGTCACGTCCTTGGGACCCGACGATATGGAAGCGGGCGTCAGGCAGGTGATCTCAGCCCCGGTGTTGTTCACCGAAGAGTTCAGTGAGGAGGCCCCGCCCACCGTCACCGTGAATGGCGTAGAAAAGTTGGTACCGGAGATGGTCAGCGGTGTCCGCCCTCCCAGAGGTCCGTTCGAGGGGGCGACCTGGGTGATGGACGGAGGTGTCCTCGTAGGGGATGGAGTCGATGTCGGAGTGGCCGATGGCGTTGGCGTGAGGGTTGGAGTAGGTGTCGGAGTAGGAGTGGGCGATGGGGATGGAGTCGGTGTCGGACTTGGGTTGGTCGACGGCGTTGGCGTGGGGGTTGGAGTAGGAGTGGTCGTTGGTGTAGGGGTTGGAGTCGGTATCGGAGAAGGAATGAGCGTAGGGGTTGGCGTGAGTGGCGGTGATGGCGACGGACTTGGGTTGGTCGACGGCGTTGGAGATGGCGAGGGGGCTGGGATCGGATCGGGGAGCGGTCCCGGATCGATGAGCGCCGTAATTGATGTCACGGAACCGTCCGTTGACACGCTGACGGACACTTGGGAGTGACCAATGCCCTTCCCTGAGATGTCGAAAACCTCGACCAGAACGAGGACTGTTCCAAAGGGCACTCCAGGGATGTAGATGTCCTGTGAGTTGGTACCCGCCGGTCTTCCGACGATCACAGGGGCAATCAAGTCGCTAAGTGTGGACGGGGCGACGACCCGGACCTTGATGCTTCCTGCGGACCCAGACGTCGCAAGGGGCAAGTTCAGCCCGGCGAGCGGAAGGCGCACGCTCGAAATGGAGGACATATCGAGTTGAACGTGGAGGGCTCCCACGTTCGTGCTAGAAGACCCCCCGGCCGGACTTCCACCATCATCGCCGCAGCCTCCAATCATAACGCCCAGGAGACCCAACAAGAGCCGAACCAGGGGCAGTCGTCGGCGAGTCTTGTGGAGAACGGGAGATAGTGTTGCGGGTCGGACAAGGCGAGCGGGTGGTGCCAAAGGAGATCCCCCTCCCCAAGAACCAAGCTGGCCGCCTATTCCCTGCCCCGTCTCCGAGTCGGGTGCGGGTGCCAGAGTGCCGGCGGGTTTGCCAATGCTCAACACGGGCATGTTCCCCCTCGCTTCCTCCCCTTCGTCTCGATGCGGGCAAGGCTGGGTTGGCCAGGCGGGAGGAGGTCCTGGGCATTCAAGACGGTGAGGTGTCGGCCGGGATAAAAGCAGACAGGGGAAGTATACCCCACTATAGTAGGTAGTCTGCCACGGCATCACCTGTCTTTTTAGGGTGTTCTCACGCCCAACTCCTCCCGTAGCCTGCCGGGAGGTAGTCATGGGGAACAAGAAGAAGGACCTGTCGGCCTCGGTGGGAAGCCGAATTCGAGACTTGCGGAAGGGGCAGAACCTGACGCAGATGCAGCTTGCCCAAAAAGCCAGCGTGAACTGGAAGTACCTGGGCGAGATGGAGACCGGTCGTCGTGACGTCCGTGTCAATACCTTGGCTCGCGTGGCTGCGGCGCTCGACGTCGAACCAATCGAGCTGTTCCGGTTCACCGAGGAGGATGTGACCGCTGCCGAGATCGGCACGCGTCTACACGGACGCGACCAAGCCTTCCGTGGGCATGTCCTCCGGGTTCTCAACGAGATCCTGCTCCTGACAGAGTCCGCCAAGTAGTTCCGCACTCTGGGAGTAAAAAGATCGGCCCCGATGTGCGGGACCGACAGATTTCCGGGGCGCGCTCTTCACCACTCCCGACACGGTCCCCGGAACGGACACCCCCCACATCCCCACCCAGGCGAAGGCACGGACAGCCCCTTCTCAATCATCTCCAGAACCAGAGTCGCGATCTTGATCGGCCGGGTTGCCATCTCCGGCGGGTCCTTCAGCTCGATCCTCTCGATCCACGGAGCCTTCACCTTCCCGACGATCTCCCACCCCAACCGGACCGGCTTCCCAATCTCCTCGATCACATCCCGAAGTCCCTCTCGGTAGAGCACGAGCTGGTCCCGGCCGGCCTCGATCTCGTCCTCGCCCCAATGGCTCCGACTGGTCTTGATGTCCGAGATCTGGATGGAGTCTTCCGTTTCGATCACGAGATCTACCCGCCCCTGGAGCTTGGGCAGCCACGGGGCGAGGTTGACCTCAAAGGCCTGCTCGATGGCGATAATCCGACCCGGAGGTCTCTCCCAGGCCAACCACGCCTCCAACATCCTCCGGGCTTGGTCCACAGCCCCTGCCCGGTCGTTCTTCTCTCCCCACTGGATCGGGGCGATGGCCTCCGATTCGTCCAAGGACTTGCTGAAGACGACCAGGAGGTCGTCCACGTTCGGAGCAGCCCCAGTCATCCTTAGGACCAAGGCTTCCTCCGCGGCCCGATGAAACGCCGACCCGAACGCCAAAGCCACGGGTGTGAAGGCGGGCTTCACCTTCGCGATGTATCGCAGGAAGTAACTCAGACTGCAGATCTGGAAGGAACGTATTCGGGAGTAGCTCAGATGATCAGTGATGATGTCATCCACCCCGATCATCTCCTCTCGTTGAGGGTCTGCCCGTTCCCACCGCCATTCCCGGCTTTGGCCTTCAGTTTGTCGATCAAGGTCGAGGCCTGGGTGAGCGTCAGGTCGTCGGTGTTGATGTCGGGGAAGACCTTGGCGACGGCCTGTTCAGGTTCCATCCCCAGCCTGTTGGCCAGGGAGCCGATCGCCCTCCTTTGGGCCGATGTGGCCGGCGTGTGATGACCGTGGCCGTTCCCACTGTTTCCGTTGGGTCGACCGTTCACGGCCCGGAGATCACCGTTCACCCCGTTCTCGATCCTCTGGCCTTGGGGAGGAGCGTTCCCTTCCAGCACCGGTCCCGCTCCCAGCTCCTCGAACCCCACCGTCTCGACCCCGATTCCCGCGTATCGGAGAGCTCTGGCCACGGCTCGGGTCTCCGCCAACTCGATCAAGGAGTCGGCAAGCTTGGGGTCGCGGGCCGATGTGGCCGTGCCTGTGGCGGTGAACCGGCCCTTGGTGGTCTCCACGGAGGCCCGGACCACGGCGTGCTGGTCGATCACGTAGTCCACCAGCTCCGTGGTGATGCTGACCTTGTCGTTCGTCTCGTGCACGATCCGGAGCCGTCCCCCGATCACGGGGAAGTCTCGACCCTGAACCCTGACGATCTCGCCTTCTTTGAATCCGTTGGTCATATCGGTCTCCTTTTATGGGAGGAACCGTCCTCTCCAAAACTCTCATCCAGAGCCCTGGGAGGACGGTCCCGGTTGTTCCTGACCCAGGCCTGGATACCTGTCCGGCCCTTCGTCTCTTCTGCACCTTGATCCGCATCTACTCCTCGACCCGCTCTTCTGGATCCATCTCGACCAGGTCCTTGGCCCGGACGTTCTTGGCAGCCCAGCTCAGGGCTTCTTGCAGCCCTTCCAGGATCGATGCCGGCAGAGCCTCGCCTTGGTCTCGACCACCGAGGTTGAACGTGATGTCCAGTCGTCCGTGGAGGAGCCCGACCTGGACCACCACCTGGCGCCAATCCTTCGTTCTCGCACCGATCGGGATGTGAAACACGAGATCCACTTCCCGGAGCTTCGCCTTCACTTCTCGCACCTCCCCGTGAACAGGAGAAGGGCCCCCAGGTCGCCCCAGGAGCCCTTCACGTTGTCGTTCAACTCGAACCTGATCACGATCTACGTCTCCTGAGACGGCTCCCCCTCTTCGATGGCCGCTCGCAGCCCCTGGCATTCCACCAGGAGCGTCCTGTAGAAGTCCGGATGTGCCTCGTCATCCGTGACCTGAAGACAGCCAGCCTTCAGCATCCTGCGGATCCTCCTGAGCGTCTGGAGGGCGTAGACGGCTTCTCTCTTCAAGACCACCAGGACCTGGCAGTCCTCGACGTCGGCGTCGGGCACCTTCTTCGCCATCGATCTCTCCTTTCGGATCCTGGGAGGCCCCAACTCTGTGATCCCACTCAACGAGGGACCAGGCCGGAGCCCAGCCGCAGTCCGTGTTCTCCTTCTCCCGCTCCTCGGGCGTTGGCCCCGAGAGTCGGAAACGGTGTCGTGCTTTCGGGTCTTCCCCCACCGTGCACACGTGGATGACGGCCGGGCGGTACTGCTTCCGGCCCCGGTCCCGAACCGTGCGTGCCCGCTCCTTGAACACCAGGATGCGATGCTCCGGGTTCCATGCGACCACCCGCATGAGCTCCCCCTCGTCGTAGAGGGGAATGCCCCTCCTCTTCACCCAGCAGTGGACCCCGATAATCTTCACGAAGAAGGTTCTGTGGTCCCTCAAGGTCAGCTCGCTGCGGAGGTCGTTGAGCAACGAGTAGAGCTGCCTCTCGAGTTTCCTTTGGATTTCAGATTCCACGCTTCTTTGCTCTCCTTCCTTCAACGGTCGAACCCGTTCACGGAACAGGAGAAGGGCCCCAGATCTCTCTGGAGCCCTCCAGGTTGTCGTTGAACCCGACTGCGATCCTGATCTACGCCACGTGCTCTCCCTGATGGAGGTGGGCCGTGGCCGCTGGGGTTGGTTTCTTGCAGAACTTGCACGTCACCCGACTCACTTCGGGGTTCTGGGTCCAGCCGACCCCGTAGCTTCACCCCGCGACCCCGAATCTTCTTCAAGCACGTTGCGCAGTCCACAACGTACCAGCCTCGCTCCCGCATGTACTCGCCAGCGCCCTTGAACCCACAGAGGGCCAAGCAGTGCCCATCCGGGGCTCGTTTGTCCGCGTTGAGGGCATGAACTTTCTTGCTCATGGGATCGCCTTCTCCGGTCGCACGTGGCTGGTGTACGGCCGCTTCTCCAGGCGGCGGGCCTCTACCGTGAAGGGGCCGGCTTCGTCTTCCTCCTTCACGAAGTCCACCCCGTTTGCGTCCCTCATTGCCTTGTACAGGCGATCCACGAAAGCCTCTTCAGGCTCACCCCCGTACAGAGATGACTCCCCGAACCCCTCCAGATAGAGGAGTTCTGGCCTCCCCGTGAGTGGGAAGGAGCTCCACCTGTCCCTATCGAAGTCCCACTCTTTCTGGGCGGCCTCGATGACCGTGTCGAACTTCTTGAGGAGAACCCCAAGGACCCTCACTTGCATCTCGTACCTTCGGCTCACGAGAACACCTCCTTTCTTCTCTTCTCCACAGACTGTCCAAGGCGTCGTCCGCCTTCTCTCCCTGCGCCTCATCCGTTGTGCACACCTCGATCCCGGGCGTATCAGGATGATCTCGAACCATCCCACCGCCCAGTGCTTGAATCTATGGATCTGGTAGTCCTCCCTCTTCGGATCGAGCGTTTCGAGGGCCTTCAAGGTTCGGTGCCAGGTTGAGAGAGCTCCCATGCTCCCGGTGTCCCGATCGATGAACACCGGAGCAACGAGCCAATCATCCCGCTCGTCCCCGAACAAGAGGGCCCTGTCGAACTGGGTCGGATGGAAGTCGCGGAAGGAGCGTAGGGTAACCCCTTCTCTCTGGGTCCGAGCCCGTTGATCCTGATCAGGCCCCGTCATCGAGTGCCCGTCCGCTTCTTCGTCTTCGGGGCCGCAACCAGGACGGCCGTTCCCTTCTTCTCCAATTCGGTGAGGATCTCGGAGATCAGGGATTCCAGGCCAGAGAGAGCCTCTCCTCGTGGAGTGCTCACCCCCCTCTCCCAGCACCCGCAGTGGGGCCCGTGATTGGCCAGGCAGTGGTCCTTTGCGGCTGCGGCCTCGTCCCCCACCTGGTTCATCAGGGAAAGGAGCTGCCGCTTGAGGATCGGTACATCTACGTTCCTGAGCATCTTCTCCTCCTTCCTCGAACTGAAGAAGGGCTCCCAGGTGGTTCCCGGGAGCCCTCCACGGTGATGGTGTCGTTGTCGTTGAACTTCTCGATCTCGATCACGCCGCCAACGCCATCAACCGGCCGGCCACCCGCTCGCGGTGGACCCGATCGGCCAGCCCGGCGTTCTTGGCGAACGATCCCGTCACGAACTGGACCAGGCCGAAGAGAGAGGCCTCTTCCACTCCCCCCAGACTCGCGGTAGCCGACCGCTGGAAGTCTCTGGTCCAGATCCCCTCCCGCTTCAGGATCCTCGCGATCTCCCCCTGCAACCGGCCCTCATCGGGATCGAGGTTCGGGAGCTTCAGGTCGTGAGCCGCCCGGAGCTGCTGGACCATGGCCTCCCCGATCTCTGCGACGTTGGCCACGGCGTTCTTGAGCTGGACCTGGAACCCTCGACGGTCCACGAAAATGTGCCGCTGCCGGACCGTGACCTCCGCCTCCGGGCAGATGGCCCCGTTCAAGCAGGCCAGCCTCCAGAGGGTGAACTCGACGCCCAAGGCCATTGTCCCGACTTCGGAGTTCCGGATCGAGATCCCGGTCTTCACCAGGTCGCCGACCTTGCGGGCGCTCACGTCGTGGACTTCCGGCCGGGTAGCCACGATCACGGCTTCGTCTCGGTGGATGTCGGGCCTCTGGAGCTCCCAGCCTTCCAGATAGGGAGCCACGGTCTGGAGGACGTCGAGGGTGTCGAATGGGGAGTACCGGTCGGAGAGAACGGCCCGGGCCGTGGGGTAGGGGACGCCGGGTTCTTCCACGACCCGGACGGTGATGTCCTTGGGTTGGGTCTTGGCGAAGTGGGTCAGTTCGGCGGCCTGGAGCTCCCGGGGGAGTCTGCTGAAGTGGTCGTTCGGAATCGACCAGTTCGACAAGACTTGAGCCTGCGCCCGCGATTCCATCGTCACGACCTCGCCGGTGGGAACCTGGAGGGCGAGGCGGGTGGCGCCGCCGGGCGTCTCCACTTCCCCGACCTTGATGTCCTTGGTGTTCGTGATCCTGTCGAACCGGACGATCTGGAGAAGCTTCTCGACGTACTGCTTGAACATAGGGAACCTCCTTGAAGAAGTTGAAAGGCGCCCGGCCGGAGCCAGACGCCTGTTGTTGGATTCGATCTGGAACGGGCCCCCGGCCTCGATGTCTTCAGCGAAGGCACCGGGGTCGCAGACCCAGCCATCTATCAATCCTGAAGGACCACAAGCCAAGCCAGAGTGCGACTCACAGCTGGCCGTGCTCCTTCATCGAGTGATGGAGGACCTGCCCGTCGTTACCAACTCCGACGATGATGTGGTCGATCAAAGGGATTCCGAGCAGGTCCGCAGCCACCCTGACCCGCTCCGTGACGGTCAGGTCCTCTCCGGACGGGCCGACCGATCCGGAGGGATGGTTGTGGCACAGGATGATGGCGCAGGCTCCACCCATCAAAGCCGCTCGGAAGACTTCCTTGACGTCCATCGGACAGCTCGTGGACGACCCGCGCCCGACCTCTCTGTGCCCCAGGATGTGCATCCGGGCGTTGATCAGGATCACAACGGTCGTTTCCTGGAGCTCCGCGGCCCAGGGCCCACGTACGTGACCAGGTCCCACGGTCCGCGGACAGGAGAGGCCGAGTACGCGGGACCTGTCAGGCTGGCGTCCGACGTGTCCCTGAGAGTCCAGCGGATGCAGAGCTCGCGACGCCTCATCGGATCTTGACCTCCTTGAAGATGGAGAAGGGCGCCCCGCCGTTCAGCCGGACGCCTTCGTTGCTGTTGATGATCTGGAACGAGCAGGTCCTCGACCCGGATGTCCTCGATGACCCCACCGGAAGCCGCGGAACGCCGGCCGGGTCACGAGTGCAACTGCCACCCCTCCTCGTGGGAGAGCGAGACCGAGAAGCTGGGAGCCCCCCCGTTCCCGTAGCCGTCGGCCAAGGAATGGTAGATCAAGCCTCCCGCGAGCCAGACCGACCCGTCGGCCCGGAAGACGGCCCAGCCCAGAGACAAGGGGGCGAAGTCGAGGTAGAGCCGGACGTAGCCTCCAGGGCGGCCCTTGACCATGCCGGCCAGCGTCTCCAAGGCCCGGACGAACGTGTTGGCGAGAGGATGAAGCAGGGCGGCCTGGATCCGGTCCACGAGGTCCGTGTTGTCCTTGTCGATCTGGATCTCGGGCGGGAGAGCTGGGAGAGCGGTGTCGATCATGGTGAACCTCCTGGGGAAGTAGAAGGGCGCCCGGTCGATGTGACCGAGCGCCCCGTGACTGAACTGAAGAAAAACCCCGGCCGAGTAGAGCCCGGTCGGGGTGGATTGAACTCGAAGAATCCGCTTCGGCTGCTATCCGCTCTCGATCCGTCCAGCCAGCTTTCGCCGGGACTCGATGGCCTGCAGGATGGCGTGGACGATCGCGGCCAGAGCCAGAGCTCTCTTCCACGCGGGCACGCGCGGATCGATCACCTCTTTGACAAGCTGTCTGGCTGCGGGAATCCGTGCGGCAAGCTGAATCAGGTGGCCCAGACGCTCGATTTCGTGAGCAAAGCCTCCGTCGTGTGACTCACAAGACAACACATCACCTCCTCTCGCTGGAATAGGCGGCACCGGGCGTGGAGCCGCTCTAGGACAGGGTTTCCCTCACTGAATTCCTTGTACCCGATTCCGAGGAGGGAGATGTCGAACTCAGGATCCGCGGCCTCTCGTGCTCATCTTTGGCTTATCTCGGTGCTTGGCCGTTGGGCGGAGGCCGGGATCGAGACGGCCCTCGACCAGGTCTGGAAGAGCCAGGGATGATCGGCAGCTCGACAACGGGCGGGGGAAACGAAAGATCAGTCCAGCCGCCGACCGGACTCTTGCCGGCCGTCCATCAACCCCCCTCCCACGCGTCGGGGTTACCGGCGGTGCTCCCGGCCGCTGCGTCCGGATGCCCTCCCTCCGGAGCCTCTCGACCTTCTGGACACGTGTCCAGAGGGTTCCGGATGACCATTTGAACCTCATTCAGTGGGACAGCGGTCTGGGTCGACCCGGCTCCTGAACAGATCCATTCCGGGGCACGAGGTCAGCGAGTGAGGGGCGGAAGAAAAAGAAGCGCGGGCCGAAGGAGTGGTCCTGCTGGTCGCTCGCCCGGACCCGGGACGTCATCCAGGCTGAAGGTTCAGGGATGTGCGGAAAACGAGCCTGGTCCCTCGGGAAGTCTTGGAGGTCCAGGGAAAGCGAGAAATTCGACGGACCGCGAGCGCACGGTCCTGGAAGAGATCCCCGGGAAACGGGCGCTCCGGAGAACGCTCTCCCCAGGTGCTCCTGGACCCCTTTGGGAGTACCCGCCGTTCTTTGTGGACGTCTGGAATCGCCCCCGTCGTTGTGCCCCCACAATGACGATGACCTCCGTCGCGATCCTCCCGCTCGTAGGCACCGCGGGGACCGGGGAGGAAGAGCTCGGTCACCGAATCAAGGCCGAGGATGCCGTCGGGCAACTCCTTCGGAAAGGTATGTCGGGCAAGCGGAAGAGGCAGGAGGGGGAAATGACGAACTACTCAACGAGCCAAGAATCCAGAACCTCGCTTTCGGAGCTCAGGATCCGGGTTGCAGTGGCTGCACGGATCGAGGGAACGGCCTTCGGGATGTACCACAGACCGGCGAGGCCCCTTGCACTTCTCGCAGGGCACCAGATAGGCACCACCGGCGTCAGCAGAGCGAACGTACTTGATCTCGTATCGACCACCCATTGAGTGTCTCTCGACTTGACGCAGGAGATCACCGGTGAGCCAGAGTTCATAGAGCACTCGGTCGGCCAATCGACGAGCGGGTCGATAACAGTCCAGCTCATTGGCGGGCGCCGCCCGGACGTGAATTCCATAGTGCTCGAGAAGAACGGTTGACGTCCATACGGTACAGCGCTTGCTTCGATCCGAAAAGATGAGACTCCTGGCAGAATCTGCCGTGAGCTCTGCACGAAGTCCCTCAAGCCGTGATGCTTCTCTTGCTTTCAATGAAATGGAACCATTCTGTCTCGAAGACCGCGCCGGCCACTGCCCGAGCCAAGGGCAAAGCCCCAGTTCGTCTCTTCGTCGTGGTTATCCGCTTCCGTCCTGTTGATCGACTCGTCCTCCACCGAGTGGTGGCCGCAGCGTCAGAGGCCTTCGATTTGCTCCGACGTGCATTCGATGGATGGGCCAGAATAGCCGCAGGCCGGCTCCTGGTATCTATCTTCCCCCGACCGGCTGTGCCCGGCGAGGGGGTCCTTGATTCCGTCGCTTCCTTGCTTGCCTGCCCCATCAACTTGTGAAAGATGTCCCCGACCGTCAGGGCATCCCCCAGAGCCCGGTGGGCCCTCTCCTTGTTCGTGATCCCCAGCTTCCGCACCACGGTAGCGAGCTTGTAGTTGAACAGGCCCAGAATGAGCGTGCTTGAGCTTTCTGACTCCGTTTTTCTTCATTCGGGGAGGAGTTCCGCACCCCCGATCGGCGCTGGTCAAGCTCCGTGAGGGGGTCTTCTGTCTTCCATCACTCTACGTGATCAAAAACGGCCCGATCTCCATCTTTCTTGTCGACGGCTGCCAGTTCACCAGACGCTTACCGATCCTCCCCAGCCTACGGGCGACGGTCCCTCTCCAGGGGACCAGCGCTGACAACCTCTACCCAGCGTCGCTTCTCAATCGGCGTTTCCCCCAAAGCGCCTCCGCCTCATTGACCACGAAGTCATCCTCAAAGTCGAAGGCAAAGTCCGCATCGACAAAGAGGTCCTCGGCGGAGGCACGACGCCGGAAGTAGTTGAGCATCGACAAAGGGTATGGCTTCGGGGTTTGCCTAAGCTCGCAGTTCCTGTCGACCCTTGCCAGGACCTCAGCTGCCGTCCCCGCAACAGTACTGTGGGGGTCCCGCAGTGCAGCGACAATACCTGGAGTTCGGTCCTCCGATTCAATCCATCCAAGGGCACCCACGACAGAAAAACGAACATATGCACTATCGTCATCTAGCTTGGTGAGAAGTTTCTGCACCGCCGTTGAGCAACCGATCTGTCCGAGGGTGACGGCTGCATCTGCGCGCACGTAACTGTCGGCATTGTCGAGGAAGACCACAAGCCTGGATACATCTTCGGAGGCAGTCGAGCCACCCAGCGGCTCTCCCGTTTGCGGGTTTCTTGGCAACCCGCGGAATCCTGTGCGAAGACACTCCCTTGCCGCGTATCGTATGTCAGATTCCGGAGAATCCAACAGCCTTGCGACAGCCGATGCCCCTTCCCTTGAGCCAATCTGCCCAAGGGCTTCGATGATCGCCACCATGACTTGCTGGTTGCTTTCCCTTTCTCTTAGCAGCCCAAGAAGGCCCGGAATGGCTGCGGTGGAGCGGATCTTTCCGAGGGCCCACGCAGCTTTTCTTCGTACCTCAGGATCAGGGTCATCCAGGCGCCCGAGGAGGGCCGGTACGGACTTCATCTCGCCACTCTCTCCAAGAATCTCCACAGATGTGAACCGGACGGAGTGATTCGAATTGCTCAACGACCCGATAAGACCTGAAACTGCGTCTGTAGTCCCGATCCTTTGAAGGGCTTTGCCTGCCAGTCTCTGCCAATAGCCGTCTCCGGCGGAACGTAGGAAACCAACAAGAAACTCGACGCTCTCTCTTGTGCCAGTCTTGCCAAGAGCCTCAATCAAGTACTCCTTTGTGTAACAATCAATGTCCTCCTCCCGCAAAAGCCCGATGAAGTGCGGCACGGCTTCATGGGACCTAAACTCGCCCAGAATCTGTATCGCTCTGTCTCGGACTTCCATCACGGGGGCGTTCAGCAGGTCCAACAGACCCTTGGTAGCCTCGGCACACCTGCCAATTCCGATCAGTGCCTTCGCCGCTGCGTTACTTACGCAGATCGACGGATCCACTTTTCCGAGGATTCCAAGGAGGCCGGAGACTGCTGTCGCGGACCCGATCTTTCCCAGGGACGTCGCGGCAGCCTTTTGAACGTCCTCATAAGGATCTCGGAGCGCCGCAAGGAGCCCAGGTACTGCTTCTGACGACCGGGTTCTACCCAACGCCTCTGCCACGGTGGTCCGATCAGAGGCATCTCCTTCTTGCAGCATTGCGACAAGAGCCCGGACACCATCTCCTGACCCTGTTGCTCCGAGGGTCCGTATCGCGGCATGTCGCACGTCCTCATCACGGTCTTTCAAGAGAGCAAGAAGTCGGCACACAGCTTCGTGCGACAAGGGGGCTTTTGAGGCCAATACTTTCAACTCCCGCGCCGCGTTCGCACGAACGTGAGCGTCGGGGCTGTTCAACAGGGCAGCGATCATCGAAGTCTGATCTGTGGCTTCCTCACCGATTTGCTGGTCACCCAGCCCGAGTCTTAGGGCCTGCGCTATTTCCCAGGCCTTGTCTCGCGTGAGAATCCGGGCCTCGCAGCTGACTGACGCCCAGGGATCCATCCACTCAAGCATCTTCCGAATGGCGGCCTTGTCCCCGGACTGCGAAAGGCACCGTGCCCTGAGGTTCAGGATGTCACAGGTAATGGAATCAGGGGCCTTGCGAAGCTCCTCGTGAAGTCTTCGCGACCGGTCATCGGCCTTGTGTTTGTCTAGGAGCCCCGCATAGAAGGGGAGTATTCCCCCCCTGATGACAGCTCTGCTTTTGAGGAGACCTAGGGCCTTGGTCAATCCCGCTTGACCCAGACGCTCAAGACCATGGGCGGCTAGATACTCCGCGAAGCTGAGATGAACGAAGGCCAACCGCTCGGACCCAGATGGTTGCAGAATCGGCGGGATAATGCCGCTGAGCCCGGCTCTCACCTCAGAAGTGAGGGGTCTCACGTCACTGTTCTCATCGTGGTCTGGAATGAGGGCCTTCAGGGCCAGCTCGCCAAGCCTATCCTGAAGAGACTCCCAGGGAGGCGGGTCGGGGGACCAGTCTCGGCACCTGAGCACCTCGGACACCAAGGACTCCCTCACGATGGAGGAATAGAAATCCGTCATCGAAGGGTCGGTCTTCAGCCGGTCAGGGCTCGTCAAAAAATAGCACGTTGACAGTGTCAGGAGCAGGGGATTGCCTCCAAGGTACGGCAAAGATCCTGACCGGATCTTCCAGAGCACGGGCCGGGGGTCCACTCCTTGCTTTTCGGCTATTGCCGAAACAAGTCTGGTGACGCCACTGTGATCGAGCTTCGCGATTCTTAAGGGGTACCTATTCCATTTGGTATGGTTCTTCCAGGGCAAGAGCGTACCCGGGCGTGCCGTGGCGATCACTTGGATTCTGTCCGTCGCGCTCAGGTAATCGGCTGTTTGAGCCGTCCAGGTGGCTTCGTCGATTCCGTCGAGCAACAAGACCACTCTTCTGACGCCCGCACCGTTACCTTTCGAGATATCAGAGGCCAAGTCCAATGGTAGGGCCTGGACCTTTCGGCCCTGTTGAACATAGCTTCGGGTAAGGAGTTGCGTGGCCGCGGCTTCGGGTGGTTGCGCCATCGTTGGTTTCTCAGTATCCCGTGCACGAACCAGAACGGGTAGCACATTGGGAAACCGAGTCGCTAACACATGGGCCAGCCTCTGACAGAGCGTCGACTTTCCGCAACCTGCAGGGCCCTCTACGAGGATCGAGGTCTTCTCGCGTATGAGATCCCCGTCATGGATGAGTTTCTCCTGCAGATGCACTTCGTCCGCTTCACCCTGGCCCCGCTTTTTCCAGGCACGCGGCGAGTCATCTTCGCGGCTCTTGTCCTCTTCTTCTCGGATTGCGTCGCGGTAAGAAGGCCGGGCTCTCTCCACGGACTGAGAAGCAGAGCTCTCGACAATACGAAGGGGGATGTAGGCATTGTCGGCCGAGATCTCATCCCCAATAGGGAGGGGACGAAATTCTATCATCGCTGTTGCCTCCGCAAGCTGCCGACGATACTCCTCGATGTCGAACCCGGTTCGGGGAGCTGAAGACGACGTCATGGGTATGCGGCCGTTCAATAGAGGACGAATCACGGCTCCGGCATCGTCCTGCTTGATCTTCTGATCCCAGACGAAGGTCGGAACGCTTCCCTGGACTTTCCTCTCCAACGGCCACACCCGAACCTCGCCGTTCTCACTCATCTGGCCCCACGAGTACCCGAAGACCCGAGTTTCCTTCAGCTCGGACCCATAGTGCTCCAACCCGAAGAGCGACGGAGCCTGGAACGAGTACCTTGGGTCCCCGGCGTCCATGGAGATCGCCAGCCCTCTCAGTTCGTGGGCGTGGCCGTGAAGACATAGGGCGAACCGGGTGGGCAGGAACACATTCTCGAGGAACTCCTTCTCGGCCTTCTTCCTCAACCACGACGAGGGATGATGCATCAGGAGAAGGTTGTTGCCCGACTTCTGAAGGATCTCCGCTCCGTCCGCGGGCAAGGATGCCCGGAACTGTTCGATCGGCAGCTCCAGCTTCCTCTCGAATTCCTTGTCGTTGTACTGCATCCAGGCGGAGTTGAGGCCGACGACCGTGATCGGAAACGTGTCCGGAAGATCCAGCACGAGCGAGAAGTCTCCGGGGAAGTGAGAGCGGTGGAGCTTCACATCCGCACGGCCGGCGAACTGCGGTTCGATCCGATCCTTGAACCAGGCCTGGAAGTTGCCGAAGAGCGGCTCGAAGAAGGAGGAATTGGGTTCCTTCCCCGTCCAGACGGCCTCTATGAGATTCTTGATGTCCTCGTCATCCGTGCCGAGATGGTACTTGTCCAGCAACCGGAACGGGGCAACGGCCAGCTTCTGAGGCCTCGCGAGATCATGGTTACCCGGAACGGGAACGATGAGCGGGGCCGGCTCTCCGATCCATTCCAGAAGCTTGCCCAAGAACTGGTTGACCTTCGAGAACTCGTCCTTGTCCCCTTTGAAGGCCAGGTCTCCCGTGAAGAGGACGAGATCCGGGCGCCCGAGACGGGTCACGTACTCTTTGACGCTCTCCTCGAACTCGTTCGCTACGGCCCACCAAAGGGCCTTCCCGGGGCAGCCGAGATGAAGGTCGGACAGGTGAAGCCAACGGATCGGTCTTCCTGACAACGAGCGCCCCCTCTCACTTGGCGATGATGTTATCCCCGGCCGGGTCGGTTCCTCGCATCCACTGGCACGGGACACCCGGGGTCCACGGCACCGCCCACTCATGCCAAACCGGCGGCCCGGTGTCAAGGACGTAGAGAGGGCATGTCCGGATCTCGGACAGGAGGTCAGCCGGAGTTCAAGATGCTGGATGCGATTCGAGAGAAGTCCTCGCGGTCCAGAGGGGCGAGGAGAGGCCGAGGAGGGACTGGTCGACGATCTCGTCCGGAGGAGCTGCTTGAACTGGGAGAGGAGCCGACGATGATCCGCGACCCCCGCGGATCATCCGGGGATCGGGTCACCGAGGGGGTCGGGTCTCGGGCGGAGAAAACGTTACAGCGGGTAACGATTTCCCGGGACGAAAGGCGACTACGGGCTTCCCGCCCTCTTCGGTTCGAAGATCGCCCTCGAACGAGTCCCAAGCCCCGGACGTACGTCCGGGGCTTCCAGGGCGATCCCGGACGAAGGAAGCGTCACAACTTGTGACGTCTCCTTCCGGTAGGCACGGGCAAAAAGACCCGAGGTCCATCCCCTCGCCCGGATGTCCAGCGAATGGACGCCTTCCGTTCACGAGACCTTGCTTCGGTCCTCGCCCGTGATATCCTCGGAGCCCACGTGATCGCCGAGGTCGGAGGAGGAGGGTTTTGTCGTGGACAAAGAGGTCGTGGACAAGCTCGAGAACGCTGGAATCGACACTTCCTTCCACGCGAAGGTCCTCGCCATCCCGATCCGGGTGAACGGCAACAAGGAGCCCATCCCGATTCAGGACGAGATATCGGTCTTGGGCGGCGAGATCGTGGTGCCCAGAGTCGGGCTCAAGAGGATCTCCAAGCTGTTCACCGGGAACGTACAGCCTCCCAGTTTCCAGAAGGGCCCCACCCCCGAGTACATGTGGTTCTTCCTCCTGATCGAGAAGACCGCCGTGGACTTCTGCTCCTGCACGGGTCGAATCGAAAGGGACGTCGAGTTCGAAAAGCTCTACACCCAGCTCCGTCGTCGCCCCGACGGTCGCGACCCCAACCCGCTCTTCAGTTACATCCAGGCCGCCGCTCGCCTGTACATGTCGATCCGGGACGTGAGCCAAGCCGAGTTCGAGGGCGTCGTCTCCCGCTTGGCCAGGTCGGCCAGGGCTCACTCGATGGGGCCGACGTCCCGGAACTACTACGAGGCCGTCTCCCAGCACGTGGGGATCGGATGAACCGAGTTCAGGAAGGCAGGGTCTCCGCCCTCAAGACCATCGCCACCCGCTGGATGGAGGACGTCTGGCAGCGGGGCGATCTCGATGCCGTGGATGAGCTCCACGCTCCCGATTTCGTAGATCGGAGCCCGGCAGGCCGAGGATCTGACCTCGCCTCCTACAGGAAAGGCATCGCCGAGCTCTACGCGGCCTTCCCCAACTTCCGGGCTATCATCGAGGATCTGATCGTCGAATCCAGGACCGGAAAGGTGGTCATCCGCTGGAGAGCCACCGGGACCCACCGTGGTTCGTTCCTCGGGGTCGAGGCGACCGGCAGGGTGATCCGGTTCCGGGGGATCGAGATCCTCCAGATCGAGGCCGGCAAGATCGTCGAACGGTGGGGCGAGTGGGACGGGCTCAATCTCGTGGACCAGCTCCGGGGAGATCAGGAGAACGTCGCACGGGGTTGATGTCGTTCCCAACGATGACCTTCCGGAAGCTTGGGATGGATCCCCCACATCAGGAATGAGCCCACCTCGCCCCCGGAAGCCCTCGGACGGGTGTGGTGGGGCCAGAGATCAACTCCGAGGTCCCGTATGGGCTCGGCAGCGGCCTCTGTGGGCATCCTGCGACACTCCCGGGGTGGTGCCAGGAATCACCGATCGGGCTTCGTCGGGGAACCCTCTACACGGTCGGATCCTTCCCGGCGGTGTCCCGGAAGCGGGTGGCTCAAAAACCCTCCTAAAGAATATAGAAGGGAAAGTGAGCCCCCCCAGCTTGAGGGCAACTGCGAGGCCCGCCTTGATCACAAACTCTTCCTCAACCACCCGGGGACCCGCCGGCAACCAGCATTGATTCTCAGAGCGCCCGGTCCATACCCTCGCCTTTCAGGCGAGTTGCTTCAGCATGGGCCTCTTGTCGACCAGCGCACCGCCAGCTGCGGTCGGCTTCGGATTGGGTTCTCTGCGATTCGCCCTGGTGAAGACGCCTCGACCGCAGCGAGGAGCATCGACTAACTTCAACACGTCCGAAAGTCGAAGAAGCCCCCGCGGAAGAAAGACTTCGCGGGGGCTCCTGATTTTGGCTGGATACCCAGCGGTAAGACCTACAGAACGGAGAGTGCGTCCTGGAGAGCCTTGTAGACAAGGCTCTGACTCGGACAGTCAACGATCCAGTCCATGCCCGGTCCCGAAACGTCGGGCGTGCCTCGCAAAACACAGCCGTCCGTCCGAACGACCAGGTTGTTCATCTTGTCCTTCGCGTGGGCGATATCCCCGCCCTGAAGTGCCGAAAGGACCTGGTTGAGTTGAGCGAGTATCGCCTTCTGGTGACCTGGAGCCTTGAAGACGTCCGGACTCATCCCAGCGACGAGGTCAATGATCTTCAGAACGAGGTTCTCCGCGTACTGCTGTCCGGTAATCACCGTGACGGTGACGGACGCTGTCGGTGAATTGCCGAATCCATCGTTGACGACAAGCTGGGCGGGATAGACTCCGGCCACGATGGGGACGAACCAAGGCTTGGGCGTGTTGGCATCCTGGAGCACGGCCGTACTGCCCGGGGGCGTGGTGACGAAGGCCCAGGCGAACGTGAGGGGGTCGTTGTTCGGATCGGTACTCCCCGACCCATCCAAGTTGATACGACGCCCCACGACGCCCGCTTGATCGAGGCCAGCGCTCGCTGTCGGCGGGATGTTCGTAGAGGAGATCGTCACCTGGGCCGGTTTGCTCTTTTGACCGATCGAGTCCGTGACCACCAGTTGAACCACGTACGCCCCGATCTGATCGGCAATGAAGGTTGGGCTGGGACTCGCGGTGTCGGACAGCACGGCGACGCTTCCGGAGGGCTTGGTCGTAATTGTCCAGTTGAACTGGAGTGACGCGGTCGGAGTGTTGTCGTCGAGGGAATTCGTGCCGTCCAATTGTACGGTCTGCCCAGCGTGGATGGCTTGATCCGGCCCAGCCACGGCGGTAGGAGGGACATCGGCCACGCCAGGGACGCAACCGGAGTTCCTGTTGTCGCGGCTGAACTTGGGCCACGCAGAGTCAGCCAGACCTCCGCACGAGCTCCCTATCGCGTAGAGCCTGTTATTGTTGGTCACGTAGATCGTGCCGTCGCTGCCAATCGCAGGCGAGAAGCACGGACCCGATTCCATGGGCAACTCCCACTTTTTCGTGCCATCTGTAGAGTTGAGTGCGTACAGTGTGCTACCGGCAATGCCCACAAATAGCGTACCATCGGCTCCAATTGCCGGAAAAAGGGCTTCCGACCTAGCTCCAGCGAACTGCCACTTCTCCGTGCCATCAGCCGAGCTGAGAGCGTAGATTCTGCCATTAGTGCTACCTACGTATATCGTGCCATCGCCGCCGATCGTTGGGAAGCCAACGAAGTTAAAGGAGTAGTTAGGGCTAATGAAGGATAAGCCGGCAGCAAACTCCCACTTCTTCGTGCCGTCCGAGTTGAGTGCGCAGAGCTTGCTGATGCCCGTAGGGCAGGCGGATCTGTCCCAGCTTCCTATGTATATCGTGCCATCGCCACCGATCGCTGGTGAGCCAATGACGCCACCACTGCAGACAGAAGACTCCCACTTCTTCGTGCCGTCCGAGTTGAGTGCGTAGAGTTGACCCGGGCCGATAACGCCCGTGCCAACGTAAATCGTCCCGTCACTTCCGATAGCTATATGACCTTGCAAACCCGCCCGGTCATACCCAGTATCGAACTCCCATTTCTTCGTTCCGTCCGCAGCGTAGAGCGCAAGGACATGACCATCGGCCCCCCCAAAGTACAGCACACCGTCAGCGCCGATCGCAGGCGAGACATAACACGAGGTGGCCCCTCTGTAAACCCATTTCTTGGTTCCATCCGCTGGGTTGAGCGCGTAAATGGGGCCGCCACCTAACGACGTAGTCACGAAAATCGTACCGTCAGCACCGATGGCGAGCGAGGAGTACACTGGACCATCCGTGACGAACTCCCACTTCTTCGTTCCATCCGCTGGGTTGAGCGCGTAGACTCTGTTGTTTGTGCAACCCACATAGATCGTGCCGTCTGGGCCGATCGCGGGAGTAGAGTACACTGGAACTGGACCATCCGTGACGAACTCCCACTTCTTCGTCCCATCCTGTGCATCCGCAGACTTTGCGCCGACGTGCATGACCCCCATCACGAGAAGCATCATCCAAACGACACCGATCACTCGCCTACTCATCCAATTGCCCCCTTCCTCGAAGGTTCGGGAAACCCATATCTCTGCCCACGTTCTACAGTACGCCTTTTGTAACCGTTCACGGGGGTGGTGCTGCTCCCACCCACATTTTTGAGACGCTACTCGCACTCTTTGGGACGATGGGCAGACACGTCGGAGATGCCATCCTGACAGGCGTGCGAGGGCTCCACGATGTGGCTGACCATCGTCCTGCCGTCCGTGGAACGGATGTTGCTTATAGTCTCAGATATCGTGCGTATTCCGTCTCAAATATCGTGAGCGGGAGCAAGTGCCGCCTGTAGAGCGCCCTGATTCGACGAAAATTATGGCAAGGCGGCTCGACAACGTCATGTGACATGACGAAGACCTCGATCTGGACGGATTCGTCAGACCACGTGCCCATGCTTTGGAGGCGTCAAACATGGCCTTCTGCAATTGCGCGTCCGATCATGTTGGACCCCCGTGAACGGTTACCGCCTTTTTGTTGGCCGAATTGGGAGAAGTATACGGGCGGAGGAGCAAACGTCAATGTCGTGTGGCTTATATGAGCAGGGTCAAAGCAAAGTCCTACGTAATTCTGGCGGAGTGAGGCGACAGCAGAAACCAGTAGCCTTCTGAAGGCTTCTCATGAGAGATTTTCCTGGACATGAGCGAATCTCCCATGAAAGGACGCCGGGGCTGCTTGGCAGGGAAGGTCATCAATTTCCGGGGCACCGTGGTAGGCGAGGCGGAGGTCCAGCAGATCAGGATGCTGATCGCGCAATACCGCGACAGAACCCAACTTCAGATTGCCCGCCGCGTGTGTCACCACTTCAAGTGGTACCGGCCCAACGGAGATCTCGCAGATCAGGCTTTCGTTGGTGTTCTTCGTCGGTTGAGATCTCGAGGAGTTCTTCGGCTACCGGCGCCAAGGAGTGGGCTGAAGCGAAAGACCGCCCCCGTCTCCACCGATCTTCCCGAGTTGATTTGGCCAGACGCCGGCTTGTCTTCGGAGGTCCGCGGGACTGGAGAATTTGTCGTTCGGCCGATCCATGCGTACGAGCGCGCCGCTTGGAGGCAGCACATCGCCCGGGGTCACTACCTGGGTCATCGCCCCCTGGTCGGAGAGTCCCTGTGCTATGTGGCCTTTCTGAAGGGCGAGGTCGTAGCCCTGATCGGGTGGGCAGCCGCAGCGCTGAAGAACACGCCGCGAGACGCATACATCGGCTGGGATTGGGATACCAAGTGCCGACGGCTGTCCCTGGTGGTGAACAACATACGCTTCTTGGTCCTTCGAGGTGATCGGGCACCGAACCTGGCCTCACGGGTTCTTGCCGCGAACCTGAGGCGACTGAGTCGAGATTGGCAGATCCGCTACGGCCATCCGGTCTATCTGGCCGAGACGTTCGTGGATACCAACCGGTTTCGCGGCACGTGCTATCGGGCCAGTAACTGGATCGAATTGGGACGAACCAGCGGTTGGTCGAGACAGGGAACGACCTACCGGCACCATGGGAATCCGAAGAGCGTCCTCGTCTATCCACTCCATCGTCGGGCCCGAGACCTGTTGAACGCGACGGACGATCCCGTTCGCAACGACACCAAGGAGGGCCCACCATTGCTCACTGATCTCTCTCGGCTGCCTCTGGAAGGACAAGGGGGCCTCATCGACGTACTGCGCACGATCACGGACTGTCGGAAGGCGCGCGGTGTGCGTCACAAGATCGTTTCCGTGTTGGCCTTTGCGGTGTGTGCGGCTCTCTCAGGCATGAAGAGCTTTGGCGCCATTGCCCAGTGGGCCAAGGAGGTCCCTCGCGAGGACCAAGACCGGCTGGGTTGTACTCGTCACACACCGCCCAGCAAAGACTGCTTCCGACGGGTTCTGAGCAAGGTGAATGCCCACGAGATCGACGAGAAGGTTGGGCAGTGGTTCGCCGCGCTCACACTCTCCAAAGGGGCAGGCCTCGCTCTCGACGGCAAGACTCTTCGTGGAAGCGGGGATGGAGATACTCCTCCCGTACAACTTCTCACTGCCGTTCTCCATAACGAGGGCATTGTCCTGGCGCAGCATCGGGTGCCCGACAAGACCAACGAGATTCCAGGAGTGAAGCCCCTCTTGGAAGGTCTCTCCATCGAGGGAGCCGTGGTGACAGCGGACGCCATGCATACTCAAAAGGCGACAGCGACCCACCTCGTGGAGGAGAAGAAGGCGGACTTCCTGTTCATCGTCAAAGACAACCAACCCACTCTGCGAAAGCACATCGAAGATCTCGGGCTCCGCTCTTTTCCCCCCTCAGGCCGAAACGGTCGATAAGGGCCACAGCCGGCTGGAAATACGTCGGATCTGGGTCAGCATCGACCTGAATGAGTATGTAGACTTCCCGCATTGCGGGCAGGTTTTCGAGGTAGAGAGAGACATCCGCAACCTGGATGGTACACCGCATCACTACGAGGTTGTCCAAGGCATCGCCAGCCTGACTCCTCAGAAGGCCTCTGCCCGCCGCGTGCTCGATCTCGTCCGTGGGCACTGGACGGTCGAAAACGGCCTGCACTATGTTCGCGACGTCACTTTCGACGAAGATCGTTCTCAAGTGCGGAAGGGTGCGGGAGCTCAAGTGATGGCCTCGCTCCGGAACCTGGCGATCAGCCTCCTGCGCCTCACCGGAGTGACGAATATCGCCGCCGGTGTCCGTCATTGCTACCGGTATGTCAGCAAGACGCTCCGTTTGATCGGCCTGTAGCCCTCGGGCACGACCCCCGAAGAGCAGTCGACGTTCCTGAACAGGGCGGGTTCGGGGTTCAGCCTACCCAGAAATTCATGATCTGACGAAGAGACACTGCCCAGCTCGTGGCCGAGGCTCTCTCGTCACTTTCCCCGAGCCTCGATCTGCCGCCCCTGTGGGGACGGCCACCGAAAACACCCGGCCCTGCCTGAAAACCAGAGCGCCTCGCCCCGGCCCCCCCTCGCTTCAGAGGCGAGTCCCTGGGACTTTGATTTGACCTTGCCATAGCGCATCCCAAGAAGGTCACCGGCGACATGTCGTTGAACAATGAGGTGCAGCCTCAAGGTCCGAGCGGCAAAGAATCTTCCAGGATCAGTCTATCTCGAATTGGGAAGAATCGCCCATTGGGGGGGTATCTCGTGACGAGACGGACTTGCGATCGGACCCCGTCAAGGTCGAAGTACCAGCGCCACATCTATAGTAACCACGGGCGGCACAGCTCATGAGTCGGTCTTATGTGTCAACTCCGGCCTCCGACCCACTCGTGAGCGCTCGCGACGATTGCTTCCACCGCTCCAGGATCAATGCTGCGAAGCGCTCAGGATTCCGTCGGATCAGGCGACTGAGCCCGACCTTTTGGCGCTTGGCTGCCAATCGTCGCTCTGCTGCTCTCCACAGGTCCTTCGGGAGGCCGGCGAGGAACTCTGCACCAGGTAGGACTGGATGGCTTGCCAGTAGGTCTGCACGTTCCAGATGTCGTCATAAAACCTGTGAATCGCGCGTTCGGCTGGCTTGAACTGTGCCGTAAGCTCGAGAAGCTCGTCCAACGCACGAAGATGAGCCCCCCTTTTTCCCGTTTCATCTTGCAGATCAGTTCGCGTAGCCCTGTGAGCTGTTCTATGAGTTTCAGACCAGGGGGCTCGAACGGCTGTTTCCCTCCAAAGCGAAGCGCCGATCGAATCCCCTCGCACAGGTCCACGAGCACCTCGCTCTGGGACCGGCTCAGCGCCTTGCCCGGGCCGGTGTCTTCCTTGATGGCCTTCTGGATCTCACCGACCTTCCCTCGCATGGCCTTTCTGGTCTCCTTCAGAAGCTCCTGATCCTGCTTCGCGAGAGGCTTCGCCAGATTGGTCACGTAATGCAACTGGCAGTACTGGTGCCGGGCCCTCGGGAACACCCGCCTGACAGCGGCCAGGATCTTCGCTTCCTTGTCCGATACCACACCGACCACCGGGATCTTGTGGCCCCGTGAAAAGACGTTGATCGGCTCCAGTAGCTTCACGAGCGCCTCCGTGGTGCAGGAAGTCATCGCTTGAGCCGCCAGAGTGATGCCGCTCACCACGTCGCGCACGAACCACACCGAGTCGTTGTTTCGAATGGGCTTGGCTCCGTCCAACGAGAGAACCATCACCTTGCCGCGCTTGATCTTGGCGATGACCTTGTGGTCTGTCAGCGTGGAGCCGCTGACCAGCTCACCGTAGAGCTCCCAGAGCTCCTGCACCTGGCGCTCGGAGATCTTGAGCGCGGGATAGTCCTGGGCCAGCCGCATGTGGATCGCCGAGCGCTTGAGGCCCTCGCCATACCGAAGTTGCCCGATCGTGGCGATCACGTCGAAGCCGTGACCCTGCAGGGGGGCGGCGAGGGACAGCTCCTCCGGCGGATGCATGGGCTTAAAACGCAGAGGGCAGGCGCCGTTGTAGCAGTAGACGATCTGCCCGTCCACGTAATGGAGGCCGTCGTTGCAGTAGAAGTAGCGGCCGGAGGACTTGTAGTTGTAGCGTTGCTCGTGACCACAGGCAGGGCAACACCGTGTCTGCTGCGCGAAGAAGTGGCGGGTAGCTTTGGAAGAATCGATTCGGAGAGGCATAAGACATTCTAGCATGGATCTGGGAGATTGGCAGTCCTTCATTAACAGCCTTCAGGACACCATGGAGACTGTGCCGTCCGTGGTCTGGTGCCACCAGGTGGTTTTCGAATTGACCCGTGACCGTCTTCCTGTGGCCCAACGGCGGCGGCAAATCGACGGTCCTTGAGGTCACCAGTCTGCGGAGCGGGATCAACGGAACAGGGAGTCCCAGGAGTCCGGCGCAATCTCACAGGGCGAGGAAACTCTCGAGGGTGATCTCTCCATTGAGGAGCTGACTCGCTCCGGTGTCGTTGAACGACGGCGACGTGAACCTGGCGGAGATCTTCCTCACCTCTCGACTGTCGCTTGCAGCGGCCACCGCGTCTTTGACGTCTCCGGTCAAGAGGATTTGATCGGTCACCAGAGAAAAACCTCGGTATCCGCTATGTTGGCACGACGCGCATCCAACGGCCTCGGCCATTTCTGGCGGCTTACCGGTCTTGACGCCCACCAGACGCTCGATCACACCGTTGTCCAGATTGGCTCGTCGTCTCTCGTCGATTCCAAGGGGCCGCATCCTCCGGCAATTAGGACAAGGCCTGGACAAAAGCCTCTGCGCGTGCAACAGTCCGACGTGTTCCGCCAGTTCGCGTGGCTCGATTCCCATGTCAGTCAGACGGAACGCCGCATCAACCGCGCTGGGCGCGTCCAACAAAGCCACTACGGTCGTCCCTTGGCCGGCGGCCTTCATCATCACCTCGATGGCTTCATAGCACCGAATTGGCCCGGCCACGACATCCGCGTGCTGCCGGAGGAACGAGCGCAAGAGCTCCTGAACGGAGAGACCAAGGCCGGGACGGCACACCGCCTGGGTGATCCCAGGCAGGTCCGCTTGAATTTTCTCTTCTGCCACGAGAATGTCGCGACTGCGCGTCTCCATCGAGAGCAGAGCCGCGTAGAGGGTCCTGACACGGCCGGATCGCGCCGGGCCGGCGATCACCGTGATCTGCCCCGGCGTGGAAACCGCTCTGCGGAGCGTTTCGGCAGAGTGATCTTGCATGGCCAGCGACTCCAGGGAACAAACGTATGTCCTCGGCTCCGAGATGGAGAGACTCAACCGTTCCCCCCACGTTGTCGGCACCAAGCTCAAATGCACGTCGACAGCCTGCCCGACGCCGGAGCCACCGACTACTCGAAGCTTGACCCGTCCGTCCTGGGGCGACTCGGTCACCCCCAAGTCGAAGCACGACATAGACTTGATTCGCTCGATCACGACCTCCGCATGCTCCCGCGGAAGATCGAACCAGTCTCGGACAATACCGCTTCCGCGGTTTCGGATCTGTACGCGATCGGCACGCGGGATCAGGATGATCTGCTCGTATCCTGCGTGGACAGCGGTAGTGATGAGATCGTTCACAAAGCGGGCGGAGACAGAGCACTCTTCGTCACCGGCTTCTCCGGTACCTCCGGCGGGCGGAGAAACCCATCGGCGCGGCGTACCGGAGGGATCGCCGCAGGTCGGTGAATGTTCCATCCAGCAGGCCAGAGCGGTCTCCAGATAGCTTCGGCGTCGCTGCCAAAGAGCGTCGAGCGCCGACCGTGGGGCGATGGCGACCCTGGCAACGGCGCCGTATAACCGATCGATTTGATGGAACAGATCGTCGTCGGGCTGCGCAGAAGCTGCCAGGACGAGCCGCCCGTTCTCGGAACCCACGGCAACGACTCCGGACCGGTAGTAAAGGCTCGGTCGAGACTTGAGGAGGGCATCGTCGTCGACAATCGAGTCAAGATCCACGAACTCCTGAGACCCTCTGAGCGCCATCTCTCGGGCCGTTTCGACCTCGACGAGTCGAGTCAAGTCCGATACGACGGTCGCGGGGTCGGCACCCTCGTCGAGCCGCGAGCGGATCAGAGCGCTCAAAGCGTTGCGTTCGTCGGACCGTGCGGACATAGAGGAACCTCCTCGGATGAAAAGGATGACCTCCGCGGGACGTGGTTCTCTGCGGAATCTACACAATGATGTCAAGGGCCCTGACTCCAGACAGACGCAGTGGATCGATGTTCCCCAAAAGATAGTCTCGAGTATCGTTCGTGGAGCGCCCAGCCGGCGTGCTTACCGGCCAGCTCTCGATGCCGAAGCAGCCGCGCGCATGTGGCCGTAGCGAACCAAACAGAACTTCTCGTCCAGCGGTGGGCGCCGCTCTCGCGAGACAAAAATAGGTTCTTAGGTTCTTAGGGACCGCCGAACATTAACAATGCAGGCATAGGCGGACCTATAACATATGGTACATCCTCCTCTCCGCTGGTCGCCGGTCTCAGTTTATCCCGCCGGTTAGCTCTATATCAGCAGTTTGATTGTATCGCAGTGATTGTGATTTAACTCTCTGTCGTGTTAGAGTTCCTCATGTCGAGGCTTTTACAGGAGGACATCTAACGGTATGAGACGAGAGGTTTTTCGGGCGGATGGTCTCGTGGAGTTGCTCCAGCAGCTGAAAATTGCGACGATGGCCGACATGAAGGGCGCCCTTGGGACGAACGTCGATATGACCGTGTTCCGCAAGCTACGCGAGATCAAGTACTGCAGCAGCTATTCTCATCGAGGAAAGTTCTACGCTCTGCAGGCTGTCGCTCAGTTCGATGAACGCGGCCTCTGGACCTGCCGTGACGTGCATTTTTCTCGCTTCGGATCCCTCGTGGACACCGTTGAGCACTTCGTCGACTCGTCCTGTCGTGGTCTTCTCGCCAGAGAGATCTCCGCGGAGCTGCACGTACAGACCAAGGAAGCTCTGCTCGAACTGTTTCGACAGGGGCGCGTTTCCCGTGAGACCCTGTCCGGTCTGTATGTTTACTGTTCGACTGATCCCGTGAAGAGGCGGCACCAGCTGCTCAGTCGAAGGCTGCCGGAGGCCCATAGTCCATTCGCGTCGCTCTGGGATCCATGGCTGGGAGATGCGAATGAAACGAGGGCTGCCATCATCTTGTTCTTCAGCGCGCTCACCGAGAGTCAACGCAGACTCTACGCCGGACTTGAGTCTATGAGGCTGGGACGGGGTGGCGATCGCCGAGTCTCAGATTTGACAGGCCTGGACGTGCATACCGTCGCGCGAGGCAGGAAGGAACTCCTGAGCGGTCGCGTGGACTGCGAGCGAACGCGCCGCCCTGGGGGCGGTCGACGTCCTGTCGAAAAAAAAGTCCCGGAGTGATCGACGCCATCGAGAAGCTGATGGTCCACGATGTGGCCGGGGACCCGATCACTGGCCTGAAATGGACAAGGAAGACGATGGAAAAGATCAGCCGTGAGTTGCGCAAGGCTGGGATCATTGTCTCCGCGGACACCGTCGCTCGGCTCGTAAAGAAGGTGGGCTACCGACTCCGGGTCAATCATAAGCAGATCTGCAACTCCAAGAGCCCAGATAGGAACCGGCAGTTCGAGAAGATCAAGAGGATGCGTCAAGGCTTCGAGCGCGCAGGTGACCCAGTCATCAGCGTGGACACCAAGAAGAAGGAGCAGATCGGACAATTCAAGAACCCAGGGAAGGTCTGGGGCAAGCAGCCTCGACTCGTCAAGGATCACGACTTTCGTAGCGAAAGCCTTGGAACGGGTGTTCCCTGGGGATTGCTCGACCTCCAGTCGAACCGAGGCCACATCTTCGTCGGGAACTCCCACGACACGGCCGCGTTTGCGGTGGAGGCGTTGACGCGGTGGTGGCAATCGGATGGCCGGTGTCGATATCCTCATGCGAAACGTCTGCTCATTCTTGCGGACAATGGCGGTGCGAATGGCTCAAGGAACAGAAACTGGAAGGTCCAGCTCCAAACCAAGCTCGTGGACCCGTACGGCCTATCCGTAACGGTCTGTCACTACCCGCCCGGAACCTCCAAGTGGAACCCGATTGAGCACCGGCTATTCAGCGAGATAATCAAGAATTGGGCCGGAGAGCCCCTCAATAGCTACGAGACGATGCTCAACTTTATCCGGACCACAAAGACTGCCACCGGCCTGAAGGTAAACGCGACTCTCCTCAAAGGCGACTATCCAACGGGCCTAAAGGTACAAGACTCCGAGCTGAAGAAGATCCGTCTCCGCCGTGAACGAGTACTGCCAGTCTGGAACTACACGATCCGCCCAAGAGGAACCAAAGTGTGAAGTTATTGTTCGGTGGTCCCTAAGTACGCTCGAGGATGTCTTGGCGCATGTTGTCGGTCGCGGTCACTTTCCTCACGAGGAACCCTTCGTCGACCTCGAGAGCTCCCAGCGCTTGCCTGATGGCGTTTCACCAAGGGCATGAGGGGCAACATGGTTCGATTCATTGTGAGGCTACTTCCCCAACTCAGCGAGATGACACGCGGTGAGGTCTGCTTCTCAGATTTGACTGACTGATTGGCAGAAATGCCCCTTTCGGGCCGTCATGAAGTCCAATTCTTTGGACATCAAGTCAGCCACGAGAAGGCGACCCGGCCGGAGACAAGAACGCCATCGACCACCCACAGAGCTCACGAAATGAGGCCGGAAGAGGAAGAGTGACGAGGGTCCGTTCTCCGACTTTCGGAGGTGCCCTTGGGGCGATCCCGATGAGCGGAAATACCCTCGTAGACTCTGAGCCGCCAATGCCGGTGTCTGTCCGAAGTCGTCGGCCAGCAATAAGATGTTGCCCATGACGCACTCGTTGTTGCACGCCTACAACAAGCTGTTGCCCATGACAGACACGGCCTTATGAAAACACAACAACGCGACGATGATCCCGCAGCCCATGCGGCGTCAACCTACACCTGCTCCGGTGATTCGTCTTGCGAAAGAGGGGCTGGCGCATGAAACATGAAAGGGTCGAACTCGATCGTGCCTCGGCTCAACGGATAGGCGCGGAATTTGCAGGATGCCTGGTAGACTCCAATTAAGGAGCGAACAGCACGACTCAGTTTCCTAACCTTTGCGGAGGGTTACCATGCGTTCATCGAGACTTGAAAAAATGGGGATTTTATCCTCACTCTTGCGGGCTCTTGGGGTCATGTCTCTGCTTCTCTTCTCCGTTCGAGCCGCGGTTGCCGAGTCCACGCCTTCCACATTGAATTTGCTTGGCGTGGAGACGATGACAGCCCCTTCTGGTACACAATCCCCTTCCGGCACGCAATCCCCCTCCGGCACGCAATCCACATCTGGTACGCAGCCTTGGGCGACGAATAGGGACGGTTCTTCGGACTGGTCACCACTCATCGACATGAAGATCATTGTGACACGACACCTTCAGATCAGGGGCCTTTGGGGCAAGAAGGACGTGGAGGACATGTTCGTCGAGATATTGAATAATGGCGTGATCAAGGTTGGACACGGCGCTGAGAAGTACACGTACCCGGACTGTTCGCTCATTTTCGATGGGAAGACGGCCAGACTGTCGGCAGAGGAGACCAAGACGTTGGCGAACGGAGACAAGCCACTTCTCGATGTCATCTTGCCCAAGGTCGTCGAGATGTTTCCAATCAATCGCGTCATTCGCTGAAACCGCCTATCGACCGGAGACCGTCTCTCCTTGCACCACAGGGTCTGTCAGATCGTGGTACCAGGAGGGGTCGTCCTCGACAGGAATCGGAAGCCGGACCGGTTCCCCCTTTTCTACGTCCCACCTGAAGAGCCCCGGGTCGTCCATCCCGCCCGAGAGATAGATGACATCTCCCGCACCCCGGCCAACCCTCCGGGGGACAATGTCGTTCGCGAAGGTCTTCTCTTCGAAAGCTGGAGCAAAGCCGTTGGATCCGTAATCCAGCGTCAGGTACCTCTTATCCTGCGGGGATTGGGACATTTTATCCTGCTGGGATACGGGCAATAGGGTCAAACGGGTCCGGCCCTGATGTGGAATCACTACCGACGGCGCAAAATCTTTCGGAAACGAGGGGGAGCGACTCACCGTGCCGGTCGTGGGATCAACCAGCATCAAATGGCCCCATTCGGGGTGTTTGTCGTCGAGAGCAGCGGCAAAAACCACCAGAAGATCGGCCTTGCCCCGCGCGCCAGGCTTTACCCACGCCATCCCCGGTGTGAACATCTCCGCGCTCAAAGGGAAGACCGATTTGCCGGCCGGCGCTCCCTGCAGGAAGGCCGCCGTATCCGCGATTTTGACGCCCCCTCCTTCCGGGTCCGGGTAAGAGACCAATTTCCCGTCTCTGGAAAACTTTATCGAGTCGTGAAAGGTCAGGAGGTCGTCCTTTCCCGGCCCCAGAATTCTTCGTGGAGCCCCCCCCTTGAGGTCCTGCCCCCAGAAGCAACCGGTCTGTTCATCCTTCACTACTCCGTAGAACACGATCTGATCGCCCTTCGGAGTGAGCATGAACCCTCCGGATTCGATGGAGGGGGACGGCTTGAGGTCCTCGAACTCCTGAATCACGTTACCGGCGCGGTCCACGAGAGTCACCACCCCGGATGATGGCCTGGTGGAGTCGAGGCGGTCGACCAGAAGACCCGATCCGTTGGGCAGCCATATGAGTGGGGTGACCTGGAGTCCGTAGAACGGGAGCGGAGAGACCGCGGTTCCGTCCTCGGTGGTGAGCGATACTCGCACAACTCGTTCATTCGGACCCGGGACACCTTCGGAGTCTCGCTTGCTGCGGTAATCGGTGAACGCGACCGAAAGCGACCACGAGTTCACGAACTGGTCCACCAGCTCTCCGGGAAAAACCGACCCTCCCTCGAACGAGGCTCCGGCCGCGATCGCGGAGAGCGTCTCCTTGAGCTCTCGGCTGGCCTCCTCTTTGGCCTGAGATCTCGAGATCCCTGGTTTGGAGCTACTCTGGACCATTCGAACCTGGGCCCGCAGATACGCGGCGGTCGGGCCGACACATCCAGGCCCAAGGTCCTGGATCAGCTTGTCCAGAACGCTAGAGGACCTGGCCAGAGCTTTCGTCCTTTCGGGTTCGGCACTGGCAAGACCCAGCGCGTACTGGGCCCGGGCCATCATGAGCTCGCAGACCATCCGGCGCTGCTCGCTCTGGGGGCTTCCCGATCCCGAAGCTATCTCCATCGCTCTATCGAGAGAGGAGATGGCTTCGATCAGATTCCCCGAGCGAAGAGAGGTCTGGGTCTTGGCCAGAATCTCATGGAATCTCTTCTCCACCGGCACTTCGCCGGCCACGCCGATTGCGGTCGCACCGATCCGGTCGGGAGGGCCGTCCTTTTCGGCGAACCGTTCGATTGCTCGACCGTAGACGTCACCCTCCGGTCCGTTGAGCGATTCGGCCTTCTCTTCCTCCTCCTTGGCCTTTAGAAAACGCTCCCTGGTCTCCTTGCGCTGGAAGTCCTCCCGTACTGTCGTCTCCTTCAAGACATGGAGAACCCGGGGGTTCGTGGTCGGATTCGAGGTCAGCCGAAGTCGCGCGTAGGTTCCCAGCACGAGATCCGAATCCTCAACCCTCGCGAACACGTCGGTCGTACCTGTCGCTACCACGCCGGCACGAACGCTGTCCGTTGCCCAGAGGGAAACGGAACGACCCCTGTAGGTGAGAGTGTCCGCGTATTCGGACGCGCCGGCCGAGGGGGCGTAGAACCGATGGTCCCAGGACGCCATCTTGAGCCGGTTGGCAAACGTGGAGATGGCAGCGTGGGCGGTCCACCTGAGTTCGGTCTCGGCTTTCAGCAGGCCGGTGAGTCTTAGATTACTCTGGCTCACCGTGGCCAGCATGAACGCTCCGATGGAAGCGATCATGAGGCATCCCAGCGCGATCCACACCAGGTTCCCCCTTCGCGAGCTTCTCACCTGCGGCCTCCCTTCTTGCGCGGAGTGAAGATCCGCTTCAATTCCGTAAGCTTTTGTTCTCTACCAAGGCCGTTGAACTCGCCTCCGCGGTTCAAGAAGAGCGTCGAGGATCGGAAAAACCAGTAGGGAACAGTGTCCCATCCGGACGAATCCGCATGCCGGAGGATCTCGACGTTTGCTTTCTTGAGATAGATGAATCCGGTGGCGGATCGGCCGGCCCCACCCCCCCCCCACCCCCCCCCCCCCCCCTCCCCCCCCC
>Ga0074195_1000441_pt1 | contig 83257 bp, 63 predicted proteins | sample EPASupsiteHSE623_FD_64525 | JGI IMG/M metagenome (GOLD analysis project Ga0074195, IMG submission 64525) | Bioremediated contaminated groundwater from EPA Superfund site, New Mexico - Sample HSE6-23 | ecosystem: Environmental > Aquatic > Deep subsurface > Groundwater > Contaminated ...
AAATGGCAGCTCTTGGAGCTGCGATGCGTAAACTCGTCCACCTGTGCTTCGGAGTACTGAAAAATCAGATCCCTTACCAAGCAAATTATGAAAATACCGCTTGCGCCTAAAGACGGTATCTACGCCCCTGGGTTGCGCATACAAGGAGCGGGCCATGCCCGCGATATGAATCTAGAAATGACGAGTCCTTCCTGCTGCCATTTCGAGGAGCAAGGCGACGAGAAAGCTCTCCCTGCCCGGCAACACCGCCACCACCACCTACCACCTCCTGTTGGAACAGCGGCGGCACGGGCCGGGAGCGAGCCGGCGGCTTAAATCAGTCGATGGCGTACTCGGTCAGTTTGCGGTACAGGGTCTTGCGGCTGATGCCCAGGGTGTCGGCGGTCTTCTGGCGGTTGCCGCCGTGGAAGTCGAGCATCTTGAGGATGTGCTGCCGCTCCACCGACTCCAAGGTCAGGGCGGTGCCGCTGGTCTCGGCCGAGTCCACCAGATCGCGCGGCAGGCAGCGCTCGGTGATGATGCCGTTCTCCGCCAGGATGATCGAGCGCTCGATGACGTTGCGCAACTCCCGGATGTTGCCCGGCCAGTTGTAGTTGAGGATGCAGGCCATGGCCCGCTCGACGATGCGGTATTGGGTGTTGTCCGGGCTCAGGCTGGTGAGGAAGTAGTCCACCAGGAGGGGCAGGTCCTCCTTGCGGTGCCGCAGCGCCGGGATCTCGATGCTGAAGGCATTGATCCGGTGGAAAAAGGCCTCGTTGAACCGCCCCTTTTCCACCTCGTCGGCCAGGTGGCGGTTGGTGGCGAAGAGAAAACGGATATTGACGCTCCGTTCCTCCTTTTCACCCACCCGCCGATAGGCGCCGGTCTCCAGCACCCGCAGCAGCGAGGCCTGCACCTCCAGCGGCAATTCGCCGATCTCGTCGAGAAAGAGGGTGGAGTCGTGGGCAAAGGCGAGCAGCCCCTCCCGCGACTCGTTGGCGCCGGTGAACGAGCCCTTGATGTGGCCGAAGAGTTCGCTCCGGGCCAGTTCCTTCTGCAGGGTGGCGCAGTTCTTGACGATCATCGGGTTGATCGCCAGCGGCGAACGGTTGTGGATCAGGCGGGCGACCACGTCCTTGCCCGCCCCGGATTCGCCCGTGATCAGCACCGGAATCCGGGCCGGGGCCACCTTGTCGATCAGGAACTGGATGTCGCGGATGGCCTGGGAATTGCCGATGAACCGGACCTGGCTCTGCTCCTGGCCGGTGGTGTGGCGGAGCATGGCGTTTTCCCGGGAGAGCAGCACCCGCTGGTGGGCCTTTTCCACGATCAGGTCGAGACGGTCGAGGTTGAACGGCTTGCGGATGAAATCGCAGGCCCCCAGTTTCATGGCCTCCACCGCGATGTCGACGTCGCCGTGGCCGGTGATCATGATCACCTCGGTATGGGGGATCGATTCCCGGATGCGGATCAGGAGGTCGAGATCCGAGACGTCGGGCAGCCACAGATCCATGACGATGACGTCGAACCAGTGGCTGCGCGCCATGGCCATGGCCTCGGCGCCGTCGGCGGCGGTGAGGACCTCGCGGTTAGCGGTGGCCAGTTCCTTCTGCAGCAGCCGTCGGATCGATTCCTCGTCGTCGACGACCAGAATGGCATATTTTTCCTTGTCCATCATGCCTCCATGCCGGGCAGGGAGACCTTGAACGACGACCCTTTGCCGACGGCGCTGGTAACGCTGATCTCCCCGTGATGGTTGTTGACGATCGAATAGCAGGTGGAAAGGCCGATGCCGATGCCCTTGCCCACCGGCTTGGTGGTGAAAAAGGGCTCGAACAGTTTGTCCTGCGCCTCCAGGGGGATGCCGCAGCCGTTGTCCTCGATGATCAGGGTGACCCGATGGTCGGCCTCGGTCCGGGTCTCGATCAGGATGTGGCCGCCGGCCTCGGTGGCGTCCAGGGCGTTGGTGAGGAGATTGATGATCACCTGTTTGAGCTGGGACTCGTCGCCAAGGATGACCGGGAGGTTTTCCTGGAGTTCGGTCTGCACGGTGAGATCGTGATGCTCCTTGAAGTGGTGCTTGAGGATGAACAGGGTGTCGGTGACGCAACTGTTGAGATCGACCGGACCGAGGCTGGAGGAGGTGGGGCGGCTGAAGGTCAGGAGCGTCTGGACGATGTCGCGGCAGCGCAAACACTCCTTGATGATGGTGTCGGTGTATTCCGTGAAATCGGCGTAGAGATCGACGTCGATCTTGCCCTTGAGTTTCGAGTTCCGCCGCTGCAACCCCTGGGCGAATCCCAGGATGGCGGTGAGGGGGTTGTTGATTTCGTGGGCCACGCCGGCGGCCAGGGTACCGACCGTGGCCATCTTCTCCGCCTGATAGAACTGGGCCTGGAACTCCTTTTCCAGGGTGACGTCGCGCTTGAAGAGCAGGACCTGGCGTTCGCCGGTGGGGCCGGTCTTGAGCGGCGAGGCGATGATCTCGTAATGCTTGTAGCCGTCGCCCGTCTTGTAGATGCAGAGATCCTTGACGATCCGGTCCTGATCCAGGGCGCGCAGGGCCGGGCAGTCGTCGCAGCGGCCGTCCTTGCCCCGGAAGATCTGGTGACAGTGCTGGCCGATGGGGTCGATTCCCGGAAACCACTCGGTGAACACGTGGTTGACCCGCTGGATGGTCAGGTCCTCGCCCAGCACCACCATCAGGTCGGTGATGCCGTCGAGCAGGGCCTGGATCTCCTTGCGCTTTTTCTCCAGTTCCAGGTTGGAGCTCTTGAGCTGCTCGACCTTCTGCTGTAACTCCTGATAAAAACCGAGCTTGCAGTGCTCGATGCCGACCAGGTCCTCCAGGGTGGTGTAGTGGGCCATTACCAGACCTCCTCGCAAATCCGATAGAATTCCTCCCAGGTGGCTGGCCGCGGATTGGTCAGGTTGCAGGCGTCCTGCACCGCCATCTTGCAGAGCGACTCCAGGTGGTGGCGCTCGCTTTCCGGGATCAGTTGGGAAAGCCGCAGGGCCACGTCGAAGGAGGCGAAGAATTCGTCGAGTTTCTCGATCCCGGCCAGTCCGGTCTCCTCATCGGAGCCCAACTGGCGCTTGAGGATCAGGCGGCCGATATCGGCCATTTTCTGCGGTTGGATCCCGAGGTTGAACCGCATGACGCTGGTGAGGAGAATGGGGTGGACCAATCCGTGCCGCATGTCGAAATGGCCGCCCAGGGAGTGGGCCAGGGCATGCTCGGCCCCGAGGCCGGCGTTGGAAAAGGCCATGGAGGCGGACACCGCGGCGATGGAGAGCTGCTCAAGGGAATCCAGCGAGCGGGTGGCCACGGCGTGGGGCAGGTTGGCCAGGATGAGATCGATGGCCTTCAAGGAGTGCATCTCGGTGAAGGGCGAGGCGATGCGCGACATGTAGGCCTCGATGGCATGGGCCAGGGCATCCACCGCCGACTGGATGATCAGGGCCTCGCTCTTGGTCCGCAGGATCAGGGGATCGACAATCGAGATATTGGGCACCAGGGTCCGGGTGATGATCGACATCTTGACCCCGCGCTTCATGTCGGTAATGATGCAGAACTGGCTGATGTCCGAACCGCTGCCTGCGGTGGTGGTGATCAGCATCATCGGCGGCAGGGGCCGCTGCACCCGGTTGGCCCCCTCGTAGTCACGGATGCGGCCGCCGTTGCTGGCAATGATGGCGATGCCCTTGGCCGTGTCCATGGCACTGCCGCCGCCGATGGCGATGATCACGTCGGTGCCGTTCTTGGCATAGAATTCCGCCCCCTGCTCCACCTGGAAATCGCGCGGGTTCGAGGTGACGCCGGGATAGTAGACCCACTTGATCCCCTCTTTTTCCAGGACATCCATCAGGCGCTGCAACCATCCGGCCTCTTCGATGCCGGCGTCGCTGACCAGGAAAACCTTTTTGGCGCCGAGACGCAGCGCGCACTGGCCGGCATAGTTGAGGCTGCCCCGGCCGAAGATGATTTCAGGGATGGCGAATTTGGTGATATCCATGGGGTCTGTGTCGGTTGATGGTTGCTGCTGGGGGTGGGGTTGTGGGTCGATTGCCCGGCCGGATCGTTTGCGCCCGGTGACACCGGCTGCCGCTACCTCTCTTATGCATCTTATTTAATGCATCTTCCGTGCCGGGAAGGCTTTGGGATGGCGCTACGGGGGACCGTCCGGACTTGAGCGGGAAAAAATGACCCGATCTGGCCCGGATGGAGCGGGTCGCCCCTTCCTTATTGAGGGGATGGTGATACAATAAGCGCGGAGCAGGACAAAACAACGGGTCGTATCGACCCAAAAAGGAAAATATTCGGGTCAAAAGAACCCGTGGGCGGGCTCGCAATTGCCCGTCCGGGCGGGACCCGGTAACTTATTTGATTGCGGTGAGCCCTGGGTCTTGTTCGCGGGCATGGCCCGATCCTACCCCGCATATTCAGCCCAGGGGGCGTAGGAGCGGGCTATGCCCGCGATATCCATCTCGAATTGTCGCATTGCCCGGGTTGCCAGGGCAGGGCAAGGAGCCATCCGATGATCGTCAGCGCCAGCAGGCGGACCGACATTCCCGCTTTCTACGGCGAGTGGCTGCTCAACCGCCTGCGGGAGGGGTTCGCGCTGGTGCGCCATCCCTTCAACCCGCTCCAGGTTACACGGGTTTCGCTCGATCCGCGGGTGGTGGACGGGATCGTTTTCTGGACCAAGAATCCGGCGCCCTTGCTGCCCCGGCTGGCGGAAATCGAACGGCTCGGCCACCGTGCCCTGTTCCAGGTCACCCTTACCGGTTGCGACCGCGACCTGGAGCCCCATGTCCCGGCCAGGGCCGAGGGGATCGCCGCTTTCCGCACCCTGGCCGAACAAATCGGCCCGGAGCGGGTGCTGTGGCGTTTTGACCCGATCCTGTTCACCGCCACCCGGGGGCCCGACCTTCTGCTCCGGGAATTCGCCGACCTGGCCGCTGCCCTGCGCGGGTTCACCCGCCAGTGCACGGTCAGTTTTTTGAGCCTGTATGCCAAATGCCGGCACAATCTGGCCGGTATCGCCCTGCTGCACCCGGACGACGGGGACCGGATCGATTTTGTCCGGCAATTGGCCATGATCGCGGCCGAAAACGATATCGTTCTCCGGGCCTGTTGCGACGTCTTCCTCCACGAACAATGCGGTATCGAGGCGGCCCGCTGCATCGACGACCGGTTGCTGACCGAGGTGTGGGGCCGGCCGGGGGTGCCCAAGGCCAAGGGGCAGCGACCGGGCTGCCATTGCGCCACCAGCATCGATATCGGCGCCTACAACACCTGCCCCCACGGCTGCCGCTACTGCTACGCTAATGTCAGCGCGCGGGCCGTGGCCGCGAACGTCGCCCGCCACGATCCCCGGTCGCCGCTGCTGACCGGCAGCCTGACCGGCCGGGAGAGGGTCACCGAGCGGAAGATCGTTGCCCGCCGGGCCTTCCAGGGAACGCTCTGGTAACGCGGTTTCACCGTATCCATCTTGACAGTGTCGAGGACAGTCATGGCCTTGCCGAAAAAGCACATCCGCAGCAACAAAACCCGTCCACAGACCGATCCATTGAATCCGGTGGAAGCCCGGTTTCTCGAGGCGCCGGAATACTCCTCCAACGCGGCGTACAAACGCAACCTGCAGACCAATGTCTATGAGTATCTCAGCCCGGTTTTCAGCCGCATTTCCGGCTACGATGCCGACGAACTGCTCACCTGGCCCATGGAGTCGATCCTGCAACTGATCCATCCCGACGACCGCATTCGGGTCTGGAGCCCGATGATGGGGCGACAATCCTGTGAAGCCGGCGCGGTCCACTGGTTGGAATATCGGTTCAAACACAAGGAAGGGCGGTATGTGTGGCTGCTGGACCGGTTTATTGTCCTGTTTGACGTCGATGGCGCGCCGTCGATGCGCATCGGCAGCGTCGGCGATGTCAGCGCCCGCAAACGGGTGGAGGATGCCCTGCGGTACGAACGACAGCAGATGGAAAGCATCATCGATTCCACCCGGATCGGGACCTGGGAATGGAACGTCCAGACTGGTGAGATGGTGGTCAACAAACGGTGGACGGAGATGCTCGGCTACACCCTGGCCGAACTGGACACGACCAGTGTCAAGATATGGAATGCCCTCGTTCATCCCGACGACTGGCCCCGGGCCCTTGCCCAGTTGGAACAACACCTGGCCGGCGAATGGCCCCAATACGAGTGCGAATACCGGATGCGGCACAAGCAGGGCGGCTGGATATGGGTTCATTCCTCCGGCCGCCTTCTGACCTATACCCAGACCGGCGAGCCGCTGACGATGTACGGGGCGCACACCGACATCACCGAGCGCAAACGCACCGAGGAGGCGCTGCAAAAAAGTCACGAACAGTTGGAGTCGCGGGTCCGGGAGCGCACCGCCGACCTGTTCGCGGCCAACGCTTCCCTGCGGCAGGAAATGGAGGAGCGCAAGCGGGTCGAGGCGGTCCTGCGGGAAAACGAGGAGCGATACCGGCGGATCACCGAGGGCTTGACCGATTTTATCTATACGGTCATTCTCGACGACGGCAAGGCGGTGGTGACGAGGCGCAGCCCGGCCTGCCTGGCGGTGACGGGATATACACCCGAAGAGTATGCCGGCGATCCCACGCTCTGGATGCGGATGGTCGTTGCCGAAGACCGGCATCTGGTTGTCGCCAACATCAAGGAGACCCTGGCCACGATCCAGGACCCGCCCCTGGTCGAATATCGCATCCGGCACAAGAACGGCCGCCTGCGCTGGGTGAGCGACAAACTCATCCCGCAGCTTGACCCCCGGGGAACCCTCGTGGGCTACGACGGGGTGATCAACGACATCACCGAACGCAAGCTCGCCGAGCAACAACTTTCCCACAGCAAGGCGACCCTGGCCCTGGCCATCGACGGCATGTCCGATCCCCTCATTTTGCTGGATGGGGAACACCGCGTCATCCGCCTCAACAGGGCGGCCGGCAATTACTACGGATTGCCGGCCGGCGACGAGGAGGAAACGGTCGGCAGATACTGCTTCGAGGCGCTCAGGGGGAGGGCGACCCCCTGCGAGGGGTGCAACATATCCTTTGCGAACATGTCGGGGGTTTCCGGCACCTTCGAACGGCAAGGCGTCATGGATCCCAGCCGGCTCGAACAGGTCGTGGTCGACCGGGTCGACAATGCTTCCGGCAGGGCGGCGGCCTACATTGTCCGCGTCTTCGACATCACGGAAGAACGGAAGCTGGACCGGCAGTTGATCCAGAGCGAGAAACTGGCTTCCCTGGGGCTGCTGATCGCCGGCATCGCCCATGAAATCAACAACCCGAACAACTTCATCTTTTTCAACACCCCCATCCTCCGTTCCTATCTTCAGTTTCTCCTGCCCATTGTGGACGAATATGTGGCGAACCGTCCGGATATGCAGGTGTTCAACCGGCCCTACCCAGCCTTTCGGGAGGATTGCTTCAAGCTTTTGGACAATATCGAGCACGGTTCTTCCCGGATCAACCAGATTGTGGGGGATCTGCGGGAATTCGTCCGGGAGCGGGGCCGGGGCGAGAAGCGGTGGGTCGATCTGAAGCAGGTGGTGGAGAAAGGGATCTCGATCTGCCTGGGACGGATCAGGAAAACCATCAAATCGTTTGAAACGGATCTACCCGACAACCTGGCCCCGATCCGGACCGATCCGCTGGCCGTGGAACAGATCGTGGTCAACCTGCTGGTCAATGCCGTGCAGGCGGCGGACAAGGACGATTCCTGGGTCAAGGTGGCGATCCGCCGGGCAACGACCGCCGGAGACGAATTGATCGTCGAGGTGAGCGATAACGGCTGCGGCATGGACGAGGCGACCCAGGCGAAAATGTTCGATCCCTTTTTCACCACCAAGGCCCCCGGGGTCGGTACCGGCCTGGGATTATCGATCAGCCACCGGCTGCTTGCGGAATTGGGGGGGAGGATCGAGGTGAAGAGCAAGGCCGGCGAGGGGAGCAGCTTCAGGGTTACCCTCATGACGAGTCCGGTCGAACCTTTTGAGTTGAGGAGAGTCTAAATGCTTGCCCATATCGTGCTGGTGGATGACGAACGGGATTTTCTGGAGAGCCTGGAACGGGGGCTTCTGGTCAGCGGTTTTCGCAACATCCGGGCGGAGAGCGATCCCGAGCGGGCGCTGGAGCTGTTCCAGGGGGGGGAGCCGGTGGATATCGCCGTTCTCGATATCACCATGCCGAAAATGAGTGGCATCGAGTTGCTGCGCCGCATCAAGCACGACAGCCCCACCACCGAATGCATCATGGCGACGGCTGCCGACGAGACCAGCCTGGCCGTGCAGTGCATGAAGGAGGGGGCCTTCGACTACCGGGTCAAACCGCTGCGGCTGGAAGATCTGCTGGTGGTGATGTTCAAGGCCCTGGAGAGGAAGAATCTCCTGGAGATTCAGCGAATCGGCAAGCAGAAACGGCAGCCGGACCTGGCCAATCCCGAGGCCTTTGCCGGGATGATCACCCGGTCCGGCCGGATGCTGCAAATCCTGAAGGAGGCGGAACTGCACGCCGCCAGCAAGGTCCCGATCCTGATCACCGGCGAGACCGGCACCGGCAAGGAACTGCTGGCGCATGCCATCCACAAGGCCAGCTCCAGGGCGGATCGTCCCTATCTCCCGGTCAATATGTCCGCCTTGACCGCCACCCTGTTCGAGGCCGAATTTTATGGCCATACCAAGGGGGCCTTCACCGGGGCGACCCAGGATCGCAAGGGTCTGCTCGAGACCGCTGCCGGCGGGACGCTGTTTCTGGACGAGATCGGCAGTCTGCCCCTCGATTTGCAGGGCAACCTGCTGCGGGTGCTCCAGGAAGGCGAATTCTTCAAATTGGGCACCAGCAAACCCCTGGGCGTGGACGTGCGGTTCGTTGCCGCCACCAATGCCGAACTGGCGAAATTGCAGGACCAGGGGCTGTTCCGCAAGGACCTGTTCTACCGGCTGTGCGGCGCCTGGCTGGATTTACCGCCGCTGCGGGAACGAAAGGACGACATCGTCTTGCTGGTGGAAGGATTTCTCAGGGAGCATACCGGCGGCCTCGGTCGCCAGGACATCGAGGCGCCGGTCTGGAACCTGCTGGAAGCCTACGACTATCCGGGCAATCTCCGGGAACTCAGGTCGATCGTCCAGCACGCCTCGAACCTGGCCAAGGGGGGAGCGATCTCCGTTCACCACCTGCCGACCTATGTGGTGACCGCGATTTCGGCAAAAAAACGATCGCCGCCAGCCGCGGTCGACAGTCCCATCGTGCCCCTCGCCGAGGTGGAACGAACCCACATCCTCAAGGCGTACCACGCCACCGGCGGCAACAAGGTGCAGACCGCCCGGCTGCTGGCCATCGGTCTCAACACCCTCCGGCGGAAATTGCACGCCTACGGCCTGGAATAGCCGCCGCCGCCCGGTCCGAAACGGAACAACTGTGCCGGAATGGCATATCTGAAAAAAATTCAATAATTATACCTAGTTGACTGGAAGGCTGGTCCAAAATGGCCTGGTTTCCTTCCCGCGCTTCTCCCGGTTCTCCTTCCCGCCGCGATTGCTGAAAGAGTAAAAATCCCTTTTTTTTCGAGTAGTTACTAATTTGCTCTCTGCCGGGCCCCGACTGGCGCGGGCTTTGCTTTGGCCATGGTACCAACGGCTAGATCGACGCCGGCCAAGGCATCCGGGGACCGGGTGGCCAATGCCGGCGAACCGGGACACAACCATTTGCTCGGGCTGCGCGTTCGGTCCGGGACGCCACGTTCAAGAGGTAGCGCGATGAACATACTGGTGGTGGATGATGAAGCCGTACTGGTCGAATCGATCAAGATCGGCCTGCAAAGCAGGGGGTACCGGGTCATTGCCGCCTACGGTGCCAAGGAAGCCCTCGATTGCCTGCGCCATGGGGGGCAGCGGATCGACATGGTCATCACGGATTACCTGATGCCCGAAATGAGCGGTATCGATCTGCTGATAAAGATCCGCAAGATGGCCCCGGACTTGCCGGTGGTGCTCATGACCGCCTATGGCGAGACCAAACTGGTCGTCGAGGCCATGAAAAACAAATGCGACGGCTTCATCGAGAAGCCCTTCACCCTCGACAGGTTGACCGCGGAAATCGAAGACATCAGGATCGCTTGAAGTCCGCGGTCTCCCGAAGGGGATGATCGAAAATCCGGGGCAGGGGAACATCCGTCTTTCGGATTGACGCCGGCGCGCAAGAGCCCGAAGGGGAAACCCTCGGGCTGGCGGTGTGTGCGCTTTTTGTCAAAGGGTGGTCACGGCAGGATCGCTTTTCCGTGCCGAACCGGAGGCACGATGGGACCGCCCCATCTTCCAAAGCAACGACAACGGACCAGCAAACCGGAGTGATTTTCAGGGAGTGGTTCTGGCAAAATGGTAACGATTCAGGTGGATAGCCTGTAGGGTTTGGTCTGTTAGCGCTCCACCGCAACCTTCGACCAGTATGGGTACGGCGCGCCGTGCCCCTTTGACCGCGCCAAGCATGATGCATGGTAAAGGCAACCTGTTGGGGGCAACCGCGAATTACCGACAGCCTAATAGGCTACAGTCTCATCAACCTGAACAGTTACACGATATGAAAAAAATTCATTTTGCATGAACCTCAAGGAGAGGGACAGACATGAATGTTTCATCGATTCGCTTCAAGCTCATTGTTGGCGGCATCCTGGTGGTGCTTTTGCCCCTGCTGGCCTGCGGTTATGTCGCCACCACCAATTCGGCCAAGGTCGCCACCGAATTGAGCCGGGCCAATGCCCAATCCATCGCCGTGGGCGCGGCCACGGAGATTGCGGCCACCTATGAAGGGGAGCTGAAATTTGCCAGTGCCTTTGCCGGCCGGACCCAGGTGAAAATAGCCGCCGAAGCCGTCAGCGCCAAGGGCATCGACGGGGCGGCCGGCAACGTGGAGGTGATTCGGGCGGACCTGAAGAAACGGTTCGAGAAGCTCAGCAATTTTTATTCGGGGATATTCCTGACCGATGCCACCGGCGTCATCTATGCCGAGGCCTCGGAACCGGGGGAGGAGAGCAACGCCTTGCACATCGGGCAACACCCCATCTTCCAGGAGGCAAAGACCACAAGGCAGACCGTCAGCGGCACCATCGAACGTTCGCAGACGACCAATAAGCTGTTCATGCTGCTCTGTGGGCCGATCTATGCGGACAACGGCACCTTTCTCGGCGTTTTTGGCGCCCTCCTGAAGGTCAAGGCGCTCACCGATCTGATTGCCAACAAGAAAATCGGCGAAACAGGTTATTGTTTCATGACCAACGGTTCGGGCATCATCATCGCCCATCCGGACGATAAACATATCCTCCAGCTCGACCTGAAAACCCTCCCCGGCATGGAGGTCATTTCCAGAAGGATGATGGCCGGGCAAATCGGTTCCGAATCGTATGTCTTCAAGGGGTTCGACAAGGTGGCTGGGTTTGCCCCGATCAAGCAGAAAGGGTGGAGCGTGGCCGCCACCCAGAACGCCGACGAATTCCTGGCCAGCGCCGTTGCGATGCGAAACACCATCGGGTTGATCAGCATCGTCTCGATCTTCCTCACCTCCGGCATCATTTTCCTGGCGGCAAGCTCCATCACCCGGCCGATCAACAAGGCGGTGGCCGGGCTCAAGGATATCGCCCAGGGAGAGGGTGACCTGACCAGGCGGCTTGTCGTCGCCTCCAGGGATGAAGTCGGCGAACTCGCCCAATGGTTCAACGTCTTCATCGAAAAATTGCAGCACATCATCGCGCAAATCGGTGCCACCACCGGTCTGGTCAACGGGTCGGCCGGAGAGCTTTCGGGGATTGCCGCCGATCTGTCCAAGAACGCGGAGGAGACGTCGGACCGGGCCGACAGTGTCGCCACCGCGGCGGAAGAAATGAGTGCCAACCTCAACGGGGTGGCGGCGGCCATGGAGCAGTCCACCATCAACACCACCATGGTGGCCAGCGCTGCCGAGGAGATGACCGCGACTATCGGCCAGATTGCCCAGAACGCCGAGCAGGCCCATGCCATCTCGGTCAAGGCCGTGCAGCAGGCCGCCAGTACCTCGCAGAAGATGGCCGAGTTGGGCCTGGCGGCGCAAGCGATCGGCAGGGTGACCGAAACCATCACCGAGATATCGGAACAGACCAACCTGCTGGCCCTCAACGCCACCATCGAGGCTGCCCGGGCCGGTGAGGCGGGCAAGGGGTTTGCCGTGGTCGCCAACGAGATCAAGGAGTTGGCCAAGCAAACCGCGGCCGCCACCATGGATATCAAGAACCAGATCGATGGGGTCCAGGGGACAACCCGGTCGACGGTGGAGGAAATCGAGCAGATATCCCAAATTATCGACGAGATCAACGGCATCATCGCCACCATGTCCTTGTCGGTGGGCGAACAGTCGACGGCCACCGAGGAGATCGCCGCCAATATTTCCCAGGCGTCGATAGGATTGAGCGAGGTGAACGAGAATGTCAGCCAGAGTTCGGCGGTGGCCGGGACCATCACCCGTGATATCGCCGGGGTGAACACCGCCTCCAATGAGATTTCAAAGAGCAGTCAACAGGTGAAAACCAGCGCCGATCAGTTGCAGGCGTTGGCCAATGAACTGCATGGCGTGGTCAGTGTCTTTAAATTTTGAACCATGCTCCCTTTCGAAACGAGAAGAAGGCCGCCGGTTTTGATTCGCTGGCTTGGCGTTACCAGCCGGAAACACGAAATACTGGGGCGTCATGAATAAGCGACCGTTAGACCGCCTGCGCCAGCCCACCCTTCTGCCGATGATCGTCGCGATTGCCGTGGTGACGATTGTCGGCGCGCTCTTCACCTGGTGGACAGTGGTGCGGACGGACCGCGAGATGCGGGCCGATCTGCTGCAGCAGGCCAAACTGGTGGCGCAGGCGGTGAATATCGAGAGGATTCAGGCCCTTTCCGGAACGGCTGCGGATCTGAAAAGCCCGCACTACCTGCGGCTGAAAGAACAGCTCGGGCTGGTCCGTTCGGCCAACCCGAGTTGCCGGTCGATCTATCTCCTGGGGCGCAAGGCCGACGGCACGGTGTTTTACTTCGTCCACGACCAGTCGGGCGGACAGGCGGAACTTTTTTCGCCGGGCATGGTCTATGAACAAGTCCCCGCCGTGTTTCGCCGCGTGTTTGCCACCGGGCAGGAAGCGATCGATGGGCCCGTTGCCGGTGATTCCGGCGTTTTCGTCAGCAGCGGCGTGCCGCTGCTGCTCCCCTCCACCGGAACGATCGCCGCCGTGATCGGGATGGATTTCGAGGCCCGGTTATGGAAATGGGACCTGGCCGCCAGGGCGGCCCTCCCCCTGGGCTCGATGCTGGTGGTGCTGATCGGCATGATCGCCATCCTGGCCGGTTCCATCCGGCGCGCCGAGATCTCGCCCAAGCTGGTGTTGCGACGTCTGTTCGTGCCGTTGGTGGTCATGACCGCCCTGTTGATCGTCGGCGGCGGCGCGCTGCTCTGGCAGCAGCATCGGGAACATATTGCCGACAATGCGGTCGGCCTGGCGGTCAACGCCCACCGCGACCTCCAGATCGCCTTGGATCAGCAGGCCAAAGGCCTGATCGCGGCGGCGCAGGCGGTGGCCGGCGACAGTTCCGTCCAGCAGGCCCTGCGCTCGGGAGATGCCCACCAGCTCCTGCAAACGTGGCGCCAGGTCTTCGAGATGCTGCATCGACAGGACGGGGCGGCGCGGATCTCCTTTCTCGATCGCGATCTGGCCTGTCTGCCGAGCAGCCCAACATCGGCCAAATGCGACGGACGCCACAGCTTGACCGTACAGAAGGCCAAACAGAGCGTCGAGGTCGTCGCCGGGATCGAATTGGGGCCAACCGGCACCCCTGAACTGCGGGTTGTCCAACCCATCGTGGCGTCCGCCGCACCCATCGGCTATGTGGAACTGGACCGGGAAATCGAGGAGGCGGTGAGCACCGTCCGGCAGCGCACCCTGCTCGAATTGATGGTCACCATTCGCAAGGAGCATGTCCGGAGGGAAGCTTGGGAGCAGGGGACGCGCAAGCCGGGTAAGGCGGTCGAGTGGGATCGGCTCCCGCATGATGTGGTGTTCTATGCCTCCAGCCCCCGTCTCCCGGAAGTCATCGGGCCGACAGCCGGTCGCCATGGCAGCGGCGGGATGAGCCGCGAGGTCGCCTACAACGGCAAGGACTGGCTGGTGGCCTCGATGCCGCTGACCGACGTATCGGGCCGCGAAATAGGCGATTTGCTGATCATGAAGGACATCGCCGGCGAAAAGGCGGCCTTCAAGCGGACCCTGGCCTTGGGAACCACCGGCGGTTCGGTGCTGATGGCGATGACCCTGGGATTCATCTTCGTCCTGCTGCGCCACACCGATCGGGGGATCGTGGCCCAGCAGGCCGAATTGCGGGCCAGCGAGGAGAAGCATCGCTTGCTCATCGAGCATGCCGTTTCCGCGGTGACCGTGCATGAAATGATCATGGACGCGGCCGGTCGACCGATCGACTATCTTTTTTTGAGCGCCAATCCCGCCTTCGAAACCCATACCGGTCTGGCCGCGACCGCTGTCCTCGGCCGCCGCGCTACCGAGGTGCTGCCGGGCATCGAACAAACACCGTTCATCGAGACCTTCGGCCGGGTCGTGCTGACCGGGGAACCGGTCAGTTTCGAGCAGTATTTCGAGCCCCTGGACCGGCATTATTTCGTCAATGCCTATTGTCTGGGCCATGGGCGGTTCGCCACGGTGTTCACCGACGTCAGCCAACGAAAAAAGGCCGAGGAGGCCGTGCGTAAGAGCGAGAACTACCTCCGCAGCGTGTTTCGCGCCGCCCCCACCGGCATCGGGGTGGTGAGCGACCGGGTGATCGTCACCGCCAGCGAGCGCCTCTGCGCCATGACCGGCTACACCTCCAAGGAGCTGATCGGCAAAAACAGTCGGATGCTCTATCCCACCTACGAGGAGTACGAATTCGTCGGCAAGGAAACCTTCCGGCAGATCAAGCAACAGGGGTTGGGGGTGGTCGAAACCCGCTGGCAGCGCAAGGATGGGCAGATCATCGATGTGCTGGTGAGTTCGGCCGACATCGATCATCGGGATATCATCGCCGGCATCACCTTCACCGGCATCGACATCACCGAGCGCAAGCGGGCCGAGGCGGAATTGCTCCGGACCAACCGGCAGCTTGAGGAAGCCACGGGCCGGGCCAACGAAATGGCGTACCAGGCCGAAATCGCCAGCATCGCCAAAAGCGAGTTCCTGGCCAACATGAGCCACGAGATCCGCACCCCCATGAACGGGGTGATCGGCATGACCGGATTGCTCCTCGATACGGAACTCAACGACGAGCAGCGCTGCTATGCCGAAATCGTGCAGACCAGCGCCGAATCGTTGCTCAGCCTCATCAACGACATCCTCGATTTTTCCAAGGTCGAGGCCGGCAAGCTCGAACTGGAAACCCTGGATTTCGACCTTTCGACCCTACTGGACGATTTCGCCGCCACCCTGGCCGTGCGGGCGCACGAGAAGGGGCTCGAATTTCTCTGTGCCGCCAACCCCGGCATTCCGGAAGCGCTCCGTGGCGATCCCGGCCGCCTGCGCCAGATCCTGACCAACCTCGCCGCCAACGCCATCAAGTTCACCCGCGAGGGAGAGGTGGCCGTCCAGGTGACCTTGATCGAAGAGGGCGAAGACATGGTCCTGCTCCGTTTCGCGGTCCGCGACACGGGCATCGGCATTCCATGCGACAAGCGGGCGCTGCTGTTCGACAAGTTCACCCAGGTGGATGCCTCGACCACGCGCCAATATGGCGGCACCGGCCTGGGGCTGGCCATCTCGAAGCAACTGGCCGGCCTGATGGGCGGCGAGGTCGGGGTCGACAGCACCGAAGGGGAAGGCTCGGAATTCTGGTTTACGGCCCGGTTGGGCAAACAGAAGGGATGCGACCGGGAAGAAAGCTGCCCGCCCGCGGATCTGAACGGGGTGCGGGTGCTGATCGTGGACGATAACGCCACCAACCGCGCCATCCAGAATCCGCGCCTTGCCTCCTGGGGAATGCGGCCGGCGGAAGCGCCGGACGGACCCAGTGCGCTCGCCGCCCTGTACCAGGCGTTGGACGATCACGATCCCTTTCGCATTGCCATCATCGACATGCAGATGCCGGGCATGGACGGCGAGGCCTTGGGCCGCGCCATTCAGGCGGATCGCCGGTTGACCGGCACCCGGTTGGTGATGCTGACCTCCCTGGGGGTGCGGGGGGATGCCCGGCGTTTTGAAGCTCTCGGGTTCTCGGCCTATGCCACCAAACCGATCCGCCACCAGGAATTGAAGATCGTGCTTTCCCTGGCCCTGGCCGAGCGCGATGCCGATCCCCTGGTTCCGCCCGCCATCGTCACCCGGTACACGGCCCGGGAGGCGTTGAACCGATTCGAGGGCAACAGGGGACGCATTCTCCTGGCCGATGACAACATCACCAATCAGCAGGTGGCCCAGGGCATCCTGAAAAAACTTGGCCTGCGGACCGATGCGGTGGCCAACGGCGAAGAGGTGCTCAAGGCCCTGGCAACCATCCCCTACGACCTGGTGCTGATGGATGTGCAAATGCCGGAAATGGACGGCTTCGAGGCGACCCGCCGCATCCGCGATCCCCGATCGAACGTCGTCGATCACCAGGTTCCCATCGTCGCCCTGACCGCGCACGCCATGCAGGGCGATCGCGAACGATGTCTCCAGGCCGGCATGAACGATTACCTCTCCAAACCGGTTTCGCCGCAGTCCCTGATCGATGTCCTGGAACGATGGTTGCCCGGGGAGACCTGCACCACCGCCAAGGACAGGCTGCGGCGGCAAAGGGATGTCGGTGCCGTTGCCGCCGGCAGACGGGCCGTCCCGGTGTTCGACAAGACGGCGATGATGACCCGGTTCATGGAAGACGAAGAACTGGTGGTGACGGTCCTCGAAGGGTTTCTCGCCGACATTCCGCGCCAGATCGCGATCCTCCACGAGTGCGTGGCCGGCGGGGACGGAGTCGGGGCCGGGCGCCAGCTCCATACCATCAAGGGCGCGGCTGCCAACGTCTCGGGCGAGAGCCTTCGGGCTGTGGCCCTGGAGCTGGAAAAAGAGGCCCAGGCGGGTAACGTGGACGTGGTCAGGAGACGGATGATCGATCTGGACAGGGAGTTCGAGCAACTGCGGCAGTCCCTGACAGCGACCATGCCCCTGCATGGAAGTGCCGGGGGCTGACCCGCCCTGGACTTGGGCGCGGCGGTAAGGGCCTGGATGCACACCGGAAAAATTGAAGGACACCAATAGAAGCCGATGCAGATACTCATCTCCGAAGACGATTTTACCTCCCGCCTCGCCCTGACCGGCGTGCTGCAAAAGAACGGGTACGAGGTCACGGTCACCGTGAACGGCGCCGAGGCCTGGAACGTGTTGCGGCAGCCCGATGCCCCCCGACTGGCGATTCTCGACTGGATGATGCCGGAAATGGACGGACTGGAGGTCGTCCGCAAGGTCCGGGCCCTGTCCTCGGACCGGCCGCCCTATATGATCCTGCTCACCGCCAAGGACGAGAAATCCGACATCATCGTCGGTCTGGAGGCCGGCGCCAACGACTACCTGGCCAAACCGTTCGATGCCGGTGAGCTGCGCGCCCGGGTAGCCGTCGGCCGTCGCATGGTCGAATTGCAGGACGCCCTCTGCGAAAGCCGCGAAATCCTCCGACACCAGGCCACCCACGACCCGTTGACCGGCTTGCTCAACCGGCGGGCCATTCTCGATCGTCTCAACAAGGAAATCGCGCGGGTGGGGCGTCGGGGCGGATCGGTGACCGTCGGCCTCTGCGATATCGATCATTTCAAACGATGCAACGACACCTATGGCCATCAGACCGGCGACGAGATGCTGTGCGGCCTGGCACGAATCCTCAAGACCCAGGTCAGGGAATATGACGCCGTGGGCCGCATCGGCGGCGAGGAGTTTCTGATCGTCGCCCCGCTGGAGGCCGAATGCGACCATGTCTCGCCCTTTGTCAGGTTGTGTTCGTTGGTGGAACAAACGCGGATTCCGACCAGGTCGGGAGATCTCTCCTGCACGCTCAGCATCGGCGTGGCCTGTTCGGCCCCCGGTGAGACGGTGGACGAGGTTTTGGAGGCGGCGGACGCGGCCCTGTACCGGGCCAAGAAGATGGGTCGCAACCAGGTGGTCTATGATGAAGATTCATTCCAGGTGGAATCCCATGCGCATCCTTATCGCTGATGACGATGTGACTTCCCGGATCGCCCTGACGACCGTCTTGAAAAAAAACGGTCACGAGGTCGTGGAAACCGTGGATGGCGCCGAGGCCTGGGCCGCGCTGCAACAGCCCGATGCCCCCAGCCTGGCGATCCTCGACTGGATGATGCCGGCAATGGACGGTCTGGAGGTGATCCGGAGGGTCCGCTCCCTGCACTCCGACTGTTCGCCGTATCTCATTCTGCTGACCGCCAAGGGCGAAAAATCCGACGTCGTCGCCGGATTGGCGGCCGGCGCCAATGACCACCTGACCAAGCCGTTCGATACCGGCGAACTCCTGGCCCGCATCAAGGTCGGCCAGCGGCTGCTCGTCATGCAGGAGGCCCTGGCCACTAAAATGGTGGAACTCGGCAGGAGCGAGAAGCAGCATCGCCTCCTGCTGGAACAATCCTCCGACCCCATTTTTTCCTGCACCGCAACAGGGCAATACGAATATGTCAACAACGCCTTTGCCCGGGAAGTGGGGAGGCCGGTGGAGGAAATCGTCGGCAGCAGCATCCGGGACATTTTTTTCCGGGAAGAGACGGGCACAGGGCTCGCCGCCCTGGAGCATGCCTGCCGGACCGGCGAGAAGGGGGTGGTGGAAATCGACGTCCGGTCGAGCGATGGCGAGCGGTGTTACCTGACCACGGTGAATCCGGTCAAGGACGCGGCGGCTGCGGTGGTGTCCCTGTTTTGTTCGGCCAAGGATATCACCGAGCGCAAGCGCCTGGAAACGTTCCGGGAGATGGGCAGGGACATCCTGCACACCCTGAACGAGCCCGGCGGGTTGGCCGAGGCCATTGAACGGGTTCTGGGTATCCTGAAAACCCGGGCCGGTTTCTATGCCGTCGGCATTCGCCTGCAGGACGGCGACGACTTTCCCTACCTGGCTCACCAGGGGTTTCCCCCGAATTTCTGTTTGACGGAAAACAGCCTGATCGGCCGCACCGCCGATGGCGGGATGTGCCGGGACGAAAACGGTTGCATCCGGCTGGTCTGCACCTGCGGCCTGGTTATTTCCGGCCAGGGCGATCCGGGCAGCCCTCTGTTTACCCGAGGGGGGAGTTTCTGGACCAACGATTCCTTTCGGCTCCTGGAAACCCCTGCCAGCGGAGATTGCCGCTTTCAACCGCGCAACCTCTGCATGCGGCACAATTTTGCCTCCATGGCCCTGGTGCCCATTTGCAACAAGGAACGTATTGTCGGGCTGATCCAATGCATCGACCGGCGCCGGGGGCGCTTCACCCTGGCCTCGATCGAGGCCCTGGAAGACATCGCCTCGCACATCGGCACTGCGCTGATGCGCAAGCAGGCGGAAGAAAGGTTGCGGGCGGAGCGAAAGCAACTGCTCGACATCATAGAGTTCCTGCCGGACGCCACCCTGGTGCTCGATACCGAGGGACGGGTCATCATCTGGAACAAGGCCATGGAAAGCATGACCGGGATACCGGCGGCGGTGATCGTCGGCAAGGGCGGTTATGCCCACGCGGTCCCCTTTTATGGCGAGGCCCGGCCGCAATTGATCGATCTGACCCTGGCAAACAACGAGGAGATCGCGGCCCGGTATTCCCAAATCATCCGCGAGGGCGATACCCTCGCCTCGGAAGTGTTCTGCCGGGCACTCTACGACAACGAGGGGGGATGGGTGTATGCCAAGGCCTCGCTGCTCCGCGATCACGACGGCAACGTCATCGGGGCCATCGAGAGCGTTCGCGACATCACCTATCGCAAACAGATGGAGGAAAAGCTCAAGGAACATGTCTCCTGGTTCCGGGCGCTGTTCGATGCCACCTCGGACTCGGTGATGCTGATCAAGCCCGACGGCGAGATCCTCGACCTGAACAATATCGCGGCATTGCGCCGCAATATCCGCAAGGATGCCATGCGGGGCCAGAACATCTTCCATTTTTTGCCGTCGAATGCGGCGGACATGCGCGCCAGGGCCTTTGAGCGGTTGTTGCACGAACGGCGCCTGGTGCAGTACGAGGATTCCTGGGACGACCGGTTTTACCGGGTCCGGCTTTTCCCGGTGGTGAACGAGGAGGGCAACGTCATCCAGGTCGCCAGCTTTTCCCGGGATATCACCGAGAGTGTCCGGGCCAAGGAGGAACGAAAACAACTCCAGTCCCAACTGATACAAGCCCAGAAAATGGAAGCCCTCGGGACCTTGGCAGGCGGCATCGCCCACGACTTCAACAATATTCTCGGCGCCATCGTCGGATTCACTCAAATGGCGCAGGTCGGCCTGCCTCCGAATTCGACCACGGCCCAATATCTGGGCAAGGTGTTCGATGCCGGAGAGCGGGCCGCCGGTCTGGTGCGGCAAATCCTGACCTTCTGCCGTCAAACCTCCACCGAGCGCGTCATCCTGTATCCCTCCAATATCGTGAGGGAAGCGGTCAAACTGCTTCGGCCTTCCCTGCCGTCAACCATCACCATCAATCAGCAGATCGAGAACAGCACCCAGCCCATTTTTGCCGATCCCACCCAGTTTCACCAGATCCTGATGAATCTCTGCACCAATGCCTATCAAGCCATGGAAAAAACCGGCGGCACCCTCGAGATCACCCTCAGGGACTGCACATTTGTCCCGGCCGATCTCCAGGTGCCGGGAGAGGGATCGGTCGACAACTTCGTTGAGCTGACGGTCAGCGATACGGGGCAAGGCATCGATCCGGACATCCGCAACCGGATCTTCGACCCCTATTTCACCACCAAGGAGGTCGGCAAGGGTACCGGGCTGGGGCTCTCCATTGTCCATGGCATTGTCACCGGATACGGCGGCTTCATGACCTGCGAGAGTCAGTTGGACCGGGGGACGGTGTTCACGGTCTACTTCCCCGCGGTCGACGAGAAGACCCTGCCGGCGTTGAAGACTCTGGAGAAGGCGCCGCTCGGCCGCGAGCATGTCCTGCTCGTTGACGACGACGACAATCTGGCCGAGGTCGGCCGGTTGATCCTCCAGCACCTCGGCTACAAGGTGACGGTGCGGACCAACAGCCTGGAGGCGCTCGAAACCTTCCGCAAGCACCCCGATCGTTTCGATGCGGTGATCACCGACCAGACCATGCCGGGGATGACGGGCAGTGTTCTGGCCGAGCACCTGCTGCGCATTCGCCCCGATCTGCCGATTCTTCTGTGCACGGGCTACAGTAGCCTGATCACGGAAAAGCAGGCCAAGGCCATTGGCATCCGGGGCTTTGCGATGAAACCGCTGGCCAAGAGAGAACTGGCGCTGCTGCTCCGCCAACTGCTCGACGACAAGACGCTCTGATGGTCTCTGGCCTGAAGCTTCTTCCGCTGCTGCCCGTTCGGTCGGCAGGACACCCGCCTTGCCCCCCTGGTCTTCCACCAGGGTAAACACAGCCGTTTGCCCACCTCCCTGAACACCTTGTCCGCCCTTGCCAGGTTGGTTGTCCTTTCGCCCGGAGACAAGGGCGAAATCTCTCGGGCTCAGGCGCCGTTCCTGGTCTCTGCGATCGAGGCGGAAAAAGCGGGCGTTTTCCCGATACCGGTCCTCGTCGGAGATTCTTGACAGGCAGGCAGGGGGTTTGTAATGCTTGCGGGATCGGAAAGGTGCACTCTCCGCCCGTCTTGTCGAGACAGGGGGGAGGGAAATGCACGGCACAGGCGGGAACGAACTGCGGGCCACAGGCCGGCGAGGAGAGGCGATGTACAAGATACTCCATGAAAAGGAGGAGATGCTCATTCGGTTCGAGAAGGATCTGGTCGATGGCGAGACCCTGTCCCGGTTTTTGAGCCACATCAACCTCCAGTCCATGCTGAAGAAAAGCGCCGGCGGCGATGCCAGCGCCCGGGCCCGGGCCCGCAACCAGGTGGCGGGTTTGCCCACCGGCATCAGCCTGCTCCGCGACCCGACCCTGAACAAGGGGTCGGCCTTCACCCTGGAGGAGCGCGAGGCCCTGGGGCTGACCGGGCTGCTGCCACCCCGGGTGCACACCATCGACGAGCAGGTGCAGCGCATCCTGGAGAACCTGCGCAAGCAATCCACCGACATCGAACGCTACGTCTACCTCATCGCCCTCCAGGACCGCAACAAGACCCTTTTCTACCGGGTGCTGCTCGACAACATCGAGGAGCTGATGCCCATCGTCTATACCCCGACGGTGGGCCAGGCCTGTCTCCAGTTCGGTCACATCTTCCGGAGGCCGCGCGGCATCTACATCACCGCCCGCGACAAGGGCCGGGTGGCCGAGTTGCTCGGCAACTGGCCCTACAACAATATCCGCGTTATCGTGGTCACCGACGGCGAGCGCATCCTGGGGCTCGGTGACCTCGGCGCCGACGGCATGGGCATTCCGGTGGGCAAACTGGCCCTGTACACGGTGTGCGCCGGCATCCACCCCTCGCTCAGTCTGCCGGTGACCCTGGATATGGGCACGGACAACGCCCGGCTGCTCAACGACCCGCTCTATATCGGACTCCAGCATCCGCGCATTCGCGGCGAGCTCTACGACGAGATGATCGAGGAGTTTGTCCTCGCCGTGCAGCAGGTCTTCCCCGGCTGCATGATCCAGTTCGAGGACTTCGCCAACCGCAATGCCTTCCGGCTGTTGCAGCAGTACCGCGACCAGGTCTGCTGCTTCAACGACGACATCCAGGGCACGGCCGCCATCACCGTGTCCGGTCTGTTCTCGGCCCTGCGTCTCACCGGCGGCGCCCTCAAGGATCAGCGCTTTCTCTTCCTCGGCGCCGGCGAGGCCGGGCTCGGCACTGGCCAACTGCTGGTTTCGGCCCTGGTCGAGGAGGGGCTCTCGCCGGAGGAGGCCCGCCGCTGCTGCTGGTATGTCGATTCCAAGGGGCTGATCGTCAAGGGCCGGAGCGATCTCAGCGGCCACAAGCTGCTCTATGCCCACGATCATCCGCCCATCATCGATTTCCATGACGCGGTCGAGACCCTGCGGCCGCAGGCGATCATCGGCGTCTCCGGGCAGCCCAAGCGGTTCACCCCGCAGATTCTCGAAACCATGGCCCGGATCAACGAGCGGCCGATCGTCTTTTCCCTCTCCAACCCGACCTCCAAATCGGAGTGCACCGCCGAGGAGGCCTACACCTGGACCGAGGGACGGGCCATCTTTGCCAGCGGCAGCCCCTTCGATCCGGTGGTCGCCCACGGTCGCAAGCTCTACCCGTCGCAGGGCAACAATGTCTACATCTTCCCCGGCGTGGGCATGGGGGTGATGGCCAGTGGCGCGGTGCGGGTCACGGACGAGATGTTCCTCACCGCCGCCCGGATCGTGGCTCGCGAGGTCTCGGAGGCGGATCTCCAGTTCGGCCGGGTCTATCCGCCCCTGCCGCGCATCCGCGAGGTCTCTCTCGATGTGGCCGTGGCCGTGGCCGAGGTGGCCTATGCGGGCGGGCTGGCGGCCAAGCCCCGGCCCGACAACCTCGCCGCCCACATCCGTTCGCTGATGTTCGAGCCGGAATACCAGAACTATGTGGGAGACCCCCTTTGATCCACCCGGCAAAACTTTCGGAGGGGCAGTGGAACCGTGCCACTGTCCCTCCTCGTCTCTTTACGGTTTCCTGACAAAGTCCTCCAGCCGGGGGGCCACCATGGCGCAGCCGCCCATGCAGTCGCCGATGGCGTCGATCTCGGCCGCCTCCAGATCGATCAGAGCCGCGATCACCTCCGCTTCCGTGGCGCCGGCAAAAATCCCCTCCGACGTCAACCACCCGATCCCCTCCCGGTAGCGAAAACGGGTCCTGACCTCCGCCACCTGCCGTTCTCGGGACAGATCCACGAATTTGTCATCCTGCATGCCTTCCTCCCACGGATAATGTGCGGCCCCTACCAGAGACTGGCGTCGGCCTTGCCTAGAAAGATTTTGGTGCAGATGAGGATGTTGCGGGCGTTGTCGCCGGCCTGGATGCGGAGCAACCCCTCGCGGATGATGATTTTCTTCAGCAGTTCCCGACCATTGGATTCGTTGTAGTAGATGTCTGAGTCGAGGATGTCCTGGACGTTTTCCGGTTCGGTCTTGTCGACGATCAACTGGATGCCCAGCTTGAGAAAGGGATCCCGGATCTGCATCAACTCGCCTTCCAGGGCCAGCAGCCCCCGCTTGAAGGCGATCTCGCCCAGATCGCGCAGATGTTTCACCAACGGTACCAGGCTTTCCTGGTCCTCCCGACTACAGGCGGCCTTGGCGGCCAATGATAAATCTCGTAACATGGTAGCTCCTTGCGTAGTGTGGCAATGAAAGGAAATCGAATTTCCAAGTAGATTGTAATGAACAACGATAATTGGGCGATGGTGGATGGCGAACGAGCAGGAAAAATTGTCAGTGTCCTTCCGCCACCAGCCGGTAGCAGGGATTGTAGGTGCTGGTCGGCAACTTCATCCGCTGCTGGTCGACAAAAGCGGCGAGCAGGGTGTCGAGGGGCCGCATGACGGTGGTGTCGCCGCGGAGTTCGAACACCCCTTTTTCCTCGATGGCCCGGATGCCGGCATCCTTGACATTGCCGGCGACGATCCCGGAAAAGGCCCGGCGCAGGTTCGAGGCCAGCAGGTGCGGGGGTTGGTGTTTGTGCAGGTCGAGGTGGCGCATGGTGTCGTGGCTGGGCACAAAGGGGCGTTGCAGGCTGAGGTCGATGTTGAGCAGCCAGTTATAATAAAAGGCGTCGTCGGTCTTGAGCCGGAACTGGCGCACCTCGTCGACCCCTTCCAGGACCTTGCGGGCCACGGCCTCGGGATCGGCGATGATGATCCGGTACATCTGCCGTGCCGCAGGTCCCAGGGTGTCGGTGATGAAGTGGTCGATCTGCTCGAAGTAGCCGGCGGAACTGGCCGGGCCGGTGAAGATCAGGGGCAGGGGGATGCGCGAGTTTTCCGGGTCGAGGAGGATGGAGAGGATATAGAGGATCTCCTCGGCCGTGCCCACGCCGCCGGGAAAGACGACCACCGCGTGGCCGACGCGGACAAAGGCCTCCAGCCGTTTTTCGATGTCCGGCATGATCACCAGCTCGTTGACGATGGGGTTGGGCGATTCCGAGGCGATGATGCCGGGCTCGGTGATGCCCAGGTACTGGCCGTTATAGATCCGCTGTTTGGCATGGCCGATGGTGGCGCCCTTCATCGGCCCTTTCATGGCCCCCGGCCCGCAGCCGGTGCAGATGTCGAGGCCGCGCAGGCCCAACTGATAGCCGACCTCCTTGCTGTAGTCGTATTCGGCGGAGGTGATCGAGTGGCCGCCCCAGCAGACCACCAGGCGGGGATGGGTGCGCGGCCGCATGATCCGGGCATTGCGCAGGATATGAAAGACGGCGTTGGTGATGCCGTCCGAGGTCGCCAGGTCGAAGCGGGGATTGTTGTTGATGGTGTCGTCGACGTAGACGATATCGCGGAGCACGGCGAACAGGTGTTCGGTGATGCCCCGGATCATCTTGCCGTCGACAAAGGCGCTGGCCGGGGCGTTGCGCAGGTCGAGCTTGATGCCCCGCTCCTCCTGGATCACCCGGATGTCGAAATCCTGGTAGCGCTCCAGCAGTTCGCGGCCGTCGTCGAGGTGGTCGCCGTAGTTGAGCACCGCCAGCGATGAGTTGCGAAACAGGGGATAGAGGTCTCCCCGGCTGGTGTCGAGGAGCTTGCCCACCTCCAGCCGGGAAAGCACGTCCAGGCTGCCGTTGGGGTTGATGCGGGCATCGATGACTTCGTAGGGCATGGAAATCCTTCTTTCAATATTGGTTCAAACGATTTGTCCCCGCCGCGACCGAAAACAGGCGGGTCCGGTTCCGGCCGGCATGGTTTGGTTCGACGGCAAGGAGAGGGCCGGTCTCAGGGGGTGCGGCTGCCGCCGTCGACAAGGAGCGATTGCTCGCCCATGGGCAGACATTCCCGCACCTTCTCCCGCACCAGGTCCTTGAGCGAGTCGTAAGAGTGGTTCTCCGGAAAGATCGGCGGCTGGAACCGCACCGAGATCCGGCGGAACGGCCGGGGCAGCCTGCTGCCGGCGGGCAGGGCCTCGAAGGCGCCGCGGATGGCCACCGGCACCACCGGCACGCCCAGTTCCTTGCTCAGGATGGCGAAGGTCTTCTTGAATTCGCCCAGGGCGCCGTCCAGGGTGCGGGTGCCCTCGGGGAAGATGATGATGTTCTTGCCGCTGGCGAGCAGGGTGGCCACCTTCTGGATCGATTCCCGGACATCGGCGTTGATGTCCATGACCACCACATTGTTGCGATCGGCGAGGAAGCGCAGCCAGCGGTTCTGCAGGTGCTTGGCCTTGGCGTAGAAGCAGGTGCGCCGCATCAGCGCGTTCTTCAGGCCGGCGGCCACCAGCAGGCCGTCGATGAAGCTCTGGTGGTTGGGGGCGAGGATGCAGGGGGTGTCGGGGATGTTTTCCTTGCCTTCGGTGCGAAAGCGGAAATAGCAGCGCAAGAGCAGGCGGCTTATGTTTTTGATCAAATTGGTGGTGAACCAGGTGCGCGGCAGGCCGCTGTCCACCCGTTCCCGGAGGATGTCGCGCCAGTTGATCCGCTCGATGGCGATCCGCTCCTTGCGCTCCCCGATGAACCCGCTCAATTGGCGCAGGGTCGGGATCTGCATCAGCCGGTCCTCGGCGATCTCGACCCCGAAGGTCTTGTGGATGAACACCAGCAGGCTGACCTTGTCGAGGGAATCGAGGGCGGCGTCGATTTCGAGGTGGTCGTCCGGTCCGATGGTCCGGGCGGTATGCTCTTCCAGGAATTGATGGAGGAGGTGATATTCCTCGCCGGCCGGATGCTCAGCCTGGGCCTGGCGCTTGACCTTTGCCGTCACCAGGGCGGGGAGTTGGAAGCGTTTGAGCTTGGCCAGCCGGGTGCGGGGGAGTTCGCTCTCCACCAGGGTGCAGCGGTGCAGCCGTTTGGCGGGCGAAACCTTTTGGTTGTAGCGGTCGATCACCTGCCAGCGGAAAAAGTCGTCCATCCGGGTGATGCCCTGTTCCCGGATCAGGGCCAGGTTGGGCCGGATCACCACCTGGAGGAGGTCGTCCTGAAGAAAGACGCCCGCCTCGGCGATGGCGGGACTGAGAGCCTCCAGCTCCTGCTCGATCGGCACCGGGTTGATGTTCTTACCGTTGGCGAGCACCAGGATTTCCTTCTTGCGGCCGGTGATGAACAACCGGCCGTGCTCGTCGAGATGGCCGAGGTCGCCGGTGTACAGCCAGCCGTCCCGCAGCACCTCGGCGGTCTCCTCGGGCCGGTTCCAATAGCCCTGCATGATGTTGCGGCCAGCGGCCACGATCTCGCCGTCGCGGATGGCGATGGCGGTGCAGCTCATGGCCGTGCCCGCCGAACCGATGTGCACCTGGCCGGGCCGGGTGAAGCTGATCATCGGCGCTGCCTCGGTCATGCCGTAGCCTTCCAGGATCTCGAAGCCCAGGGTGGTGAACTGGCGGCCCACCACCGGGTCCAGGGCCGCGCCGCCGCTGACCAGGTACTTGAGGTGACCGCCGAATTTCTTATGGACCGCGCCAAAGAGCAGGCGGGAGAGCCGGGGCGAGGCCGCCCGGTCCGCCAGCCGGTAGAGCAGGGTGGCGATGCGGCTGGCCGCGATCTTTTTCTGGATCGACTGCATGATCAGGCTGTAGAGCCGGGGCACGCCGATGAGGATGGTGACTGCGTTCTTTTGCAGGGTGGCCACGATATCCTCGGCCCGGAGCGAGGGCGACAGGGCCACCGTGGCCCCGATCCGGAAGGGGATCACCAGGGTGCCGAGCAGGGGAAAGATGTGGTGCAGGGGCAAAAGCATCAGCACCCGCTCCTGTGCGCTGTAGATCGGGGTGCCGACGGTCACCGCCTCGACGTTGGCCAGCAGGTTGTCGAAGGAGAGCATCACCCCCTTGGGCGTGCCGGTGGTGCCCGAGGTGTAGATCAACAGGGCCGTGGCCCGGGGGTCGGCACAGTCGATCGGTTCCGGCGGGATGGTCTCGTCAGGATGCAGCTCCTCGAAGACCAGCAGCAGCGGGGCATAATCGAGCCCGGCCAGCGCCTCCGCCAGCACCGGTTTGCGCTCCTGGGAGCAGAACAGGACCTGGGGCCGGCAATCCCCGACGATGAAGGCGACCTCCTCGGCCGTGGCCTGGAAATCCACCGGCACCACCGCGCAGCCCGCGCTCCAGGCGGCATAGAAGGCGAACACCCATTCCGGTCGATTTTCCGAAAAGAGCAACACCCGCTCCGTGTCTTCGGGGATGAAGCGGGCGGTGGCGCGGGCTTGGGTCAGCAGGTGGGTGTAGGTGTAGGCGCGTGAGGTCAGGATCAGGGCGGTTTTGTGGTGATCGGCGAGGAGCATGTCGGTCGGCTGGTTTGTGGAGTGAAAGAGGACGTATTCCGGTGCGTTTCTATGAACGAGGTGACCCGGTGGCGGTGTCATGCTGGAGTAGAGGCACGGCGCGCCGTGCCTCTACCGCTTTCATTGTTCGTTGTGGCCGGCCAATCTGGTCCAGCCCTGCTGGTGGTCGAATCAGTCGCTGATCCGGACGATGTCCCGGCCCCGGTGTTTTCCTTGCAGGATCAGGCCGATGCGCTCGTCCAGGGCTTCGAGGCCCGCCAGTTCGGTGGTGATGGTCTCCAGGTGATCGAGTTTCCAGGCGCCGGCGAACTGGTCCCAGATCCGCAAACGAAGCGGCAGGGGGCAGTTGACCGAATCGATGCCCACCAGGCTGACGCCGTTGAGGATAAAGGGGTAGATCGAGGTGTGGAGCTCGCCGGAGGTGACGTTGCCGCAGCAGGTCACCGTGCCGCCGTAGCGGGTGGCCTTGATCGCCGTGCTCAGAATGTTGCCGCTGACGGTATCGACCACCCCGGCCCAACGGGGCTTGAGCAGGGGGCGGCCGCTCTGGTCGTCGATCTCGGCGGCGGCGATCACCTCGCTGGCGCCGATCTGCTGCAGATAGGGCGCTTGGTCGATCTTGGTGGTGGCGGCCATTACCTGGTAACCGGCCTTGGCCAGGATGGCCACCCCGATGGAGCCGACGCCGCCGGTGGCGCCGGTGACCAGCATCGGTCCCTGGTCCGGGGTGACGCCGCTTTCGATCAGTTTCAGGCAGGAAAGAGCGGCGGTGAAGCCGGCGGTGCCGTAGATCATGGACTCGCGCAGGCTCAGGCCCGCGGGCAACGGCACCACCCAGGCGGCCGGCACCCGGATATAGTCCGCAAAGCCGCCGCTGGTGTTCATGCCCAGATCAAAGCCGGTCACCAGCACCTGGTCGCCCGGCCGCAAGGCGGGGGCGGTGGATTCGGCCACCGTCCCGGCGGCATCGATGCCCGGCGTATGCGGATATCTGCGGGTGACCCCCTTGTTGCCCGAGGCCGAGAGGGCGTCCTTGTAGTTGAGGGAGGAATAGCGGACCCGGATCAGGACCTCGCCGGCAGGCAGGTCTTCGATCCTTTTTTCGCCGATGGCGCGGACAAACCGCTTATCCTCGGTTTCGGTGACGATCATGGCCTTGAAAGCGATGTTTTCCATGGTTCCTCCAGGGGGTTGTCCTGCTTGGCACGGGCGGCTCACAATGGCTGCACTATACGGTGTTTTCGGGTGCAGTTCAAGGCGAGGAGACGCAACGGCAACGGTCGGCGGACGGAAAGAGCGGTTTGCAATCCCTTGGGCGGATGGTAAGAAGAGGTGTGGGAGTCCTGCCGTTCCCAACATCGCGGGCATGGCCCGCTCCTTGCGAGCACAACCGGGGGCTGTAGGAGCGGGCCATGCCCGCGATATACCCCCATGGCTGGACCAGATTGGCCAGCCACAACGAACAATGAATGCTGTCCCGCAGACCTAAAAATATAAAAAATGTTCAACCGGATTCTCGTCACCGTGGTGCTGTCGGTGTTCATCGCCCTGTTGGGCGTCGGCATCATCATTCCGGTTTTGCCGGTGCTGGCCACCAAGCTGGGGGCCTCCGGCTTTGCCCTCGGTCTGATCACCGCCGCCTTTTCCCTGAGCCGCGGTCTGCTGCAACCGGTGGTCGGCAATCTCTCCGACCGTTGGGGCCGCAAGGGATTTCTGGTGGCCGGTCTGTTCATCTATGGATTAGTCGGTCTGCTGATTCCCCATGCCGGCGGGGTGGCCGATCTGATGGGCATCCGGCTGTTTCAGGGGGTGGGCGCGGCCATGATCGTGCCGGTGGCCATGGCCTACGCCAGTTTTTTGGCCCCGCCCGGCCAGGAAGGGCGCTACATGGGGGTGGTCAACATCGCCATCTTCTGCGGCATCGGCTGCGGCCCGATACTTGGCGGGTTCTTTTCCGACCACTGGGGCCTGGCCTCGGTCTTTTATATGATGGCCGCGCTCTGCTTTTTCGCCTTTTTGCTGGTGTGGGGCAACATGCCCGCCTGCTGCCCCATCGATCGGCAGCGCCAGTCCGGGCTGCTGGCCAATGTTCGCGTGATGCTGACCAGACGGCGGACCGTGGGCATCCTCATCGCCCGGTTCGCCACCGTGTTGATGATGGTGCCGACCATGGCCTTTTTGCCGGTGATGATGGCCGGATGGCCCGGCAGCAGCGGGGTGCAGGCCGGCATGGTCATTGCCAGCCGCACCCTGATGAATGCGGTGCTCCAGTATCCCTTCGGCAAGCTGGCCGACCTGTACGACAAGGTGGTGCTGCTGGTGGGCGGTTGCGTCTGCATGAGCATCGCGGTGGTCCTGATCCCCTCGGTGACCAGCTTCGGTGCCATGATCGGGGCCTATCTCTTTCTCGGCTTCGGCGAGGCGGTGCTCTGGCCGGTCCTCGGCGCCTATGCCGCCGAGGAAGGGCGGAACCGTTTCGGCCATGGCACCATGATGGGGGTGTTCAATCTGGCGATGAGCGCGGGCGTGTTCACCGGGGCGGTGCTGGCCGGCGTCAGCCTGGATGCCCTCGGCATGCGCCAGGCCTTTTGGTTCACCGGAGCAGCCATTTTGGCCCTTTGCCTGGTTTCGGCCTTCCTGATCCGTTCCGGTGAAGCGGCGGGTGAGGCTTCGGCTGATCGCACCCTGCCGGCGTCACCTGTTTAATCCCCTAAATTTGTTGATAATACAACTTTTTCCCCCCATGGATTACTTGACGGGAGGGGTGATTCTGGTTATTTATAGCCGTTTAAACGTATTGCGAGAGTGGTGAAATTGGTAGACGCACTGGACTTAGGATCCAGCGGGCCAGCCCATGGGGGTTCGAGTCCCCCCTCTCGCACCACGGCTTCCAGCCATCAAGCACAGCGCGCCGGTCATCAGGAAAGCGGGCTGATAATGTACAACGCCCCGGGGTGATCGCCTCGGCCAACCGAACAAGAGGAACCGCAGTCCATGGAAATCGTCGTCGAACAACTCTCGGAATTGACAAGAAAACTGACTATCACCCTTCCCAAGGAAACCGTGGGGCCGGCCCTCGACAAGGCGTATGCCAAGATCAACAAGGATGTCAAGCTGAAGGGATTTCGTCGCGGCAAGATTCCCCAGGGGGTGCTCGAAAATAATTTCAAGGCGCAGGTGCAGGGCGAGGTCGGCGAAAAATTGGTGCAGGACAGCTATTTCGACGCGGTGGAGAAAGAAAAACTCGATCCGGTGGTGCACCCCGAGATCGCCGAGCACAAGTTTACCGACGAGGGCACCTTTGTCTACGTGGCCCTGGTCGACATCAAGCCGCAGTTCGAACTCCAGGCGTACAAGGGGCTCGAGGTGGAAAAACCGGTGGTTGCGGTCGGCGAGGAGGAGATCGACAAGGAGATCACCCTGTTGCAGCGGCATCAGGCGGTGTTGCAGACCGCCGAGGAAGGCCATGGTATCGCCATGGACGACGTGGCCATCGTCGATTTCCAGGGCTTCCACAACGGCAAGGCCATGAAGGAGGTCCACAACGAGAACTTCAGCGTCGATATCGGCATGCACCGGTTGGGCAAGGATTTCGAGGAAAAGTTGCTCGGCCTGAAGAAGGGTGACAAGACCCTCTACGAGATCACCTTTCCGGCCGATTATCCCAACCCGGTCCTGGCCGGGAAAACCGTGGAGTTCAAGGTGGATGTCAAGGACGTCAAGGTGCGGATCAAGCCGGCGCTGGACGACGAGTTCGCCAAGGACATCAAGCCCGAGCTCAACACCCTGGCCGACCTGAAGGAAGATATCCGCCAGCGCTTGCAGAAGTCCAAGGACGACGCCCTCCAGGGCGACCTCGACGACAGGATCATGCACAAGCTGATCGAGCTCAACCCCTTCGAGGTACCGCAGCGTCTGGTCAACTTCGAGATTCAGGAAATGCTCAAACAGACCGAAGAGAATCTCAAGCGCAGCGGCCTGTCCTTCGAGTCCGCCGGCATCAATCTCGACGACCTGGTGGAGAAGAACCGGGAGGTCGCGGTCAAGCGGGTCAAGGGCGATTTCCTCCTGAAAAAGATCGCCGAGGTCGAGGAGATCAAGATTGCCGACGAGGACATCCAGCGCGGTTATCAGCGCATCGCCGACCAGTACCGGATGTCCCTTGACGAGGTGAAGAAATATTTCAAGCGGCGCGAGGAGATTTTGCCGTTCATGAACGAGTTGCACAACGAAAAAGTGCTTACTTTTCTCCGTGAACAGGCCAAGTACACCGAAGTCACTCCTTCTGAAGCGGCCACTGAACAGACCGAGGCCTGAACGAACGGTCGATGGGCTCTACCGATGGCGGACCCCTGGCCCGTCATCCTGAAGTTTTTCCGGAGAAAAAGCATGAATCTGGTTCCCATGGTTGTTGAACAGAGTCCGCGCGGCGAACGGGCTTACGATATTTATTCCCGGCTGCTCAAGGAGCGGATCATCTTTCTCGGCAGTCAGGTCAACGACGACGTCGCCAGCGTGGTCGTGGCCCAGTTGCTGTTCCTGGAAGCCGAGGACCCGGACAAGGACATCACCTTTTACATCAATTCCCCCGGGGGCTCGGTGACCGCCGGCATGGCCATCTACGACACCATGCAGTATATCCGCTGCGACGTGGCCACCCTGTGCATGGGCCAGGCCGCTTCCATGGGCGCCCTGCTGCTGGCCAGCGGCGCCGCCGGCAAGCGCTTTGCCCTGCCCAATTCGCGGATCATGATCCATCAGCCCATGGGCGGCTTTCAGGGCCAGGCCACGGACATCGACATCCATGCCCGTGAAATCCTGCGCATGCGCCACGATCTCAACGCCATCTTGTCCAAACACACCGGCCGGTCGATGAAAAAGGTCCAGGCCGACACCGAGCGCGACAACTTCATGAGCGCCGCCGAGGCCTGTCAATACGGCATTATCGATAAAGTCTTGGCCAGCCGCGAAGAGCTGGACGGGGAGAAGGGGCGGTGAGCAACGATTTTCACGATCCCGGCCTGACCTGCGTCTGTTCGTTCTGCGGCAAGAGCCAGGAAGAGGTCGGCAAGCTGATTGCAGGGCCCAATGTCTACATCTGCGACGAATGCATCGCCCTGTGCAACGAGATCATGACCGACTCCTCCGAGGATGAGGGTATCCCGGCCGAATTCGGCCAGCAGGTGTTCAAGCCCAAGGAGATCAAGGCCTATCTCGACCAGTATGTGATCGGTCAGGATCATGCCAAGCGGATCCTGTCGGTGGCGGTGCACAACCACTACAAGCGGATCAATGCCCCGCCCGTGGCCGGCGACGAGGTCGAACTGCAGAAGTCGAACATCATCCTCATCGGCCCCACCGGCAGCGGCAAGACCCTGGTGGCCCAGACCCTGGCCCGGCTGCTCAAGGTGCCGTTCACCATCGCCGACGCCACCACCCTGACCGAGGCCGGCTATGTCGGCGAGGATGTGGAAAATATCCTGGTCAGTCTCCTTCAGGCCGCCGATTACGATATCGACAAGGCCCAGCGCGGCATCATCTACATCGACGAGATCGACAAGATCGCCCGCAAATCCGATTCCGCCTCCCTGACCCGCGATGTCTCCGGCGAAGGGGTGCAGCAGGCCCTGCTCAAAATCATCGAGGGCACCATGGCCTCGGTGCCGCCCAAGGGCGGGCGCAAGCATCCCCAGCAGGAGCTGGTGCGCATCGACACCACCAACATCCTGTTCATCGTCGGCGGGGCCTTCGTCGGTCTGGACAATGTGATCAAGCGGCGCACCGGTACCCAGGCCATGGGGTTCGGCGCCAAGGTGGTCAGCCAGAAGGAGCGGCCCTTCGGCGAGATCCTGGCCTCGATCCAGCCCCAGGACCTGCTCAAGTTCGGGCTGATCCCGGAGTTGGTCGGCCGGTTGCCGGTGATCGCCACCATGGTGGAGCTCACCGAGGACGACCTGATCCGCATCCTCAAGGAGCCGAAGAACGCGCTCAGCAAGCAATACCAGAAGCTGTTCGCCTACGAGGGCATCACCCTGCGCTTCACCGAGGGCGCCTACAAGGCCATTGCCCAGAAGGCCCTGGCCCGCAAATCCGGAGCCCGCGGCCTGCGCTCGGTGATGGAGGAGTGCATGCTCGATGTCATGTACGAACTGCCGTCCGACGAGCATGCCACCGAATGCGTGATCAATGAGCAGGTCATCACCCAAGGGGAGTATCCGGTCATCCTCTATAACAATGCCGAAACGAAAAAAATCGCCTGAAGCCTGCCGATGAGTGAATTGACTGCCGAAACCTATCCCCTGATGCCACTCCGGGACATTGTCCTCTTTCCCGGCATGGTCGCGCCGCTTGTGGTCGGGAGAAAAAAATCGATCATGGCCCTGGAGGCGGCCATGGAGAAACGGTCGCTGATCTTTCTCGTGACCCAGAAGGACGCCCGGGTGGACGATCCCGAGCAGAAACATCTCTACTCCCTGGGCACCCTGGCTTCGGTGATGCAGCTCTTGCGCCTGCCCGACGGCACGATCAAGGCCCTGGTGGAGGGCAAGCGCCGGGCGATCATTGTTGGCGCCTTCGAGGGCGGCCACCGCGAAGACTCGTTTTACTCGGTGCGGCTGGTCGAGGCCCCGGACGTCGACCTCGACCGGGACGATGTGCCCGCCTATCTCCGCGAGTTGCGCAAGACCTTCGACCAGTACACCCAGACCAACAAGAAGCTGCCGCGCGAGGTCCTGAAATCGATCACCTCGCTGGAAGATCCTTCCCGGATGGTCGATCTCATTTCCTCCCATATCCAGGTGAAAACCGAGGAGAAGCAATCGATCCTCGAGCTGGTCAGCCTGCCGCAGCGGATCGCCAAGGTGCTGGAAATCCTTTACCGGGAGATGGAACTCTCCGAGATGGAAAAGGATATCCACGCCAAGGTGAAGAAGAAGATGAACGCCACCCAGCGCAACTACTACCTGTCGGAGAAGATGCGGGCCATCCAGGATGAGATGGGGCAAGCCGAGGGCGGCGACGATTTCACCGAATTGCAGCAGGCGATCGACAAGAAGCACCTGCCCAAGGCGGTCAAGGAGAAGGTGCACAAGGAATTCAAGAAACTCCGGCAGATGCCGCCGATGTCCGCCGAAACCACGGTGGTGCGCAACTATATCGACGCCATCATCAGCCTGCCGTGGAAAAAGCGATCCCGCGCCAAGATCGACATCGAACGGGCGGAGGTGGTGCTGGGCGAGGACCATTACGGCCTGGAGAAGCCCAAGGAACGGATTCTCGAATACTTGGCGGTGCAGGCCCAGGTGAAGAAGATCCGCGGGCCGATCCTCTGCCTGGTCGGGCCGCCGGGCGTGGGCAAAACCTCGGTCTGCCGTTCCATCGCCCGGGCCATGGGGCGCGAATTCGTCCGGCTGTCGCTGGGCGGGGTGCGCGACGAGGCCGAGATCCGCGGCCACCGGCGGACCTACATCGGCGCCATGCCGGGCAAGATCATCCTCTCCATGCAGAAGGCCGGAGTGGTCAACCCGGTGTTCTGCCTGGACGAGGTCGACAAGATGAGCGTCGATTTCCGAGGCGATCCCTCGGCAGCCCTGCTCGAGGTCCTGGACCCGGAACAGAACTACGCCTTCAACGACCACTATCTCGATGTCGACTATGACCTGTCCGAGGTGTTTTTCATCACCACGGCCAATCATCTCCACGGCATTCCGGCGCCGTTGCAGGATCGGATGGAGATCATCCAGCTCAACGGTTATACCGAGGAGGAAAAACTCAATATAGCCAGCCAGTTCCTGCTGCCCAAGCAGTTGGAGGCCAACGGGTTCAAGCCCGACGAGATCGCCCTGAACGACAAGGCCATCCTGGAGATCATCCGCCGTTATACCCGGGAAGCCGGGGTGCGCAGCCTGGAGCGGACCCTCGCCTCCATCTGCCGCAAGGTGGCGCGGGAACGACTCAAGAACAAGGAGCCGCGCAAAAAATACCGGATTTCGCCCCAGGCGATCGAGCGGTATCTGGGCGTGGCCAAATACCGGTTCGGACTGGCCGAGGAGCGCGACGAAATCGGCTTGGCCACCGGCATGGCCTGGACCGAGGTCGGCGGCGAACTGCTGCAGATCGAGGCCACCATCATGCCCGGTTCCGGCAAGCTGACCATCACCGGCAAGCTCGGCGACGTCATGCAGGAATCGGCGCAGGCGGCGATGTCCTATGTGCGTTCACGCGCCATGCGGCTGGGGCTGGATACCGATTTTTACCAGAGGATCGATATCCATGTCCATGTACCCGAGGGGGCCATCCCCAAGGACGGGCCCTCGGCCGGGATCACCATCGCCACCGCCATCGTCTCCGCCATCCTCAAACTGCCGGTGGACCGCAAACTGGCCATGACCGGCGAAATCACCCTGCGCGGCCGAGTCCTGCCCATTGGCGGCCTGACCGAAAAATTGCTGGCCGCCAAGCGGGGCAACATCACCCACGTGTTGATTCCCAGGGAAAACGAGCGCAATCTGCGCGACGTGCCCCTGAAGATCCGCAACAGCCTCACTATCGATCTGGTGGACGATGTCGACGAGGTGTTGCAGCGCGCCCTGATCCTCAAGGCCGGGGAAACCCTGTTCAAGGATGTGCCGTTGGATTCCATTTTCAGCGACTTCACCATCTCGGCGCACAACACGCCGGCGCACTGATCGGGTAGTTTTTTGCAGGTCGGGAAGGGGTGGAGAAATTGCTAATAGTCCAGGGAGGCTCTGTTTTTTGCTTGACGGGCAAGGGTTCTCCTGATAAATAAACCGTCACCTTTTGGGGCGAATAGCTCAGCTGGGAGAGCATCGGCCTTACAAGCCGAGGGTCACAGGTTCGATCCCTGTTTCGCCCACCACGCAATACTGGAGTCGTAGTTCAGTTGGTTAGAACGCCGGCCTGTCACGCCGGAGGTCGCGAGTTCGAGTCTCGTCGGCTCCGCCAGTATATACGGGTAATTGGAGAAATCCAGTTACCCGTTTTTTTTTGCTGGGGGCTTTCTGTGTAAGCTGCCATGCAAACGTCGAGAGTTTTCCCAGCTCTTCAATCCGGGCGAAACGTCACCTCTTCATCCGTTGGGCATATAATTGGGGGCGTTCCCCCCGCCTCTCGTTACCGCTTGTCCTTCCGGCTAAATCCCTTTTTGCTTTTATTTCATATGGTCATTTTCTCGATAGTTCAATTTGGTTGACCTCATCCATTTTTTGTATTCATCTCAAAGGGCGGCGAAAAGGAAGCCAAAAGGCAATGTTTATTTATTGGAACTATCGGGGAGAGGGAAGTTTGTCTTTTGACGTTGTCATATTGATAGAATGCATGCTGAGCGACTTGTCTAATGGTTTATATTCTATTCTTGCCAGCCAAGGTAGCCTCGGTTACTGATCACTAAAAATTTTTATGAAATAAACCAAGGTGGAGGAGAAAAATATTTCAACTCGCGGTAATTGTGTTTTTTGTTTTGTAATCAACGCTAGCCTATTGGCTGCAATATTGATTTTGAACTTTCTGTAAAACCTACTACTTATAATTAATAACTTTTTTTAATAAAACGCATGGCATCAAAATTATCATATGATGATCTTTGGTCAACAGTAGAAATTGCTCACATTGGTATAGTTATATATAAAGTATGTGAAAATGGATCTGATTTTATAATCAAATATATTAACGGATCGGTTGAAAATATAGAAAACTTGCAAAAAGAAAAAATTATTGGTCAAAAAGTAACAAAAATTTTTCCAAAAATTAAAAAATTCGATTTGATTGATGTTATTCAAAGGGTATGGAAAAATGGTAAAGGTGAACACTATCCAACAGCTTTTTATAAAGATGGACGAATTTGCGGTTGGCGGGATAATCATATAAGTAAACTCTCTTCTGGTGAAATAGTTTCTATATACACTGATGAAACTCAAAGAGAGAAAAACAATAAATCGATAAATGAAAGTGAAATTTTTTTTCAAACTATTTTTGATACAATACAAGATGGAATTACAGTTTTGGATGACAAGTTAAATATTGTAAAAATGAATAAAGCAATGGAGCGATGGTATACACCGAAACGACCATATTTAGGAAAAAAATGTTATAATATATATCACTCTAAGGAAAGTGTTTGTAAAGATTGCCCAGCTAAAGAAGCTATAGAAAGCGGATTACCAAAAACGAAAATAGTAAACCGTGGAGGACCATTAGGAACCCCTGGGTGGATTGAACTTTCGGCTTTCCCTATAATCAACAATGAAGGTATAACGATAGGCGCAGTTGAATATGTTCGAAATGTTACTGATCGTAAAAAAGCAGAGGAAGAATTGCGAAATTCAGAACAACAACTTAAAGAAATTATTAATTTTTTGCCAGATCCAACATGGGCTATAGATGATAAAGGAATAATTATACAATGGAATCGTTCTCTGGAACTGCTGACAGATAAAAAATCATCAGAAATGATTGGCAAAGGTAACTACGAATATGCATTGCCCTTTTTTGGGAAAAGAAGGCCAATGTTAATTGATTTAGCCCTGTATCAAAATAAATCTTGGGAGAAAGAGTATAAAAACTTCAAAAAAGAAGGAAATGTTCTTACAAACAGTGAAGGTTTCTATAACTTAATGGGTAAAAATGGACTATATCTTTCAGCTACTGCAGCTCCTCTTTATAATTCATACGGAGAGACAGTAGGGGCAATTGAAACAATTAGAGATATAACCGAAAAAAAAATGTTAGAGCAGAAGTATTTACATGCCGAGAAACTATCAGCTGTCGGAAAGCTTTCTGCGTCTTTCGCTCACGAATTTGGGAATCCTTTGTTAGGTATACTATTTACTCTTAAAAGATTCAAAGAAAAGTCAAACATAGAGGACGAGGATGATAAGTTGTTGGATATGGCTATTAGTGAAGGTATGCGAATAAAGGATCTAATTCGAAATCTCCAGGATTTCAATCGGCCATCAACAGGTAAAAAAACAGCAATGGACGTGCATAAAGCTCTGGACTCAATTCTTATGCTGCAACAGATTGATTTCAATAGCAGGCTGATTTCCGTAGTCCGTAACTATACAGCTGGAGTGCCTAAAATTTTTGCCGTCAGTGATCAGATTAAGCAGGTTTTTCTTAATTTGCTAGCCAATGCGGCGGACGCCTGCGACCATTCTGGCGGATTAATTACCGTCAAAACTTGGCAAGAAGGCGATACAGTAGCTGTAGCCATTCAAGACAGTGGCGTCGGGATCAAACATGAGGATATGTCACAAATTTTTCAACCTTTCTTTTCTACTAAGAGTGAAGTCGAGGGAACCGGCTTAGGTTTATCGGTAAGCCACGCCATTATCCAGCATCATGGAGGTGAAATTCGTGTAGAAAGCCAACCTGGTATTGGATCAACTTTTACTGTTTTCCTGCCTATAACAGCCCGCTAAAAAAAGCATGTATCAACATTACCAACAACATGCAGGTCTAGTCATGATATATCTAGTAGTCAGTTTCACAAATAACATTACAAATCAAGTCAGCTCTAAGTCAAATTTCTTCCAACGGAATGGAACAGGCGCCTCGTTGATCTCAGCAATTCCTTTGAGTATTCGCTCTTTCAACTCTTCCTTGGAAGTAACGCGGATGTGGCGCAAGAAGGTGCGCGCCATTTTGGAGAAAGCGCATTCAACCAAATTGAGCCAAGAACCATGCTTTGGCGTATGGACGTACTCAAATCTTCCGGGTCGGGTGGCCAGATATTTCATCGTTTCCTTTGAAATGTGCGCGGAGTGGTTGTCCAGGACCACTCGGATAATCGCTTTCGTCGGGTAATGCGAGTCAAGGCGCTTGAGCAGATTAATAAATTCACAACTACGATGTCTTGGCTCAACGTTCGCAATGATCTCACCTGTATGCAGATCGAGCGCGGCAAGAATGGACAAGGTTCCGTGGCGAACATACTCGTAATCTCGGGCAAGAGAAGGTTCTTTCCCGGGAACCGGCGGTAGGTCAGGCGCCGTCAGGCCGATAGCCTGCACCCCCGGTTTTTCGTCAACGCTGACCGAATAGATAGGTGTTGGCCTCTTGTCATCGGTTGCGCCAGCCGGAAAAAGCGAAACATCCTGATAGACCATGAGCACCTCACGCATTTTTCGATCAAATTCGGGATCGCGTTTTTCAAGGTAATAGCGAATCCGATGAGGTTTGATGTCGTGCTCATTCAAAATACGCCACACCGTTGACTTGACAGCATTCGCCAAGCGGGGAAAGCCAGCTTCTTCCGCATGATTTGCCACATAGCGAGCAAGAGCCGACAGGGTCCACAGTTCAGCGGCAAGACCATGATCCTTGGGCTTGGTGCATGCCAGGCTCACCACCCATGCCTTGGCGTCGTCTAAAATTTCTGGTGCTTTGGGACTGTGGTACGTGTCTTTCAGTCCAGCTTGGGCTCCGGCAGCGAGAGCCTTATCAATGCATTTGTAAATAGCTGGCCTGCTGATGCCGACATGTCGTTTGATACTGGTAATATCGGCGCCATTGGCGTAATGAAGCAGCACCTTGGCACGAATTACTTCTCGTGCCGGTGCCGTCATTGAGCCTGAAAGTTCGGCAAGTAATTTCTTGCTGTCATCGGAGAGCACCAGCGGAGCTCGCATTGTTTTTCGTGCCATGATCGCCTCCTTGTGTAATCTGGAGAAATCATGACAAAAATAGCATTATTTGTAAATGTATTTATAAAACGAACTACTAGAACAACACCCCGATTGAAATAAGCCTTGGCATAATCCGGTTTGATGGCGATCGCTTTGGTGTAATAGGTGACAGCTTCCTCTGGCCGTCGCAGTTCCCGTAAGGTGTTGCCTCGGTTGTAATAGGCCTCGGCATAGTCGGGCTTGAGAGTGATTGCCTTGTCGTAACTGGCAAGGGCTTCATCCAGACGCTTCAGATCCTGCAAGGCGTTGCCGCGATCGGACCACGCCACGGGGTAACCTGGTGTAATGGCGATGGCTTTGTCGTAACTGGCGATAGCTTCATTCAACCGTTGGAGTTCCCGTAAGGTGTTGCCTCGGTTGCAATGGGCCTCGGCATAGTCGGGCTTGAGAGTGATTGCCTTGTCGTAACCGGCAACAGCCTCGTCAAAGCGTTTTATTTCCTTTAAGGCGTTGGCGCGGTTGAAATACACCATGGCCAGGCTTGGCTTCAGAGCGATCGCCTTATCGTAACTGACGATCGCTTCATCAAAACGTTGCAGGTTTTGCAAGACGATCCCTCGATTGGAATACGCCTCGACAAAGTCCGGCTTGATACTGATCGCTTTATCGTAGCTCGCAACAGCTTCCTCCGGCCGATGCAGTTCTTGTAATACGGAGCCTCGATTGAAATACGCCTCCGTATGGCCTGGTGTAATGGCGATCGTTTTGTTGTAACTGGCAAGGGCTTCATCCAGGCGCTGAAGTCCTTGCAGAATGACACCTCGGACGAAATAATACTCTGATTTGCTGGAATTGATCGATATGGCCTTGTCGATGAGATCAATCGCCTGCTGGGGATAGCCTGACTTTGCAGCTATGACGCCAAGCAAGTAGAGTGAATCGGAATGCCTTGGGTTTGCCGATAGTATTTCTTCGCACCTTGTCTTGGCATCTGCCAAAAGCCCAGCCTGGTACAAGGAGAGGGCATCCTGGAATTTTGATGTCAACTCGGCATGTTGCCGAGATGAGAGCATTTTTTTCTTCAGCTGTTTGAGCTTCGTCATGAGGAGGCCATCCGCTCAGATAAGATTGTTCGGTTGGGGCCGACTTGGCGGTTCTGCGGCGTCAGGCAGGAACAACTGCCCCGGTCCGCTCACCCACCGATTGAATCGCGTGAGGGGCGGAAGCGGCCGGCAGTGAGGTCCAGCCCTTGGAGGAGGATGCGCGGGTCTTGGTAGAGGCGGCTGATCAGGCCGCGCTGACAGCGGTTGATCAGCAGCCGGATGTCGACCTCGGGCAGGGTGAGCATCTCGAAGTCGGTGTCGGCGTCGCCGGCCACCAGCACCGGTCGACCGCCGATCCATTGCGTCACGATTTCGGCCTTGCCTTCGCGGAAAGTGACCGGATAGGCGGGGGGATCGCCGATGGTCAGCACCTCGCCCGCATCGATCCGGACCCGGATGCCGAAGATGTGGTCCGCCGGCACCGGGAATCCCAGCCAGTTCGCCGCCCCCTCCACCAGCCATTCGGTGCTCGCCGAAATCACGTACCGTTCGATTCCCGCCTCCGCCAGCCGGTGCATCAGGGCCAGCATCTCCGGATAGGGATGCAGCCCCAGCGGAGAACTCGCCTCGATGCGGCCGATCGGTGCCGGCGCCTCCACGGTCAGCGTTTCCACAACCAGCGGCTCCTTGCCCGCCTCCTCCACCACATCGATGGCCAGAAACCGCAGCTCGCCGATGGTGAATCCGGCCAGCAGCTTGCCCATGAACGGCAGCACGTAGCGCGGCCCCAGCCGTTCGTCCTTGCGGGCCTGGTCGGTGAACCAGAGCAGCAGCCCGGCAAAGAGTCGGGCTTGGGGCATGCGCAGGGCCTGGGCATTGCGGTCGGAAATGCAGAACGGAAAAAGCGCCCGGTAGGCGTCGACCAGGGTGGCGGTGATGGCGGCCAGCGGCCGGCCGGCCAGCTCGCCCTCGCCCATGGGGAGGATGGCGGCCAGTTGCTCCGGGGTCAGGCGGTAATGGAGGTGCTGCAACTGATACCGGAACACGGCCTGGCCGATGTCGCGGAAAATGCAGGTGTTGTCGAAATCGAACACCGCCACCGGTTTGGTGGTGGGCGGGTGGGCGGCAATCGCAGTCAGCCGGCGGGTGATCTGCGCCAGGTTTTCCGGGAACCAGTCCCCCGCCTTGTCGGCAGGAGCGGTGGTTTGGGCTTGCGGTATGCTTGCTGAAGAGGTCATCGCTTGTGATTCGCGGAAAAGATCATCGAGCGGACTGCGACCCGAATCGGGAAACCAGCCGGTTGTGACGGCTTATATACGATAAATAGACGAGTTTTTAAAGGGTTGTTTTTGCTCTCTCTTTCCGGGTGTTTATTTATCCGGGAAACGATTTGGAAACAGCCACTTTGCCGGCCTTGTCTTTTTCGGTTCAACGATGCCCCCGTTTTCCTCGATGCCCTGTTCCTTGCCAGCCCATCGCTTGCGTATTTGTCGACCGATTCCCGCTTTTTCTTGAACTGCGGCACGGCCGTGCCGCTGGCCCGGAATGACGGTCATCATCGCTCGCCCATTGGACTTCTCGATGAACAACGTTCGCGCCACAAGGGAAAATGGTTCTGGCGATTTCTGTAACCATTTGAATTTATAGATGCGGAGGTCGAAATCGAACCGGTATCGGGAGGTCTAGCTGGATTTTGCGGCCGGTAATGTCTAACGTTGAGGCGCTAGGTTGCAGCTATTCGTTAATGTCGAAGGAACAAGAGGAGAAGGGTTATGGATTGTCCGGTATGCAAGAACGTCAATTTGGTAATGTCTGAAAGGCAGGGGATAGAGATCGATTACTGTCCCCAGTGTCGCGGAGTTTGGTTGGACAGGGGGGAGTTGGATAAGATCATTGACCGCTCCACGGCCGCTCCACCCGTCCAGAGGGCGGAGCCCGCTCCTCCTGCATATTCAAACCAGCCGCCGCCCCGGCAGGAGTACCATGGCTCCCATCGCGGCCATGAATCTCATCACGGGGGATATCACAAGAAAAAGAAAGAAGGGTTTCTCTCGGATCTGTTCGACTTCGATTGAAAACCTGCACCATCCGCCGGGCAGCGACGGGGTCAGCCCTTTTTCTTCCTGGGTGAGGTCGACCTCTTGCCCGGTGGGCGAGACGACCGGTGCCCCGGCTCGTCGGTGATGGCTGCCTTCTGCCGCTCCCGGCCGGCCTCGCTTTTTTCGACGAAACAGGGCGCGCCGGTGAAGGGATCGGTCTCGGACCAGTACATCAGGGTCGACCAGGTGGAGGGGGTGGGGGTGAACAGTTGCACCTGGCGGGGCAGGATGTGGAGTTCCTGCCGGCAGAAGGCGCGCAATTCCTCCATGGCCGCCTGGGTGCAGCCGGGATGGGCGGCGATCAGGTAGTAGGTGAGGAACTGGTCCAGCCCTTCTTCCCTGGTCAGCCGGTTGAACAGACGGCGAAATTGGAGGAGCAGCTCCGCCCCCGACTTGCCCATGGCCGCCAGCACCGTCGGATCGCTGTGCTCGGGCGCGATCTTCAACTGGCCGGAGACATGGTGGCGGACGATCTCGCGCAGATAGGCGAGGCCGTTCTTCTTGTCGGCCAGGATCAGGTCGTAGCGCAGGCCCGAGGCCACGGCGATTTTCTTGATGTTTTTGATGCTGCGCAGCCGGTGGAGCAGTCCGATGAGCGGGCCGTGGTCGACCTTGAGGCTGGGGCAGACGGCGGGGAACAGGCAGCGCTTGTCCCGGCAGGCCCCCTTGGCCCTTTTTTTGGCGCACTCGATGCCGTACATATTGGCGGTGGGGCCGCCGACATCGGCGATCGCCCCCTTGAAGGCCGGGTGGGCAGCCAGGAGGGTGGCCTCCCGGACCAGGGAATCGACACTCCGGTTCTGGATGGTCCGGCCCTGATGCACGGCAATGGCGCAGAAATGACACTCGCCGTAACAGCCCCGGTGGGTGGTGAGGGCAAAGCGGATGGTGTCCAGGGCGCGGACTTGGCCGGCTTGCCGGTCGAGGGGATGGAGGTCGCGCTCGAAGTTCAGGTCGTGGACGGCGTCGAGTTCCTCGGTGGACAACGGCAACTGCGGCGGGTTGTGGACGAGATAACGGCTGTCCTGCTGCTGGGCCAGGGGCTGGGCGGTGATCGGGTCATTGTGGTCGTAGAAGGCGCGGAACATGGCGATGAAGGCCTGCTGGTCCGCTGCCGCTACCTGAAAGGAGGGCAGGAGCAGGGCCTCGACCGGCGGTTCCGGGGCGGCGTAACAGAGGCCGCGGATGGCGAGTGGCGATTGTCCGGCCGCCAGGGCCCGGGCCAGTTCGACCACGCTGCGGTCGGCCATGCCGTAGAGCAGGTAGTCGGCCTTGGCGTCGAAGAGGATCGAGCGTCGCACCCGGTTGTCCCAGGCGTCGTAATGGGCGAGGCGGCGCAGGCTGGCCTCGATGCCGCCCAGCACCAGGGGGGCGGTGTGCTTGCAATGCTGGCGGATCAGGTTGGCGTAGGCGATCACCGCCCGATCCGGACGGCGGGTATTCTCGCCGCCGGGGGTGTAGTCGTCGGTTTTGCGCCGGCGATTTGAGGCGGTGCGGTTGGCGACCATGGAATCGATGGAGCCGCCGGTGATGCCCCAGAACAGCCGGGGCTCGCCGAGACGGGCGATGTCGTGGCCCGACTTGAGATCGGGCTGGGCAATCACCCCGACCCGGAAGCCGTGGGCGACCAGGATCTTGCCGATCACCGCCACCCCGATGAAGGGCGAATCGATGTAGGCGTCGCCGGTGACCAGGATGACGTCGAGCGTCTCCCAGCCGAGGCGGGCCATTTCTTCACGGGTGCAGGGGAGAAACATGGTTGGCGTGCTGAACTGTTTGGGAGTCGGGATTCGGCAGCGCGGAAAATGGAGACGCGAACAGCCGAACAATGGGGCGGATCTATTTTAAATCTTTTGGTAAATCTTTTGCGGGATCACGATAATAATTCGGATTGGCCGATTCTGTCGCGGTGTTCTTTTGCTGGAGCTTGTCGACAATTTCCCGTGGCAGGGTGGCGATACTTTTTCCGGTCATAAGTTGATACCCATACACCACTCCGAGAATGACTATCGCATACAGAGCAAATTTTTTAAGTAATCGAATCATGTCGCTCCTGTGGTTGGATTAATCTTGCAGTGAAGGGGGTGGGTCGCTGTTTTTTTTGTGTTCGCACCAGCCCTTTGCCATCTTCTGCCCCTCGGGCAATCGGTGAGGTTCTCTAGCCGTAAAAAATAGTTCTGTCCCGGTGTGCGTGCGGTTTATGTGCATAGTCGTAATCCCTGCAGCAAGAATTGGGGTCTGACCCCGATTTTCACCCCGATTTTCACCTGCCCCGTTCAGATCAAACCGATGATGGGGCAAGCTCGTTTATCATTGCATTTAGCACATTTTTTAATGTCGCATCGGTGGCTTCTTTGTACCTGGACGTAAGTTTAATTTTAAGCTCTTCCTTGAAATTGGCACTAAATCTTGATTTCAAGACTGGGAGAGTTCGACTCATCGCAATAGCGATGGTGTTGATGTTTGATGAAGTAAAATTAGTATCACTCAATGAGCGTTCTGCTGCTACAAATATTTGGGTAAAAGCGTCACCAACTTTGCTAATCCCTGCCATTCTTTTATCGTAATTGGCGTCATTTTTAGGTATTGTTGGAATAAACTCATTAACAACATTCTCGCCAACTACAGCGGCATCCAGTATGAATGATGAAAAGGCGGAAATCTCATCATTCATTTTTTCACTATATTTTCTCTTTTCAATATACATTATGAATATTTTTTGCGCTCCAGCGAGAATTCCCATATATGTTTTAATTTTTATTTCAGGTGATGTTGTTTTTCCTTTGCATAATTCTAAATTTGATACTGATACTATTCTCTTGAACAGTGCCGTTCCTTCTTTATCCGCCATGGTAGGCAAATCGACAATTCCTTTTGAAAATTTATCAGCTGCTTCTAAATAATCTACTCCATTCCATTGCCTATCGCTTGCCGGGATACCAGCCTCCAAATATTTGTTGGCTGCAAACACATTTGAAAAGGCAAGCAATAAAGTGATGCAACATGAAATAATGAATTTCGTTTTTTTTATCATAAATTCTCCAATGAGTTGATAACCATCAAAGTAAAACTTAACAAGAATTGGGGTCTGACCCCGATTTCCCCGCCGATTTCCGATCGTTCCAACGCTCCAGCGTTGGAACGCAAGCCTTGGACGCTCCCGCGTCCGTATGACGAGACGCCGGAGCGTCTAATTCCCACGAGGTTCTTTTCGGGCCGGATTATGCTCAGGCAGGGGCATCCATCGAAAAAATGCCGTGGTGGCGGCAATACCAATCAAAGGGAACCAGACCCAGAGGAGTTCGGAACCCAGCACCTTGATGCCCTTGATCGATGCAAAGCGAGTGATGCTCAGTGGCGAAACCTGAATAAACTGAAGGGGGGCAAAATATCTTTCGTTGGTCCAAGGCCAGAAAAAGGCAACACCGAGACCGCCGTTGGTGCAGGCATCCAAGATACCGTGGGAAGCCGCAGCAACAAATAGGAACCAGAACGTGCGGTAAAATGAGGTGTTGGCCGACCGAAACAGCAGCCCGCCCGTTACTGCTACAATACAAGCAAATATCAAGGAATGGCTGAATCCTCGATGGCCAAATTCAGCGGCATAGGGGACCCCGACCCGAAAAGCGATGACATCAAAATCCGGCAGAACCGAGGCAACCATACCAGCCAAGAGAAGTCGACCGGAAATAACCTTGCGCCCGAAACCGAGAGCCAGAGCGAGCGGAACTGCTGGATGGGTAAACAGCGTTGGCATTATTGATCCTGTCAGATTTCATTCCCGAGTCCCGGGAAAATCGAACATGGCGAACATGGGGATCTATCGTGCGTCCTTCGTGCTCTTCCATCTTGTAGTTCAGGGAAGGTGATTGCTTTGGGAACTTCAGGAAGAATGCACCGCATTTCTGAGCGCCTCCGTGGCCCATTGATTCAGACTCTTACCGGCCGCCTTTGCGGCGACGAGCGCCGCGCCATGGATTTCTGGCGGTACGCGCAGCATGATCTTGCCGGACACAGGTTTTTCCGGTGTTAATCCCTGCTCAGAGCAATCCTCCAGGTAGTCGCTAACAGCCGCTTCAAATTCGCTGCGAAGTTCAGCGACGGTCTCGCCGTGAAAACTGATAATGGTTCGAATACCGAGTACGCGACCCACGAAAATGCTGTCGCGCTCGTCAAACTCGATACGGGCCGTGTAGCCTTTATGATGCATAGTGTTCAAGGTTTCACCCCCACACGTTCCAGTAACTCTCTCGCCTCTTCGACCTGGTACTTTTTGGCCTCTTTTCCAGGATGCGGACGATGGCAGCGCCATTGTTCCCCTTGCAGTGAAATCCTTACACGCGAACCTTCGCGCTCCCGCACTTCGCCGCCATGCGAGATGATCAGCGATTCAATGTCGGCAAACATTAGGGGTCCCGAGGTCGGCTGGCGAAAAATGGCCTGAAGCGTTTTTCTGTGCCGTGATTTCATGTGGCATGATAGCAATTTTTGCTGACACTGACAAGGGGGCGATTTATCCAGCATGGCTGAACCAAATTGGCTGGCCACAAGAACCGGGAAAGGTCTGCACGCATTCCCCCACCGCCACCGGAACCAACATCGGCCATACAAAATCTTTGAGAAAGACCTTGCCTTATCTCTGCCCACCGGCCGCCATCCGGCCGGCCAACCAGCCGGTGGAGAAGGCGGCCTGGAGGTTGTAGCCGCCGGTGTCGGCCTGGAGGTCGAGGATCTCGCCGGCAAAATAGAGGCCCCGCACCAGGCGGGAGGCCATGGTGCGGGGATCGACCTCGCGGGTGTCGACGCCGCCGGCAGTGACGATGGCCTCGGCCAGGGGGCGGTGGCCAATGATCCGGAGGCGGAAATTCTTCAACCACAGGCGCAGCCGCTTGCGCTCTTCGCTGCGGACGGTCCCGGCCGGACGGTCGGCGCTCAGGCGGCACTCTTCCAGGGCCACGACCACCATCTCCCTGGGGAGCAGGCCACGGAGCACGCTAGCCAGGGGTTCCAGCCGCCGCTGCTCGAAGTCGCGCACCAGGCGGGCGTCGAGTTTTTTCTCGTCCAGGGCCGGCTTGAGGTCGAGGAGCAGGTGGATGTCTCTCCCCTCGCTCAGGGCGTCGACGACCCGACCGCTCAGGGTGAGGATCACCGGGCCGCTCACGCCATCCTCGGTAAAGGCCAGCTCGCCGAAATCCTCGGCCTTCTTCTTGCCGTCCACAAACAGTCGCGCCCGGGTGTTGCGCAGCTGCAACCCGGCCATCCGGCCGGCACCACCGCCCTCGGCGATCAGTGGCACCAGGGCCGGACGGATGGGGACGATCCGATGACCGGCCTCGGCGGCCAGCCGGTAGCCGTCGCCGGTGGAGCCGGTGAGGGGATAGGAGGCGCCGCCGGTGGCCAGGATGAGGGCATCGCAGGGGATGGTTCTACCGGCGCAGACCACCCCGGTGAGGACGCCGCCAGCGATCGCCAGCCGGTCAATCGTCACCCCGGTGCGGACAGCCACCCCACACCGGGCCAGCCAGCGCTCGAACACCGCCAGCACCTCCGGGGCCTTGCCCGAGGCGGGGAAGACCCGGCCGCCGCGTTCGGTGACCGTCGCCAGCCCCAGTTCGGCGAAAAATGTCAGCAGCTCCGGGGTGAAAAAGCGGTGGAAGGCCTGGCGGAGAAAGGGGCCGGTGGGGCCGAAGTGGCCGAGGAATTCGGCTAGGGGGGCGACGTTGGTCAGGTTGCAGCGGCCCTTGCCGGTGATGCAGAGCTTGCGGCCCGGCCGGCCCATCTTTTCGAGGACCACCACCCCGGCCCCGGCCAGCGCGGCCTGGCCGGCGGCCATCAGCCCGGCGGCGCCGCCGCCCACCACCACCAGGCGCACCGGTCCGGTTTTCGGCATCGGGTCGTGGGGGTCGTTTGATGGGAAAATGGTGGGAGAAGGCATGACAGAGTTACTACCTCAAAGCTGGGGAAAAAACATCACAATCGTCGTTGTCCCGCCCGGACGAGGGGTTGTGGCGCGGTCTTGCCCGTCCTGTCCGGGACCGCCGGTGTAGCAGAATTCGATTGCACAAGGTCGCCAAACAGGGGTAAATACGACCTTGCCGTCCGGCCCACCAGGCTTGCGGCAGACAGACAACGCTTAGTCCCGCGGCAGCGGGAGCGGGGGAACCACATTTACGGGGCGGATCGCACACGCGTAAGGCACCTCTCAGCCCGAGCCCGTCAGCTTACCTCGCCTGCGTCATGGGAGCCTCCGGTTGTATGCCCGAGGCTGGTTTCTTGGCTCGCAACAGGAGTATTCCGTGGACGCACCCGTCTCTCCCGCCCCACCCTCGTCCGACACCGACCAGCACCACCCCAAAGCCCCGCTGCCCCATCTGGCGCTGGCGGCCCTTGGTATCATCTACGGCGATATCGGCACCAGCCCCTTGTACACCATCAAGGAATGCTTCTCCGGCTCCCACGGCATGGCGACCACGCCGGCCAACATCCTGGGGATTCTCTCCATGATCTTCTGGGCGTTGATCTTCGTGGTCAGCATCAAGTACGTCCTCTTCGTTCTCCGCGCCGACAACAAGGGGGAGGGCGGCACCTTCTCCCTGCTGGCCATGCTGCGCCGTCGTCTCAAGGACGATAAAAAACGCTGGGCCATCCTGACCGTCCTGACCGCTTCCGGCGCGTCGCTCCTTTACGGCGACGGCGTGATCACCCCAGCCATCTCGGTCCTGTCGGCCATCGAAGGGCTCAACATGGCCACCGATGCGGCCGCCGATTACGTGGTGCCGTTGACCTGCGTGATCCTGGCCGGCCTTTTTTTCGTACAGCGGCATGGCACGGCCGTGATCGGCAAGGTCTTCGGCCCGGTGATGATCGTCTGGTTCGGCACCCTGGGCATCTTGGGATGCCTGGCCATCAGCCAGCAACCCGGGATTCTGGCCGCCCTCAACCCGTATCATGTGATCGCCTATTTTGCCGAAAACCACCTGCACGGCACAGTGGCCCTGGCATCGGTGGTGCTCTGCATCACCGGCTGCGAGGCCCTCTACGCCGACATGGGCCACTTCGGCCGCCTGCCCATTCGCCTGACCTGGTATTGCGTGGTCCTTCCCGGCCTGCTACTCAACTATTTCGGCCAGGGGGCCTATCTGCTCCAGAACCCCGACATCACCGACATTAACCCCTTCTTTGCCCTGGCGCCCAAGGGATTGCTCTATCCCCTGGTGGCCCTGGCCACGGTTTCCACCATCATTGCCTCGCAGGCGATGATTTCCGGGGTCTATTCCCTGACCCAGCAGGCCGTTCAACTCGGGTTCACCCCCCGTATGCGCATCGTCCATACCTCGGAAAAGGCCAGGGGGCAGATCTACATCCCCACGGTGAACTGGATGGTGATGATCGCCTGCCTCACCCTGGTGCTGGTTTTCCGGGAATCCTCCCGCCTGGCCGCGGCCTACGGGTTTGCGGTGACCGCCTCCATGACCATCACCTCGACCATGTATTTCCAGGTCACCCGGATCAAATGGGATTGGCCGCTCTGGCAGAGCCTGGCCCTGTTGTTCCTGTTTCTCTTTTTCGACAGTTCGTTCCTGGCCGCCAACATGCTCAAGGTGGTCGATGGCGGCTGGATCACCATGTGCATCGCCTCGGCCATCCTGATCGCCATGATCACCTGGCGCGACGGCCGCGCCCTGCTGGCCAAGCATTATGAACTGATGCGCCTGCCCACCGATGTCTTTCTCAACGACCTGGCCACCTACAGCCCGCAACGGACCGCCGGCACCGCGGTCTTCATGACCATCAATCCCCAGGGCATCCCCCACACCCTGTTGCATCACCTCAAGCACAACGAGGCCCTGCATGAACGGGTGGTGCTCCTGTCCGCGCTTTCGGCGGGGACCCCGACCATCGCTATGGAGGATCGGGTCCAGGTGGAGGACCTGGGGCAGGGGTTTTACCGGGTCAAGGCCTTTTACGGTTTCATGGAAAGCCCCGATATGCCCAAGCTGCTGGAACTGCTCGGGAAAAAAGGCCTGGTTCTCGACATCTACACCACCTCCTTTTTTCTCGGGCGCGAAACCCTCCTCCCCACCGGCACCTCGCCCATGGCCAAGTGGCGCAAGCACCTCTTCATCTATATGTCCCGCAACGCCTGGAACGCCACCTCCTTCTTCAAGGTCCCGCCCGATCGGGTGGTGGAGCTCGGCAATCAGGTGGAAATCTGAACCGGGCGGCCATCCGGTCTTGCCCGGCTGGTCTTGCCGGCACTGACCGAAGAGGCGGCGGGCGGTTCGGCCGGTCTTCCTTTGCTTCTGTTGCCGATCCGGTGGCCTTGAGCGGTGGTTTACTGATGATCGCTCGCCGACGCTTTCGCCGGGGAGAGCCAACTCTCTCTTTGACATTCGCCGGCTGGTCTCCTACATTCGCCTCTTGAGACCCAACCGATAGCGTCGCCCCCCTTATCCCCAGCGGCCATGACTCATTTTCGCCCCGATACCATCACCGTCCTGTTGCTCTCCCTGGGCGTTTTGCTCGCGGCGGCCCGCGTTCTGGGCGAGTTGGCGCATCGGTTGCGGCAGCCGGCGGTGGTGGGCGAGCTGCTGGCCGGGGTGCTGCTCGGCCCCACCGTGCTCGGTGCCCTGGCGCCGGAGGTCAATGCCTTTCTCTTTCCCCGGACCGGGCCGGGCGTGGTGGCCTTCAACACCATCACCGCCGTGGCCGTCACCCTCTTTCTCATGGTGGCCGGACTGGAGGTCGATCTTTCCAATGTCTGGCGCAAGGGCTGGGTCGGGCTCAAGGTGGGCGTGGCCGCCATTGTCATCCCTTTTGCCGCCGGAATGCTGATCGCCTGGAACCTGCCCCAGCTGTTCGGCTATCAGCCGGGCGTCAGCCCCCTGTTGTTTGCCCTCTTCCTGGCGATCGCCATGTCGATCTCGGCCTTGCCGGTGATCGTCAAGACCCTGCTCGATCTCAATCTCTACCGCAGCGATTTCGCGGTGGTGGTGATCAGTGCCGCCATTTTCAACGATCTGGTCGGCTGGGTGATTTTTGCCGTGGTCCTGGGGATGATCGACAATGTTGCCGATCTCGGCGACGGCATCACCCGCACCGTCACCCTGGCCCTGGGGTTCGTCCTGTTCGTGTTCACGGTCGGCCGCAAGCTGATCCACCGGCTGCTGCCCTATGTCCAGGCCTACACCTGGTGGCCGGGCGGCGAGATCGGCCTGGTGGTGATCCTCACCCTCTTTGGAGCGGCCTTCACCGAGTGGATCGGTATCCACGCCATCTTCGGCGCTTTCTTCATCGGCATGGCGGTGGGCGACTCGCCCAACCTGCGCCGGCGCAGCCGCTACATCCTCGACCAGTTCGTCGCCAACATCTTTTCGCCCATCTTTTTCGCCTCCATCGGCCTCAAGGTGAACTTCATCACCCATTTCGACGGCCCCCTGGTGGCGATCGTCCTGGTGCTCGCCTGCGTCTGCAAGCTGGTGGGCGGGGCCCTGGGCGCCAAGTGGGGCCGGATGGGCAACCGGGAGGCCCTGGCCATGGGTTTTGCCCTGAATTCGCGCGGGGCCATGGAGATCATCCTCGGCCTGCTGGCCTTGGAACGGGGCATCATCTCCCAGGAGCTGTTCGTGGCCCTGGTGATCACCGCCATCGTGACCTCGATGATGAGCGGGCCGATGCTCCAGGCGATTCTCCGGCCGGCGCACAAGGCGCGGCTGGAGGATGCGTTCCGGCGCGGCCTCTTCCTGCCCCGGTTGCGGGCCGATTCGGTGAAGTCGGTGATCGAGGAGATGGCGGCCACGGTCGACCGGGTGCTTGGGGGCAGACTGTTGCCGCACAGCATCAGCCAGGTGCATTGCGCGCCTGCGGAGGTGGCCTGCGCCGCCATGGTCAACGACGTCCTGCTGCTGGCCGCCGGGGTGGACGATCTCAGCCGGCCCTATGTGGTCACCGGCCTCTCGACCTCGGGGGTGGAGCTGTCCTTTCCGGCGGAACAGCGCGCCCATGTGGTGTTCCTCATCCTGTCGCCCAAGAACGCTCCGGCCCTGCGCGGCGACATGGTGACGGAACTCTCCCTGCTCTATCGCGATCCGCAGATGATCGAGCAGACCCTCCAGGCCCGCAGCTTCACCGACTTTCTCGCCCTGATCCGGACCTCGACGGTGTATTTGCAGAAGGAGTAGGGTGGCCGGGTACGGCGGCGGCCGAAGCGGGGCGGGATCGGAGCGGCGGGAAGGGCAGGGACAGTTGGCGGATGCGCCGGCGGCGGGCCTCCTGTTCGGTGCAGAGGTTGGCGACCGTGACCCCGAGCAGGCGGATCTTGCGCCGGCCGGCCTCGGTGGAGGCGAGCAGCCGAGGCAACTGGGCCAGGATGTCTCCTGCGTCGAAAAAGCCCTGGGGGGTGGTGCAGGAGCGGGTGATGGTGGTGAAGTCGCTGTAGCGGACCTTGAGGGTCAGGGTGCGGCCGCCGGTCTGCTTTTGCGTCAGCAGACGGGCCACCTCATGGACCTGGTCGAGGAGGATCGCGCTCACCCGGGCGAAATCGAGGATGTCGACGGGCAGGGTGGTCTCGGAGCCGATGGATTTGCGCACCCGCACCGGCTCCACCGGCCGGGGATCGATACCCCGGGCCATGTCGTGGAAAAACAGGCCGCTCTTGCCGAACAGGGTGGCCAGTTCCTGCCGGGAGAAGCGGAGCAGGTCGCTGCCGGTGCGGATGCCGTGCTCTTGCATCTTCCGTTCGGTCACCCGGCCGACGCCGTAGAACTTGCCGATGGGCAGAGCGGCGAGGAAGGCCTGGGCCCGGTCCGGGGGGATCACGGTGATCCCGTCGGGCTTGTTATGGCCGGAGGCGATCTTGGCCAGGAACTTGTTGTAGGAGACCCCGGCCGAGGCGGTGAGGCCGGTGGTTTCGCGGATGGCGGCCCGAATGGCCTCGGCGATCCGGGTGGCCGAGGGTTCGCCGAGGAGGTTGTCGGTGACGTCGAGAAAGGCCTCGTCCACGGAGAGCTGTTCCACCAGCGGGGTATAGCCCCGGAACAGGGCCATGATCTGGCGCGACACCTCCTGGTAGCGCGCCATCCTCGGCTTGAGGAACACGGCCTGGGGACAGAGCTGGTGCGCCCGGACGCTGGGCATGGCCGAATGGATGCCAAAGGCGCGGGCTTCGTAGGAACAGGCCGCGACCACGCCCCGGCTTTTGGGATTGCCGCCGACGATCACCGGCAGCCCCCGCAGTTCGGGCCGGTCCCGCTGCTCGACCGCGGCGAAAAAGGCATCCATGTCGACGTGAATGATTTTCCGGGTGGGCGGCATGGTGAAAAACGGTTTGGGCTCGGAACGGTATCGCCATTGACGCTAACCGCGGTCACGGCTATTATCCAACCGGATACACCGGCATAATAGGCCACCGTACAACAAATCACCGAGCAGGGAAACAGGCAAAATGAGCGCGTATCAGGAGCGGAGACACCACCTCCAACAGCACCCGGCCACCTGGCTGGTGACCGGCGTAGCCGGCTTCATCGGCTCCAATCTCCTGGAAACCCTGCTCGACCTGGGCCAGCGGGTCGTGGGTCTCGACAATTTCGCCACCGGCCACCAGTACAACCTGGACGAGGTCGAGGGCAGGGTGGGTGAGGCGGCTTGGCAGCGCTTTACCTTCATCCGGGGCGATATCCGCGATCCGGCCACCTGCCGGCAGGCCTGCGCCGGCGTCGACTATGTCCTCCACCAGGCGGCGCTGGGCTCGGTGCCCCGCTCCATCGAAGACCCGGTCACCACCAACGCGGCCAACATCGACGGCTTTGTCAACATGCTGGTGGCGGCGCGGGACGCGGGCGTGCGGCGGATGGTCTATGCCGCCTCCAGCTCGACCTACGGCGATCATCCCGACCTGCCCAAGATCGAGGACCGGATCGGCAACCCGCTTTCGCCCTACGCGGTGACCAAGCTGGTCAACGAGCTGTATGCGAGCGTCTTTGCCCGCGCCTACGGGTTCAAAACCATCGGCCTGCGCTATTTCAACATCTTCGGCCAGCGCCAGGACCCGGACGGCGCCTATGCCGCGGTGATCCCCAAGTGGTTCGCCGGCCTGCTCAAGGGTGAACCGGTGTTCATCAACGGCGATGGCTCGACCAGCCGCGACTTCTGCTTCATCGACAACTGCGTCCAGGCCAACATCTTGGCTGCCACTGCCGATGAGGCGGCCGCCGGTCAGGTCTACAACGTGGCCTTTGGCGAGCGGACCAGCTTGAACGACCTCTACCGGCTGATCCAGGAACGGGTGGCCGGGTGGGTTCCGACGGTTGCCGCCGCGGAACCGGTCTACCGCGAGTTCCGCGCTGGTGACGTCCGCCATTCCCTGGCCGACATCGCCAAGGCGGCCCGCCTGCTGGGCTACCGGCCGGAATACTCGGTCCGCACCGGGCTCGATAAGGCGGCGGAGTGGTATATCAACAGGTTCATAGGGGATTAGTCTGTGAAGTGTAGGGTGGGAACGCGTCTTTTTGCGTGCCCATCGATTGGCCGAAAACGGTTGCTGGTGGGCACATACAGCCGTGCCCACCCTACCGGGCGCAGATATTTGGAGAAAGGATATCAATAGTGACAGACTTCACGGCCAAGACAATCAAGAATAGTTTTGTTCAACAACTTCAAGCTTCGCCATGCAGGGTATTTCCTCTACTGTGCCCAGTCCGTGAATATGAATGGATTGAGCCTTGGCAGTGCGAAATTCTCCATTCCAACTCAGGTATTGCCGAAAAGAACTGTGTTTTCAGAACGCATTTTCCTGGAGAGTCATCAGACGATGTGTGGGTGATAAATCATTACGAGCCAAACCTCAGAATCGAATTTACCCGGGTGAACTCTCTCAGAACCATCTGTCTTTCCATTACACTCATAGACAATGGAGATGGCACGACCCGCGCTGTTAACGAACAATTGCTCGTTGGTCTCACTGAACAGGGCAATCAATCCCTCGACAATATGGCAACTAGCTTTTCTTATGAAATGCGTATGGGAGAGGCTATGCTTAATCACTATCTGAAAACTGGAAAGAGGCTACCATTGCAGGATGCAATGGCCATAGCTGCGAAGCAGAACTAATCAAAGTACTCCTGCCAGTCTCTCCACCTCATTCAAGGAGCACCCCATGTCCAGCACCCTCGGAACCCTCTTCCGGGTCACCACCTACGGCGAATCGCACTGCAAGGGCGTCGGCGCCATTGTCGACGGCTGCCCGCCTGGCCTGGAACTGACCGAGGCCGACATCCAGCCGCAGCTTTCCCGGCGGCGGCCCGGGCAAAGCGACCTCGCCACCCCCCGCCAGGAGGCCGACCAGGTGACCATCTACTCGGGGACCGAGTTCGGCCGCACCCTGGGCACCCCGATCATGCTCCTGATCAACAACAAGGACCAGCGGCCCCAGGATTACGGCGAGATGAGCCGGATTCCCCGGCCTTCGCATGCCGATTTCACCTACCAGATGAAGTACGGCCTCCGTGCCTCCAGCGGCGGCGGCCGGGCCAGCGCCCGCGAGACCATCGGTCGGGTAGCCGCCGGGGCCATTGCCGAAAAATGGCTGCACCAGACCTACGGTACCGAGATCGTGGCCTGGGTGAGCGCGGTGGGCAATATCGAGGCCCCGGAGGTGGACGTCTTGCAGATCGGCCGGACCGAGGTCGACCGTGAAATCGTCCGTTGTCCGGACGGGGCCACGGCCGGACGGATGGAGGGGCTGATCAAGGAGGTGCTGGCGGCCAAGGACTCCACCGGCGGGATCGTCACCTGCGTCTGCCGCAACGTGCCCATCGGGCTCGGCGAGCCGATCTTCGACAAGCTGGAGGCCCGGCTGGCCCAGGCCATGCTGTCCCTGCCGGCCACCAAGGGGTTCGACATCGGCTCCGGGTTCGCCGGCAGCCGGATGCGCGGCAGCCAGCACAACGATCCCTTTGTCAAAAAGGATCACGGCCTGGGCACCCGCACCAATTACAGCGGCGGCGTCCAGGGCGGGATCAGCAACGGCGAGCCCATTGTCTTTCGGGTGGCCTTCAAGCCGGTGGCCACCATCGGTAGGGCCCAGGAGACGGTGGATTTCACCGGCGAGGAGGTGGTGCTGGCGGCCAAGGGGCGACACGATCCCTGCGTGGTGCCCCGGGCGGTGCCCATCGTCGAGGCCATGGCCGCCCTGGTGCTGATCGACATGGCCCTGCAACAGCGCGCCCGCCAACCCCTCAGCCCCTTGTGAGAAACGATGCCGTGACCGCCCCGCCGGCCTCCATCCTGGTTGTCGAGGATTCCCCGATCAATCAGCGCATCCTGCAGAGCCTGCTGGCCAGGGAGGGCTACGCGGTGCGGGTGGCCGATCACGGCAAGGCCGCCTTGGCGCAGGTCGCGGAGGTGCAGCCGGATCTGATCCTGCTCGACATCCTCATGCCGGAGATGGACGGACTGGAATGCTGCCGCCTGTTGAAGGAACAGCGGGCCACCCGCCATATCCCGGTCATCTTCATCTCCTCGCTCGACAACACCGCCGACAAGCTCAACGGTTTTGCCGCCGGCGGGGTCGATTACGTCACCAAACCCTTTCACCCGTCCGAGGTCCTGGCGCGGATCAGCACCCATCTCAAGCTCTGCCGGTTGCAGCGGCAACTGGGCGAGAAAAACCGCCAGCTCGAACTGGAGAAGCAAAAGTCCGAGGCCCTGCTGCTCAATGTCCTGCCGGCCCGGGTCGCCGCCGAACTGATGGAAAAGGGCAGCTGTGCCCCCCAGTGTTTTCCCGAGGTGGCGGTCTGTTTCGTCGACATCGTCCAGTTCACCTCGGCCGCCGCCGCCCTGACCCCGGAGACGCTCATCGGCGAACTCAACACCCTGTTCACCGCCTTCGACCGGATCGCCGAGGCCAACCGCTGCGAACGGATGAAGACCATCGGCGACGCCTACCTGTTCGTCTGCGGCATTCCCGAGGCCAACGGGCATCACCTCCGGGACACGGCCGTCGCCGCCCTGGAGATGCTCGCCTACGTGCGACAGCGCAACCGGACCGCCGGCCTCCAGTGGCAGGTGCGGATCGGCATCCATTCCGGGCCGGTGGTGGGCGGCATCGTCGGCTCGAAAAAATACCTCTACGACATCTTCGGCGATACGGTCAATATCGCCTCCCGGTTGCAGGCCCTGTCCGAGCCGATGCGCATCAACGTCTCGGCCTCGGTGTATCGCCTGTTGCAGGACGAGTTTGTGTTTTCCTGCCCCTTGAGTGTCGAGATGAAGGGCAAGGGCGTGCAGTCCACCTGTTTCCTCGAGGGGCGGCGGCCGATTCGCCCCCCCTCTGCCCCCTGATGCCCCTGCTCGCCGACGATCGCATGCCGCCGTTCTCCCTTCCCCTTGCCCTGAAAGTGCTGGCCCCGGTGGTGCCGTGCCGGCCCCTGCCCAGCCTCCCGGAGTGTTCGTTGTGAACCAACTGTGGAACATCGCCGACCTGATCGATCTCCACTTTTTCTCCCATCTTGACGAGGAGTTGCGGCGCACCAAGGGGGAGGCGGTCCTGGCCAAGCGCGACCGGCTCATCTACCTGGCCAAGATCGAGCCGCATCTGGGCAAGGCGGACGACATCCCCCCCCGGCTCCTGGTGCGGCGCTGGCTGACCATGCGGCGCTTGCAGTACCGGCGGGAACAGGCGGCCGAGGGGGTGCCGCTGCCCGGAACCGTGTGGCGGGAGATGGCCTTCCTCTGCCAGGGGATCCTTTTTTTCTGCGGCCTCTTCACCGGGATCGGCCTGGCCGGCTCCCTGCTCCTCTACACCGGCACCACCCCGCTCAACGTTTCGGTCTATTTCGGCCTGTTCGTCGTCCTCCAGGTGGCGCTGCTCGGCCTCCAGGGGCTCCTGCTGGGGTACCGGCGGCTGCGGCGGCTGTCCCTGGAGTCCTCGGTGGTCTACCTGCTGCTCGGCCGGGTGCTGATGCGGGGGCTCGATGGTCTGCGCCGACGATTGCACCGGACGATGACCGGCCGCCAGCGCCTCGACCTGGCGGCGCTCGCGGGTGGCGTGCGCCAGCGCAAGGAACTGGCGGCCCTGCTCATCTGGCCGGCCTTCATCCTGGTGCAACTGGGCGGCATCGGCTTCAATCTCGGGGTGATCGGCGCCACCCTGGCCAAGGTGGCTTTTGCCGACATCGCCTTTGCCTGGCAGTCGAGTCTGCAACTCTCCGCCGAGCTGGTGGCCGGCCTGGTGCAGGGGATCGCCTGGCCATGGTCCTGGATCGTGCCCCAGGCGGTGCCGACGCTCGCCCAGATCCAGGGCAGCCAGATGGTGTTGAAGGAAGGGGCGGCCCATCTGGCGACAATCGATCTCGTGTCCTGGTGGCCTTTTCTCTGCTGCGCGGTGCTGGTCTACGGCCTGCTCCCCCGCTGCCTGCTGCTGGTGCTGGGATTGCTGCGGCAGCGACAGGCCCTGGCGCAACTGCATTTCGCCACCCTGGACCTGCGACCGCTCCTGCAGCGGATGACCGCGCCCCGGATCGACACCAACGGGGTCCGCGAGGTCGAGCCTGCCGAAAAGGAGCGGCCTGCGGCAGCGGCACCGGCGGCCACCGCCTGGGTGGTGCCGGCGTCGGCACCGGCTGCCGAGGGGGTGGGGCGGATCTTTGTGTTGATCCCGGATGAACTCGATGGCGACCCCCTGCGCGCAGCTCTGCACGGCCTGCTGCGACCGGAGTTCGGAGGCGGGGGCTTCGAGTGGATCCGGCAGGGCGAGCCCGGCCTGGCCGAGGCCGAGACCCTGGCGCCGCTGGGTGTGGCGGCGGCCGGGGGAGCGGTGGCCGGCGTCCTGCTACTCCACGAGGCCTGGCAACCGCCGCTCAAGGAAACCGAAGGGGTGCTGCGCGAGCTGCGGCGGACTGTCGGCGAGCGCATCCCGCTGACCATCCTCTTAATCGGCCGTCCCACCGGCCACACCGTGCTGACGCCGGTGGACCCGGAAGCTCTCCTGGTCTGGACCCGGAAAATGCAGGCCCTGGGCGACCCCTGGCTGACAGTCCGCCCCCTGGTGCGGCCATGAAACCGCCGGTTCCCGAATTCGCCATCATCGGTCACCCCAACGAGGGCAAGTCCTCGGTGCTTTCCACCCTGGCCGAGGACGATTCGGTGCGGGTCAGCCCCATCCCCGGCGAGACCGTGGTCTGCCAGGCCTTCCCGGTCCGGATCGACGGCCGGGAGATCGTCCGCTTCATCGACACCCCCGGCTTCCAGAATCCGCGCCGGACCCTGCAATGGTTCAAGGAGTATCAGGGGCCGGAAGAGGAGATGCTGGCCGCCTTCATCGCCGCCCACCAGGGCGACCCGGCCTTTCGCGACGACTGTGAACTCCTCGGGCCGGTGGCGGCCGGGGCCGGGGTGATCTTCGTGGTCGACGGTTCCCGACCCCTGCGCCACGTCGACCGGGCCGAGATGGAGATCCTGCGCCTGAGCGGCGCGCCCCGGATGGCGGTGATCAACTGCAAGGAGGAGGAGGCCGGGTATCTGGCGCAGTGGCAGAACGAATTTCGCAAGCATTTCAACGCGGTGCGGATATTCAACTCCTGCCGGGCCAATTACCGCCAGCGGATCGACCTGCTGGAGAGCCTCAAGGCCATCGACCAGCGGCTGGAGCCGGTGCTGCGGGCGGTGGTCGAGGCCTTCCGGGAGGACTGGGAGGTGCGCAACCAGCGTGCCGCCGGTCTCCTCGCCGGGCTGCTTCAGGATGTCCTGGCCTACCGGCGGACCGTCGCCTGCCCCGTCGGCGAAGAGGAGCGCCGGCGCCAGGAGCTGCACCGGGAATATCTCGACTATGTCGCCCAGCGGGAACGGCAGGCGCGGGAGGCGATCCGGCATCTGTTCAAGCACAACATCTTCAACCTGGAACTGCCACCGCAGTCGATCCTGGAAGCGGACCTGTTCAGCCAGCAGACCTGGGAATTCCTCGGCCTCAGCGACCGCCAGATCATCCTGGCCGGCGCCCTGGGCGGCGCGGCCTTGGGGGTGGGCATCGACGCCGCCACCATCGGCACCTCCTTCGGCCTCTTTTCGGCGGTGGGCGGGCTGATTGGCGCCGGGGCCACCGCCCTCAAAGGCAAGCAGTGGCTGACCGGGGCGCGGCTCCTGGGGATGCGGATGGGCGGCGAGCAACTGCGGGTGGGGCCGGTGGCCAACATCCAGTTGCTCTATATCCTCCTCGACCGGGGGCTGCTTTTTTACGGCCATGTGATCAACTGGGCCCACGGCCGCCGCGATTACGAGCCGATGGCCGGCCTCACCCGGACAACGGCCGGCAAAAGCGGCTTCACCAGCCACTGGGATCGGGAACAGCGGGCGATCTGCGCCCGGTTCTTCCGGGCAGTGCGCCGGGGGCACGACGGCGAGATCGAGGAGGCTTCGATGGCCCTCCAGGCCCTGCTCCGCGACCAGTTCGTCGAAATCGCCGAGGATCGGGCCCTGACCGGCACGACCGATGGCATGTAGGCCGGGTATTGCCATGCCGCCACGGCTGTTGATCGTCAACTGCGCCAGCCCCTATTTCTTCTACATCCCCATGGGGAGTTTCGGCCTCTGCGACGCCCTCGGCCAGCAGGGGCTGGAGGCGCGGATCTTCAACCCGGCTCTCTATCCCGAAGGCGAGGTGCGGCAACGGCTGTTTGACGTGCTCGACAGCCTGCGGCCCACCCATGTCGGCCTGGTCTGCCACTGGCAGGAGACCGCCCATGGCCTGTTGGCCGCCCTGGCCCTGGTCCGGGAGTGGAGCAGCACCGTGGTCACCCTGGCCGGCGGGTTCACCACCTCCTACTTTGCCGAGGATCTCCTGCGCACCGTCGCCGGGCTCGACTATGTGGTGACCGGCGATCCCGAGGAGCCGGTGGCCCATCTACTCCAGGGGAGGTCGCCGGAGACGATTGCCAACCTGGTTTGGCGGGAGAACGGCGCCATCCGCCGCAGTGGGCGGACCTGGCTGATCGACCAGCCACTGTTCGATCGGTTGGCCTTTGGCGATGTTTCCTGCCTCATCGATGCCGAACGCTACTTCGAGCGGATCGACACCAAGCTGGGATTTCCCCTGCTGCTCGGCCGGGGCTGCGTCTTCGACTGCGAGTACTGCGGCGGCAGCCGCCATGCCTTCCGGCTCCATTCCGGCCGCACCCGGCCGATCACCCGCGGGACCCCGGCCATCCTTGCCGATCTCCATCGGTTGAAGGCGCAGACCTCCCTCCTCTACCTCTGCTACGAGAACGATCCCGCCTTCATCAAGGCCCTGTTCCGGGCCATTGCCGACGATCCGGCGTTGCGGGGCCATTTCACCCTCCACTACGGGGCCTGGCACCTGCTCGACCACGAGTTCCTCGACCTGTACCGACAGGCCTTCAACTGTGCCGGTGTCCCGCCGATCTTCGAGTTCTCGCCCGAGGTGACCGACGATGGCCGGCGGGCGACCATCAAGCGCGGTCGCACCTACGATCTGGCGGCGATGGAGGCCAACTTTGGTGCCATCACCGAGGCCTTCTCCGGACGGGTGCGGATCGAGGTTTTTTTCAGCCGCTATCACCCGGCGCTCTCCGTAGCGGAACTGGAGCGGGAAACCGGCGCGATCCTCTTGCTCAAGCACCGGATGGTGCGCCAGGGGCTGCCGGTCCATGTCTGCTGCGACCACCTCTCCACCGATGTCGCCAGCCGCTACTGGGAGGCGGATCGGGAGCACCCTCGCGACTTCGGTCGGTTCCTCGACCTGAAAAACCGGGTGGACGAGGGGCGCCTCCACCCCTTTCCGGTGGACAACCTCTGCCTGCTGATCCCGGACCATCTGCCCGAACCGTTTCTGGTCCGGCAGGAGGCCCTGCTCCTGGTGCTGGCGCGACTGGAGCGATCCTGTCACGAACTGGTGCAGATCCTGCTCGCCTGTCTGGAGGAGCGGTGGCTCGACGACCTGGCAGCGGTCCTTGCCGCCCTGCTCGACGAAAAAACGGCGGCCGACTTGTTTGCCGAACCGCCGCTGATTTCAATCGTCGAAGACTTGGGGCAGCGCCTGGAGAACACTCCCTGTCCGCCGTTCCTGGCCGACCTGATCCGCTTCAGCCGCAAGAAACTCGAACAGGCCCGGCGGCCGGTCCCGGCAAACCCGGCCCCGGCAACCGGTGGCGGCTGTTTTCTCCTCGATCGGACTCGGGTGAGCCTCCACGAGCAGGATTACCTGGACCTGCTCCCCTTGCTCCGGCGGCTGAGCGGGCAAGAACATGGTCCGCTCCCCTACCAGCGCACCGTCTGCCTGTTTGTGAACAGCGGCATCGTCACCCTGGCCCACGCTTTTTACCGATCAACCCTCCGCCTGTTCGAACAGCCCCGGACCCTGGCATCCTATCGCGAGGCCCTGCTACGCGAGCCGCGCCTCGATAGGGAGGAGCACGAACGCCTGCTCGACCGATTGATCAAGGAGGGTCTGCTCCTGCCGCAACCCTGTCCCGAGCCTTGCCGAGGTCAGGCGATCTTGCTGAAATAGCTGGTCATCAGGTTCCGGTAGTTGGGAATGTGGTTGGAGAAGAGCGTGCCGAGCCCTTCGACGTCATTGCGCCAGTCGCGGTGCAGCTCGCAGGCCATGCCGAACCAGTTCAGCAACTGCACGCCGGCGGCTTGCATCCGCAACCAGGCCCCGTGCCGGGTGACCTCGTTGAAGGTCCCTGAGGCATCGGTAATCACAAAGACCTCGTAGCCCGCCTCCACGGCGGAAAGGGCGGGGAAGGCCACGCAGACTTCCGTGACCACGCCGGCGAGGATCAGTTGCCTGCGGCCGGTTTGCTCGATGGCCTTAACGAAGTCCTCGTTGTCCCAGGCATTGATGTTGCCGGGACGCGCGATGTAGGGCGCATTCGGAAACATTTCCTTGAGTTCCGGCACCAGGGGCCCGTTGGGACCGTTCTCGAAACTGGTGGTGAGGATGGTCGGCAGCTGGAAATACTTGCCGCAGGCAGCCACGGCCAGGACGTTGTTCTTGAACTCGCTGGGCGAAAAATCCTGAACCAGGGAGATCAGGCCCGCTTGATGGTCCACCAGCGCTAACAGGGCATCGTCCTTGGAAAGACGCGTGTATTTGTATGCAGTGTTCATGAGAGACTCCTCCAAAAGAAATTCGGTGCAGAGTTGATCGCGTTCGGACCCGCGAGTTTCGGCCGCCGCTCCCCATGGTTTCGTCAACAGTGCCAACGGTTGGGGAGTCGGCCCGCAAGGAGGCGATCTCGCAACGACAACCGCGGATTTTTTGCGATTCCATCAAGCCAAAGGCTGCCGAAACCCGGACATCAGCTTCCAGTCCTGGCGATCTTATCAGGAACGGTTCTCATTGCGCCTTCACCTGTCAAGCCGGCGGTCTACCCGGCACCGTCTCGCCACCGAAACCCTTGCGCAAGAGAATCTGCGCCGGCGATTTCCATTGGATCGGGGTGAACAGCTCAGGAGGTTGACAGGGGAGGGCGCGATATTTATTTTTAAGGCATGAGGACGGGTTGTCCTCTGTCGAAGGCTCGCCGCCGGGTAGTTCGCCCGGATAAAACGGCGGGCCTTTCTTTTTGCCCTGTTCGTCGCGGGGGGAATCGTCCGATCTGTTGCCGGTCGGATGGAGAGAGAGTCGGTTGAGAGGGGTGCGTGGCGGGAAGAGGGAGACAAGAAAAACCGGATCGCCTTCTTGACAAATTCGGCACGGTCAAGGGGCGATCCGGTTTGTTTATTTATGACAGGATGTTGCGAAGCATGGCCCCGGCATCAGTTGACAAACCCTTTGCCATCGCACGTCGGACAGATGGTGTCGGGCGTACAGAACTGGCCGGCGCAAACATCGTCGGAAGTGCAGGCCTCCTGGTCGGGAGTCTTGATGCCCTCCCATTCAGGGCTGACCTCGCACACCCCTTTGATAAACGTCATTCCCGAACAAGTAGGACATGTCTCTCTTTTGACTTCTTGAGTATTCATGGTCGTTCTCCTTAAGGTAGTAGAGATCGAACGAATCCGTCTCTGAGTACAGAGAAGATAAATCGGCATCTGCAAAGGTCAACGCGTTTGGATGGGAAGGGGTTTTCGGAGAATACGGTCGGCCGCCGAGTCCTGGACGGTTGATCTGGGGGAAGGGCGAAAGCCGCACAACTTCTTGTGCGGCAGGGCGGGGAGTTGGCGACAACCTTCGGGACGCCAAAATCCCACCTTCCCGCCGATGCGGGTGGCAACCCTCAAAATCGACCGGTTGACGATTTTGGGGGTCAGGCGGCGGTGTGCACAGGGTGTCCAGGCGCTGAAGACTGGGGCGGCTTCTTCGACTTGAACCACTCCTCGCACCACTTGACCACGGCGGCGAACATCTTCCCGAAGAGCAGGCTGGGACCAATGCTCAAGAGGAACACGATCGGACCGAAAAACTGCAATGCGGCCACAGCGGTGAAAAAGTCGGTTGCCCGCCACAATGTCACAAACAGGCCAACAATCACCAAGACGAGAAACAGGTACACACCGATGTCGAAGGTACTGCTTTTCGGCTTTTTCATGGTCAAAATATAAGCAGGGTCCCTTGCCGTGTCAAAATTTAGGGTCTGGGCCCACACCGTGGATACTGACAGCGGGAACATGACAAATGACGGGGTCAAAAAATAGCAGGGTGGGGAAACCTTGCCGTGAGGTTTTTTTGGTATAGAGCCGAGGTTCGTGCCATTGTCATGGTGGCGCGGGGTACATATAATGAAAACACACCGACAATGCGGCAGGTTCAGGGAGGTGTATTATGAGCAGCTATATCCTGTTTGAATTGGTCAAGGGCGTAGTCCTGGTGGTTGTCGTCGGCGCGCTCATCCTCATCGAATGGTGGCATCGGAACCATCCGCATCCACCCTCCTGGCACAAATAATCGAAAAAGCGGATGCGAGGACCTTCTTGGCGCCCTTGAAAAAGAAACCTGCGCAAGTTCTTCAGGGGCACGTTTTTTCCTGAAAGTATTTTTGTTTCAATGTTTTGTGTCGGAATGGCGTTGGCGACGGCCTTGATACCCTTCCCGTATCGGTTACCTCTCCTTTGAGGGTAACAGCGCTTCAGGTGCTGTTTTCCCCCCCCCAAAAAAAAACACCCTCCAAGCACAAGAGCGGCGCTATGTCTGGGTCATGGTGAGAGGAGAGAAAGCAGTCATGGCTCTTGGGCATGGCGGCTGATAAAGGCCCACTGCTGCTCGCTGAGGGGCATGATCGACAGGCGGTTGCCGCGCTTTACCAGGGGGCTGTCGGCCAGTTGAGGTTGCTGTTTGAGCCAGCTTAAAGGGATCTTCTCGGCAAATTTAGCCACAAAAGCCACATCCACCCGATACCAGCGCGGGCTGGCCGGATTGCTGTTGGGATCATAGTAACGATGCTCCGGGTCAAAAGCGGTCTGGTCAGGATAGCCACCACGATGGATGCGCATGATCCCGACGATACCCGGGGTGATACAGTTGGAGTGATAGAAAAAGGCCAGGTCGCCGACCCGCATCCGGTCGCGGATCATGTTGCGTGCCTGGTAGTTGCGGACCCCGTCCCAGGGCTCCACGCCCACCCGTTGCAGGTCGTCGATCCCGAACAAGTCCGGTTCCGATTTCATCAGCCAGTAAGCCATGGCGCTTCCCCAGGTTGTTTATTGCCGAATGGCGAATTGGTAGTTGGTCACGCTTATTCGCATTTGGATGACGGCCGAATAGAATCACATCACTCCCTCCACACCTCGGCAGTCAACGGCGGCTGACCACGGACGGGGTATAGAACTGCCCCTCGCTTTTGCCGCTCTGGCTGGCGAAGTGGCGCATCAGATATTCGTAGGCGTCGCCGAGGATGTCGTCGTTCTCGGTGCGTTTTTTGGAGAAATCGAGCGCCGGGTTCTCGAAGATGGCAATCAGGTTGCTCAGCTTCTCCACCTTCTGGGCGCCGTCACCGAGTTTGTTGGAGTCGTTGAAATCCGGTGAGTCGCTGCGGGCCAGGCGGGAGTTGGCGTCGATCAGCGCTGGACGACCTGGGTGTTGATCTTGTCGCCGATGTCGCTTTTGCCCTTGAGCGCGACCATGTCCTTGAAGCTGGCACCCTTCGGGATCACGACCGGTGGAGCGAACTCGTCCGAATCGCCGTACTTTTTTGGGTCACTCCCTGGCGATTACCTCGGGTATCATACGACAACAAAAAACCCGCTCTCCTCGGAAGGAAGCGGGTTTGATGAACGGTGCTGGACACCGTTGGACTGCTAAATGGTGGAGCTAACCGGGATCGAACCGGTGACCTCTTGAATGCCATTCAAGCGCTCTCCCAGCTGAGCTATAGCCCCTTACATTTCTCGGTGGCAATTACCATGCTTGGCCTGGGGCTGTCAAGTTTTTCTCAATTCTTTTTCGAGTACTCGCCATATCGATTGCCAAGCTCCGGTTCTGTTGGTAATGTGAGGAGCTTCTTTACATCGACGGTTATCATTGCGTCAGCCTTCAACGTCGCCCTGTTTTCCGCAATGATGCGCGCGCTGATAACATTTAGACTTTACAGGTGATATCGGAATGTTTTCTCCGTTTAATTTTCTTTTTGGCTGGCTGTCCAACGATCTGGCAATCGATCTCGGGACCGCGAACACGGTCCTCTATGTCAAGGGGAAGGGGATTGTGTTGCGCGAGCCCTCGGTGGTTGCGGTCCGCAAGGATGCCCGCGGCAGCCGGGTGCTGGCCGTTGGCAAGGAAGCCAAGGAGATGCTGGGGCGCACCCCCGGCAACATTGTCGCCATCCGTCCTATGAAGGACGGGGTCATCGCCGATTTCGAGGTGACCGAGGCCATGTTGCGCTACTTCATCAACAAGGTGCACAACCGCCGCACCTTGGTGCATCCCCGGATCATCATTTCCGTGCCTTCGGGCATCACCCAGGTAGAGAAGCGGGCGGTGCGCGACACCGCCGAATCCGCCGGCGCTCGTGAGGTCTATCTGATCGAGGAGCCCATGGCGGCCGCCATCGGCGCCGATCTGCCGATCACCGAACCGACCGCCAACATGATTGTCGACATCGGAGGCGGCACCACCGAGGTGGCGGTCATCTCGCTGGCCGGCATTGTCTACGCCAAGTCGGTGCGAGTGGCGGGCGATAAGATGGACGACGCCATCCTCCAGTACATCAAACGAAAGCACAATCTGGCCATCGGCGAGCGCACCGCCGAGGAGATCAAGACCACCATCGGCAATGTCCTGCCCGAGGAACCCTACGAGACCATGGAGATCAAGGGCCGCGATCTGGTGGCCGGCATCCCCAAGACCCTGACCATCACTTCCAAGGAGATCCAGGCCGCCATCGCCGAGCAGGTCGACGTGATTGTCGATGCTGTCCGGATCGCCCTGGAGCAGACCCCCCCCGAACTCTCCGCCGACATCGTCGATCAGGGCATCGTTCTCACCGGCGGTGGCGCCCTGCTGAAAAATCTCGATAAACGTTTGAAGCTCGAGACCGGCATGCCGATCATCGTGGCCGACGACCCCCTGTCTTCCGTGGTGCTCGGTTCCGGGCAGGCTCTCGACAACATAGAGATTCTTCGGGAAATCGCCATCGATTAGCCACGGAGGAAATCGTCCGGGCGCCCGTTTTTCTTGTCTGTTTTCTTGCCGCCGCGCCGGTTTTCGTCGCCACTCCCTCTCCCATGAGAAAAAAGCCCACCAGAAAACGAAGCGACCGCTATCGCCTCTTTCGCATCGTCATTCTTGCCGGTTTGCTGATGACCCTGGCGCTCATTTTTCTGGTTTCCACCCTGGGGAGCCAGAATTTCGGGCCCCTGCACAAACTGGTGCTCGAAGCGGTGGGCCCGCTGCAGAAGGTGGTGACCATGAGCAGCGCCTATGTGGAGACCTTCAAGAGCGAATATATCGACATCCTCCAGGACAGCCTCCGGCTGCGCGAAGAAAACAAGCGGCTGATCCAGCAGTTGCAGGAAAACGAAAACATCCTCAACAAGAGTCGCGAAGCCATGGCCACCAACGCCAGCCTGCGTAAACTGCTGGAGTTCAAGAACACCCTCGACCAGCAGCAGATCGTGGCGACCACGATCGTCGGCAAGGATCCGTCCACCATGTTCCGCTCGGTGATCATCGACCGGGGATCGAACAGCAGTGTCACCAAGGGAAATCCGGTGGTGAACAACGACGGTGTCGTCGGCCAGGTCTTTGCGGTGACGCCCAATTACGCCAAAGTGCTGCTGGCGATCGCGCCGTCGAGCGCCATTGACGTGCTGCTGCAAAAATCGAGGGTGCGCGGCATCCTCAAGGGCGACGGCACCCTGACCTATCGCCTCGAATATATTCTCAAAACCGCTGAAGTCGAGGAAGGTGACCATGTGGTTACCGCCGGCTATGGCGGCGTCTTTCCCACCGGATTGCAGGTGGGCGTGGTCTCGAAAATTATCAAAAAACCTCGGGGCATGTTCCACGAGATCGAGGTGACGCCTTCCGTCGATTACCAAAAGCTGGAGAACCTGCTGATCCTCCAGCAGCCGAAATTGGGCGAAATCAAACAGATGGAGCAGCGTTAACCGGCTGGACGCCATCCGGTCGGGCCTGGACGACAGGGGGCCGGCAGGTTGGGCGAGGCGGCACGTACGGAAAGAGAACGATGGTGGTATTGCACTTCATTGCCGTTGGATTGTTGCTGGTCATCCTGCAAACGACCGTCTGCATGCGCTCGCCCGTCTGGCTGGTGGCACCCGATTTTTATTATGCCCTGGTGGCCTATTTGGCCTTCCGGCTCGATCTCTTGCGCAGCCTGATCATCCTGCTTCCCCTGGTTTGCGTGCTCGACGTCCTCTCCGGAACGATTCTCGGGATGTATGCCCTGGTCTGTTTCGGGGGTTATTTTCTCCTGCGGCAGTTTTCCCCCAAGCTGCCGGTCAATGAAACCCTCTATCAGTTGCCCCTGATCGGATTGAGTTTCCTGGCGGTGTTCTGGGTGGTGCATGTGTTTCTGGAGCTCTTCCAGCCCGGCCAGCAGGTCGCCTGGTCCTGGTGGAAGATGGGCGTGCGGATGACCCTGGTGGCGGTGTGTTCCTATCCCCTGTTTTTTCTTTTCGATCTGATCCAGAAGTATTCCCATCGCAGTTTGCTGCCCTGGAACAGACTGCGGCTGCGCAGCGACAACCGGCGCAGACGGCGGGCCTGATGTTCTTGATGAATTGTTGAAGGGGTCGGTGTGGCGAATCTGTTGGTCGAGAGCATGAAGAACCTCGGGGGGCTGAACCGCAAGCGGGCGGAGCCGATCTTTGACGCCGAACGCAAAAAGGACGGCGGCGGTGTCACCAGACTACCCAAACGGGACGAAAGCGATCTGAGCGGCTACAAAAAGAAGGCGCTCTACACCTTCGTCATTGTCATTTGCTTCTTTGCCATCGTCGTCACCCGGCTCTGGTTTCTCCAGGTCGACCAGGGTGATTATTACAATCAGTTGGCCGATTCCAACCGGGTCCGCTCCATCGAGATCGCCGCGCCCCGAGGCAATATCTACGACCGCAAGGGACGGGAGATCGTCACCAACCGCCCGTCGTTCAATGTCGTCTGGATACGGGAAAACAACAAGATCAACGACGAGTGGCTCAAGCGTCTGACCAGGCTCTTGAAGCAGGATGCCGCCATTCTGCTGGAAAAGATCCGCAAGATGGCGGGGACGCCGGGGCATATCCCGGTCCGGCTGGCCGAGGATATCGACTGGGAGACGGTCGCCCGGATCGAGAACAACCGGATGCACCTGCCTGAAATCAAGATCGAGGTCGTGCCGCTGCGAATTTACCATTTCGGCAACCTGGCCTCGCACCTGATCGGCTACATGGGCGAGATCAACAAGGCGGAGTTGGACAAGGCCGACAAGGCCCTGTACAAGGGCGGCGACCTCATCGGCAAGATGGGGCTGGAGCGGTTGCGCGAGAAAGATCTGCGGGGCGAGAAAGGGCACGACAACATGGAGGTCAATGCCCTCGGGTTTGAACAACAGAACCTCAAGGGCGACGAACCGATGCCCGGCAAGGACATGTATCTGACCATCGACGTCGAGCTGCAAAAAATCGCGGAAGAGGAAATGGCCGTCAAAAACCGGGCCGGGGCGGTGGTGGCGATGGAGGCCAACACCGGACGGCTGCTGGCGCTGGCCAGTGCCCCGGAACTGCATCTGGACGAGTTCGTCGGCGGTATTTCCCAGAAGGCCTGGCAGGGTATGCTCGACAATCCCCTCCACCCGTTGATCAACAAGGTGGTGCAAGGACAGTATCCTCCGGGATCGACCTACAAACCGGTCACCGCCTTTGCCGGTCTGGCCGAGGGCGTGATCACCCCGGATACTCCGGTTTTCTGCCCCGGCTCGATGCAGTTCGCCAACCGGACCTACCGGTGCTGGAAAAAAGGCGGCCATGGCACCGTCACCCTGAAGCGGGCCTTGGGCGAGTCCTGCGACGTCTATTTTTATACCGTGGGGCTCAAGTTGGGGGTCGATCGCTTGGCCCGGTACGCCAAGATGTTCGGGCTGGGAGACAAGACCGGGGTGGAGATGGAGCATGAGAAGCCGGGGATCGTGCCCAGTTCGGAATGGAAGCGGAAACGGTACAACATGAAATGGCATGAAGGGGAAACCCTGTCGATCGCCATTGGCCAGGGCTACGACTTGACCACCCCGTTGCAGGTGGCCCAGATGACCATGGTGATCGCCAACGGCGGCACGCTCTACCGGCCGGCGGTGGTCGAGCAGGTGGTCGATGCGGACGGCAAGCAGGTCAGCGCCTTTCAGCCGGAGGTCGTTGCCCGGATACCGGGCCAGGGGCGAAACCTGAAACTGGTCCGGGAAGGCATGGTCGAGGCGGTCAACAGCCGACGCGGCACCGGTCGCGAGGCGCAGATCGATTCGCAGCACGGGATCGTGGTCGGCGGCAAGACCGGTACCGCCCAGGTCGTGCGCCTGGCCCAGTATATCCACCTCAAGGAAGATGCCATCCCCTACGAATACCGGGATCATGCCTGGTTCACCTGTTTTGCCCCGGCCGCCAATCCGGAGATCGTGGTCACGGTGCTGGTGGAACATGGCCTGCACGGCGGTTCGGCGTCCGCGCCCATTGCGGCGAAAATCCTCAACAAGTATTTCGAGGATAAATTCTCCGGCCAAGGGGAGAGCAAGGCGGCGCCGGGGCCTCGTCCCGCAAGCCGGGTCATCCTCTCGCAGGAGTCGATCGAAGACACCGATCCGCCACCCCTTGAGGAACCGGACGCGCATGAGGTCGTCCCACCTCCTTCGCCGTCGTTTGAGCCGCCGTACTGAACTCTGAAGCACGTGCTTCGAGGCCCGGGCGAGAGCATGCCTCGCCCGTAACCAGCATGGCTGGACCAAATTGGCCGGCCACAACGAACAATGAAAGGTCCGCACTCCGGCATGGTATCGCCATCGGAACCGACATCGTTCCCGTAACCGACCGCATCAGCCAATGAACCGATATGTTTCACTTTGACCGGCGTTTGCTCCAACATTTCGACTGGGTGATCCTGTTGATGCTCCTCCTGGTGGGGGCGATGGCGCTGACCAATCTCTACAGCTCCACCTATATTTTGGACAAGGGCGCCTCCTCGATATTTTACAAGCAGTTGATCTTCTTTGCCGCCGGTCTGGTGATCATCCTGGTGATCCTGACCCAGGAATATCAGAAGATCGCCAAGTTGGGGTATGCGCTCTATGGCGTCATCCTGCTGCTGCTGACCTATACCCTGTTTTTTGTCAAGGCGATTGCCGGTTCGCAACGGTGGATCGATCTTGGTTTTTTCAATCTCCAGCCCTCGGAGCCGGCCAAGTTGGCGCTGATTCTGGTGCTGGCCTCCTGCTATGCCAACACCGACGTCGCCGGCGGTTATCGTCTGCGCGATCTGATCAAGCCGGGCATTCTCGTCATCGTGCCCTTTGTGTTGATCGCCAAGCAGCCGGATCTGGGCACGGCCCTGATCTGCGCCATTATCTTCGTGTCCATGACCCTGTTTGTCCGATTGCGCTGGGGCACGCTGGCCATCCTCAGTACCGCGGCCCTGGGTTGCATCTTTGTCGGCTGGAAGTTTTTGCTGAAGGACTACCAGCGCAAGCGGATCGAGACCTTCCTCAATCCCGAGGCGGATATCATGAACCACGGCTATCAGATTATGCAGTCCAAGATCGCCGTGGGCAGCGGCAAGATTTTCGGCAAGGGATTTCTGGAAGGGACCCAGGGCCATCTCCAATTTCTGCCGGAGAAGCATACCGACTTTGCCTTTGCGGTCTGGGCGGAGGAGTGGGGGTTTGCCGGCTCGGTGTTTTTTCTGAGCTGCTATTTCTTCCTGATCATCTGGGGCGTCAATGTCGCCATGTCGGCCAAGGACAAGTTCGGCTCCATCCTCGCCTTCGGCTGCGTGATGCTCATTTTCTGGCAGGCGGTGATCAACCTGTGCATGATCATGGGCTTTCTGCCGGTGGTCGGCGTGCCGCTGCCGATCTTCAGCTACGGCGGTTCGTCGCTGCTGACCAACATGGCGGCCATCGGCATCATCATGAGCGTGCGGATGCGCAGTTTTCCGCCGCCGCCGACCCCATAACCGCCTTATCCCTCGTCGCCCAGGCTAGCCAGAACCAGGCTGCGCAGGCCGGCGATGAACCGGGGATCGGCGTTGAGACCTGGGGTCACGGCAAAGCGCATCCCCAAACCCTCCGCCATCTCCCGGTATTGGATGTCGATCTCGAACAGCGTTTCGACGTGATCGGAAACAAAGGAGATCGGGACCACCAGCAGGTTGGGGCAGCCCTCGGCCGCCAGGGCCGCGATAACCTCGGGCAGCGCCGGCCCCAACCATTCCACCGGACCGCTGCGGCTTTGATAACAGAGTCGTCCCCGGATGGCGGTCTGGACCTCGATGGCCCGAATGGATTGCTCCAGGTGGGCGACATAGGGATCGCCCTCCCGGATGAACTGCACCGGCAGGCTGTGGGCGCTGTACACCACCTGGACCGGTTGGCCCCGGAAGGATCGGACCCCCTCCCGGATCCGGTCGGCGAGGCACTCGATATAGCAGGGCTCGGTGGGCCAGGAATGGATCTCCCGGATGGGGAGGGCCATCCCGAGCCGGGCCGCGGTCCGGTGGAGATCGCTCAGCGACGAGCCGGTGGTGGCGATGGAATAGTGGGGGTAGAGCGGCAGGGCGACGATTTCCTGTACCCGTTCCCGCACCATCTCCTGGAGGGCTTCTTCGGCCAGGGGATGCCAGTAACGCATGCACGGCCGGACGACGAAGTTACCGTTCGAGCGCAGGGACTGTTCCAGGGCCCCGGCCTGTTCCTCGGTTTTTTTCCGGATGGGTGAGCCGCCGCCGATGCGGGCGTAATTGGCCATGCTGTGCGGTGCCCGGCGACGGGCGATGATCCGGGCGATGGTTTTTTGGAGAAACCGGGGCCCGAGACGGATGATCTCCCGGTCGGAGAACAGGTTGAAGAGAAAGGGGCGCACATCTTCAAGCCGCTCGGGACCGCCCAGGTTTAAGAGTAAGATACCGATTTTGTTCTCAGTCTTCATGGTGCTACTGTACCGGGCCGAGGGGGTAGCCGTCAAGAAAATGCGCCTCGCCCCTTGATTTCCCCGGAGGCCCATGGCTATAATGAAGGCATGTCAAGCGGTATCCTTCCCAAGCCAATCACTTCTCGTGCCCTTCGCACACCTTTTCACCACGACCTTCCATCTCGAACCAATAGGAAGAGGGGAAAATTATCAGCCTGCGACTATTGCGCTGAGGATGCCGTAGCATGACCGTAAGGCAGCGGCATGGGGCCGCTGACGTCTTTCTCTGTGGAGGATGTTTATGGAACTGAAAATCGAGGCCAAAAATCTTGACATACGAAAGAGCTGGCAGGAAAAGATCGAAGAGGAGCGGGTCAAGCTGATCCGCCACTACGCCAATCTGGTTCTGCACCTGCGGGTGACCATCGAGGCCACCCCGGGTTACAAGGAAGGCGGCCACGAGGTTCGGTTGGTGGCCACCGTGCCTAACGATACGGTCGCGGTCAAGCGGTGGGGCGAGAGCGTCCGCCCGTTGCTGGTCGAGGCCTTTGACGTTCTCGGCGCCCAACTCAAGGAGATCGTCAAGAAAAAGCAAAGTCATAAATCTGCGGTGAAGGTCCAGGGCGCGACCATCGACAGCAAGACCTCGGGGATCATCCGCAAGATCGTTCCCGACGAGTCCTACGGGTTTATTGTCACCGACGACAAACTCGATGTCTTTTTTCATGCCAACAGCCTCAAGGACGTGGCCCTGAGCGAACTCGCCGAGGGGGACGAAGTGCTGTTCGCCATGGAAGAGGGCGACAAGGGCCTGCAGGCGACCTGGGTCAAGGCGGGTCACGCCTGAACAAGACCGGTTCCTGGGGCCCGCAGCCCCGAGTTTACGAAACCTCGCCATCCGGCGGGGTTTTTTTGTGCCCGACGCCGGGGTTGGGCGACGGCCGGTGGTGGGAAAAATAAATGTTGGTTCCGGCGCCGTTGCTGTGTACAACTGGGCAGGCCCGCTTTGCCGGTGCGGCCCGACGCCTTTCGCAGCCCCCCATAGCCTCTTGTTTTGCCCGGAGAATCCAATTCATGTCCGCGCCCGAGTTGTATCTGATCGATGGCAGTGCCTACATTCACCGGGCCTACCACGCCATCAAGCCGCTTTCCACCTCCCGCGGCCTGCCAACCCATGCCGTGTACGGGTTCATTGCCATTTTGCGACGGCTGCTCCGGGAACGCAGCCCGCAATACCTGGCAGTGGCCTTCGACACCAAGGGGCCGGTGTTCCGCCATCAGCTCTATGATCGGTACAAGGCCAACCGGCCGCCCATGCCCGAGGACCTTGCCCGCCAGATCCCCTATATCCGCCAGCTGGTCATGGCCTACCGCATTCTCCTGCTCGAACAGGACGATCAGGAGGCCGACGACCTCATCGCCTCGGCGGCCGAAAAGATGGCCCGGCAAGGGGTGCGGGTGGTGATTGTCTCCGGTGACAAGGATTTGCTGCAACTGGTGTCGCCGGCTGTCAGCCTGTGGGACCCGATGAACGACCGGGTGATGGATGAAGCGGCGGTAATAGAAAAATATGGGCTGCCGCCCACCCGCCTGCTCGACTATTTCGCCCTTACCGGCGACAGCTCGGACAATATTCCTGGTGTGCCCGGCATCGGCCCGAAATCGGCGCAGAAATTGATCGGTGAACATGGCGATCTGGAAGGGCTGTATCGGGGCCTCGACGCCATGAAGGCCTCGAAAACCGTGCAGCAGATCCGCGCTCACCGGGTCGAGGCCTTTTTGTCCCGTGAGCTGGTCCGTCTCAATGCGGCCGTTGATGTCCCCGGAGATCTCGAACAATATCGAATGATAGAACCTGATCGGGAGTCTCTCCGCAGCCTGCTGACCGAGCTGGAATTCCATTCCCTGCTCAGGGAGGAGGTGCGGACCGCCAAGGTCGAGACCTTTCGTTTTCATCTGGTGCGCGGGGTGGAGGAATTGGAGGGGTTGGGGCAGCGGCTGGGCGCAACCCGGCTGCTTGCGGTCGATACCGAGACCGACTCCCTCGATACTTTAAGTGCCCGTTTGGTCGGAGTTTCGCTCGCGGTCGCGGAAGGCGACGCCTGGTATCTGCCCTGCGGTCACCGCGATGACGCCGGCGCTCTCGTGCCGGGCCAGTTATCGCCGGACCGGCTGGTCGCATTCTTGCGGCCGCTCCTGGAGCATCCGGACATCACCAAGGTCGGACATAATCTCAAGTTTGATCTGGCGGTGTTGGCGGCGCCGGGAAATGGCGGGATCCAGCTCGCCGGCCCGCTCTATGACACCATGATCGGGGCCTGGCTACTCGACCCGGACCGGCACTCCTACAAGCTCGACGACCTTTGCCGGGAGATCGATCTGCGGATGACCAGCTTTGCCGAGGTCACCGGCGGCGACAAGGCCGAAGACGCCTTCTGTCGGGTCGGGCTGGAAGCGGCCAAGAATTACAGTTGTGAGGATGTCTACGGCGCCGTGCAGCTCTATCGCCAACAGCAGCCGAGGCTGGCGCAGGCGGACCTGCTGGCCCTGATGCGGGATGTGGAAGGGCCCTTGATTCCGGTGCTGGCGGCCATGGAACAGGTCGGGATTCTGGTCGACAGCGCTCTGCTGGCTGCCCTTTCCGACGAGTTCGGGCAACGTCTGGAAGCGGACGAACGGGCGATCTACGCCTCGGCCGGGATGGCCTTCAATATCAATTCCCCCAAGCAGTTGGGCGAGGTTTTGTTCGAAACGCTGCAATTGCCCAGGGGGCGAAAAACCAAAACCGGCTGGTCCACCGATGTCAAGGTCTTGGAAAATCTGAGCCTGACCCACGAACTGCCGGCACTGATCCTCAAATACCGCAACCTGGCCAAGCTGAAGTCCACCTATGTCGACAAGCTGGCCAGCCTGCGCAACCCGCGCACCGGCCGGGTGCACACCTCGTTCAACCAGTGCGGCACCGCCACCGGCCGGCTGAGTTCAAGCAGCCCTAACCTGCAGAATATCCCCATCCGCACCGAGGAAGGGCGCCGGATCCGCTCGGCCTTCGTTGCCGCCGAGGGCTGCTGCCTGCTCGCCGCCGATTATTCCCAGATCGACCTCCGCGTCCTGGCCCATTATTCCGGTGATGCCGAGCTGCTGGCCGCTTTCCGGGGTAACCAGGATATCCATCGAAGGACGGCGGCGGAGATATTTTTCGTGGCCCCCGAACTGGTGACCTCGGAGATGCGGCGGGTGGCCAAAACCATCAATTTCGGCATCGTATACGGCATGTCCAGCTTCGGGTTGGCCAGTCAGTTGCATATCGGCCGGAAAGAGGCCCAGACCTTCATTGACCGGTACTTCGCTCATTTTTCCGGAATAAAGAAATTCATGGAATCGATTGTCGGGCAAGCGAAGACGGACTCCTTTGTGACCACCCTGTTGGGACGAAGACGATACCTGCCGGAGATCAACAGCACCAATCGGGTGCAACGCGAATTTGCCGAGCGGACCGCGATCAACACGCCCATCCAGGGGACCGCAGCCGACATCATCAAGCTGGCCATGCTGCGGGTGCATCGGGAGTTGACGCAACGCCGGCTCCGGACGCGACTGTTGTTGCAAATCCACGACGAACTGGTGTTGGAGGCACCGCACGACGAACTCGACCAGGTATCGGCTCTCGTGCAAGAGCACATGGAGACGGCAATGGTCCTGCGCGTTCCGTTGGTGGTGCATCTCGCTCATGGACAAAGTTTGGACAAGGAAGAGTAATTTTCCTTTTCTTTTTCTCGATTCTTACGGTATAGAATCCGACAATGTTTCGTCGCCGCCAGGAGTGATCGACGAAGCTAACTGTTCGTAAAATCGGAAAATTGCAGCGCCGTTTTCCGTCGATTCGGAATGTGGGGGAGCGGGCGCATCCGTGCAGGGATGTCGCCCATGGTGTATGGCCTAACAGGCCGGATTTCTTCGTTCCTTGAACAGGTTTGTTTTTTGCATCAAATAAAACAAGAAAACCTGGAGGTGCGACCATGAATCCGCGCGAAGCCATTCGAATCCTGATGCTCAGCCCGGTCTATTTTCGCTTGAGTTTGCCCCAACGCTGGCAACTGGTGCGGGAATACTGCCGGAGTTTCAACGCCTGCACAATAACGAGGTGACACCACAGAGCACGTGGCCTTATGGAACTGAATCCGGAAGCCTCCGGCGGCATCGAGCGCCGCCGTCACAAACGATACAGGGTCAAGGACGAGACCTTCGCCTTTTTTGGCCAAGACACCGGCACCCTGGTCGACATCAGCAAAGGCGGCCTTTCCCTTCATTATGCCGTTTTTGAAAAAGAACCGGTTTTCCCTCCCTCCCTCGATATCTTTATCGCCCACCCCCATTTCTATCTGCCCGATATCCCTTTCTCCTTGGTCTGCGCGGTACAGACCGTCCCCGCTTCGATCTTCAGTCTTCTCCGGATCAAACGGCTCAGCATGAAATTTGGTCCCCTGACCAGCGACCAACTGACCCGGATCGAAGACTTCATCGCCTGCAATACCGTCATTGAAAACTGATTGGCGGTTGTTTTCCAGAAGGGCTGTAATTTAACAGCATCGGACTCGCCAGTTTCATTTTTGAAAGCGGGTCGCCATCGGACGGGAATAGACGAAAAAGAGGCGGTGTCTCTCAAAGTGGGGCTGCCGATGAGATCGTCGCCCTCGTGCAGGGCCAGGGGAAACATCGATCCTATCATCGAATAAAAAAACGGATCGTACCGCGAGGGACGATCCGTTTTTTTAATTCGGCGACGGCCTGATCGATTCGATCAGCTTCGTTCGGCCAGGGGCACGAATTTCCGGGCCGGCGAGCCGATATAGATCTGGCGGGGACGATAGATTTTGGTTTCCGGATCCTCGCGCATCTCCTTCCATTGGGCGATCCAGCCGGGGAGCCGGCCCAGGGCGAACATGACGGTAAACATGTTGGTGGGGATGCCCAGCGCCCGGTACATGATTCCGGAGTAGAAATCGATATTGGGGTAGAGGTTGCGGCTGACAAAAAACGGGTCGTTGAGCACGATCTCCTCCAGGTTGCGGGCGATATCCAGGAAGGGATCTTTGACGTTGAGGACGCTCAGGAGGTCGTCGCAGGCATCCTTGATGATCGTGCCCCGGGGGTCGAAGGTCCGGTAGACCCGGTGGCCGAACCCGGAAAGGCGGAAGGGGTCGTTTTTGTCCTTGGCCTTGGCGATGTATTTTTTGTAATCGTTGTTATCCTTGTGGATCGCTTCGAGCATCTGGATGACCGCCTCGTTGGCGCCGCCGTGGAGCGGCCCCCACAGGGCGTTGATCCCGGCCGAGATCGAGGAATAGAGGTTGCCGCCGGCGCTGCCGACCAGCCGGACCGCCGAGGTCGAGCAGTTCTGCTCGTGGTCGGCATGAAGGATCAGCAGTTTGTTGAGGGCGGCCACCACCTCGGGCAGCACGATATAGGGCCGAACCGGGGTGTTGAACATCATGTTGAGGAAATTGCCGCAGTAGGACAGGTCGTTGCGCGGATAGACCAGCGGCTGGCCGATGGACTTCTTGTACGAAAAGGCGGCGACGGTCCGGATCTTGGAGATGAGCCGGCTGGCGGTCATGTCGATATTCTCCAGCGGATCGGCGCTCATTTCCGGGTAAAAATTGTGCAGGCTGTTGACCATCACCGACAGGATCGACATCGGCGAGGCATTGGGCGGAAACTTGTCGAAGAAGTGGACCATGTCCTCGTGGATCAGGGCGTGGTATTCGAGTAGGTTGCGGAAGTTTTCCAGTTCGACCCGGTTCGGCAGCTTGTTGTGCAGCAGGAGGTAGGCGACCTCGATGAACAGGCATTTCGATGCCAGGTCTTCGATGGCGTATCCCCGGTACCGCAGGATGCCTCTCTTGCCGTCGAGGAAGGTGATCGTGCTGCAGCAGGAGGCCGAGTTTTTGTAACCGGAGTCAAAGACGGTGTATCCGGTCTCTTGGAGCAGGTCGCGGACGTCGATCGATTTGTCACCCTCGATGCCCTCGATAATGGGCAGATGGTAGGTGGTGCCGTCGATGGTCAGTGCCGCTGTTTGATCGAATATGTTTTCAGGCATGGATGGGCGTCCTCCTGCTGGGGATGACAGGGCTGAGGTGGTGCCGGATGGAAGGTCCGTACGTCGGGTGTTGGCGTCGAACCGTTGAAAAACAATGCACGGGTGGCGCTGGTTGGGTAGAGTGGGGAAAAGACGGCCTGTTGCCTTGGGGCCGCGCCAGGGACGACAAAAAGGCCGGTCCGCAGGGTCTCCCCACACTCTTCAGGGCCGCACCTTATCGCATTTACCGGCGGAATTCAAGATGGGCTCTCGGCGGTGCTGAGGCACGGAGCGCGGAGAAATAGATGCCCCACCAGCGGGACGAATCGCATACGATGCAAGAAGGACGACAAATGGTAGAGGATTTGGAAGAAATAAAAAAAATCATCCGCGAGGGCATGGACTATGCCGTGCCCGAGGACAACCGGGCCGAGGCCGAGGATCTGCTTGAGATCTATCGTGAAGACCGGATCGGGCTAACCCTGCTGTTGGAGTTTTACAGCTACCTGCCCGAAGCGCGGGAGGATTGGATCCGGGAGATCCGGGTGGTCAACCGCCAACGCGGCATCTTTCTCCTGGCAGCGTGTGCCGAGCAGGAACGATACCTCTACCTGGTGTCCAGCGAGGGGCTGGAATTCCAGGGCAGCATGACCGACGGGTTTCTGGCCGACGAGTTGCTCGATTTCTTCGGCTACGAAAGCGCCGGGGCCTTCGCGGCGGTTTGCGCCGCGCCGGAAACCCTGCCGATCTACGAACCGGTGCAGATGGACGAAGATATCTGCCCGGCCTGCCATGCCCTGACCGGCGAGTATCATGAACTGGGATGCCCGGTGGAACTCTGCCCCTGGTGCGGCGGCCAACTCATTCATTGCGACTGCCGCTACGAACAGCTCGGACTCGATACGATCAGCTCGGAAGAGGAGTTGCTCCAATTCGAGACCATTCTGGAGGACCGGGGGAGAATCCCCTATTCCCGGGAGCAACGGCCGAGCTTTGCCGCCGACGGGCCGAACTTCGTTTTTGACGAATAACGATCGGGCGCGGATGTCTTGGCCGGGAGATCGCTGTCCCGAAAAAAGCCGGAGACCGAGGTCTCCGGCTTTTTTTTGTTTGCCCGGCATGGCGGGCAAACCCAGCCTGTGCTATGCAGGCGTCACCCCGACCAGGGGGAAGACAATCCGAATCGCAAGGGCGTTGCTGGCAACGGCAGGGTCTGAAGGAAGCGATAGGAAGTGAACGGTCCATAGCGAAAGCGAACCTGATT